>JAEEGL016550962.1_pt1 | contig 10983 bp, 8 predicted proteins | sample 9134231 | NCBI WGS metagenome assembly JAEEGL01 (sample SAMN16246548, study PRJNA631951) | gut metagenome | biome: gut microbiome; feature: rumen; material: fiber-attached | host: Bos | place: Iran: Karaj | collected 2018-10 | reverse complement strand
TCTATGGCCATTCAGAATAAATTTGACTATGGTATTGAGGTAGGTGCTGGCATTGAATTCTCCCTGCATAAGATGGGACACCTCATGCTTGAAGGCCGCTAATACTATGGATTGGGCAACATCTTCAAGAATTCAAAGAGTGACTACTTCGGCAAGTCCAACTACGGACAGATTGTCATCAAGGCCACCTATCTCTTTGATATCGTAAGAACACGAAATCCTAAAATAAAATAAGTTATGTTTGAGAATCAACCGAAAGGTCTTTTTGCGTTGGCATTGGCCAACACGGGCGAGCGCTTTGGTTACTATACCATGCTGGCTGTCTTCGCCCTGTTCCTGAGAGCTAACTACGGATTGTCGCCCGCTATGGCAGGTACTATCTATAGTGCGTTCCTGATGTTAGTGTATTTCTTCCCGCTTATCGGTGGTATGATGGCTGATAGGTTTGGTTTTGGCAAGATGGTGACAACGGGTATCATCATCATGTTTGCCGGATACCTGTTGCTGTCAGTGCCCTTGGGTGGCGACAGTGTCGCATTGGTAGTGATGCTGGCAGCCTTGTTGCTTATCGGTTTTGGTACCGGACTCTTCAAGGGCAATCTGCAAGTGATGGTGGGCGACCTCTATAATGATCCGCAGTATAAGGACAAGCGCGATGCTGGTTTCTCTATCTTCTATATGGCTATCAATATCGGTGCCCTCTTTGCTCCTACTGCTGCCATTAAGATTAAGGAGTATGCAGAGAATTCGCTAGGTTACTCGTCGAATGATGCCTACCACTTCTCATTTGCTGTGGCTTGTGCCTCGCTGATTCTGTCTATTGCCATCTATTACCTCTTCCGTAGCACGTTCCGTCATACGGAAGGTGGTACGAAGAAGGTTGCCAAGGCTGCTGATGCCGCTCCTGTCGAGTAGATGTCAAAGGAGGAGACCAAGCAGCGCATCGTGGCACTCTGCCTCGTGTTTGCCGTGGTTATCTTCTTCTGGATGGCCTTCCACCAGAACGGACTCTCGCTGACCTACTTTGCTGACGAGTTCACCGCTCAGTCTGCTGAGGGTTTGCAGGCCATGTGCTTCAACGTGTGGAACCTCGTAGCCGTCATCTTCATCGTCTATGCCCTGTTCTCACTGTTCCAGTCGAAGACGTCAAAGGCAAAAGGCATCTCTGCTGTTGTCATCATTGCCGCATTGGCTTTCCTCTGCATATCATACGATGCTGATGGCAGCGTTACGGTTTCTGCACCAATCTTCCAGCAATTCAATCCATTCTATGTGGTAGCCCTGACACCTGTGTCAATGGCAATCTTCGGCTCGTTGGCTGCCAAGGGTAAGGAACCCTCTGCTCCGCGTAAGATTGCCTATGGTATGATTGTGGCGGCTATAGCCTATGCACTCATGGCCTTTGCTTCATTTGGCCTGCCAATGCCTCAGACTGAGATGGGACCCGACGGCAATCCTGTTGCTGTGCATGTGGCAGATGTAACCCCCAACCTGCTGATCAGCGTCTATCTCGTTCTGACCTTTGGTGAACTGTTGCTGTCGCCTATGGGTATCTCCTTTGTTTCGAAGGTTGCACCTCCCAAGTATAAGGGTATGATGATGGGTGGCTGGTTTGTGGCAACTGCCATTGGTAATCAGCTCGTTGTCGTTGGTGGTCTGCTCTGGGGCGCTGTTCCTCTTTGGCTGTGCTGGAGCGTATTCTTAGGCGTCTGCCTCGTTGCTGCCATCTTCATGTTCGCTATGATGAAGCGTTTGGAGAAGGTATGCTAAGTTTTATCCCATTCCTCGTACTGATAGTACTCGTCACGTGTTGTATTGCCGTTTTTGGCAATGCAACGCTTGATGGTGCCTCGCAGGTGTCACTCATGGTGGCTGCTGCCGTGAGTGTGCTGATAGGTCATTTCTCAAAACGACTGGAATGGGAGAAATTGGAAAAGGAAATCTCTGACAAGATTGCCAGTTGTACGCCAGCAATCATCATTCTTCTGCTTATCGGTGCCATTGGTGGCACATGGATGGTGGCAGGTATTGTGCCCACCATGATTTATTATGGTATGCAGATTATACAGCCGGAGGTATTCCTAGTTAGCAGCAGCGTACTTTGTGCATTGGTCAGCCTGATGATAGGCTCGTCGTGGACGACTGTTGCAACCATCGGTCTGGCACTGATGGGTATCGGTAAGGCCCATGGCTTTGACGATGGGTGGATTGCTGGTTCTATCATTACTGGCGCGTATTTCGGTGACAAGCTCTCACCACTCTCAGACACCACCGTGTTAGCATCGAGCGTGTCGGGAACGCCATTGTTTACGCATATCCGTTATATGCTGTATACCACCGTACCGACGTTTTGCATATCGCTGGCCATCTTCTTCATTGCCGGTTTCACGATGAATGTCTCTGGGCATGGTAATGTCGTAGAGTTTATGGATGGTCTGCAGAATACCTTTGTCATCTCGCCTTGGCTTCTCATAGTTCCTGTATTAACAGGCGTAATGATAGCACGCAGATGGCCGTCGATGGTGGTATTGTTTATGGCCATCTTGCTGGCTGTCGTTGTTGGACTCATCGTACAGTCAGAACTGGTGCTTCGCATAGCCGGTAATGACGGACAGGGACTGTTGACATCATATAAAGGAATGATGCGCGTGTGCTATGGCAGCACGGATATAGAGACTGGTAACAGTGTACTGAACGAGTTGGTGCATACCAGTGGAATGTCAGGCATGATGCCTACCATTTGGCTGATTATCTGTGCCCAGACCTTTGGTGGCGCTTTGACGGCTACAGGTCAACTACAGGACTTGATGCGCCTGTTGCTGCGCTTTGTTCATAGCACCGCTTCTTTGGTGGCATCAACGGTAGGTACGGCATTATTCTGCAATATCGCCACTGCCGACCAGTATCTGTCTATCATGCTGTCCAGTTCGGTATTCAAGGACACTTATCGTGAGCGCGGCTACGAACCACAACTGTTGAGCCGCTCTTGTGAGGATGGTGCTACGGTTACCTCCGTCCTGGTGCCCTGGAATACTTGTGGTTTGACGCAAAGCACAGTACTTGGCGTTGCTACGCTGACTTATCTGCCCTACTGCTTCTTTAACTATCTGTCGCCTTTGATGAGTATTTTTATTGCGTCAATAGGCTGGAAAATCAAAAGAAAATGTTCTTAAGTCTGTTATTAACGGGCTTCTTAACGCTTGTTGAGTTGAACTGCGAGAATATGTTTGACAGCAAGCATGACTCATTGAAAGATGATACGGAGTGGATGCCTGAAGGAAAACGGAAGTGGACACCTGCCCGCTATTGGCGCAAGCTCAACCATATCGGACAGGAGATTCTTTCGTGTCAAGAATATGGCGTACCAGACTTGGTGGCATTGGTTGAAGTGGAAAACGACAGCGTGCTCTTCGATTTGACACGTCGTTCACTTTTACGAGGGGCAGGCTATGAGTACTTGATGACTGAGTCGCCTGATGTTCGTGGCATTGACGTCGCATTACTCTATCAACCTTTCTCTTTTCGTCCAGTCTGTTATGACTTTCTATCTATTTCTCCGCTAAAGGATATGCGTCCTACGCGTGATATCCTTTATGTTCAAGGAGAAACCGTCAATAGAGATACGTTACACGTCTTTGTGGTGCATGCGCCTAGCCGTTATGGGGGAGAGAAGAAAACACGCCCCTATCGTCAGTTGGTTATTGACCGCCTCTTGGCTGCAGTCCGCCAGTTACCGCCTGCAGCTAAGGTCGTCATCTGTGGTGATTTCAACGATGATGTCGAGAGCCAGCCGCTTCAGCATCTTATAGCATCAGGACTGCTTCCTGTCACAACCTCGCTTCAAGGCAAGCATGGTGCCAAGGGTACCTATAGCTATCAGGGCGAGTGGGAACATATTGATCATATCTTCGTCAGTCACTCCCTCAACAGTCTTCTTGATGAGGCCGTTCTCCATGATGCTCCCTTCCTACTTGAGGAAGACAAAAAATACGGAGGAGTAAAACCCCTCCGTACCTATAATGGTTATCGCTACCAACGTGGATTCAGCGATCATCTGCCGCTGATAGTTCGTTTTCGTCTGCCTCAATAGGCGGGCATCGTACTGTTGTCCATAGGCTTAATTGCCATACACTCCATTTCGATGAGCCAGCCTGAGCGACATACTGCAGCATGTACGATGATGCGTGGCGTGTTGGGGAAACGCTCTTCGTAGAGACGATTAACAACGTCGTAGTCTGCAATGTCTCTTAGATAGACAATCATCACACCGACTTCATCGTAGGTGCAGTCAGCCTCTTTCAATAGCGCCTCCACATTATCCCACATGCGGTAGGTCTGTTTCTCGATGTCCTTGGGATGCTCTATCTGTCCTTTATTATTGATACTGGCAGTACCTGAAATGATGACATGGCGGCGGTCCTGATAGTCGACATAGGTGCCACGCTCGAAACTCACGCCATAGTCACTGGTGCGGTTCAGATGAGTAGGAGCATAGAGGTAGTGTATCTGTTCCTTCTTGATGCCTGCAATGGCGTAGTTGTCCATCTGCGTCATCACGGCAGCTTCCAATCCTCTTCCTCCTATTCCTGTTGAGGCGATATAGTGAGTGTCCTCGGTGAGTCCTTGTGTGAAGAATATCTTGTTTCGGGCAGCAACGACACCGCCATAGTTGACGTCGACATCATTGACGAAGAGCCATGTGCGGATACAATTGTTTGCCAGTGTGCAGTCTTCCTGAGCCAGTTGCATTACATACTCATTGAAGAGCAGACGCGTCTGATACTCTGAATTCTGTGCCGTATTATGGGCACTGCCATTCCACAGGTGACGAAGGTCGCTGTGACTAACCTCATAAAGTCCACTAGGCAATTGCCTGGTGATGACATGGGTCTGCATATACACCCACAGCCCGATCTTAGAACCATCAAGTGGCGCCTGTCCGATGATACTCTTGGCACAGTCGCTGGTATCAGCCAACAGCACTTCGTCAGCCTGATTAGCAACATCGCTCAGGAAGTATCGCTTGAAGACGGCAACAGCATCTTTCAGCTCCTCTCGCTTCAGTGCCTCATAGCAGTCTAGCACAGCATCCATCTGTTGCTGGAAGGTGCGCCCTCCTGCCTGGGCATGTATCATGACGTGGTATTCTCTGACTTCACCAGTGCTCGTAAACGAGAATATCTCAGCAGTAGCATATTCTTTTCTTATCGTCTTTGTCATAGGTTTACTCCTTGATATTCGGTTCTTCCAGTCCGATACCCTTCTTCTTGTCAACGGCTTTCAGTATGAAACCAAGGATGAGGGCAGCGACACCCAGACCGGCCAGCATTACCAGGGGGGCAGTATAGTCAAACTGTGTAGGATCGGTGACATCTGGATTGGTGGCGTCAAGTACCTTACCGATAAGCAACGGGAACAGCCACAGACCTATGTTCTGAATCCAGAAGATGAGTGCGTAGGCCGAACCGATAACCTTGGCATCAACCAACTTAGGTACAGATGGCCACAGTGAGGCTGGTACCAGCGAGAAACTGGAACCAAGCACGAGGATGGTGACATATGCGATCACGATACCTCCTACTGCTGAACCTTTGAACATGGGCAGGATGAAGGCAAAGGTCAGATGACATCCGATAAGCAGCAGCGAGCCGAGAATCAGCATTGAAGCAGCCTTACCCTTGTGGTCGACATACGAGCCAAGAATGGGGGTGATGAGTACAGCCAACAGGGGGAATACTGCAAAGATGGACTCTGCAGACTGACGCATAAAGCCCATATAACAATAGGTGATGAGGGCCACGATAGAAATGCCCAACATACCATATTGGCGGCTCTTCTGCTTCTGGAAGTTCGAAGCGAAGCCGAAACCAGCTACCAACAGCATGATGATATACTGGATGATGGTCACACTCGAAGAGGCCCAGAACGAGTCAGATGCAGGCTCTGTCAGCGTCAGGTTGCACTGCAACATGTTGACGGCATACTTTTGGAAGGGGAAGATGGCTGAGTAATAGAGTACACAAAGCAGGGCTACCAACCAGAAACCGCTATCTGAAAGAATCTTGCCGATATCCGAAACCTTGAAGGGATCATCCTTCTCTTCTGCCTCACCAGTCTGCTCATCGAGTTTCTTATCCATGAAGAAATAGACGATGGTCATGATGAGGGCGATGCAAATCAGCACGACACCAAAGGCTACCGAGCGGCTGACGCTGACCTCACCACCCAACTTGGCGAAGAAAGGTGAGAAAATCATACAGGTGGCCACACCCAGACGGGCCAGTGCCATCTCAGAACCCATAGCCAACGCCATCTCGCGGCCTTTGAACCATTTCACGATACCTCTCGATACAGTGATGCCTGCCATCTCACAGCCACAACCAAAGATCATGAAACCGCAGGCTGCAAACTTAGCTGATGCTGCCATACCCTCATAGAAGGGGCTGACACCCAGTTCGTCGAAGACGGGGATATAGTTGAGGTTGTTGTTGAACCATGTCTCCAGTCCACTGCCAATAAAGGCTTCACTAACAGCATACCATTTGATGATAGCTCCTACGAGCATCACGGCTGCTGAGAGTATAGCGGTGAAGCGGACACCCATCTTATCAAGGATGATACCTGCAAAGATGAGAAAGAATACGAATACGTTGAGGAATACCTCAGAGCCCTGCATGGTGCCGAAGGCGGTAGAGTCCCAGCCGCGTGTCTCCTGCATCAAGTCCTTGATGGGCGAAAGGATATCCATGAAAATATAGCTGCAGAACATGGCCATCGCCAGCAGCAGCAAGGCCAGCCAGCGTATGGCGGCCGAGTCTCTCAAAGTTTTCTGAATTGCTTGAGTCATAATTTATAGTGTTATTTCTATGTTTCGAATCATTTTTTCAGCCAGCGGTCGAGCCAATTGAAGTAGGTACGCTGCCAGAGAATGCCGTTCTGGGGCTTGAGTACCCAATGGTTCTCATCGGGGAAGATCAGCAGCTCAGCAGGAATCCCCTTCATACGGGCGGCATTGAAGGCCGACATGCCTTGTGTGGCATTGATGCGGTAGTCCTTCTCGCCATGGATGCAGAGAATAGGGGTGTCCCACTTCTCCACCATCTTGTGCGGAGAATCGTGGTAGGTCTGTTTGGCGCGAGGCATCTGCGGACGGTGCCAGTAGGCCTCGTCGTATTCCCAGTTCGAGAACCAGTTCTCCTCGGTCTCCGTGTACATAGCTGCCAGATTGAAGGCGCCGTCGTGGGCGATGAAAGCCTTGAAGCGCTTCTCGTGGATGCCAGCCAAGTAGTAGACACTGAATCCGCCAAACGAAGCACCAACGGCACCAAGACGGTTCTTGTCAACGAAAGGCAAGTTCTCAGCAGCGTCGTCAATAGCTGCCAGATAGTCCTTCATGCACTGACCAGTCCAGTCACCACTGATTTCTTCCTTCCATTCCTGTCCGAAACCAGGCAAACCACGACGGTTAGGCGCAATCACGACATATCCGTTGGCTGCCATAATCTGGAAATTCCAGCGATAGCTCCAGAACTGGCTGACAGGACTCTGTGGACCACCCTCGCAGAAGAGCAGGGTGGGGTACTTCTTGCCTTCTTCGTAGTTGGCGGGCAGCATCACCCATACCAGCATTTGCTTGCCGTCGCTGGTGGTTACCCAGCGCTGCTGCATCTTACCGAAGGTCAGTTGGTCGAGGATATGCTTGTTCTCAAAGGAGAGCTGCTCAATCTTGGTCTTCTCAATGCTCTTACCAGGTGTTACCATATAGATGTCGGTAGGTGCTGAGAGACTCTGACGGGTAGCCAGAATGCGCTTGCCGTCATTGGCCAGTTGCAGACTTGTCCAGTCTGCCCAGTCCTCCGTGAGTTGCTTCACTTCGTCTTTCGCTGTGACGCTATACATATTGACGCAGCCATGCCATACGCTGAGGAAATAGATCTTGGCCTGCTTGTTTTTCTGGGGAGCCCAGCAGAAAGCATCCACGTCCGACTGCCAGCTGATATAACGCTTCTCACCGCTCTGCAGGTCGCAGATACACAGGCGGTTGAGGTCAGCCTCATAACCATCGCGCTCCATTGACAGCCAGGCAATATACTTGCCGTCGGGCGAGAATTGCGGGTTCTGGTCGTAGCCCACATTGTTCTTCAGATTCTCCTTATCGTTGACAGCCTGGATGGCCAGTGTGCGTGTAGGATCTACCTTTGGAGCCACGTAGTCTGCGGGTTTGCAGAGGTTACGGGTTGTCTTGGCATCTACGTCATACAAGAAGATATCAGAGTCAGTAGAGATGCTGTACTCCAGTCCAGTCTTCTTACGACAGGTATAGGCAATCTGCTTGGAGTCGTTGCTCCATGCCAACTGCTCGATACCACCAAAAGGCTCCATGGGACATTCGAAGGGCTCACCCTCCAGAATATCCTTGCCGTTACCTGTGATGGCAAAACCGTCACCAACAGAGAATATGAAGGGATGCTGGATGCTCTCCACATAGTGGTCCCAGTGGCGATACATCAGGTCTGTCACACGACGACCAGTAGCCTTGGGCAGGTCATCGGGATTCTTCTTGATAACCTCATGGAAGGGGATGCTCTTAAGGATGATGACCTTGCTGCGGTCAGGCGAGAACTTAAAGCCCTCCACCTTGCCGTCTGTCTTTGAGAGTTGTTGGCGCTGGCTGCCATCAGCCTTCATCGACCAGAGCTCACCACCACTGATAAAGGCGATGGTCTCAGCATCCAGCCATGTTGGATCTGACTCGCTCTTGCTGCCAGTGGTCAGCAGACGCTGGTTCTTGCCGTCAGCATCCATCACGTAGAGCACCTGACGACTCTTATTCTGCTTGACGCTATAGTAGCCCACCTGATAGACAATCTGGCTGCCGTCTGCCGAAGCTTCGACAGTACCGATGCGTCCCATGGCCCACAAGGCCTCAGGTGTCATCATGCGGCTCTTCAGCTTGATATTACTCTTTCCTATCACGATGTCTTGCGCATTCATGCTGCCCAGCAGTACGAATGTCGTGACTGCTAGCATTAATATTCTTTTCATATCTTGTTATAGGTTATTTCTTTCTGACCGGATCACAGGTGAGACCACAACCCAATTTCTTGAAAATCTTGCGGTCCACCTCGGAGAGCATCACAGTAGAGTGTACCTGGCAACCACGCAGTTTGGGCAATTGTGCCAGAGCCATACGGCACTGCTCGTCGTCCTTCGACAAGACGCTCAGGGCTACCAATACCTCATCGGTATGCAGTCGGGGGTTCTTGCCGCCCAGATATTCTATCTTCGTCTTCTGCACAGGCTCGATGAGACTCTGAGGAATCAGCTTAGCCTCGTGAGAGATGCCTGCCAGATGCTTGGTGGCATTCAGCAGCAATGCTGCAGAGCACCCTAACAAAGGCGAACTCTTGGAAGTGATGATGGTGCCGTCTTCCAGTTCCATAGCGGCAGCAGTATGCTCGCTGAGCTCCTGCTTGGCCTGGGCAGCCACCGTAACGCGGCGATAGGCCGTTGTTATCTTGGCCTGGTTGAACAGCATCAGTATCTTGTTGACCTCGCGCTCGTTGTCCTCACCATCAGCCATTTTGTTGGTGGCGTCATAGTAGCGTCGGATAATCTCGTCGCGTGAGGCATTGCAGCACACCTCGTCGTCCGAGATGCAGAAGCCAACCATATTGACGCCCATATCAGTAGGCGACTTATAGGGATTTTCGCCATAGATACCTTCGAAGAGGGCGTTGAGCACGGGGAATATCTCGATGTCGCGATTGTAGTTGATGGCAATCTTGTCGTACGCCTCCAGGTGGAACGGATCAATCATGTTGACATCGTTCAAGTCTGCAGTAGCAGCCTCGTAGGCAATATTGACAGGATGCTTCAACGGAAGGTTCCATACGGGGAAAGTCTCAAATTTGGCATAACCGGCACGTATGCCGCGCTTGTTCTCGTTATAGAGTTGTGACAGACATACTGCCATCTTGCCTGAGCCAGGACCAGGGGCTGTCACGATGACCAGCTCGCGACTGGTCTCTACATAGTCGTTCTTGCCAAAACCATCGTCAGAGGCGATGAGCTCCACATTGTGGGGATAGCCGTCAATCAGGTAATGGACGTAGGAACGGATGCCCATACGCTCCAGACGATGACGGAACTGGTCGGCAGCCTGTTGTCCGTTGTAGTGGGTAATGACCACTGAGCCCACCATGAAGTCACGGCTCTGGAATTCTTCGCGCAGGCGAAGCACATCCTCGTCGTAGGTGATGCCGAGGTCTGCACGTACCTTATTCTTCTCGATATCGTCAGCAGACACCACGATGACAATCTCTAGCTGGTCGCGCAGCTGAGCCAGCATGCGTAGCTTGGAGTCGGGCTTGAAGCCTGGGAGTACACGTGAGGCGTGATGGTCGTCAAACAACTTGCCACCTAACTCCAGATAGAGCTTTCCGTCGAACTGTGCTATGCGCTCGCGGATGTGCTCCGATTGTATCTTCAGATACTTCTCGTTGTCAAAACCAATTTTCATCGCTGATTTCTTTGTTTCTTTAACTCCTCAGCCTGCTTCTGCATGGCTTCCAGGCGGGCAGCAAAGCCCGACTGCTTCTTGGGATTGTTCTTGTTAGCCTGATAGTTGGCCTCAAGGATGGCCAGCAATTTCTCGTCATCGGTGGTCTTGCGCAGCGTCCACATGATGGCAGCCGACATGAACAGCGAAATGAAGTAGTAGAAGTTCAGACCTGAAGAGTAGTCGTTGAAGATGAAGAAGAACATCAGCGGCATGATGTACATCATCCATTGCATCACCCTCATCTGCTCAGCCTGGGCCCCTACCAGCTTGGCGCGCTGCTGGCGCATGGATATCCAGGTGTAAACCAGCTGGGCACCGCAGAAGAGGATACAGGTCAGCGACAGGTGGTCGCCGATACCCCAGATGTTCGTGCCCCATTCCCAGGTGGGATCGTAGGTTGACAGATCGGCCAGCCACAG
>JAEEGL016361724.1_pt1 | contig 10983 bp, 7 predicted proteins | sample 9134231 | NCBI WGS metagenome assembly JAEEGL01 (sample SAMN16246548, study PRJNA631951) | gut metagenome | biome: gut microbiome; feature: rumen; material: fiber-attached | host: Bos | place: Iran: Karaj | collected 2018-10 | reverse complement strand
GTCCGCCCCCGCGGCCACGAAGGCCGCGCTCGCGTCGTGGGCCAGGCCCGGGGCCGACCTGCGCGACTGGACGCGCGGCCCCCTCGCCGAACTGTCCGGTGCGAAGCAGCCGGGCGTGATCTGGTACCGCCGCGAGGTCGAGGTTCCCGCGGACTGGAATCCGGCGCGCGTGCGCTTCCGCGCCGACTGGCTGAACGACACGGACGAGGTCTTCTGGGACGGCAGGAAGATCGGGTCGACGTGGATCGACACGGCAGCCTACTGGTTCGCGCCGCGCGAGTACGCCGTCCCCGTGGCTCTCGCCAGACCCGGGCGCCACGTCGTCGCGATCCGTCTCGCGAACCATTTCGCCGTCGGCGGGATCGGCCCCGTCCGGATCGCCGAGGACGGCGCGGACCGCGCCGTTCCCCTCAACGAGGGCGAATGGTTCGAGCGCGTCGAGCTGCGCCCCTCGAAGGCGTGCGGCGAGCGTCCCGTCACGCCCGTCGGCGCGGACCAGGACTCCCGCGCCGCCTACACGCTGCCCGCGACGCAGTTCAACGCGATGTTCGCGCCGGTCACGCCGTTCCGGTTCAAGGGCGCGATCTGGTACCAGGGCGAATCCAACGCGGCCGAGTGGAGGAAATACGGCCTCTGGCAGAAGCTGCTCGTCGAGAGCTGGCGCCGCGCGACGCGCTCGCCGGACATGGCGTTCCTGCAGGTGCAGCTCGCGGCCTACCGGCGGCATTCGCCCGACAACCGCCTGCCCGACGACTTCTGGAAGGACTTCGGGCCGGAGACCGACCCGGAGTGGACCGACATCCGCGCCGTCCAGGAGCAAATCCGCTCCGTCCGCCTCTGCGACCTCGTGACCGCCGCCGACATCGGCGACCACAGCGACATCCATCCGTCGAACAAGCGCGAGGTCGCGCGCCGGCTCGACGCCCTCGCGGGCAAGCTCGTCTACGGCGCGAAGGGGACGGCCACCGGCCCGATCCTCAAGTCCGTGACGCGCAAGGGATCCGCCCTGCGCTGCACGTTCTCCGAGACCGGAAGCGGTCTCGTCGTCCGACCGCTCGACCCTGCGGTTCGAGCGGTGGTCAAAGGGTCGAAGGGTCAAAGGGTCAAAGGATCGGACCCTCAGACCCTCAGACCCTCAGACCCTCAGACCTTCGTCGCGGCGGAGCACGCCTTCGCGATCGCGTCGGCGCGCGGCAAGTGGGTGTGGGCGGAGGCGAGGCTCGACGGCAATGCGGTCGTCGTCTCGTCTCCCGCCGTGCCGAAGCCCGCGCGCGTGCGCTACGCATGGTCGACGTATCCGCCGTCGATGCGCCTCTTCAACAAGGAGGGCTTCCCGGCCTTCCCGTTCCAGGGCCGCACCTCCCGCCGGCGCGGGAATTGAGGGCTCGAGCCTACCACGCCGCGAGCGCGGCGGCGGCGAATGCCGCGTAGCGGCGTTTTGCGTCGTCGTCCAGGTCGCAGTGGCCGCGTCCGGGGACTTCGACGTATTCGACGGACCGGCCGAGTGCGCGGAGTTCGGCGACGAGCTTGTCCGAGTGGGCCGCCTTGGCGACGGCCTGGTCCTCCGTGCAGTGGAAAATGCCGTAGGGCACGGCAGGCAGATCCGGCGCGAGGTGCAACGGCGACCGGGCGCGCAGGGCGGCTTCGAAGTCCGGTTCCAGCGCGAACGCCGCCCGCAGCGTGCGCGGCAGGTCTGGCCGTTCGCCGTAGTGGTGGACGAGATCGCAGACCGGACAGTTGGCGGCGACTGCGACGACGCGGTGCCGCGTGTAGCGCGGCCACACGAGCGCGCAGAGGCCGCCCATGCTCCCGCCGGTCGAGACGACGGGCGCGTCCGCGGGCAGTCCGGCGCGTTCCATCGCGAGCGAGACGATCCGGTCCGTCTCCGCCACGGCGGCGGCGTTCATCCAGTTCCACGGGTCGAGATACGGGACGAGATAGGCCGCGCCCGCCGCTGCGGCCGCGGCGGCGCCCGACCGTTCAAGACCGTGCAGCTCCTCTCCCTCGCGGGCCTGCCACTGGCTTCCCAGTCCCATGAAGTGGATGACGATCCCGCGCGGGGCGACGCCCGGCGCCGGGAAGCTCGCGTAGGCGAACCGTTCGAGAGATTCCGTTTTCATGCGGCCAAATCTACCAGAACGCGGGTTCGGTTGCAAGACCGCGAGCCGGAATCTGGGCGGTCAGGCGGGCGACGAGGTCGGGTGACGGGGGCGTTCCGCCAGGCATGGTGCAGGCGGCCGACCCTGCGGCCACGGCCCAACGGGCCGGGTCGCTTTGTTTTTCCCACGTTCGCCAGCAATACTCGGCGAGGAGCGTGTCGCCGGCGGCGGTGGAGTCCACAACTCCGACGGACGGAGCCGTCACGAACGAACCGTCGAACCAGGCGCCACGGGCTGCGTCGGAAATGATGACGCTCTTCGCCCTGCGGCGAAGCGCCTCGGTGGCGCGATGAAAGGCGTCGGGCGTGTCCGGCAGGAATCCGACAAGATCCTCGCATTCGTCGGCGTTGGGCTTGATGAGGTCGGGACCGGCCTCCACGCCTAGGCGCATCGCCTCGCCGCTGGCGTCCAGCACGGTTTTCCAGCCCGACGCCTTGAATCGCCGGATGGCCTGCGCGTAGAAGTCTGGCGGGACCGTCGGCGGCAGAGATCCCGAAAGAATGGCGACACGGACCATTCCGCCATTCCTTTTCTCCATGTCGTCCTGCTCTTTCCGACCATCCAAACCATCCAAACCATCGAGACCATCCAAACCATCGAGACCATCGAGACCATCCAAAACCTCCCTCGCCATGCTTGGATCCAACCCGGGAAAGGCCTGGCGGTTGATCTTTGTGCTTCCGCCGGGCCAGACGAGCATTTCGTTGGTCCGGGTGGCGCCCGGGACGCGCACGAAACGGTCTTTGATGCCGCAGTGTTTCAGTTCGCGCACGAAGGGTTCGTCGTTGTCCCTGCCGAGAAGACCCCCGCATGTCACGGATGCGCCGCGCAGCGCCAGCCAGCGCGCCACGTTCACACCCTTTCCCCCTGCCGTCACTTGCTCGGGGACGTCCTTGAAGATTTCGCCCTCGCCCGCCGGAGCGCGAGGCAACGTGACCGTTGCATCCAGGGCGGGGCTCATGCACAGGCAGAAGAAATGCGCGTTGTTCATGCCGAAGAAGACGTTTGTTGCCGGTTTCGTCAAATCACCACCGGACGAGGTTCCCTGCGACCGGATGAGCGGCCGCTGACGCGAGGCGAAACCGATGTTTCATGAGGCGATTATACGCCTCTTGGCGCGCGCGGGCAAGATGTTGCCGCCACGCGCTTCACGATCTCCGCGACGGCCTTCCACTTCTTCCGGATGGCGGGCTTCTTCGCGAATTTCGTAGCGGTGAATGGGTGGGTTACGAGAATGCGAGGAGGAGGCCGGCGAGGGCGCCGAGGAGGTAACCGAGGACCTGGATGGCGCCGAGATGCTCGGCCATGATTTCGTTGAGCATGCCGTGGAACTCGGCTATGTTTATTCCGTCGACGGCGGTCTTGACGCTACCCTCGACGTCGAGCTTCTCGACGATGGCCGTGGTTCCGATGTCGCGGATCATGCGCTCAACGCCGGGGCGGACGGCGGGGACCGCCTCCGCAACCCACTCCCACGCGGCATCGCTGCGGAGGAGGCGAGAGGCGGCGGGGGCGAGGTTCTCGCGCAGGTAGGCGCGCAGGTAGTCCTTGAACTTCGCGCGGAGGTCGCCCGCGAAACCGCCGACGCGTTCGGCGCCTTCGGGCGAGGCAAGCCAGTCGCGGAACGACGCGACGAAGCCGGCGAGCTCGTCGCGCAGCGCTTCCGCCGTTTCGGGCCGCTTGATCCAGTCGCGGACGGCGCCCTCGATCGTCTTCTCGTCGAGAAACCAGTCGGAAAGGGAGTCGGCGAGGCGTTCGCTCGCGCCTTTGCCGACGAAGGGGACGCTCGCGAGCCAGGAGTCCTCAAACCAGCGCCGGATCGCTCGGGAAATTGCGGGCTTGGCCTTCGCGGCGATCTCGGGCGCCCGCTTGCGGAGGGCCCGGAGAACCAGTCCGGCGATTTCCTCGCGGTTCTCCTCCGATTCGAGGCGAGGCAGGATTTCGTCGTCCCAGAAGGCGCGGATGCGTTTCGGCGTGACGAGCCGGTCGATCTCGCGGACGAGGGCGTTCTCAATTCGGGGAACGAGGAAGTCGACGATTTCCGCGTCGTGCGCGGCGACCTGTTCCTGAAGGAGCGTCTGCGCGGCCCGGAGCGTGGCGGGGTCCTGGAGCGCGCCGCCGACCATCGCGCAGAGGTCGTCCGCGAGCTTTTCGGGCTGGAGCAGCTTCGTCGCGACCTGATCGGCGAGGACGCCGGCGATGCGCGCCTTGTTCTTCGGGAGAAGACCCTGCCGCCAGAGGCCGAGCGTCGCCCACGGAAGCCAGTGCCGCCAGGTGCGCTCATAGGGCTGGAAAAGCATCGTGATGGCAATCCAGTTCGTCAGGTAGCCGACGGCGGCCGCGACGAGGACCGGGACCACCCAGCGGGAAACGGCGGAGGGCGGCGTCCAGACCCCCGTGCGCCGGAGAATCGCGAACGCGACGACGGCAACGACAGACAGGAAGCTGACAGGCTGGCAGACCAGTTCCGCAACGGCGAAGAATCGCGTCGTGCGCGGTTGTTTGCGATCGCAGGCGATGCCGAATTTGGTCTTGTGGTCGGAGAAAAGGGACATGCGGCGGAGGATGGGCATGGGATTCAGGCAATGGTTGCGTTGGCGCCGGAATACGGCCTCGTGGCCCTACAAAACGGGGGCGGCTACCGCGTCGCCGCGGCGACGAGCTTCACGATTTCCGCCACGGCCTTCCATTTCTTCCGGATGGCGGGCTTCCTCGCGAATCGTGCGGGAATCTTCCCCTTGTGCGTCATTTCCGGGCGGCCTCGGTGCCGAGTTCGGGCAGGAAAGGCGTCATGTAGAGGGGCAGGTGGACAATTCCGTTCGCGCGTTTTACGTCGCCAGGATGGAGGATCACGGGCGTCGCGACGTATCCCGGGTACTTCTTCCGGAACCGGTCGAGGGAAATGGTCGTGTAGTCCTTCGCGCTCTTGACCTCGACCGGGATGACATTGTGCCGGCGGGAGATGCGGGACTTCGCCAGGAGAAAATCGATCTCCATCCGGTCCTCCGCGGGAACGGCGGTTGGCGTCTTGTAGAAGTGCAGGTCTCGTCCCGCCGCGCGGAGCATCTGTGCGACGGCGTTCTCCATGAGCATCCCCTTGTTCAATTCGATCGTTCCGGTCAGGATCCGCCACAGGATTTCCGGCCCGGAATTTCCGCCGTCGGAAAAGGCGGCCGAGGCCAGCAGCCCCGTGTCCGCCATGTAGCATTTCACGTCGGACTTGTCCTCCGTCCACTTGAACCCGACGTTCGGGTCCGTCGCGTTGGTGGCGAGATTGACGGTCATCGACTCGCGGAGCCATTCGAAGGGCGCGTCGAGTTCGCGCATGCGGACGTTGCGCCCGGCGGCGCCCGACGAGAACCGCTTGTCGCGGAGGCTCAGCTCCCCGGGAATGGCCCGCCAGATGGCGCGGACCTTGTCCTTCAGCCGTCCGGCGAACTTCCCGATGTCCTCGTAGTAGAGGTCGAGGACGAGCTTTTTCGCGAACTCGGCCTCCTCAAGCCGCTTCGCCGCGGCGAACGCCTCCACCGCCTGCGGCATTCCGCCGACGACCAGATACTGCCGGAAGAGCTCCATCGCCAGGCGGTGGTCGACCGGCCCCATCGGCTCCAGGTCGCGGAACCGCTTCCGGACCAGCGGCAGCACGCTCTCCCGCCCGACGGCCCAGAGGAACTCCTCGAAGTCCATCGGATGCATCCGGACCTTCAGCTCCTCGCTCGGGACGACGATGTTTTCGACATTCTTCTTGATGGAGATCAGGGAGCCGGTCTCGATGTAGTGGTGGCGCCCGTCCTGCACGAGATACTTGATCGCCTCGCGCGCCCGCGGAAAGCGCTGGACTTCGTCGAACACGACGAGCGATTCCCCCGGAACGAGGCGGACGCCCGTCCGCGCCTCCAGGAGCAGGAAGAACTCGTCAAGGTCGTCGAGCTTGTCCACGAACAGGTCCTTGACCGCCTTCTTCGCCTTCGCGAAGTCGATGACAAGGTGGTGCCGGTATTCGGCCTTGGCGAATGCCTCGACAATGTAGCTCTTCCCGACGCGCCGCGCGCCTTCGAGAAGCAGGGCGCAACGCCCCGCCTCCGAGCGCTTCCATTGCAGCAGACGATCGTAGATTTTCCGTTTCATGGGGCGCATTCTACCAGAGCGCCGCTCCCGTGGTCAAGTCTTTCGATACACAATTTCCGAATAGTGAAAAACCAACTTCAATACACATTTTTGCACACATACAAACGATGTTCGCTACACAAACAGGATTACAAGCTCTTCGTGGCGGGGTGAAGACCTCGCCATAGGGCGCGTTGTCCGACCGCGCGAAGCGCGGCGTCACCGCGTCGCCGCAGCCACGCGCTTCACGATCTCCGCCACGGCCTTCCACTTCTTCCGGATGGCGGGCGTCCTCGCGAATCGTGCGGGAATCTTCCCCTTGTGCTTCACGAAGAGCATGAACGTCTCGGCGAAGTCCTCCTGCGTGGCGGAGGTGGCATATTCGGAGACGTAGCGCTCCTCCCATCCGTCCACGCCGCGCTCCTCCGCGGGCGTTCCGCCGTAGCTTCCGCCGAACGCCGCCCGGAAGACGCCGCCCTTCTTCAGGGCTCCGGGATAGAGATCGGCCAGCGCGTGCCCGAACTCGTGTCGGATCACGTCGAGAGCGTTCGCCTTCGCGCCGAGATCCTTCCACAGCGCCTCGAACGGCAGATAGACCGATGGAAACTCGATCTCCTTCGTTTCCGGTTGATAGAGCCCCATGTATCCGGCCAACGCTGCGATCGGCGCAATGGTGAGATAGGTGCAACCGACTCCGTCCAGCCTCGAACCGTCCCAGAGGACGCCGAGATTCCAGAGTTCCGTGCGGACCTTGTTGTAGGCCCGCGTCACTTCATCGAAGGAGGTGTAGATTTTGCCCATGTTGAGTTTCGCTTGCGGTTTGATTGCGAGAAGACGAGAAGATCTGAACCTTCTTTGTTTTGTTCGTCATTCACGAACAAACAGCGGCATACGAAACAATGCCGGTGATTATCTTCAGGAGTCGAACTTTTTTTTCAGCCATCCGATACCTGCTCCTATCAAGCCTCCTGCAACTGTGCCGATTCCGGGAATAATGGATCCGATGACCGCACCCGTCACTGCACCTGTTCCCGCGCCCCATGACTCATCGGAGTTGTTCGGAACATTTCCGGGGGAACGAATTCGAATTGAGGGAACAGAATCGGGGTTTCGCGGTTTTGTCGAACGTTGTCCGAACATGTAGGATATCCATTGGAGCGCGGCCTTCTCTTCGTTGTCGGCAGGACCGTCGCAGGAGGCGAAGGCGCGCAAAACGGAAAGCAATTGTCCGAGTTGTTCCGGATCGTTCCCGTAGGATTCCGCCGTAGCCGCAGCCAACTCTTCAATGGTTTCCGAAACACGGAGGGGACGCGTCCACGGGTCGGACGAACAGACTCCTGGGCACCATTCTTCCATGAAGTCCCGTTCCGTTTGGTTTCGACGATCGTCAATTGCCGCAAGTTTTGCAAACAGACGTATTGCCTCGTCAGTAACCGCAAACGAACCTTCGTCCTGTTGAGAGGAATCGCCAGCAAGAATCTCATTGCATCCTTGGTTTCCGAATTCGGCTCCCGTTCGGAGCAACATGTCCCGCTTGTTCTCATCGCCCTCGTCATGGGCGATCATCGCGAGAAAGAAACAAGCGCCGCCGATGCCGGCGCGATCTGACGCGGTGAACTGTTCCGGACTTTTTCCGCGTGCTTCATCGAGAATTGACGAACCCAGCTGTTTGATTCTGTCGGTGTCCGGTTTGTCGAATGAACTCAACACGGAAACCAGAATGGAGCGATTGGACAGACTCGGATTTGTCGCGACCGCCTTTTCCGCCCATTTGAGTGCTGTCGGTCTGTTTTTGCGGACGGGGCCACCCTCAAATCCACCAAGATACAATACCGCAAGGAGCGCCTGTCCCATGTCATCTCCAGCTTCTGCCGAGACAGTCGCCCAATACAGACACAGATTGAAATCTTTGTCGTAGCCGTTGCATCCGTCGAGATAGATGCGACCAAGCAGCGCTGCCGCCCGCGGGTTTCCTCCATTGGCCTCTCTGGCTATGATGTCCGCTCGCTTTTTGCCGACATGTGATAAATCGTCATCCTCGATTGCCATCCGGGTCACGTCGGCGATTGTTTTCTCAGTTTCTGTAGTTGGAACCGGCAGTGGTGCCTTGTGCGACGAGTCGCTTGCCAGGCCGGAAGGACCATTTTCCGGCCCCCGGGATCCGATTTCCTTTGCCATTGCACCGAGTGCCACGGCTTCGTGGGAATGATGCCACGAAAGAACTCGAAGTTTGGGATAGTTCTTCTCCATCGTTTCCCGGACGACGGGCGATTTGCATGTCCCGCCGATGAGAAGAATGGCGTCCGGTTCGGAATGGCCTTGGACCTTGTTCTTGAAAAGGGCCGAGTTGACGAGATCGACGGACGTCTGGAGAAGCTGTTCAACGATCTGGCGGAACTGACCTCTCGTGACATCGATCTTGTTCTTGCCTTGGCGGAATGGAACCGTATCTTTTCGAGACAATCCGATCTTGACCTTTTCGGACTCCCGGAGAAGTTTTGGTTCGTTTTCTTCGGACGAGAGCAATGGGGAGCTGAAGGTCTGTTCCCAAATGTATTTCAAGTTTTCGAACAACCCTCGGTCCATTTCTTCGCCGCCCACGTCGTCGCGACCCTCGGCGCAATGACGGTCGGCATGGATCGAGCCGTCTTCATCGCGTGAAATGATTGCGATGTCGAGCGTACCGCCGCCCCAGTCGAGGACGAGCGCGCGGGAAAACTTGTCGGCGGGATTGTCCCGCAGAAACGCCGTGCCTGCGGCCTCAGGTTCCGGAATGAAGAAAACGGAGGAGAATCCTGCCGCTTCCGCCGCTCGTTTCAAGGCCGCCCTGCGCGCAGGAGCAAACGAGACAGGAACGGTAATAGTGGCGGCAGCAATGGACTCACCATGAAATACGGTCTGCTCGCATTCGTCCTTCACGTGTCGAAGAAACCGCGCAGTCAAGGACTCGGCCGTTTCGTCCGAACGGGACAGCACGGGCTCCTTTTCCCCGAGATGGAGCTTGAAAGCTCGGCAGTAGCCTTCCGGATCCGTCTCGATCTGATCGTCGGCGTCTTCACCGAAAAGAAATGCGCCCGATTCGTCAAGGTGGACGGTCGTGGGGATGGAATCCCGGTCGCGACCGAGCCGGACGAGTTCCACCAGGCCCGTGGCGGGGTTCAAGTAGGACACCATCGTTTTGGTGGTGCCGAAGTCGATGCCGATTGTGTTTGCCATGGACTCAATCCTTTGTCAAGATTCAGAATCAATAATTGCCAATTCTCCACCTCGGATGTCATGACAGGAAAGGCCGGAAGAGGCGGTAATGGTTACCTTCTGCTCCTTTCCGGTGCCCTTGTCCTTGACCGAGACGTTGAGAATTTCATTGGCATCGATGTCAAACGTGACTTCAATCTTCGGAACACCCCGCGGAGCAGACGGAATGCCGGTCAGGTGGATGACGCCGACCAGTTTGTTGTCCCGCGCAAGCTTGCTCTCGCCCTGAAAGATTCTTATCGCGACATCAGGCTGGTTGTCCGCCGCGGTGGAGAAGGTTTCGCTCTTCTTCACGGGGATCGTCGTGTTGCGGTCGATAAGCGGGGTCATCACGCCGCCCAGGGTCTCGATGCCGAGGGTGAGCGGGGTGACATCGAGAAGGAGCACGTCCTTCACGTCGCCCTCCAGGATGCTGCCCTGAATCGCGGCGCCGATGCAGACGACTTCGTCGGGATTGACGCTCCTGTTGGGCTCCTTGCCGAAGATTTCACGGACCATCTCGGCCACTTTGGGCATGCGTGTGGAGCCACCGACGAGGATGATTTCGTCCGGGCGCTCGATCCTGGCTTCACGGGGGCAGTTCTGGCAGGGGTCAACAGGGTGGCGGATCGTCGCATTCGTGAGTTGCTCAAGCTTGGCGCGCGTGAGCGTGGCCTGGATGTGCTTGGGGCCAGAGGCGTCTGCCGTGATGAAGGGGAGATTGATCTCGGTGGAGGCGGTGGAGGAGAGCTCGCACTTGGCCTTCTCAACGGCCTCCTTGAGGCGCTGCTTGGCCATCGGGTCGGCGGAGAGGTCGATGCCGTTCTCGTGCTTGAAGTCGTCGACGAGCCAGCGTATCACGATGTCGTCGATATCGTTGCCGCCGAGGTGCGTGTCACCGTCGGAAACTTTCACCTCAAGATTGTGGAATGTGACATCGCGGAGACAGTTCCGGCACGGGACGACGGTTCGGCGGACGATGGCGTCGGCGATCTGCTCGAGCTTGGCGCGGGAGAGAGTGGCCCGGAGATGCTTGGGGCCGGAGGCGTCGGCGGTGATGAAGGGGAGGTCGATCTCGGTGGAGGCGGCGAAGGAGAGCTCGCACTTGGACTTCTCAACGGCCTCCTTGAGGCGCTGCTTGGCCATCGGGACAGCGGAGAGGTCAATGCCGTTCTCGCGCTTGAAGTCGTCGACGAGCCGGCGGATGACGAGGTCGTCGATGTCGTCGCCGCCGAGGTGGGTGTCGCCGTTGACGGCCTTGACCTCGAAGAGGCCGTCGCCGATCTCGAGGATGGAGATGTCGAAGGTGCCGCCGCCGAAGTCGTAGACGGCGATCGTCTCGTCCTTCTTCTTGTCGAGGCCGTAGGCAAGCGCCGCAGCGGTGGGTGCGTTCACGATGCGCAACACCTCGAGGCCGGCGATACGGCAGGCCTCGTACGTGGCTTGGCGCTGCAAGGCGTTGAAATAGGCCGGGACGGTAATG
>JAEEGL015737759.1_pt1 | contig 10983 bp, 11 predicted proteins | sample 9134231 | NCBI WGS metagenome assembly JAEEGL01 (sample SAMN16246548, study PRJNA631951) | gut metagenome | biome: gut microbiome; feature: rumen; material: fiber-attached | host: Bos | place: Iran: Karaj | collected 2018-10 | reverse complement strand
TTCGCCTTTAGCGTTTGCATATTCTGTATGGCTGTTTGGATTAATTCTTTGATCGAAGTCGCCTTCTCCATCTAATAGAAGGTAATCGTAATCATGAAGAACTAGATCTACGCAATCTTTAGCGTTAACCCATTGAATAACACCCTTAACCTTCATACCAGCATTTGCTTGGCCTTGAATTGTTTCTGGGATATAGTTACAGCAAACTTCTGTAACCTTTCCGTTTTCATCAACCTTGTGAGAAACGTATTCAATGATATATGAACCCTTTAATCTTACTGTGCCACCTGGTACTAATCTCTTATACTTTGGAGGTGGAACAACTGCAAAGTCGTCTCTATCCATATATAAGTCCTTAGAGAATGTAACCTTATGGAAAGTCTTTACTTCTTCATTTGGATTATTTTCGATATCATAAACTTCATCAACATCTGCATTTAGAATTGTTAACTTGATTGGATCTTTAACAACCATAGCACGTGTAGCGTTCATATTTAGATGATCTCTAACGAAGTGTTCAAGATATGATACATCAACTTCACTATTGCTCTTAGATACACCAATTGCTTCGCAGAAGTTTCTAATAGCTATAGGTGGATATCCTCTTTCCTTCATACCAGCAAGTGTTGGCATTCTTGGATCATCCCAGCCAGACACAACCTTCAAATCTACAAGTTTCTTTAAATATCTCTTTGACATGATTGTTCTTGTCATATTTAATCTTGCAAATTCGATTTGTCTTGGGTAACCTGTTGTGAATCCACAGTTAATCTTTACCCAATCGTATAGTGGTCTATGGTCTTCAAATTCAAGTGTACAAATACTGTGTGTAATACCTTCGATAGCATCCTCAAGTGGATGAGCAAAGTCATACATAGGATAGATGCACCACTTGTCTCCTGTTCTATGATGTGTAGCTCTTAAGATTCTATAGATAACTGGATCTCTCATGTTCATGTTTGGAGAAGCCATATCGATCTTTGCTCTTAATACCTTTTCTCCATCTTCATATTTACCATCTTTCATTTCTTCAAAAAGCTTTAGATTCTCTTCTACTGAACGATTTCTCCAAGGGCTTTCCTTACCTGGTGTTTGTAAATCGCCTCTTGTTTCTCTAATTTGATCTGCTGAATAATCGCAAACATAAGCTAAACCTTTCTTGATTAAGCCAACTGCGAAATCATACATTTTGTCAAAATAATCTGATGCATACAATTCTTGATCCCAATCAAAGCCTAACCACTTAATTGTGTCTTTGATTGAATTAACATATTCAATATCTTCTTTTGATGGGTTTGTATCATCGTATCTTAAATTACACTTTCCATGATATTTTTCCTTAGCACCAAAGTTAATGCAAAGAGATTTTGCATGTCCAATATGAAGATATCCATTTGGTTCTGGTGGGAAACGTGTAATAATTGTGTCAGTCTTTTTTTCGCTTAAATCATTTTCGATGATTTCTTCTATAAAATTAGTTGATTTAATTTCGTCCATGAGTATCCTTCTTTAAATTCAATGAATTTATTGTATGCTCTTATTAAAATAAAGTCAATTATTTACTTTTCTTTATACCAAAGTCGCTTCCTATAATATTTTAAAATAATAAAGACAAAACCGAAATTTTCTTATATAATCATTATTGAGGGTACCTAAATGGATAAGAACTTAGAACACATTATTAAGATATTCATTTTAGTATTATGGGGAACGACAATTGTTCTTTTGATTGTTGGCCTTATTTTCTTGTTTGCTAATTTCACAAATAACGAACTATTTACAAGAGTTTCTCTATCTGTTGCGGCTATGATGTCTGTTATTTCTTTTGCTTTTACAATCTATGCTATGATCAAGCGTAAAGATTTTTCAAAGCATAAGGTTGAAGAGTCTCAAAATACAAAATATAAACTAACTGCTCTAAACAAGAAAAACAAAGAATTATTCGATGAAATTCAATCCCTTGCAATAGCAAATAATGTTGAACTATTAGGCATCGAATATGTTGAATTTGATACCATCGAAATGGCCAATCATTTAAACGAAGAATTGACTATCGAAAACTCAAGAATTAGAAGCGAAATCGAGAGCAGAAAATAGCTCTTTTCAAACCCCTAAAAAATGTCGGATTTTACTATGTAAAGGCGTTAAAAACTTAACAATCTTTTTCGCCATTTTTCTATTGACTTTATGCCACCTTAAATCCATAATTAAATAGGTATAATATTTAAGGGGTATTATAATGGGGTATTATGAATTTAAAAGGTTAAGAGCTAAACGTATAGCAACGTTAGGCGTTTTGGTAGCGCTATCGTTAATATCTTTCACATTAGAAAATTTATTACCACCCCTATTCTTACCAGGTGCAAAACTAGGATTATCTAACATCTTCACTATCCTAACTTTATTTATGTTCGGATATGTTGACGCAATACTTTTAGTTGTTATTAGAACTGTTTTAGGATCACTTATCGTTGGCGGTATCGCTTCCCTAATCTATTCACTAACAGCTGGTGTTGCTTCATTGTTAGTCGCAATCGTGCTAGTTCAATTTGTATATCCAAAAATATCTTTGATATCTATATCTGTTACTTCAGCTATTGTACATAACATTGTTCAAGTGTTGGTATTTTGCTTGATAGTTAACAACTCATATATGATTGCATATCTACCATATTTCGCATTGATCGGAATTTTGAGTGGATGCGTAGTTGGACTTTTGGCATATCTTGTCATACATAAAGTCCCAACTTCTTTTTTTAATAAGGTACTAAATAATGATAAAAAATATAAGGAGAACATATGATTAGAAACGGAAAATTCTTTTCGCGTGGCATTCATATTCCAGATAAGAAAGCCTTATCTAAAGACATTCCTATCCGTGAAATGGAAGCACCAAGTGTTGTAGCTATTTCATTAGGCCAACATATTGGTAAGCCCGCAGTTCCTGTTGTTAACGTTGGAGACAGAGTTCTTCAAGGTCAACTAATAGGAAAAGCCGACGGATTTGTAAGTGCTAACATCTACGCAAGTGTAAGCGGAACCGTAACTGCTATTGAAAAACACAGAAACGTAAATGGCGCAGCTATCGATCACGTCATTATTGAAAATGATTTTAAATACGAAGATGTCGTTTTAGAACCATTGGCAGACAGAGAGCCTGAAACAATCAAGGCTCGTATTGCAGAAGCCGGACTAGTTGGTATGGGTGGCGCAGGCTTCCCTACTATTGTTAAGTTATCTCCAAAGACTCCAGTTGATACTTTGATTATCAATGGTGCTGAATGTGAGCCATACTTAACATGCGACTACAGACTTATGCTAGAAAAGACCCAAGAAGTTATTAAGGGTATCAAGCTTTTAGCTAAAGCAATTCAAGTTAAGAACATCGTTGTTGGTATCGAAGCCAATAAGCCAGATGCAATTGAATTGTTTGGTAAAGATCCAGAACTAACAGTTGTTGTTTTGAAGAAAGCTTACCCAATGGGTTCAGAAAAGCATTTGATTTATTGCTGTACAGGAAGAAAAGTTCCTCTAGGCAAATTACCATCTGATGCTGGTATCGTAGATTTAAACATGGCTACAGCATTTGCTACATATGAAGCTGTTGAATTAAACAAGCCTCTATATGAAAGATTTATGACTGTATCTGGTGAAGGATTCAATCAACCTATGAACCTAAAAGTTAAGATCGGTACAAGAATCGATGATATCGTTAACTTCTGTGGTGGATTAAAAGATGATGCTGCTTACCTAATTCAAGGTGGTCCTATGATGGGTCCTACTATGATTAGCACAGATATCTATACAACAAAGACAACATCAGGTCTTTTAGCTTTATTAACTAAGGATGTTAACGTTTCAAATCCTACACCATGTATTAACTGCGGTAGATGTGCATCTGTATGTCCAATGCACTTACTTCCAATGCAAATAGATTTCTTCACACTAGCTGGCGATTATGAAAGCGCAGATAAAGTTGGTGGCGTTATGAACTGTATCTCTTGCGGATGCTGTACATACGTTTGCCCAGCTAAGCGTTCTTTAGTTCAAAGTATTGCACTTGCTAAAGGTAAGATTATGGCTGCTAGACGTGCTCAACAAGGAGGTGGAAAATAATGGATACAGTTATTATCAATTCAACTCCACACATTAGATCACCTCGTACTACAAAGAAGATTATGCTTGATGTAGTTATTGCACTACTTCCAGCATGCTTAATGGGTTGTATCTATTTTGGATGGAAAGCTCTTTTGGTTTTATTCTTATCTACATTCTTTGCTGTAGCAACAGAAGTAGTTTGGAAGTTCTGCCAAAAGAAGAACTATAAGCAAATCCTTCAAGAGTTTGATTACACATCTGTAATTACGGGTCTATTAATCGGTATGTGTATGTCAAGTTCTGTTAAATGGTATGTTCCAATGCTTGCATCTATCTTTGCTATAGCAATTGTAAAGATGCTATTCGGTGGAACTGGTAAGAATATCGTTAACCCAGCTATCGTTGGTAGAATTTTTGCTTTCATGTCATTCACTACAATTATGAATGATTTCTCAGGAACATTAACAAATGGCACTGTCGTTTCTGGTGCTACAACTTTGGTTAGTATGCTAAAAGGTGAAGCTTCATCTTTAGAATTATGGCAAATGTTCTTAGGAATCAATATGGCTGGTTGTATCGGTGAAACATGTAAGCTTGCACTTCTTTTAGGTGGTATCTATCTAGTAGTTAGAAAAGTTATCGATATTAGATGGCCTTTAATATATATCGTTGTTACTGGTTTAATCTCTGCTGCTATTGCTAAATCAATGGCTGCATTTATGCCAAGCATTTTAACAGGTGGTTTATTCTTAGGTGCTATCTTCATGGCAACTGACTATGTAACATCTCCAAACAATAAATATGCTTGCTATGCATACTATGTATGTCTTGGTATTTTAACAGCAGTTCTAAGAGCCGCTACAAAGATGGAAGTTGTTTCATTCTGTATTTTGATTATGAACTTATTCGTTCCAATCTTTAACAAGGCATTCAAGCCTCGTGCATTCGGTTCTAAGCCAATCAAAGATGTTATTAAAGATGCATTCGCAAAATGTAAGGCTTTCTTTGCTAATCTTGGCAAGAAAAAGAAGGAGGTGGAATAGATGACTGTTAAACAATTCCTTCAATCTAAGATATTTAGATGCATTATCGTGCTTTTATGTATTGCTCTAGTATCTGGCGGATTACTTGCTATCTTAAACGATCTTTTAGCTGTTGATGATGCTGAACTTCTTCAACGTGGTTTAAAGAGCGTTGGTATTGCAGAATCTGATCCACAAGAATTAGAAATCAAACAAGCCGACTATGATAACGGAACTATCATTCAAGTTATCTACTTGCCTACATCTGGAGATTATTTAATCAAGGCTTTAGGTAAAGGTGGTTTCCAACAAGGTACAGTTACTGTATATGCACTTGCCCATGTAGAAAATTCTGAAGTTAGCGTAAAGAAGGTTGCTGTTGCAGATTATGCTTCTTCTCAAACACTTATGAGTAAGATTACAGATGCAGGACTACAAAAGGTTGCTGAAGATCCAAGCGTTGCTCCAAATCAAATTGCTGCAGGTGCTACATATTCATCAACTGCAATTAAGAACGCAGTTAACACTGCCGTTGCTTACATCAATGATTATTTGGTATAGGAGGACTAATTATGACAGGAAATAAATTTAAAGAAATTGCAAAAAATGGCATTCTTGTTAACAACCCAACATTTAGATTAGTGCTTGGTACTTGTCCTACACTTGCCATATCATCTTCTGTATTTAACTCATTAGGTATGGGTCTTGCAGTTACATTCATTTTGATTTGTTCAAATGCAATTATCTCTGCCCTAAGAAAAGTTATTCCTAATGAAGTAAGAATCCCAGCATTTATTCTAATTATTGCTACATTCGTTACTGTAGTTAGAATGGTATTATATAAATTCGTTCCAGATTTGTATTCATCACTAGGCGTATTCCTACCACTTATAGTTGTTAACTGTATTATTTTAGGAAGAGCTGAAAGCTTTGCTTCTAAAAACCCAGTTTTAGACTCAGCAGCCGATGGATTGTTTACTGGTATAGGATTCACATTAGCTATTACATTAATCGGTATTGTTAGAGAAGTTTTAGGCGCTGGTGCATTCCTTGGCTATAAGCTATGGGATTTCAGCATTGACTACTTCGGCAATACAGCTGGTGCGTTCTTAGTATACGGATTAATGATCGCTGGATTTAATGCTCTATATGAGAAATTTGAAAACAATAGAAAGCGCAAGAACTACATTGAAGAAATGCGTGCATCTTCTTTAGCAATTGAAGCAGAACAATCTGAAGAAGCAAAAGATGAAGTTAAGAAGGAGGCATAATCATGGCAGTATTTTTAATTATTATCGTTGCAGCCTTTATTAACAACGCTGTTTTAGTACAATGTTATGGTATTTGCCCATTCTTAGGAGTTTCTAAGAAAATCGGTAATGCCTTCGGTATGGGAATTGCTGTAACTGTTGTTATGGCTATTACATGTTTAGTTACATTCCCTATCTATAACTACATTTTAATTCCTCTAGGAATTGAATATCTAGAAATCATCGTATTCATCTTTGTAATTGCCGCACTTGTTCAAATGATTGAAAAGGTAATTAAGAAGTTCATGCCACCTCTATACAACGCTATGGGTATTTATCTACCACTTATCACAACAAACTGTGCTGTATTAGGTGTAGCTGAAACTGTTATGGATACAAGCGCTATGAATACAATATTCCACATTACTAACTTCAATGTTGGTCATGCTGTTCTATATGGTGTATTCTTAGGCCTAGGTTTCACTCTTGCAATCTGCCTAATGGCTGGTTTAAGAGAAAAGGTAGACAACCTAGAAATGAGCAAGCATCTAAAGGGATTCCCTATTACGATGGCTACTGCTTCATTCATGGCTATGGCATTCTATGTATTTGCCTTAGTCGCTGTGTAGGAGGTTAAATATGGAAATTATATTATGTGCTGCTATACGATGGGGTAAAGTTGGTATTGTTTTAGGATTAATCGCTGGTATTGCCCTTCTACTTGCTGTAGCAATCCTTATTGTAACAAAGGTTTGCCACATTACTGAGGACGAAAAAGTTCTTAAGGTAATTGAGCACTTAGCAGGTGCAAACTGCGGTGGCTGTGGTTATTCTGGATGCGAAGGTTTTGCTAAAGGTCTATGTTCAGGAAAAGCTTGTATAAACGATTGTAAAGTTACAAGCAATGCGGAAAAAGCAATTATTGCTAAAATCGCAAATATTGAATTTGCTGCAGAATCACCAACTGTTGCTGTTGTTAGATGTAATGGCGGCGATGCAGCTCAAAACAAATTCGATTATATCGGCAATCAAGATTGTGTAAGCGAAATGTTATTCCACGCAGGCCAAAAAGTTTGTACGACTGCATGTCTAGGACTTGGTTCTTGTACAAAAGTTTGCCCTCAAGGCGCAATTAAGATTATTGATAAGAAAGCTATAGTTGACCCAAGTCTTTGTACATCTTGTGGAAACTGCATTAAAACTTGTCCAAAAGTTGTTATTGAAAGAATTCCAGCTACGGCTCCAGTTTATGTAGCTTGCCACTCTCATTGCAAAGGTAAAGAAGTTATGGGTCAATGTGCTAATGGTTGTATCGCTTGCGGACTATGCGCTAGAAACTGTCCTCAAAAGGCTATTGAAATGGTTGATAACTTACCAGTTATTGATTATTCAAAGTGTACAGGATGTAAGACTTGCGTAGCAAAATGTCCAAAGCATGTAATCAAAGTACATGGAGAAATCCTAACAGTTGAAAAATCTAAAGCGGAAACAAAAGCAAACGCTAAGTAAAAAATTAAGAGCTGCGAAAATCGCAGCTCTTTTTTTTATCCTAATACTGGATCTGATATTTCACTTTTCCCTATTGGCGTAATCATTAATTTATGAGGAACACATATAATTGTGTCGCCCATCTTTGAAATCTTCATATGAGTACAATCTTTAGATATTGAACAATCCGAATCTTCACACTCAATTGTTCTTGTATTTAGATAAACATGAATTATATTGAATCTAGTCTTGTCTTCGTTTTCATGGAATATGAACTTATATTCTGTATCTGAGACCTTTTCTAAAGAAACATATTTTGGATCGTATGTTATAGAATCGTTATCAAAACTATATTCACAAACTTTAATGTTATCGTATTGGATTGTAAATCCAGTTAATTGATCTTTATTTCTAGTAAGAAATACTACCAAGAATAAAGCGACAATTAGCAAAACTAAAACGGCATATACTACTATATCCCATTTCATAAAGAACTTATTTGATTTTTCTTGCTCTATTCTATCCTTCATAAGCCCCATAATTGCCTAAAATTTTGGCGTTTTGAATATTTGTGAATACTTTATAGTTTCCATTAACATTTACGGCTATTGAGCCTAAAATGGCGTTATCTTTCAAATACTTGATTGCACTGTTCAAATCCATAACCATTAAAGCTGTAGATAAAGCATCTGAATATGTTGCTTGCTTTATATAATCATCGCTAAATGGCATAATGCAGCTTGTAGATAATGTTGTATTGTCGATTGGATATCCTGTGAATGGATTAATAATATGACAATAACGCTTTCCAGCTATTTCATAGTATTGTTCATAGTTTCCAGATGTTGAAACAAAAGCATTCTTTGTTGGTATAGATAAATAGTAATTATTTGCATCCTTTGGATCTTTTAGTTTTAAATCCCAATCAGCACCTTTTTCACTTCTTCCTAACATAACAATAGAAGATGAGCCAAGCGAAACATATCCATAACTTACTTTGCTATTAATTGCGCTATCTTTTAAATATGCAGATGCATATCCTTTTACAATACCGCCTAAATCTAATTGCATAGTATAAGTATCTGTTCCATCACTCCAAGTAAGCGCTGGTTTAAATACATAGTATTTACCCTCATCTTCAGATAAAGTAACTTGAGAATAATCGCTTAAAGATAAAAATCCATTAATATATGTTTCATTTGGGAGTTCTTCTTGTGGGTTTTGTCTATCATAAAGTTTTGTTGGAGTATATGATGTTAAGAATCTATCTGTAAAGCCCCATAAATCGCTCAATAAGAACATTGCTGGGTTGTATGCCCCATTTGTGTTTTGATAAATATCTTTGGCCATTGAAAGGACTTCATATGTCATCTTAGATATCTCAATCGTTGTTGATGGAGCTGCTTTATTAAACTTATCTACATCGCTACCATCTACATATGAAGATAATTTTTCTTCCATTGCTGCTAATGAAACTTGCATATCTTCCCAAGCTTGAGCAGAATTTGATGAAGCATCTGATAGCGCGTTAAATGTTACTACTGTTGAAAAGTAATCAAAAGAAGTATATGTTTTGCTAGATAATGAAGAACATCCACATAACACAAAACAAATACAGATTAATAATATAGTTATTAATACAATTGATTTTTTCATACGATATTATTATAGATGATTATTTACAAAACAAAAAGATAATTATTCATTAGCTATCCAATTAGCATAAAGAACTAAATCAGCATCGCCTTTAATGAATGTATCAAAATCAAACGCTTGAGTACAAGCTTCATCTATATACCAACCAGCAAATGTATAACCTTCTCTTTCTGGATCTTTAGGCTTGATTGTTAATTTTTCACCATTTTCTAAATTGTCTATCCAATAATAACCATTGTTATATAAAGATAAATCCAATCGAACCGCATTATATTTTTTATATATTTCAATTTTTTCTTCTTCTGTTTGAGCAAGTTCTAGTTCTGCGTCTACTGCATCTTGATATTCAGGTAGAACGACATAATGATAATTTACTTCAAATTCCCCTTCCGTTTGCTCATAGTTATACATAAACGAAACATTAGCTATTTGTATGTTTGCCTGAATGTTGTCCAAGCTCCATTCGCCTACCTCACGTTCCATTTGTAATAAATCATATGCTGGTCTATTTATATAAATTGTATTAGCATCTCTTAACAATTCGAACAAATACCACCCAAACGACAAAGTAACGAGGTTATTATTCAAAATTGCTTTGCAATTTTCTATACCATATTTATCATTTCTTTCGTAAGTAGAAAAAATAGCTAAATAACATGCTCTATCAAAATTTAATTTTGTATTTAATTCTAGAGTTTCTTTAAGATCGAATCCGCACACAGGATAGCCATCGAATTCGACAGGAACTACGAGCTCACCAGTAATATCGGCAGTTTCAGTTATACCAGTAATTACTGCGTAACCAGATGATGGATTAGATTCCATATAATATACCGTGTAGCACCAAGTGCCGTCATCGCGTTCTTCAACAACATCATATTCTGGGTTAACAGCCTTATCAATCTCATCAATTGCTTCAAAAAAATCGTTTGCGTCTTTCCCAAATGAGTTTAGAAAATCTCCTAGGTCTCTAGCGAACAAATTTGCCTGCCATATAAAAATGCCAATTAAGCCGCCGATAGCAATTATAATTGATGGGATAATTATTGCCATCTCTTTAATGCGTGATTTTCTACGCATCTTTTTGCGATTTTCTATGTCTAAAGTAACAATATCTTTATTAACTAGTTCTTCGTTCTCATTAAGGACTTTTTTCAATTCTACTTACCCTCTGCTATGGATTATATACAAAAAAACTAAAAGAAAACTATAAAAAAGGCGTAAAAAAACACGACCTTAGTCGTGCCGCATATTTAATACACCAAAAATAGAAGAAAAGATAATAGGAAGAAAAATACAAAGAAATTATACTCTTGGATTATTCATCCTCGAGTGACAACCTTGTTTTCACTCGGTTTGCCTCGACTAGTAAGTAGCTTTTCGCTACTCCTTAAAAGGAGGTGATCCAGCCGCACCTTCCGATACGGCTACCTTGTTACGACTTCACCCCAGTCATTGGTCTTACCTTA
>JAEEGL015343094.1_pt1 | contig 10983 bp, 8 predicted proteins | sample 9134231 | NCBI WGS metagenome assembly JAEEGL01 (sample SAMN16246548, study PRJNA631951) | gut metagenome | biome: gut microbiome; feature: rumen; material: fiber-attached | host: Bos | place: Iran: Karaj | collected 2018-10 | reverse complement strand
CGCAGCGGGCGAAATCTTTGCGCTTATACAAGCGCAGGAAAGGGGAACGAGCCGAGCGCCGCCGGTGGCGGAAGCAGCGAAGGCGAGTGAGTGAGCAAATACAGAGCGATGCGCCGCGCTCCAAGCAAGCAGCGCGACAATATTTGCGAGGGGGAGGGAAACCCTCGCCGGGGGTTTCCCTAAGTGCGAAGCACAAAATCCCCTTTCCGTGAAGAGGCTTTTTTTTTGACATAAAGATCTTAACGCCCGCCGACTCTGCCCGCGGGCAGGATCGGCGCGCAGACAAAAGCCGCGCCGTTACAGCACCATTTCCTTCAGCGCGGCGCTGTTCAGCGTAAACAGCAGTTCCACCAGCTCCGGCACGGCGGCGGTATAGTCCGCGCGGATCCACTGCGTGATCATGCCGAAGCTGCCGTTCAGCAGGTACGAGTATATGTACTGCTGCTTTTCCGCGTCCGTCGTAAACTGCATGTGGGCAAACAGATTCAAAAGCGAAAGCTGTATGAACCGGCTTTTGAACGCGGGGTCGGCCGCCGTTACAAGCAGTACGCGGAAAGTTTTATCGTTCTCGCGTATGTACCGCAGAAAGGACGATATGAATTCCTTGCCGCCGCCCGTTTTCTGCTCGCCGATCTTTTTCAGATGCGCGGCGGTCTCGCGCAGGATCTCCTCTTCCGCTTCGGCCAGCACCTCCCGGGGCTGCGTATAGTGCGCGTAAAACGTGGAACGGTTCAGCTCCGCCCGCGCGCAGAGCTCCCGTACCGAGATCTTCTCGATGCCGCCCTTTTCCTCCAGCAGCTCCAGTACCGCGTTCTGAAACATCTTTTTCGAAAGGCGCGTGCGCTGGTTGTCTTTTACGTTCATTTTTATTATCCCGTCACTTTCCGACCGTTATGTCGGGTTCGCCGCCAAAATTACATAAACTGACGATTGCGTAACCGACACTTTGTTGGTATAATAAAATTGTAAAACAGATCGGCGCGTTTGTCAAGCCGAAAAGGAGCGAATCATGAAAGCGATCAACAGCCCGCTGCTGCGCAGCCGCGTAAAAAGCGGGACCGTAACGAACGGCGAAAAATGGCTGGGGTATCTGGTGGGGCCCGCCGGGGCGCTGCTGCTCAACGCTGTGCTGGCCACCTACCTCAACGTATATTATACCGACGTGCTGAACCTTACCCCGCTGTGGGGCGGCGTGTTCCTCACCGTGTTCCCCATCGTTTCCAAGATCATAGACGCCGTCACCAACGTGGTGATGGGGCAGGTGATCGATCGCACGAAGACCAGAGAGGGCAAGGCGCGGCCGTGGCTGCTGCTTTCGGCGTTTCTGGTGCCCGTTACGGGAATATTGCTGTTCACGGTGCCGGAGAGCAGCGATACGGTGAAGGCGGTCTGGGTCATGGTCAGCTACAACCTGTTCTATTCCTTCGCCTATACCATATTCAATATGAGCCACAACCTGATGGTGCCGCTCTCCACCCGCGACGGCACGGCGCGCGGCGGCCTTTCGGTGTTCAACCAGATCACCACCATCATGATGAGCGGCATTTTGGTCGCGCTCGTGTTCCCGATGGCCGTCATGCCGGCCATCGGCGTGGACAAAAGCAAATGGATCACGCTGATGTCCGTGCTTTCCATCGCCGCGCTGCCGCTTACGCTGCTGGAATACTATTTTACCAGGGAGCGCGTGACGGAGGAATCCCCGGCGGCGGAGGAAGGCGCAAAGCAGCCCTTCCTGCGGCAGTTCAGAATCCTGTTTACGGATAAATATATGGTGCTTATGTATCTGTATTTCTTCATTTATACGGTGGGCGTCACGCTCAAAAACCTCGGCCTCGTTTACTACTGCAACTACGTGCTGGGCACGTATAACGACGGGATCACGCAAACGCTGGTCTCCGTCATCGGCGGCGTCCCCATGGGCATCGGCATCTTCGCCGTGTGGCCGCTGGCAAAAAAGTTCGGCAAGCGCAACGTCACAATGGTCGGCTTTCTTTTGTACGCCCTCGGCTCGCTGATCTGCTGGCTGTTCCCCCAAAGTCTCGTGATCGTGCTTGTGGGGCAGTTCATCAAGAATATCGGCGGCCTGCCCTGCGCCTACGTGTTTATGGCGCTGTTTGCGGACTGCCTCGATCATCTGGAATGGAAAAAAGATCTGCGCATGGACGGCGCGGCCATGTCCGTATATAATATCATCGCCGTGGCCATGGTGGGCATCATGACCGGCGTGTTCAACTGGATGCTGGCAAAGGCAGGGTACCTTGCGCCCGTCACCGCAAACAGCGTTCCGGAGGCCGCCGCGAAGCTGGCGGAGACCGGCCGGACCGCGCAGGTGGCGCTGGAAGAACTCAAGCCCGCCGCGGACGGCGTGCTTACCGTGGCCATGCGGCAGCCGGACAGCGTAAACCGTGTCATCTCCTTCGCCTTCGTGGGGCTGGAGGTGTTCACCGGTATCGCGCTGGCGGTGATCCTGCTGTTCCTTACCGTGGAAAAGAAGCTGCCCGAGGCGCAGGCGGAGATCAGAGCACGGCACGAAAAGAACGCGGAGGAGAGCGAAGCATGAAAGCGGTATGCTTAAAAACGGAATACCTCGTTAACCCCGTGGGGATCGATATCCCCAACCCCCGCGTGTTCTGGAACTGCGAGGGCGGCGTAAAGCAGACCGCCTACCGGATCGTCAGCGAAAAATGGGATACCGGCAGGGTGGAAAGCGGCAGCATGCGCGCGCAGTATCCGCTTACGCTCGTCTCCGGCGAACGCGTGAATTATAAAATCAAACTCTGGGACGAAAACGGCGTTGAGGGCGAATGGAGCGAGCCGGCTTATTTTGAAATGGGCCTGCTGCGCGCCGCCCACTGGAAGGCGAAATGGATCACCGGCGATTATACGGTGAAAAAAAGAAAGCGTTATCCGGCGAATCATTTCCGCAAAACCTTTCCATGCCGCGGTGAGGTCGCGCGCGCAAGGCTGTATATCACGGCCTGCGGACTTTACCGCGCCGAACTGAACGGCACGCGCGTCTCCATGCCGCTCGCCCCCGGGATCACGGATTACCGCAAACGCGTGCAGTACCAGACTTACGACGTAACGGCGCTGCTGAAAGAAAACAACGATCTTACCGCGGCGCTGGCAGACGGCTGGTACCGCGGTTCCGTCGGCGCGTGGGGGCTCCGCAACCAATACGGTACCGAAACGAAGCTGCTGGCGCAGCTGGAGATCGAATACGCCGACGGCGGCAAGGAGACCGTCGTTTCGGACGAAACGTGGCGCTGGTCCAACGACGGCCCCATCCGCTTTGCCGATAACAAGGACGGCGAAACCGTCGACGCCCGCATGGAACCCTCATACCGGGGCCGCGCAAAGGTCACGTCGCATCCGGTCGTGCCCACCGCGTCCAACAACGTGCCCATCGCCGAAAAGGAGACCTTTACGGGCACGCTTTCGGTATCGCCCTCCGGCAAAAAGCTGATCGATTTCGGGCAGAACATCGCCGGGTATATCTCGTTCCGCGTGCACGCCCATGCCGGGCAGAAGATCGCGTTCCGTTTCGGCGAGCTGCTGAAGGACGGCGAATTATACCAGAAGAACATCCAACTCTCCCTCGGGAAAAAAACCACGCCTCTGCAGCAGATCGAATATATCTGCAGGGAGGGCGTAAACGAATACAAAACCTGCTTCGCCGTTTTCGGCTTCCAGTTTGCCGGGATCGATACGGACGTTCAGATCTCGGCGGCGGACGTCACGGCGATCTCCGTATGTTCCGATCTGGAGCGGACGGGGTATTTTGAGAGCTCCAACGCGCTGCTGAACAGCTTCGTGGACGCCACGGTCTGGTCCGCAAAAAACAACCATCTCGATATCCCAACCGACTGCCCCACCCGCGAGCGCCACGGCTGGCTCGGCGACGCGCAGATCTTCGTAAACACGGCGGGCTATCTGTTCAATTATCTGCCGTTCGCCCGCAAGTTTGAAAACGATATCTGCGACGCGCAGCATAAAAACGGCTGCTTTACGCAGATCGCGCCCACCGGCGGCGTGGACTTCTATATGAACCCGATGGACGGCTCCGCGGGCTGGTCGGACGCCGGCGTTCTGATCCCTTACCGGCTGTACCTGCGGTACGGCGACAGGACCGTGCTGGTCGATTATTACGACCGGATGAAGCGCTACGCCGAATTCAAGATCAGAACGCTGGGCAGGCCGTACCCCACTGCGCTGCCGACCGGCGCGGGGCTTAAAAACCTCCGCAGCATCTCCAACTACGGGCAGAGCTACGGCGAATGGGCGGAGCCCGCGGACGTCAGGGCCTTCGGTGTTGCCGATTTCATCTCGCCCCACCCGGAAGAGACCACGGCGTATATCGTATATTTAATGGAAGTCATGGCCGGAATCGCGGAGATCCTCCAAAAACCGGAAGATAAAGAACGCTTTTTATCGTATGCGGAAAAGGCCCGCAGCGGCTACCGCGCGCTGATAAGCACCAAAAAGCATTCGCTGGATACGGACCGGCAGGCAAAGCTCGTGCGGCCGCTGTATTTCGGCCTGCTGGACGGGGAACAGGCCGCATACGCAAAAAAGCGCCTGATCACGGCGCTCGAAAACTACGGCTGGCGGCTGGGCACGGGCTTTCTTTCCACGCCGCTCATCCTCTTTGTGCTGGCGGATATGGATATTGAATACGCGTATAAGCTGCTCGAAAACGAGGAGCTTCCCGGCTGGCTCTCCATGCCGAAGGCCGGCGCAAATACGATCTGGGAAGCGTGGGAAGGCCCAAAGAACGCGCAGGGCGGCATCGGCAGCCTCAACCACTATTCCAAGGGCGCCGTGTGCGAGTGGTTGTTCGGTGAAATGTGCGGCATTCAGCCCGCGGGCGAAAACCGCTTTGATATCGCCCCGAAGCCCGGCGGCAGCTTTACCTTTGCCGCGGCGGAATACAAAAGCGTTTACGGCACGGTAAAAAGCGGATGGACGAAAACCGAAGCCGGTACCCGTTATGAAATCGAGATCCCTTCCAACTGCACCGCGCGCATCCGTCTGCCGGACGGCGCTTGCGTGACCGTCTGTGCGGGGAAGTATTCGTTATAAGCGCGGCAAAAAGCCCGGGAACGGCGGTCGGGCCGTTCCCGGGCAGCGTTTTTTTTTCGGAGAACAGGCGTTTGCATCCCGCCGCAGCCGCCGGCGTGCCGCCGCTTCGGGGTGCGCGGAGCAAAACAAAACCGGCCGATCGCCGTTATACAAACGGTGTGTTAAATCAGTCGTCCAAGGGTCTCCCCACGGGCGCCGCTGCGGGGGCGTCCTCTATATCCTCCATCGTAACGGCGTAAATCTGTTCCTGCGTTGCGCCGGAGAGCGCCAGCTTCTCGCGCTTTTCCAGCACCTTTATCACCTTATCGTGCTTCTCGTCCGTGTAGTCCCAGAAGAACAGGTAGGGCAGCGCGCACAGGATGTGGCCTACGAGGTCGAACGCCACGCCGATCACGATGCACAGCATGCGGATGTCGTCGGAAAACAGGATATCGTAATCGGAGCTGAAGCCCACTTTGTAGTAAAGAATGGGGATGATCAGGCTTATAAGGGCGGATATCGGGTTCGTGAACCAGTTCACAACGCCGCCGTAACCCTCCAGCCGTTCGCCGGAAAGGTACATCTGGTAGTCGTTGACGCGCACGTTCATGTCGTTCATCGCGAGGCCGATGGCGCTGTTGAGCGCGTCGCAGATCAGAATGCTGATGAGCATGATGAGGCCGCTTGTAAAATAATCCTGCCGGAACACCGTACAGGCGATAATGAACCCCACGCTCTCCGAAGCCAGCACGATGCGGCGGAAGACCATCATCGACTTAAAGCTGAACCGTCTGCGTATCCACGGGGCCAAAAACGCGCCCGGGTTGCCCACGAATTTAATCAGGTTCTTTACCAGCACGAATACCAGGCCCTGCTCGCGCCAGGTATAAATCAGTATCATATCCTGAATGTTCTGGCCGCCGTTGCCGAGCGCGTCGATCATACCGGAGATCGCGCCGATCCAGCGGTATTTGTTTTTCATTACGCCGTCAATGCCGTCCCAGAACGGAATGTATTTTTTCTTTTCCACCGGCGGCTGCGGAATACGCTCCTGAATGGAGCCGAGCCCCTTGAACATGATCACGGTGCAGAACATCATCATCACCGGAATAATATAGCGGAAGGTGTTTACGTTGGTTAGGCCGCCGGTATACGCGGCAATGATCGGGAACGCGGTATCCACCAGCAGGGAATTCAGCAGATGGCTGAGTTTTTCGGGGTAGGCGCGTACCAGCATCCTTTCGTGCGCGTTTGGAGAAATGGTGCTGGCGATGTTCAGCGCCGAGCCGGTATAGCCGAAGATATCCTTCAGGCTGAACAGCAGGTACAGCTGCCATACGCGCTCGGTAAGCGGGTTGTTGTAGAGCGGCAGCCAGCAGATAAGGATGTACAGCAGCATGCAGGGCAGCACGTTGGTATAGGCAAACAGCTTATACCGTCCCAGCTTTTTCAGCCAGCGCTTGCGGATATAGATGTTCCGCAGGCCGCCCCAGCCCACGCAAACCCAGTGCGCGGCGAAGATCTTGAGCGCCGCCCGCAGGTTGAGCCCCGGCAGCCCGTTGAAGTAATCGATGACCGCCGCGGGGAAGGGGATGATCTTTGAAAAATCGAGCACCAGAAACAGGATCCCCAGCAGCGTGAACGCCGCGTAGATCAGGTTGAACGTTCGCTCGGTCTTTTTCGGAAGAAAACCGAGGTTGTCGTTGACGATCATGTTCAGGATGGCCCAAAAGTACCCCTGCACCATAAAGAAGGTGCCTATGATCGAGAACGTGAGCACCGGGATCTGATAGTAGAATACCACCAGCCAGCAGCCGGTGCCGAAGGAAAGATAGCCCAGCACGCGCTGCAGCGCGTAGTCGCCGCCGCCGCCGATGAACACCGAGAGGTATTCCTTATAAGGCACGTATTTGCCCGGCGCGGGTCTGGACCAGTGGGCGGTGAATTCGCCGAAAAAGCTTTTAAGCTTACTGCCGAAGTTCTTGTCAGCCATTGTTCTCTTCCTCCTTTTCACCGTTTTCGTTTGCTTTGTTGTAAGCGCCGTTTATATATGCCTGATGGATGGACTCTTTCTCGTGCTTCGCCCGTTGCAGCCGCGCCTTGCCGCGCTTCGTCATCAAAAAGTCGTCCTTAAACAGGCTGCGTACCACTTCCAGCCCTACAAGCAGAATGCTGGGGACGAAAACGCCAAGAATCAGCACGAGCACGGCGGTTTTGTTCATGCCCAGCGCGGTTTCTTCCTTCTGCGGTTCTCCGCCGCCGTCCTCCGCCGGAGGCGCTTCCTCCGAAAGCCGCTGCGCGTTGTACGCTTCGTAATCGGCGCGCGCGGCGCCGAACACCGCGTCGTCTGCCTTCAGGCTGTTTTCGGATTTCGGCATCCACTTGCCGCCCAGCTTTATCCCGTCCTTGCTGCCGCCCACGTAGAACCGCTCAAGGTTATCGCACTTGTAAAAACAGTGGTGGTCTATCTGTTTTACGCTTGCCGGAATGTAAAACGCGTATTTCATGGCCGTGCAGTAGCTGAACGCGTCGCTGCCCAGCGTCTCCACGCCGTCGGGCAGGTCTATCAGCTTCAGCGCGCCGCATTTGAAAAACGACATATTGCCGATCTCCTTCAGCGAATCCGGCAGCGTGACCTCCTCAAGCGCGTCGCACTTGTAAAAGCTGTTGCGCGCCAGCCGCTCCACGCCGTCGGGTACGGCGTAGGTTTTCGTGGGTTCGCCGTCCGTTTCGTGCGCAACCGGATAATTCAGCAGCAGCTTCATATCCTTCGTAAACAAAACGCCGTCCACGTCCGTATAATACGGGTTCGCCTCATCCACGTAGATCGCTTTCAGTTTTTTGCAGTATACAAACGCGCATTCGTCAATGTTTTTTACGTGTGCGCCGATGCGGATGACCTCAATATATTCGTCGTTCTGCACGGTATACCGCTCCACGGAGGATACGTATGCGGATTCGTCCGGCTGCCATACGCTGCCGTCCTCCGTTTTTACCTTTACCATTCTGTGCTCCACCACAAGCTCCGTGATGCCCGCGTTGCCGAGGAAGCCGCTGAATACGATCTCTCCGGTTTCTTTATCCGTGTCGTATTCGTAGGTGGGGCGCACCAGCACGCCCAGCGAGATCACCGTCGCGGCGAGAATGGCGACGATCAGCAGCGCGGAAAACAGGATCTTTCGTTTTGTACTCATAGGGACCTCACTTCTTTTCTTTGGGATTCCGGTGGGTTTGATTCCATTATACGGCCTGCGGCTGTATAAATCCAGTATAATTTTATAAAACGGAACTATTTTTTTTATTTGTGAACCGATGCGCCGCCGCCGCGGGGGCAGGCGCGTCGCTATTGACTGCGCCGCCGCTTTCGGATATAATACGGACGGAGTATTCTCAATCATTTTTTCGGAGGCGGAAACATGACGAAAAAACAGGCGCTGTGGGCGGCGCTGCTGTGCCTTGCCGTCGCGCTGGTCGTTTTGGGCGTAACGAACGGCGGCGCGCGGGACGTGCTCGCAAAGGCCGTAAAGATCTGCGCGGAGTGCGTCGGGCTTGGCTGACCGGCGCAGGGGGCCGCTTACCCGGCGGCTGATCCAGCTTTACGCGGCACTGCTTTATAACGCCCACCTCAAGGGCTTTGCCGAAGGTAAAATCTATACCGGCCCGCTGAAAAGCGTATGCGTGCCCGGGCTCAACTGCTATTCGTGCCCGGGCGCGGTCGCCGCGTGCCCGCTGGGCGCGCTGCAGAACGCCGTGTCCGCCTCCGCGGACCGTCCCGCCTTTTATATCGTGGGGCTGCTGCTTCTGTTCGGTTTGCTGCTGGGCCGCGTGATCTGCGGTTTCCTGTGCCCCTTCGGGCTGCTGCAGGAGCTGCTGCACAGGATCCCCTCCAAAAAACTGAAAAAAAGCCCGGTCACGCGTAAACTCAGCCGGTTGAAATACGGGGTCCTCGCCGTAGCCGCGCTGGGGATCCCGGCGTGGTACGCGGTGCGGCGCGTGCCGCTGCCCGCGTTCTGCAAATATATATGCCCCGCCGGAACGCTGGAGGGCGCGGCGCTTCTGCTGCTGCACCCGGACAACGGCGACCTGCGTCAATCTGCGGGCGCGCTGTTTTTCTGGAAGCTTGCCGTGCTGCTGCTCGTGCTCGCGGCGTGCGTGTTCGTTTACCGGGCGTTCTGCCGCTTTCTGTGCCCGCTGGGGGCGCTTTACAGCCTGCTTTCACGGCTGGCGCTGCTCGGCGTTAAAATCGACGCCTCCCGCTGCACCGGCTGCGGCGCCTGCGTAAAAAGCTGCAAAACGGATATCCGCACCGTGGGTGACGGCGAGTGCGTCCAGTGCGGGGAGTGCATCGACGTGTGTCCCGAGCGGGCGATCTCTTTCCGCGCCGGAAAGATCGTTCTGCGCGGGCCGCAGCTCACGGAACAGGAGGATGCCCGATGAAAACGAAAAAGAGCCTGCTTTTCTGGATCCCCGCGCTCCTGCTGCTGGCGGCGGTGTTGATTTTTGTAAATCTGCAAACAAAGCCGCGGCTGCCCGAAGGCGCGCGGGAGGGCGATGTCCTGCCGGATTTCAGCGTGACGTGCGTTGACGGCAGGGAGTTCCGCCTCTCCGCGCAGCAGGGAAAGGTGGTCGTCATCAATTTATGGGCGACGTGGTGCGCCCCCTGCGTGCGGGAGCTGCCGGATTTCGACCGCTTCGCGCGCGAGCACCCGGCGGACGTGGCGGTGCTGGCGCTGCACGGCCAGCCCGTGACCGCGGACGTGGAGGAATACCTCTCCGCGTTCGGTTACGCCATCCCGTTCGCGGTGGATGCGGACGGCGCCGTCTCCGGGCTGCTCGGCGCGGCGGACGTGCTGCCGCAGACCGTGATCGTGCGGCCCGACGGCGTCGTGGCATATAACCGCGCCGGGGCGCTCACCTACGAAAAGCTCGGCGCGCTTGTGGAAGCGGCGATGAAGCTTGAATAAAGCCCGGAACGCTAAAAAACCGCCGTACGGCGCGCTCACTTAAGGAGCTCATTGGCGCAGCGGCGCAGTTATTTGTGGAATACCGTGCTGCAGGGGTCGGATATCCGCCGGGATCACCCGATCCCTGCGCCTTGTCGTTCGCAAAGATTCCATCCTCTGCGGTGCGCGGCGGTTTTCGCTCTTTCTTTTAATGCTCCCACCCCCTCCCTTGATTTTACTGTTCTGATATCCCATCCCGCGCCCGTTTGCAGCGGGCAAAACGACCGGTGATAAACCGTTGTTTTTGCTGCGCCGTAAAAAAACAGCTCTCGGCTGAGAGCTGTTTTTGTTTGGATATCTGAAACGCGTTGGTTCGATCAGGCTTATGGGGGCCCCGCCGTCAGCACCGGAACATGCCCGTCAAACGGTCCCGGAGCCCGGCAAAAAAGGTGCGGATGGCGTCGGCAACGAGCGGGAACAGCGTTTTCAGGATCCTGTCCATGCGGCCGTAGCCCTCGTCGGGGTTGCCCTCCAGCGTGCCGTTCGGCAAAATCTCCTCCCCGGCGTAATCCGAGGTATACCGGCACAGCCACGAAACCACGCCCTCCGGGCTGGCAAGCCGGATCTCGCTCCCGTCGGCGTCGGTGGTGACCGCGTTGGGATAGGGCTCGCCGCTGTAGGTGAACAGATCGTTCGCCAGCGCAAACCATACGAAATGGTTGCTGGGGGTATTTTTGCCGTCCGGGTATTTTACGCGCCCGAAAAGGGTCAGTCGGCAGTCCTCCGGCACGCGGGTGGTTTGGCAGAGCCGGTTCCAGATGTCCTCGGAAAACGTATAGTACCCGGCAATGATATCAAACCGGCTTACGATGAGCCATACGGGCAGATCGGCCAGCGCTTCAAGCTGCGCGTCTGAGGGCTCGTAAGCAGGGCAGAGCGGGAACGCCGCCGCGAAAAAGTCCGGATAGCTGGAGGCCAT
>JAEEGL014872296.1_pt1 | contig 10983 bp, 9 predicted proteins | sample 9134231 | NCBI WGS metagenome assembly JAEEGL01 (sample SAMN16246548, study PRJNA631951) | gut metagenome | biome: gut microbiome; feature: rumen; material: fiber-attached | host: Bos | place: Iran: Karaj | collected 2018-10 | reverse complement strand
CGCGGACGACTACCACGGACCGGCATTTTCAGATGTGAAGGATCATTTTACAGGATATATCAAAGTCAAAGCAAAAGAGCTGACTTACGATTCGATCATCGATTCGATCCTTAAAGGCAGCTTCTTCGCGTCATACGCGGGGCCTGACATTCACAATTTCGAGATCAAAGACGGAACTGTGATCGTCGACTGCGATCCGTGCTTTATGGTCGGTCTTCGCTCTCCCCAGACTCCCGGCGAAAAAGTCTTGTCGTTCAAGAACGATGTCACACACGCGGAATTCAAGCTCGGCGGTTACGAAAAATGCGTAAGAGTTGTAGTTGACGACGGTAAAGGACATATGTCCTGGTCGCAGATACTCACAGTCGAAAACGTTTAAAATAATCAGAAAACAAAAAGCTGCTGCCCTGTAATTATCGGAAGTTCTATTGATCTACAGAGCAGCAGTATTATTTTATCATATTATGATCCGCAGGATCGATTTTGAGGCCTCCGGGAGCCCGTTCGCGGCGTTCTGATACATTTTTGAGATAATTTTACGTTAAAACGCGTCACGCTCTGTTCGGCCTTTCAGAGGCATTGATGAACGCGCGATTTTCGTGATCACTTTCTCCTGTATTTGTTGAGGATCTCTTCGTTTAATTCAACGCCTATTCCCGGTATGTCCGGAATAGTTACGTTACCGTCTTTATCAAGAGTAAAATGATGACGGACGAGGTTCTTTGAAAGAACAGTCTCCTGAGCGCAGTATTCAAGCATGTCGGCGTTCGGGATTGATGCGATCAGCTGCAGCGTAGCTCCCATAAGAATGCCTGTTTTGAATGCGTGAGGAATGAGTTTCTTTCCGCGAAGCTGCGCCATATCCGCGATCTTCTTTGCCATCGTGATACCTCCGCAGCGGCTCATATCGGGCTGAACTATGTCAACTTTTCCGTTGTCGAGCATATCCTGGAATTCATACATCGTTCCGAATTCCTCGCCTGAAGCGAGAGCTATATTGATATTATCGGCAAGTCTTCCGAAATCAGGCGTGCGATCAGGTGCGAAAGGTTCTTCAAGCCAGTACAGTTTTTGCTTTTCATACTCTTTGGATACTCTGAGCGCGTATTTGTAATCCGTCCAGCGCATTCCGATATCTATCATCAGCCTGTTGTCATCTCCAACTGCTTTGCGGCAGTATTCTACGAGTTTGACGTCCTTTTCTTCGCTTTCACCGAGAGCGCCCCATCCGAATTTGAATCCGTGGTAGTTGCAGTCGGACTTGTGATGCGCGACGAGCTCGTCTATTTCCTTCTTCGTTCCCGGCATAAGAACTGAACAATAAGCAGGTATTTTTTCTCTGAATCTTCCTCCGATGAGTTTGGATACGGAAACACCGAGCTTTTTACCCGTGATATCCCAAAGGGCAATATCTATACCGCTCATCGCATGGATACCAACGCTTCTTCTCGAATAATAATAACTGTAATGATACATCTTATACCAAAGATATTCGATATTTGTCGGATCTTCACCTATAAGTATCTCTCTAAGTCCTCTGCACTGATCATGCGACGCGGGCGTTTCAACTATCGCTTTGACTACTTCCGGAGAGCTGTCAACTTCTCCGATACCTGTTATTCCCTCATCCGTATGAACGAGTATGACAGCCGTGTCCTGGCTGCCGTCGCCGATCATTTTTACTACGTCCTGTCTTACGATTACTACTTCAACATCTGTGATCTTCATAATTTTCTCCTTTATATTTTCATGTAAATTTTGGTTGTCAGAATTCTATTACGGCCTTTATGAGCTCCGGATCGTGGTTCCTGTAAAGGTCAAACGCTTTATTGATATCCTCGAGCTTAAAACGGTGCGTCACAAGCTGTCCGATATCAAGTTTGCCTGCCGCGATCATATCCACGAGCGGATACCACGCTTTTGTATTGCCTACAGCCCCATAGATCGTCATCTCTTCGACTATGAGCTTTTTTACAGGAAGATTGACTGTATCATTATCTCCCGGTATACCGTAAAAAATGATCTTTCCGCCTTTTCTTGTATAATCGGGCATCTTTTCAATGACAGAAGGTGTTCCTGTCGCTTCGACAGCTATATCTGCTTTGTTGCCGTTCGTGATCTTCAGGAGGGCCTCGACCGGGTCTTCTTTGGAAGAATTAATTACGTGGGTGGCACCGAATCTGAATGCTTTTTCGACGTTGGAATCCCTGCGAACGAGGCAGATTATTTTACCCGCGCCCATAAGCTTTGACATCAGCATAAAAGCGATCCCGGCAGGTCCCACGCCTGTCACAAACACAGTCGCTCCAAACGGAACGCCTATGCGCATCAGTGATTCAGTGGGACAAACTGTGCTCTCCAAAATAGCAGCCGCGTCATCGCTGACAGAATCCGGTATCGGAACTATCGCTGAAACAGGAACTTTGACATATTCGGCGTAACCGCCGTAATGAGGAAAGTATCCGATCTCGCTGCTTTCGTTGCAGATATACTGTTTGCCTTCTCTGCAGTAATCGCAGTGGCCGCATCCGAGTGACGTCGCAACGACGCACCTCTGTCCGATTTTAATATCCGTGCGGTGAGAGTTGATCTTGGCAACTTCAGCGCAGATCTCGTGGCCCTGCACATTCGGCGGCTGGCCTATCCTCAGTCTGCCTGAAATAATATGAAAGTCGGTAACGCAAACTCCGGCCTTTCTTACCTTCAAAAGCGCTTCTTCTTCCCCGATCTCCGGAATTTGAAGATCTCTGATCTCTACCTGATTGTCTCCGAGCCATACGGCAGCCTTCATAATTCTACCTCTTTATCAGCGAATTTCAGACCGCTGACTTCTTCCATAAGTTTTTTGTATCCGACAGGGAACGTCAGCGAATCGGCCTTCCTTGTAGTGGGCAGTATTTCGAACTGGCATTCCATTGCTTTCTTAAGATCTCCCTTTTTCAGGGCATCATATATCGCGCATATCTTTTCAGGCATTATAGCAGCCAGAGCCGTCATGCTTCCGGCACATCCGCCGCACAAAGCAGGCAGGAGAATATCGTCCGTTCCCGTGAGTATCGAAACCTTCGATTCCTTTGTGACTTCGACCATATGTTCGAGCCTCTTCATATTCGCGCTCGAATCTTTAATGCCGATTATATTTTTATGTTCGAAAAGTCTGTATATGACATCGAGTTCAAGCTCCTGAGTGAAAAACGGGATATTATACAATATCACGGGCACAGGCGATATATCTGCGATCTTCGTAAAATATTCTTCCCTTTCCTTAGCCGTATATTTGAAATAATACGGAGGACATATTAAAACAGCGAAAGCGCCTATATCCGCGGCGTTTTTACATAATTCGTAAGTGTCAGATATATTTCCCGTGCAGGACGAAATAACTATCTTTTTATCGGAAGCGCTGTATTCAGCCGTCAGCTTGGCGATTTTTTTCTGTTCTTCCAAAGAAAGCTGGACAAATTCGCTTGTACTGCCGTTTACGACATAGCCTGATATTTTACTGTCGTTGATGCGCTCGATCTGTTTTACAAAGGTCTTCTCATCGACTTTACTGCCGTTAAAAGGCGTCAGAAGAACGCCGAAAGGTCCCTCAATAAATTTTTTCATGACTGATCTCCTTTAGGTTGAGTATTTTTCTCACCGCCTGATACAGTGAGTCTTCTTCTCCTACATTTCCGGGAAAGATAACAAAAGGCATCTTCCCGAATCTCGTATTGTCTTCAGTGAGCCAGACGGGTATTCCGGGCATCAGCTGACCGATCGCTTCTGCTTTTTTTATCCCAAGAGCTTTTACTCCGATGTCTGAAGACGTTATTCCGCCCTTTGTAATTACGAACGACGGATCGCATTTCAAATTGGCAACAATCGAAGTTAAAAAGTATGATACTTTAAGTGAAAATCTCAGACGCTCGTCTTTGTCCGGATTATCCGCACCGACGACCTGTCTAGATGTGTAAACGCAGACTGTTTTTCTCTGTTTGATAAGATCTGTCGCTTTTGCCGATACTATCGCTGCTTCCGCAGACATATCGGCAAAATAATTCACGCTGAATCTGATATATTCGACAGGAAGCCTTGAACTCTTCATATATTCGAGCTGTTTTGTCGTTTTATCAACATGGGATCCCACTATAATGATACCGCCGTTATCGTTCGATTCGTATCTTTTCAGGTTGTCTATCAAAGATCTTCTCGAATTTTTGATGCAGATCTTTACCCATGAAGCCGCTGTTCTGAATATGTATTTTTTACCTGATTTGATCGCGTTTACATATGCGCAGAAGAATATTTTGAGATCGTCATAGCTCACGGCGTTAACGATTATTTTTGTGCCGTTTTCAGCCTGCAGGAGGCTCTGTGTAATGCCGTCTACATCACACGAGTTTAATGTCTCGAGTGAGATGGATATGACTTCGGAGGCCTTTACGGCACCTTCCGTCTTTTCCTCTATATATTCTTTCAGATCGGATGATTTGAATCCGAACGTGGGATCTTTCGCAAATTCTGTTTCAGCTACGGGAAAGATAAGCCTGCCTGTCCTGACGTAGTGATTGTCACCGAAAGTGAACCTTCCGCCTTCTTTGAAAAACGGGATGAGTATTTCTCCGTCGATCTTTTCGCCGCAATTATCAGCAAGGACCTTTGTTTCGATAGGCCAATTTCCCCTCAACGTCGAATCTCCGCGGGAAATGATAATGAACTTCTTGCCCGTTTTACGAGCGGCGATCTTTATCCTTTCAGCTATCTTTTTGTGCACTTCAGCAGTGTAATAAGCCGGAAAACTCCTGGAATTTGTCAAAATGAAGAACTGTTTGTCATTTTCTCTGAACGCCCTTAAAATCGTCTCGCCTTCGAAATCAGTGTAAACATTAACATCGTGAACTGTCTGGGTCCCTGTCGGATCGTCATCGAGTATAACGACAACTGTACCGTCGTCTATCCTGGCATTTTCGTACAGGCGGTCAGCTTCTCCATTGTAATCAAATTCGGGGATGTCTTTTTGAAAAATCACAGTTTCAATACTTCCTTCATATATTCTATCGCAAGTCTGGGACTTGAAAGCACGGGCTTTTTTATATGTCCGAGAAGCGGCAGTAAAACAGTCATACTGCCCTGAGCCAGAACGACCACATCGTTTGTCATCGCTGCCTTTTCGACATCATGCAAAACCATTTTATTGTGAAGCTCTTTGTCTCCTTTTTCTATGAGGACCATCATGGCGTCTCTTACAAGATGAAGATCTATAGTGATCTCTTTTCCCGCTTCTTTTGCCATCGATTCAATGAGTCTGCAGCTCGGTCCTGTCGTTGTCTGAACAGTCGCCACGACGCCTATTTTACTTCCGAGAGAAACGGCTTTGCGCGCCATTGCCTCGTCTATCTTAACGATCGGGACGCTTATGAACGGTCTGATCTGATCTGCGACTTCTCCGACAGAAGAACACTGATTAAGTATCGCGTCGACGCCGAGGGATTCAGCCTGTTTATAATACTGGAACATCCTGTTTCTTACGCCCAAGGTAGGTCCGCCGTTTGCGTTCACTTCTTTGATCAAACTGTCGTCGATAATATTATATACTTTCACTTCCGGCATGATCTCTGCGCAAAGCGCATTGAGCTCGTTCATCGAAACAGCGCTTGTCTGTACTATTGCTATCGATTTCGACATATCAATTCTTTCCCCTTTTTAAAAAATCAGAGACGAAACGCCTGATAAAAGCGCAGATCGAAGCGTCCGCTCCTTCCGGCACATACGAAACATCCTCGGGATCGACATCAGCCAGCATCTTTGCCCAGGTCAATCCGACAGCGTATCTGCCGTAAGGGATGTTCAGATGGAAACCGTCCCGCGTGATTTTGAGTCCGCCATGTGTATAGTTAAAATATTCCGTTCCGCGAAGCGCCTGTATGACGTCTCCCGAAGGAATGTAAGGGATGCCGTATTTAGAGCTGAATTTATCGAAACATTCTGTAATCTGTCTGTACATTTTAAGCTGGTCGCAGTCATACATTTTGAACCAATCTAACTCGGCATCGCTTTCGTAAGCCCATGTTTTTTGAAGAAATTTTCTCGAGGACGGAGACTTTGAGTCGATATATGAAAGGATCCTGCCGAGATAAGGCTCGAAAGAGCTTTCGACTCCCGAGAAGAGACTTGCCTGCTGATTCGTTATAACATCCCAGTCGTAAAGGTCGAGAAATTCTTCGATGGAGACGTTCGACTTCGACTGTATCGAATCGATCTCCAGAATATAATTACGGGAATTGTTTTCGATGTTCCTGCTATGCGTTTCGAGAGTGCATCCGCCTATGATAAGATCGACGCATAAACTGTCAACACCGGCGCTTGAAAGGATCTGATGAAGATAACCGTGAGCATCCTGGGAAAAGCTGTTCCCGATTGATAATATTTTGATCAAGCTTGACATTTTCTTCTCCTCTAATTGAGTTGTTTTCAGTTGAATGATATCATTTATGAGGCAAAAAATCAATACAAAAAACCGGTTTGTTCTTTATTTCGAACAAACCGGTTTCTCATATTGCAAACAATACGACAAAGATCTCTGTCAGTTTTTCGGTTCGGGATTGATCAGTTTGAGCACGATGAACGAAACGCCGATCATCGCCACTGTTATCGACACGAGCATAATAACAAGTTCGACAGGATTAAGCTGTTCAGGAACAGGTGCATTCAAGTCATATTTCGTAACTATATGGACGATCGCAGGGATCACCATCGCCGCGCCGATCAGCACTAGAACGATTATTTTTAATACAAGAACTTTCTTACTGGTCTTCATCTGTATGCCTCCCGAATTTCTCCGTTTGCGCCTTGCGCATCTTTACGTCGACAAATATTTTAATACATCATCTCGTAAAATGCAACAGCCGCAGGCCCATTATTATCAATATTCTATTCGCTCTCTGAATGATTTGGGCAATTTCAGGTATATTCCGTACAAAAGAGCGATCAGGTAACCCTGGATCACGCATACAAGAACGGATTCCGTTATCCTCGGGATCCAGTAAAGAATAAACGGCAGCGTGATACCGTAAAGCACTATTATTGCTTCTGTATTGATAGTAGTTTCAACAGCTTCTGCGGTGATTATCGAAGCAAAGATATTGAGGAAATCATTCCGTCCTTTGAAAACGAATCTCGCGAGAACGAAGCTTAGCACCAGGAACAAAAGCCCGACTAAAGACGCGACGATCAGAACAACAGTTATCAGATTCGCATAAGTCGCGAGGTTCTTTTGGAACGATTTTACGCCTTTTGAAGAGCACATATCTCTGAGCAATTTACTTGAAAAAGACAGCTTCTTTCCATTGAATTCATCTTTGACTCCCGTTACTTTATACGTGACCGATCCGTCGTCCTTAATTATTTCGTCCATCTCGAAGAGGTCCTTTTTCTCCGGCATCTCTTCTGTCGATGCGGTCATGCCTTTCATAAGCCCGTCATTATTTAAATTTATCACATTGACTGTCCCGAGAATTCCGATGCTGAGGATCAAAACAGCAGTAACGGCGGCAAGGACTTTTTTATTGGCTCTTTTTACGAAGATCCAGATGAAACCGCGGACCGCGCCTGCCATGAACGCAGTGAGCGTAAAAATAATATTATACGGGCCTGTCGGATTGATGAAGTATCCGACTACATCCAGTATCGCCGATGCAAGTCCGCCGAATAACGGGCCGCATAATATCGCCGGAAACGCAGAAAAAACTCCCGTGAGTCCTACTCTCATTCCGTTATCGGCACCGAAAAGAGGTATGGATACTGAAAACCTTTTCAGCACGATAGCTATGCCAACGAATATCGCGGAAAGTACAAGTTTGAACGTGTAGGATGACAAGAACTTTCGCTTTACAGTCAAAGCCATTCTCTGCTTTCTCTCGTAGAGTATCGCAAGAATAATAAGGCCCGCATCCGCGATCGCGCAGATGATCGTCAAGATCAACATGATCTGGTCATTTGTCATAAAAAAAACTCCCTTACAAATAAATTTTAAGAGAGCAAACCGTTAAATCATATCAAAATGATACAGCGGATGAAAACAGCAAACCGCAGACTTTGAGGTCTTTCGCCCGGGGACAATTACTCCCATTCCCCGATACTTAACGCTTGCTGCTCTGCTCTGATTAGTTCCCGTTTTCGCACGGACCGCCTGAACGGTTCAAACGATCCGTACGACGAGGAACGTTTTTATTATAGTCTTCCGAAAAAACTAAAGCAAGATTTTTGGCTGTAACACGTGCGATTTTTGCGCAAATTATTAATCAAACTCCCGCTTTTTTCCAATACTCTTCAGTCTCCTGCATTCCGTGAGTCCTGTAATAAACATTCATACGCTTGAATTCGAGGAGCTTAAAATATCCGTATTTATTGCCCTGACCGCCGCCCTGATCGTCTACAACGCAATATTTGATACCTTCAACCGTTCCTTCCATCCAAGCGGAAGCAAGCTGAACTCCGGCATCCATGATCGACTGCATTACGATATAGAAATTCGTAAGAAGCAAAGGATAATTGTCCAGGTAATGTCTTCCGAGTTCGTGCCACTGCATCATATCGCCGCATTCTCCGAAATACAATGCCTTGCCATGCTTTTTGGCTGTATCGACGTGAAGCTTGAGAAAATCTTTTACGCTGATCGGAACAGCTTTTGCGCCCGGATACGGAGCGAAACCGTCGAGGAGGTTGTATTTATTCCCGTGCTGAAAATGAGTACATACCGTGTCTATCGGATCGGCATTCTGTCTCAGCATCATTGTTTCGAATTCCTCCAGCGTATCAGCCGTAAAATCGATATCGTCAGGCGTCCATGTATTTTCATATGAGGATGATCTGTTCAGATGGAGAGCGCAATTCCTCTGCTCGCCGTTTCCCGATGTGATCATTCTGTATTTGTCATACTTTCTGATCGTATCACCTATCGTCTTGTAAAATGCTTCGAAGTCCTCTGTCTTGAACACCCACTGCTCATTAGGCGCGAAATGAGCCGGACCCCAGTCCGCGTCGAGATTGTACTCGTTTCCTATTTCCCAGCCCCAGATAGCCGGAGAATTTACATATCTTTTTACGACATCTTCGACATATTCGACAGAAAGCTTTGTCTGCTTTGATTCAGGATCTCTCATCAGTCTCAGAGGCTCATTTACGATATTGCTCATCGTGCAGAATCTCCAGAGAAGGCTTGCGATGATACCGATGTGGCACTTCTCGCACTCTTTGACGATCTTATCCATCTCCTTAAAATATGCCTCCTTATCCTTCATCCAGGAAAGGAAGCCGTGCTCGCCCCATGTGCAGAGCGGTATCCTCATAAACGGGATGCCGAGTTCCTGCATAAGAGGGATATCCTCAAGATAAACGCCCTTCAATCTTCTCGATTTTTCGTCGTCACCGTACATTTGAGCGACAAAAGAAATGAAGGAATTCGTTCCGAATCCGTAAAATGTTTTTCCGTCAAGCTGCAAAACTCCGTCTTTTACTGTAAGTCCGTAATTCATGATCGACCTCCTAAGTCATATATTTTTTTATTTTCAGGCATTCTTCGTGCCTAAACGTCATTATTAAAGCAGTTTTTGAAGCTTTTCGTATGCGTCGTCCCACTGAGCCTTCTTCGAAGGATCCGGGAAATAATCCTTCTTTTCGAACGAATCGGAGATGATCGCTCTTGCTTCTTTTATATTCTTGGCTTCTCCGAGGCTTATGAGCTGTACAGCGAGGTTTCCGATAGCTGTCGCTTCGACAGGTCCTGCTACGACAGGTCTGTCTATCGCTTCCGCAGTGAACCTGCAGAGCGTCTTTTCCTTGCATCCTCCGCCTACTATATGTAAAACAGGGACCTTGTATCCGACTATCTTTTCCAGCTCTTCGATCGCCATTCTGTATTTGAGAGCAAGGCTCTCCATGATGCATCTTACGATCTCGCCTTTTGTTTCCGGAACCTTCTGACCTGTCTTTCTGCAGAATTCAACGACCTTTTCAGGCATATGACCGGGGTCAAAGAATTCAGGCGCGTCAACATTAATTATCGACGCAAACGGTGTCGCGGCCTTCGCTCCTTCTTCGAGTTCGTCGAATGAAAGATTCTCTCCTTTTTTGATCCAATATCTTCTGCATTCCTGAGAGATCCAGAGACCCATGATGTTTTTAAGAAGCCTGATAGTTCCGAAAGCGCCGCCTTCGTTCGTGTAGTTAAACGAAAGCGTAGATTCGTTAATGACAGGCTTTTTGATCTCCGCACCGAGAAGAGACCATGTTCCCGAACTTATATACGCTCCCTTCGTATTCTTGAACGGAACCGCTGCGACTGCGCTGCCTGTGTCATGTTCGGCGACAGCGATCACCGGTATGCTTTTTACGCCGAGTTCTTTACAGACAGCGTCTGAAAGGCCGCCGATCTTCGTTCCTGAAGGCACGACTTCTCCGAGTATGTCAGTCCTTATTCCGAGCTTATTCAAAAGATCGTATGCCCAGGAACCCTTTACGGAATCATACATCTGAGAAGTGCTTGCAATGGTATATTCGCACGCTTTTACGCCTGTAAGGAAAAAATTCATCAGATCCGGCATAAACAGAAGTCTGTCAGCCGCTTTAAGCGTTTCGCTGCCGTTTCTGGTCATCGCAAGGAGCTGATATAAAGTATTAAATTTCTGGAAAGCTATTCCTGTTTCGGCGTATATTCTCTCTTTGGGCATAATACTCTGTGCAAGCTCGATCATGCCGTCTGTCTGCGAATCTCTGTAATGCGTCGGATTTCCGAGAAGCTCGTCCTTTGATGACAGAAGTCCGAAATCGACGCCCCATGTATCTATACCCATAGATGAAATGTCATAACCTTTGCTCTGAGCTTTGGCGATACCTGCTTTCAGTTCAAAAAGAAGTCTCGGAAAATCCCAGGTGAACGTTTTTCCCATCATAAGGGGTTCATTTTGGAAGCGATGAACTTCCTCAAGGCTCAATTTATTT
>JAEEGL013531527.1_pt1 | contig 10983 bp, 8 predicted proteins | sample 9134231 | NCBI WGS metagenome assembly JAEEGL01 (sample SAMN16246548, study PRJNA631951) | gut metagenome | biome: gut microbiome; feature: rumen; material: fiber-attached | host: Bos | place: Iran: Karaj | collected 2018-10 | reverse complement strand
GGCTCTGTGGCGTTGATATGTGATCCGCTCTGCGAAGAACGCCGTTGTGCCCTGCGTACATCTGTCAGGCTAGCCGACCATATGTCGCAAAAGGGCATTTGCGCCGTGCGCTTTGACTATACTGGCACAGGTGATTCCAGCGGCCTCCATGCAGAGGCAAGCACAAGCCAGTGGATTAGCGACATACAATCCGTAGCAAGGGAATGTGCGGCATTGGGCAATAGCCTTCATATAATCGCCTTGCGCGCATCAGCATTGCTGGCCACAGCCGCTGCCATTGATTGCCAAAAATTGACCTTGGTTGCACCCTTGAAAAGCGGTGCCGAATATCTGCACCAACTTGATTTGAGAAACCGCGTCAAATCACAGGCAGGAAACATGCAGCAGGACAATGCTAGCGATTTCGGCGGCTTCATCATCAGCCAGGAAAACCGCAAGCAACTGGAAACTCTGGATTTATGCAATGACTGCAAAAAACTCCCTGCGCAATGCCAACTGGACATCATAGTAATTGGCGCAGGCAAAGCCCTGCCCCCCACCTGGGCATCCGTCCAGAAACGCGCCGCCAACGTCACTTTCATCAGGGAAATGCCCTTCTGGGGTCAGACCGATTACTTCGAATCAACCCAACTCATAAACTGCTTCTAAACGCAAAGGCGCTCCTTTTAACGCAGAGACGCAGAGGCGCAGAGTTTTTAGAATTATTCTTTTCATAACAATGAATAATAAAAAACTCAACGCCTATGCGTTAAGAATGAGTTATTGAATTATTACAAATATCAGGGGACATGATATGACACAGGATTTCTCAGAAAAAATGCCGCCCTACCCTGACGGTGAACCTGGATTTGTGGATTTGCTGAAAAGGCACGAGCCTTTTGTCCCCTCCTGGGACAGGAACTTTGTGCCCCAAGAAGATGAACTTAACCTGCAGTCAGGTATTTTCCTGGAGACAAACTTCCCCGATGAGGAAGGACTCCTGGATACTGCATACGCCGACTTCAGACGCTTTCTCAAAGAAGGCGGCCTAATGGGAAATGTAATACCACTTCGCACACGTCAATGCCAAGGCATGCAAAAGGAGGAATACCACCTGGTGGTGGAGAGGGCATCAATACTGCTGGAGGCTAGTGACACGGAGGGCATACGGCGGGGCATCTATTTTCTCATGGACGAAATCACCGCCCAACCATATCTAAAGAAGGGAAGCATGGTGCGCAAGCCATGGCTCAAAAACAGGATTTCACGCTGTTTCTTTGGCCCCATCAAACGCCCGCCATTCAATATCGACGAGTTGATGAACGACATCAACTACTATCCAGAGGAGTATCTTGGCAAACTGGCGCGTGAAGGCGTCAATGGCCTCTGGCTCACTATCACATTCCGCGAAATATGCGATACATCCATACGCCCTGCCCAGCCAGATGCAGCCAGGCGCCTGGCAAAACTGCGTCAGACAGTTGAACGCTGCCGCCGCTACGGCATAAAAGTCTGGACATTCTGCATAGAACCCGCCTATTGGTCAGTCGCTTATGGGAATCCTGTCCCCGCAGGTCATGAGGAACTGCTGGGTGCCGAAATGTCCCAGACTTCACACTGTTTCTGCATCAATTCCAATACAGCAAAAAAGTACCTCCATGATTGCACATACTCCTTGTTCAAGGCAGTGCCCCATCTCGGTGGACTTATGATGATTTCTCTTGGCGAAAGGGCTACATCATGCCTTAGCAAAGTCTCTTTGTATGGGGATGGAACCATTCATTGCAGCAAGCGCTGCAATCTGTCAATCGGCGAAATCTACTCACAACTGCTATCCAACATGAAACAAGGAATGGAAGAGGCCAATCCCGAGGCGGAATTGATAAGTTGGGCATACATTGCCGATGCAGAACAAATCTCCAACTGGATTTTGCAATTGCCCTCACGCCTCAACGATGACATTATAATGGCCTTCAACTTCGAATCAGGTCTCACCCAAAAACAACTTGGCAAAGTACGCGCAGGCGGCGACTACTGGCATTCAAAGGTTGGACCATCCGACCGCTTCATAACCATGGCCGAAGCAGCCAAGGGGCATTGCCAGTTCGCCGCGAAATTGCAGGTGGGCTGCTCCCATGAATGCGCCACAGTTCCATACATTCCAGTGCCAAGCATCCTATACCGCAAATACCGCGAAATGCACAAACTGGGCATACAGCACGTGCTTCAATGCTGGTACTTCGGCAACTACCCTGGCCTCATGAACGCAGCGGCTGGAAAATTGGCATACGAAGACTTTTCTTCTGGCGAAGAGGCCTTTCTGGAACGCTTGGCAAGGCAATTCTGGGGAGGCGATTGGAAGCATGCCTTCCACGCATGGAAACTCTTCTCAGATGGATATTCCAACTATCCGCTGGATATTCAGTTCCAATACTACGGCCCTATGCACGACGGTCCAACATGGCCTCTGCACTTAAGGCAGACAATGACTCCCCTTGCACGCACATGGAAGCCAGAGTCATTCCCATCAGGCGACGCCGTCGGCGAAGCAATGAACCACTTCCAACTTGACGAACTTGTCGAACTGACTGGGACAATGGCACAACAATGGAGCCAAGGTCTGAATGAACTAAAAAAAGCAAAACATGACAAGCAGCATGAACTCGACTTCACACTTGCCGAGGCACTTGACATTCAATTCCATTCGGGACACAATATTCTGCGCTTCTACTCGCTACGCAACAGGCTCCTCGACAATCCATCCAACGCAGTTGCGCTCATAGATGAAATGAAGGGCATTGTCCGCAATGAAAAATCTGCATCGTTAAGACTGGCGGAACTATGCCGCCTTGACAGACGCCTGGGATACCACTCCGAAGCCGAGGTTTACAAGTATTTCCCAGAAAAGCTGGAATGGCGAGCCTCACGACTGGAGTATCTGCTGGCTGTGGAATTCCCAGAATTGAAGACGGCAATAGCCAATGGCATCGCACCTGGCCAACACTTGCGCTGGAATGGCCCCACCACCAAAGAAGGCCAAACCCACGAGTTGAACGGCATCCGCTGGAACTTTGAAACCAAAGGAGAAAAACTGTTTTTCCATCTGGACTTCACTTCAAATGCGGACAATCCAGAAACCGCATTCATTTTCTTCTATGACAGCAAGGGAGCAAAACCTCTCCCGCAGCAATTTGTCCTTAAACGCAGCGACTGCGAAAAGACCGACCATGGATGGCGGGCCAATATTGAAATATCCAGCCACGCACTGCTACTGGAGGACAGTTTCTTCTTCGGTGTCGAAAAAGTGGAATACCTCCCCGACGGCAAAGGCATCCACACAAATGACAAGCCAGGCGATTTTTTCCACGAAGTGCGCCTTAGGTTGTACATTGCCTCCCCAGACAAGACAACTCGCATACAACTTTGCAACTAAACATCAACGCACAAAGGCAACCTGAGTGGACACCGCCTCGGTGTCCACATAAACTCAGAGATTTTAACACAGAGACGCAAAGATTTTAACGCAGAGACGCGGAGGCGCAGAGATATTATTGTTGGCTCTGTTCTCCAAGTTGTTTCTGAAATGAAAAAACTCGACTATAATTTGAAAATTGCCTGCAATCTATTAGAATATTGCAGATTTAGCACTAAATAATATTAGGCATGACAACATTCCAGGAAATACAAAAATGCTGCAACCCATTGCCATAGATTCGAGTTCATTTCCCGAATTGCGTAAGAACAACTGCGTATATGTTGACAAGACGGCATATTTCCACAGGCTAATTACCAGACTTGATGCAAGACGCTTCTTCCTCGCACGGCCCAGGCGCTTCGGCAAGTCCCTTATGATAACCACACTGAAGGCGTTGTTCCAGGGAAAACGGGAGCTGTTCGAGAACCTGGCAATCTCAAAGACGGACTGGAAATGGGAAGAATACCCCGTGTTGCATTTCAATATGGGCTTTGCAGCCTCGTCCACGGCTGAGGATTTCAAGGGCAATTTCCGCGATACGGTATCCGCAGCAATCATTGAGGCAGGAGGTAGCTATGAGCACCAAAGTTCCCCTGCCTCAAACTTCGGCACTGCCATTGATACTCTTTCCACCTTAAATAATGGAAAAGGCGTCGTCATACTCATAGACGAATACGACGACCCCGTGGCACAACTGCTGGACAAATGCGACGAGGCAGAGGCCGTGCGCGGGTATATGGCGGACTTCTACCGCCAGATGAAGGACCGCACTGATAAAATTCGCTTCCTCATGATAACTGGCGTGTCAAAATTCACGAAGATGTCCGTATTCTCCGCGCTGTCCAACCTGGTGGATTTGTCCTTCGAAGACGAATGCGCCACCATGCTGGGCTACACCGAGGCGGAACTGGACGAATTCTTCGGCGAACACATGCAGGCCCACGCCGCAAAAATGGGACTGTCCCAGACCGAATACCGCAGTGAACTCAAGCGCTGGTTCAATGGCTACCGCTTCGGGCGCTATTCTGACGAGACCGTCTATAACCCAGTGTCAATAGGAGTGAACCTCTCCAACCAGGAGCCCGCGTTCAAGGCATGCTGGTCTTCCACAGGGAAGGCCGCAATGCTAATGAACTACATAAAACGAGATGATTTCCTGGCTGTGGACATGGACTGCGTGCAGAACATCCGCGAACGTGACTTCGATGTAAGCGACATACGCGCACTGCGCTCAGTGCCAATGCTGTTCCAGACAGGCTACCTGACAATAAAGGACTATAATCCACGGCGTCAGAGTTTCACCCTGGCTGTGCCAGACGCTGAAGTGCGCCAGGACCTTGCCACACTGACCAGTTCCGTAATGGCCAACAAGGACAACAGCTGGGTATCCACACTATGCGACAACCTGCTGGACGAAAACTGGGAGTCCTTCTTCACAGGACTTCGTTCTCTGTACGCCGCACTCCCATACGGTTCTCGGGAGGGCAATGTGCATGAATTCTCCTTTGAACGCGTGCTGCTCACGCTGCTGTGGGCACAGGCAATCCAGGCCAGGACGGAGGACAGGCAGGCCAATGGTCAGGCGGACATAGTCGCCACCCATGCCTGCGGCATATACATCTTCGAGCTGAAGGTAGATGAATCCGCCGAGGCTGCCCTAGTCCAGGTGAAAGCAAAGCACTATGAGGCTCCCTACAGGGCAAGCGGCCTCCCCATCTGGACTGTGGGCCTAAACTTCGACCGCGACACCCGCCTACTAACCGACGCCAAGGCAGAGAAAATATAAAACCCGTCCATTAACGCAGAGGCACAGAGATTTTAACGCAGAGACGCAAAGGCGCAAAGACGCAGAGATGTTTTTGTTAGCTAGACGCCCGTCGCCGACTGGCTTGAGTAAAACAAAGAGAATCCTCCCCTGACTGGTAGGCACTTGCCCCCCCCCCCGCCCAAGGGTGGATTATCTTCTCAATGACATGAAGGAACAATGAATAGCAAACTCAGAGAGGATAATTCCTGTCGAATTGGTCACAGACAATCTTCATATCTGCGGTTAATTTCTTCTCTATAGCCCCAATCAATTCCTCTGGCATCTCCTTGTAATATGCGAGAGCAACCCCTCCCGTGATGGCGGCGATGGTGTCACTGTCCCCACCTATGCTTATTGCATTGCGAATGGCATCCTCATAACACCACGATTCAAGAAATGCACGAATAGCCATGGGGACCGTTCCTTGGCAAGAGACGTCAAAATAGTAGGTCGGTCGTATGGAATCCAAGCTTTGGGACAGATTATAGTCAAAGCGATGCTCGATTTCCTTCTTGATGAACTCCTTACTATGGTGCTGCCGAGCAAAGAAGACGGCTAATGCCGTAGCTTGTGCCCCTCTAATTCCTTCATCATGATTGTGCGTTGCCGATGCAGAGGCCTCTGCCGCATCAAGGACATCATCGACAGTCTGGAATGCAAAGCCAACAGGACTGACACGCATGGCTGCACCGTTTCCCCAACTGCCGTATGGCGTCAACTCATTTTCAGGTCTATCGAGCCATGCCCTGAAAATTGAACCATAGCCACGATGTTTGTGTCTATTTCCCCAGCGATGGTATGCAAAAGAGTAATTGCCATCGGAACAAATGGCATCAGCCGTGGCCATCGTGAGAATGGAATCATCGGTGAGGTCGCATCTGTCATCTATCAAAGAAAACTCCTTTGTCTTGATATTGCAGAACTCGTATATTGACCCTACAAAGTCCCCGCCTAATGCACCATAAAGAGAATTGACACTTTTCATCTTCGTTGTCCTCAATCAATTTTATACACAAAGGGTGACTAAACTATCTCTTTTTCTTGTAGAACATTCCGTTAAATGGAAGAAGATAAACCATCGCAGTGAAAATACCCCATAAAGAACCATATGGGAAAAACTAATTCTTCTCATCTCCAGTATTTTCACTCTCCTCCTCATTATACTGTTTTGATATTTTTATGATACTTTCTTCAAATGTTGCCTTGACTTGTGCGTGTCCTTGCTCTGCGTCCCGAACAGAAACGATGCCAGCGAAAGGCAAAGTTTCTTTTTCATGGTGCATTATTCCCCTGGTTTGCTATCTTTAGTTGAAAGTTTCTCAAGTCTTTGCTTGCATGCCTCCACGCCATGCTCCGCCCCGATTTTGAAAAATATCCTGGCTTGTTCGATGTTCTTTGGAATGCTGTATTTACCAGTAGACAAAATGTCGCCAAGCACTGTGCAGGTCTCCCAGTAGCCTGCTTTGACTGCCTCATTGAAGAGCACGACGGCCAAATCCGTTTTACACGGAACTCCATTGCCTTGCAGGAAAAGCTGACCCAGCCTCTCGAAAGCGACAGGCATTTTCGCCCCGTCAATAATTGAACGCATCAGGAGAATTGCCGATTCGCGAAAATTTCCACCAGTAAAATCGGATCTAATAAGCTCTGCAACTGAATCATGTCTCACTACGGCCTTGTCAAGCAGTTGCTCGAGTTCCTTTGCGTCGCAAGGCAGTTTTTCCGAAGAAAAACTCGAAATCGTGTACAAGTACAATTGTGTGATGGAGCGGTCATTTCCATTTCTGGCGTTTTGCAGATGCAATTCCATCGTTTTCTTCATATCGCCCTTGTCCCTGTAGAATTCAGCTAGATTGTAAAGAGCCACGCCGTAGCCCTTGGCAGCCTGCGTCTTGAGGAATTTTAAGGAAAGCTCCTCGTCCAAAGTCGCCGAAAATTCATTGCTGCACAGTTGCTTTTCTGCATGATCATTTCCTTTTGCCGCAGCCATTTGAAAATACTTGGCAGACGTGCCAACGTCCCTGAGCGACGTATCGGAATGAGAATATAGATGACCGAGCATATTCATGGCATCCACATTGCCGTGTGAAGCAGATTTCATAAGTAACTGAGAGCCTTTTTCCCTTCTTCCATAGTAACCTTCTAAAATACCCACAGCGAGTTCCATCTCATTGTCAAGATTGGATAGGGAGTACGTAAATAAATTATCCGAAGCCCCTTTGTCTCCTAAAAATAGAGCCATGGCGATATATGCACATCCCTTTGAATGGTTGAAAGGAGGGCTTGTATAGAAATCATTGCTAGAATCTATTTCGTATTTTATAATCTGCGTCATAACAGGATCGTTTTTGTCTTTTATCATATATTTTAAGCCAAGTTCACGCAGTGCTCGCGGATAATATTGTGCGGCTGCCTTTTCGTACCATTCCATGGCTTTCTCATAATTGACGGGCACTCCTTCGCCAAGGCGATGCATGATTGCGATTTCGCACATCGCCTCAAGACTACCGTCCTTCACGGCTTCCAGATAGAGCCTCATCGCCTCGTCGAACTGCTTTTGCTGCGCCAGGTATGCCCCCGCCCGCACAAGCATCTGGCGATTGCCGTTTCTAGCCGCCATCAATGCGTACTTGCCACGAATACTATTGTCGGGATGAAACATGGCCAGCTGGTATTGCGCATCGACATGCCCTGCATCAGCCGCCTTCTGCAGGACCTGCATGGCCTCGTGCAACTGATTCAGGAACAGATACTCAATTCCCATCCTATAGCAGATACCTGTATAGACCTTATAATTCCCCATGATGCGCCCCAGCTTTTCGGCATAGTCAATGGCGTGATTTCGGTTCATTGGCACCAGTTTTCCGTTCTCATACCGTTCTGCAAGTTCAAAAAGAGACAGTATCTGGTTGTTCTCCGCTGCCTCCTGAAACCACTTGATTGCCTCCTGGGGTGTTTCACCATCAAGCAGCAGGAAGCCTATGTGCTCTGCGCTCTGCGGCTTCATATTTCCAGCATCGTATGAGGCGCGGAAATGCTCCATTGCCTTCTTGCCATTGCCGAAGTCAGGGATGGGCGGCGCACCTTCTGCGACCTTAAGCCTCCCTGAATACAGCAACCCGAGATTGAACTCTGAAAGAGGACAGTTGGCCTGAGCCGCCTGCTTCAAATACTGTTCGGCCTTTTGCAGGTCCTGCTTGACACCCAGGCCATATTCGTAGCAAACTCCCATGCCGTTCAGCCCGTATGGATGGTTCTTGGCCGCGGCCTTGCCGAAATATCCAAAGGCAAGACTGGTATCCTTGTCCACGCCTCTGCCATTCATGTAGCTTCGCCCAAGGTATGCAAGTGCATCTGCGTCATCGCTGTCCTTGTACCTCAGCAGAATAGGAAAGGCATCCACCTCCTTGCCGTTCTCCCACAAGGCAATTGCCTGCTGAATTTCGGGCGTCATGGCAGAGAGAAGACTGGTCAGGGACAATAGAATGAAGAAAATTGAGGTTGAAGTGTGTTTCATTGTCATTAACAAGATTTCTATGTTGATTGCGTTGCCAGTATGAAGGGAATATTACCATCTGAAAGACTTATTCTTGTTCTGATTGTTATTGTTTTGCGATCCACCTGTGGTGCTGCTTCCGTCTGATGTGTTGTTGGCATTGTAGAAACTGGTCGAATTGCCGTTTGTGGTGGCATTGCCGGCAAAAGTGCCGTTTGGATTGTAGAAACTGCTGTTGGTTGTCTGTGCAGTCAGGAGGCTAACGGCAAATACGCAGACGCATATTGCAGAAAGTTTGATTGTGTTCATGGATACTCCTTCAGTTGTTTTATTTTTTTGGGGATTCCTTCGAGATTGCATCGAATATCTGAATACTGCTCCTGAGTTCCTTCACGAACTCATCCTCCGCCTCCAGTTCTTTCAGGAGTTTCTTGCACTCCTCGCACTCCTGCAGATGGGAGGAGCAGTTGATTCTTCCGAGGACGGACATCTGGCCATGACGGTACAGTTCCAGTTCTTCTTTTGTGTAATGCTTCATTATGACTACCTCTTGTCAAGCTTCTCTATAATCTTCTGCAAGGCCGCAATGCATCTGTTCTTGGCCACGTAAATCGAATTGACGGACAACTGAAGAAAATCCGCCACTTCCTTGACGGGATGCTCCTGGATGGCATACATTTCAAAGGCGGAAAATGTGATTGGCTGGACCTGTGCGCGGAGTTCGTCAAGGGCCTGGGTGAAAATGTGCCTGCACCACTCCTCCTCCCAGACGTTGTCGAAATGGGTGTCGTCGGCAATTTCGGGAATGCTGTCTATATTCAAAAACTCCTTGCGTTTTCGATAGAGCTTCAACGCCTGGTTGCGGACTATGCCCTTGAAATAATGACGGAAACGGCCACGTGCTGGATCATAATGAAAAGTGACGTCAGGCGGTACTTCGTCTGGATTGTATTTTGCAAGGATGTCCTTGTGGAAAATCTCGCACATGACAAGCTGCACCAATTCCTCGTTCTCATCGTAGGTCAATCCGCAGTCGCGTCCGCACAGGAATATCAGCGGACGATAGGTCGCATAGAACTCGTTCCAGGAAACGTTGTCTCCTGCACGAACCCGCGCCAGCAGTGATTTCTTTGTCGTGAAAGCCATGTATTTCTTCCGAAATTAAAAAAGACAGGCCTCGTGCCTGATGCATTGAAAGTTTATTGAAGGGATAAGAACTCATTTCCGCTTCCACATACTTACTATTGCCAACCTCTTGTTTCTTACACCATAATAGCTATTCTCCGTGTTTTTCAGTGAACTGCAAGGTGGACATAATAGACTGGAACTGCGCTCTGCGTTCAAAGAATGTCTCCTGACGCGCGGTCAGAGCGATGGCAAAGCACTTGTCCGAGAGGGCAAACATATAGTTGTTGACCCGTGTGCCTGGTGCATGGGACAGGTCAATGAATATGCATGGACGCCCGGCAAGCGTCAGCCGTTTGAAGTCGTATATCTTTGTGTCAAAGCCGAGCTCTCCTTTGAACAATTGCTGCATGCCTACGCGAAGATCGTCATCTGGGACCTCCATCAGCTCCTTGCCGGGAATCGGGACAGTCTGTATGGTGACGTTGTCGGGATTCGGCTCGGCGTAGTCGCAGATGATGTAATCGCAACCATGTTCCAGAAGCGAGGCGAAGAACTCCATCCGCTTCTTTTCCTGTTCGGAAAGGTCTTTCTTGTCATCCTTTATATCCTTGAGCCACTCCTTTGCCGTCTGGCTGGAGAGTACTTCCCATTCCATCGGTATTCTCATCTCAATACCAAGATCATCGCGCCTGTATGCCTTTGTCTGCTCCTTGGTGATGTCGTATGGAGGACGTGGCCAGACATACCAGGCGCAGACGCCCAGCGCGGCAAGACACAGCAGTGACAGCAGCCAATGTCGCATGGCAGATTTGAACAGATGAGAACAGGCGCAGACGAAGTTTCGGTACAAAGTCGAGCAAGCGTAGTGCAATTTGTCGGAAATCTTCTCGCCATACTGGCACATCCGCACCGTGTCATCGAAGGCGTCGGCCACATCCGACAACTGCGCCAGCCGTTTGGACGGCTCCTTGTCGCACAGCCTTATCGCCAGCCGGAAGAAGAGCTTGTTCTGCAAGGTCAGCGGGAAATTCCGAGGCAGTGACGGAAACTGGTCTGCCCCGTTGCCCGTGATGCAGCAGTAGATGATTTTCCCGAAGG
>JAEEGL012861237.1_pt1 | contig 10983 bp, 12 predicted proteins | sample 9134231 | NCBI WGS metagenome assembly JAEEGL01 (sample SAMN16246548, study PRJNA631951) | gut metagenome | biome: gut microbiome; feature: rumen; material: fiber-attached | host: Bos | place: Iran: Karaj | collected 2018-10 | reverse complement strand
CCATCAACAAGGACAAGTTCGCTCCCATCTTCAGCGTCGCTGCCCTGGGTATCGTGGGCGACCTCCACAAGACTGTCCCCATGTTGACCGAGCGCATCAAGAAGGAACTCGAGAAGTAAACCTCTCAAATTGACAGAGCAGGGCGGGCACCACCACGGCACCCGCCCTGCTTTTTTTCGTGATGAAAAATTGCTTTTCAGGGAAATTTGTTGTATATTTGTGTTAGGAAAAATGAGAATGATTAGGCGCGTGCGAGGTGCGTGGCATGATTAGGAACTATTAAAAATATCAGATACAATATGATTTTCACTGAGGAGAACGTGCATTTTTCACAACTCGATGAACTGTCGAAGCGGCTGTTTAAAGTCAAGGGAAAAATTAACCTTGACAAGAATGATTTGGCCTATATGTTAGGAAGCAGGTATGATTCCAAACTCATTACCGTGCAGAGTGAAGATGAGGAATCCCGGGAGTTCATGACTAAGTTCACGTCATATCTGGCATCAAAGCCTGATATGAAGAAATGGAAGAGCATGATGTTGTATTTCGGCTATTCACCGCAACACCCGTTGAGAATGGAAGACATGGCAATGATCAATGATTTCTTGACACAGTCATTGGATGAGTTTGATGTCCTGTGGGGCATTCACGAGAATCCTGACGAGGTTGGCCTGTCGGCTGCCGTAATATATAATTATGAACAATGAAGAAGAAAAAGAAAAAGCAGGCTGTCAACCTTGACGACGTCGTCAAGGCGATGCGCCGTGGTAACCGGGAGGGAGAGCAGGAAGTGCTCGGCCCGGGCTTCCACGCGATCAACCGTGTGCACCGCTCCAAGAAAACCTACACGCGCAAGGCCAAGCACAAGGGACGTGAAGAGTGAGGATGTCAGCACCTAAAACGTCGTTTCACAGGGTGAAATAACAAACTTTGTTGTATCTTTGCGGTATTGTTCAATAAAAATGAGACACAAGATGAGAAGCGCAAAGATGATTGCAGCGGCCCTGGTCATGATGGCAGGCCTGCTGACGGGCTGCAAGAGCGCCCAAAATATGGCACAAGTCAAGGACCCGACGATGGACTCGAGCCAGTTTGTCAACATCACTGACGTGGTGCCTGATGCCATTCTGGAGATTCGCTATTTCAGTACCTACAATTTCGTGGGCGCCAGGATAGACGGCTACGAGGAGCCGGTGGCGCTGATGACGCGTGTTGCTGCCGACAGCCTGCGTGCCGCGAGCGACGACCTCAAGCGACTCGGCTATTGCATCAAGATCTATGACGCCTACCGTCCTCAACGCGGCGTAGACCACTTCATGCGCTGGGCACTGGCGCTGGATGATACCGTCACCAAGGCCTACTTCTATCCCCGACTGACCAAGAAGGAGGTCTTTGACGGCGAGTATGTCGCCACCAAGAGCGGCCATTCCCGCGGCTCGACGATCGACTTGACCATCGTCGACATGAAGACCGGCAAGGAAGTCGATATGGGCGGAACCTTTGATTGGTTCGGCATCGAGAGTCACCCCGACTATGGCGGCGGCAATCCCGAGACGCTGGAGTTTGAGCAGACCGTGCCCACCTTCACCAGCGAGCAATTCTACAACCGCATGGTGCTGCGTTCCGCTATGCTGCGTCACGGCTTCAAGCCCGTTGACAACGAGTGGTGGCACTTCACCTTGAAGAACGAACCCTTCCCCGACACCTACTTCAACTTCCCCGTCCGCACCCTCAAACAATAAAAGTTGGCCAAGTTGACCAACTCTCGTTATTGGGGTAAAATATAGTGTGTAGAGGCCTAACGGCTGATTTTGAAACCGAGTTTGAGAATCAGCTTGAGGGTCTCCATGCTTGTGTCGCGGTCATAGTCCTTCTCAACCTCGGTCAATTCGTCATACGGCACCAGATCAGGATGTGTCTTCAGCTTGTCGTCGCGTTGCGGTCCCCAAGTCCAGCCTTGGTCCATACGGTTTTTGGACCACACCTCATGCACGTTGCGTGACATCTCCTCAACCAATTCCATCAGCTCCTGGGGCACCACGACATCGCTGGTATCCATCGGCTCAGGCCGATAAACCCGCTTTGTCTCATTGTTCTCTGTCTTCTTCATGTTTGTCTTTTTAGTTTTCTTATCCATTGCTATTTCTCGTTATTAATCCAATAACAACAATAAAGAACCTCATCGCCCAGCATTTCTATCACTAAAACCCATATCATAAGGGTTTTCTAAGTTTTATCAAATGATATTAAGTCAACTTTATCTTGATCAAGGACAATGACAGTCTCATTATATATTTGGTCATTATTGATGTCTATAACCTTGCGGAGGTATTCACCTTTGGCCAAAGGAATTTTTGTCAATTTTGACGGCTCCAGCAATTGAATCTCCTCCTCATCAATCATCAAGCGGCAAGCTCTGTCAACCCTTACCTTATACATGAATGTATCATGAATGGATGGCTCAATATAGGTCTTTCTTTGCAGCTCGGTTAAACTTGCTGGGGTGGTAATGGCTTCGGTTATCATTCTATCAGCAAGCATGTCTATAGATGATTCAAAATATTCATCTACCTTTAATTTATGAAACTGGATATCCTTAATGGATGATAAATCAGATGGAAAATCCTCAGGCCAATCTTTAAATGTATCTTCAATTACTATGGGAATAATCTTTTTCTGATATTTGAGAGCCAGCCTGATTTCTTTGGAAACCCAGTCTCCTTCACGTGAACAATTCTTCAAGGCTAATGGACTGATTACTAGTAAGAAATCATTACATGAATAAATGGCATCAATAATCTTGGTATTAAAAACGCCATCTCTCAAAGAGTTATAATCAAAGAAAACCCTAGGGTAACCAATGATTTTCAGACCTTGCATGATATTTCTCGCATAGTCTCGTCCGTCAAGACGCCGGTAGCTGATAAAAATGTCAACATCAATATTGTTAGGTAAATAGTTCTCTGGGCCATCTCTTCGTTCTTTTGCTGCCGCTAAATTTGATTCTTTCTCTTCAGTAGATAATTGTTTAAAACTGTTTTTCCCCCCTAATAATTTGCTGACGGCCGGAAGTAGTCGCTTTTCAATCTCAGATATCTCTGTTATACCAATTAAATCAAGAGGGATAAAGGATTTAAGAAACAAGAGAGAACGAGAAAAATCAGATTTATCAATCTGAATGGGTAATATCGTTTTATTTGCTTCAAAAGCTTGATAGACTTCACGCTTTATCCATTGAGATTGATTGGAATTCTCAGAAGAAATGAATAGAAATAGAGATGAATTCTCAATTCCTTGAATAATGGCATCGGCGAAATCTTGACCAGAGTAAATGGTGTTGGTGTCTATGAAAATGCTATATCCTTGTGTGTTAAGAATATTGACAATTTGACTAACAATGGCATAGTCCTTTCTACTATGACTGATGTAAATATCGTATTTCATATTTCCTTTTTTACCGTTTTACGAGGTCGAAGCCGAGTTTCTTTACCAGTTTGATGGTGTTGAGGGCCATGAGGCGGTCGTACTCCTTCTCGCTGTCGGGCAGGGCGGAGTAGGGGATCAGGTCGGGATGGTGCTTGAGGGTGTCGTCGCGCTCGGGGCCGAAGGTCCAGCCGTCCTTGATGCGTGCGACGGCCCAGACGTCGTGAGCGTTCTCGGCAATAGCCTCACGCAGTTCCATCAGGTCGTCGGTGAGCTCGATGTCATCGAGATTGATGGGGCGCGGATCATATTCGCCGGCCTCCTGCAGCACGCGCACCATGTAGTTGAGGGATGGCTGCCAGGCCGTCTTGAATTTGGCGATATCCACATTTTGCAGCCCGTCTCGCTCGGGATCATAGATCGTGACCATGTTGTTGCTGATGGCTGTAACAACAACTGCATGGTTGGCAGTGGTGTCCTCATCGGCGGTGCCGTCATAGAGTTTACCCCCTGCAACGGCAACGATGACGTCATTATCGTGCTTGAGGGCATCAGCAATGTCGCCGATGTTGGCATCATATCGGTGGGTAATCATCAGCCCGTGGTGGGCAAGCAGTTGTCCCATGGCGTGCAACGGTGATCCGCCGGCACGTAGCCAGCGCTTGTCCCGTGCCGTAGCTACCAGGGCATCACTCTGGTAGGCGATGCCGCGACGGCCCAAAATGTAGGCCTCGCACATCACGCTGCACAGGTTCTCGCCACTCTCGGCGGCCATCTGCCTCATCGGCAGGATGTCGGTCACGGGCTCACGGTGAACCTGCAGTGCCACGTTGATGGTCTCGCGTAGCTGGGCGTCGGTTCTCATCGCTTCCAGCACCTGACGTGTCTCGTCGGCAGTCGTGTTGCCGTCGAGGAAGGCCGCCAGTAGTTCGTCGGAAATCGGGTTATTGTTGTTTGCCATATTCTTGGATGTCTTTAAGGGCGACATGAGCCAGCTGGGCCATGGCGCGCCGCTTGATGTTATACAGATTTGCAGTCGAGATGTTCATCTCGCGTGCCAGTCGCTCGGGCTCCTGGTCTTCCAGTATCAGCCGCTTGATGACCATGACATAGCGTTTGTTGGGCATGAGCCCGAACAAGCGCTCGAGGTCATCGGCGGCATGGGTATCTTCGGCACACTTGTCCTCATTGTAAAGAGGCTCGTGGCTCACATCATCTATCATGTGTCCGCGTCGCTTGATGAAAAACCTGATGGCAAGCACCTTGAGCCACTGATAGACCGTGCTGCGGTATTCAAAGCCACGTAGCCGTGCCGCGTCATTCTCCATCAGGTAAAGATAGAGTTCGTTGACAAGTTCGTCATAGTTGGCCTCGCCATTGAATACAAGTCGAATGATGCTGCACAACAACGGGTAGCATTGACCGAAGAAAAACTCCTCGGTCACCTGCTCGTCGCGCGCGATGAGACCTTCTATGATTTCCCTGTCAGTCATAGAGTGTTAGTTCGTGGCCGACTTGTCTACATCTGTGTCTACATCTTTAATCAGATTATCTATTGCGTCAATACTTTTCGTGCACTGCGCGGTTTCTAATATTTCGGTCCTCTTTTTAGTTTCTGGATCAATTTCCACCGTTTTCTCTTTAGCCATCAACTCCTGTAGATTCGCTATCTTCTTGCGATAGAAGCTTTTCTCTTCATACTTCTTCGCCTCTAACTGTTTGTCCTTGAGGTTGAGCTCATGCTCCATTTCAGCCTTTTTGATTCTTCTCGTGTTCCACAGCCTTATGAGCTGCAGCAGGAAGAACAGCACGGCAAAAATGATAGATAGAATCAGAATTGTGCTACAGATCATTTTTGTGGAGTTTAAAGAGCAGTCTGTGTGCAAATGATGTGGCATGCAGACCATTGACTTGCTTGTGAGGATTGTCATGATTTCCATATCGTCATTGATTTATAAATGTTTAATCTTCATTCTCGTTGCTGTAGAATCCGTAATCGGCTAATGAGACATCAACGGCATTGTAGTCATAGCTCTTGGTGTTTTTGGGCAATGCTGACCAGATTCTCAAACAACCGTGTTGATACTTGGCCTCGTCCTTGAAATCGGTGTTATCAGGAGTGCCTCCCACTGTGTAACCGAGAATTTCATGCGAGGCACACCAGCGCAAGTGCTCGGTTTGAGCCAGGGTGTCCATCACTTGTTGGATGTGGTCAATCGGCTCGTTGGCCTCATCTTTCCACTTGTAGATCATCTCGCCTGCCTCTCGTGTGATGCCATGCTGGCGCATGTTGTCGAGTTCTTGCTCGGTGAGCGCCTCCTTGGCAAGTCTCGCCTTGGTGGCGGCATGCAGGCTGTTGGCCATATTTTGGCTTTGGGTTCTCCTGAGTTTCATGATGCCGCTGTAGGTGGGAGAGAAACCTTCATAATCACCTTTCAGCTGCAGCATGCTGTTTTGGTCATCGTCCCAACTTACAATGGGATATGGCTCTTGATTGGCTGCCACCTGCTGGTCGTAGATGGAGCGGTCATATTTGTCCTTGAATGCTTTGGCTTTGTCTCTTAACGATTCATCAACGAGATGGGCATAGGTGTAGACTTGATAAGCAGAACCGAATAACGTGATGGGCCCTTCAACCTTTTCGGTTGATGAAATCTTGCCCTGATGTGTTTTGCTGCTATTCTCTGATTCCTTCTGTGCAGCCCACAATCGGTTGTAATAGTCGACGATTTTCTCGAAGTGCTTGTTCTTGTCATGCTTGACGCGGACCAGGATTCGCAGATGCTCAAGATTGCTGTCTTGCTCCCTGTAGCGGATGGCGAGGCGGAAGATGCGCACCGCGTGTGAGACGTTCAGCTCATCGTCCTCGGTAGCCATGACGATATAGTTGAGCTCAGGCAGCCAGTACTTGAGGCGGCTATAGAATGTCTCACTGTGGCAGTCCATCTCGTGCAGGTCTATCATGGACTGTGGGCTGGTGTCAGGCGTTTCTGTTGTTTGGGCCTTATAATCAAGGTGCAGACGTGGCTCGATGGCCGGAGCATTGGCTATAAACTGTCCGGCCAGCTCCGACATCTTCTTGTCCACCACGTCACAGTGGAAGTCCGACCTGGTGACGTTATCTTCACTGCAACCTGCTTTTACAAATGAGCCGAACTCATACAGGAAGCGCACCATGTCCATGCCCACTTCGCTGAAACCTACCACCAGCGCTTTGAATGCCGATGACACCTTGGCCTCGTTATCAATGTCCACATAGTTGACAGGCTGCAGGTGGATGTTTTCCTTCTTTTTCAGAATCTCGACACTGATGTGCGACGAGTCAATGACACGGACCTCCATGTTCTCATGAGAAGGCTCGTCCTCAATGACTCGATGAACACTGTTGTAACGGGCGTGGCAGTAGAATTTGACCTGATGCTTTTCTACATACTCGTTGATGGTCTTGTCCTGCTTCATGTTGCCGACGGCCTGCAGGTTGAACGACTCGTCCTCCTCCATGACAAACATGTGCACGGTTCCTGTCGTGTGCTTTATCAGTTGGACGATACTGTTCAGGCGAAGTTCCCTGCCGATGAAGTCATTATCGCTGATAATTTGCTTGTCGGTCAGTGAACCGTAGGTGCTGTGCGTCAAGCATCCTAACTTCTGCAGCTCCTGCATATAATCAAGCTTGCTGTTTGACATGCTCAAGAAGCTGAAGAGCCTCTCCATCCCGATCATCTTGTTGGGGTCCTCCTTCTCGTTGTTCACTCGGATGATGGCAATCCTGGCATCTTTGTCGTGTCCCGTCTTGACGATGTTCTTGGCGAGATAATAGGTCGCGTCATTCATTCCCCAAAAGACGTACAGGTTCTTCACGTTGGACATCCAGATGTGAGTCTTGCAGAATCTGATGAAGCTCGCCACGATGCTGAAGCCGAAGTGTTTGATGACAAACACCATGCTGATGAATGCCGCCAGCAGGTGGGCTATCGAGAAGAAGAACATGAACCAGGCACTGTTGTGGCATCCCGGGTGGATGGCACTCACGTCGCTCTGCAAAACAAACATCGCGAACGCATGGATGATTGCCATCGGGGCCACACCCATCATTGCCCAGAAAGCATTGCCCTCACTCAAGCTATGGTCGGGATACATGCCCAGGTCGTACACGACAAAGCCCAGGATCCATACCGCCACAAAGGCTTGGCTCAGATGCTTGTCGCAATAGTCTAATGCTTTCTCCTTCTTGTAGAACAGAAATGCGAGTCCCACCATCAGCAGGATGTAGAACAAGGCTGATAACAGGCCGTTGGACATCAGGTCGGCATAGTGGTTGTCAAACGTATATAACCCGTTCCCGGTAGTCTGGTCATAAATGGTCTGGAATTTGTCCAATGGCACTTTCAGCGAATCAGAGGCCTCACTCAACAGTATCATAGTCATCTGGTTTATAAAAGAATCTCCAAAGATACACACTTTTTCAGTAAATTCAAAATAATGGCTCAAAAGTGCGCCAAAACACGTGAAGAAAGCCTGGACAGGCAATTCGCAGCGTTTGCCCATCAGATATTACCGTGTGGGATTGCATTGTCTGGTGTCATTTGTGCGACTGGGAATGTTCATTGTACTTTTGTGATGATATTCTTTTTTGGGGAGGGTAATTATTGTGGTGGTTATTTGGTTTTTTCAGAAAAAAATGTTATATTTGTTCAACGAAAAAATGTGATGAACGTGGAAGGGCTTCACGCTGGACACACGATTGATAAGAAGGAGAGAATCATGATGATGAAATAGAACTATAAATATAACACCTTGATTTTGTGGTTAATAACGAGTATCCAAACAAATTAAATAAACTGATATGACAATTTACATTTTTAACAGTAGGCCCTTCTGCCTGAAAAGTGATCACTTGATGCAGCGTGAACAGCGGATCTATGAAAAGCTGGTCAAGGATTTTGACGAACGCATCGTTTACCCCTATGAGCTGGAAACGGCCGGCGGCGAATCGGTCACTCGCTGGCGCCACCTCACGGCCGACCAGGTGGCGGCATTGCTGGACAAGGGCGATGGCCGTCCGCTGGTCCAGCGCGTGGCGTGGGATGATCAGTACACCCGGGTAGATGGCCAAACTGCGACGGTGAAGCGTGTCGCTCCGGTCGCCCACTTCAGATTAACGTGCACCTTGCTGGACAGGGACATGCAAGTCCTGCCATTTGACGTGAATCTGCCCGTGGAGGATTTCGTGTCGTTGATGTTGCGTATCCTTGACCGCAGTTCCTACGGCATGAATGACTTGAGCATGCTGCATCCTGTGACTCACCAGCGCATCATGGACAAGTGCCCGCAGCCGGTTAGCGAGACGGGCCGCATCATTTTCACGACAGCTCAGGAGATTCTTGCCCAGTCGAAGGGCTTTGGCCAGGCCGGCGACGAAGTGTCGTCCAAGGAGCACCGCAAGGGCTATATCTGCCATGTAGTGGCCACGATCAGCGATAAGCAAGTTGAGTTCTACGAAGAGTCCACCGAGGATTTCGATATCAACCCTATTGCCGAGGCAACCGTTGACCAAGTGTCGGCACTGTGCCGTGCCCTGGGCGTCTATACTGCCCATAGCCTGCTGCAGGCACTCGAGGCGGTATTGAAGGGTAGCGACGGCACGCTGGCACCGATTAAAGCCTTCTTGGCGGACCATAATATCCCGTTTGCTCTCAAGGAATACGAGTAATCAGGGCGGGTGTTGATTAACTCAGGGAGAATGCTTAAATTTGCATTCTTGAAAACGCCTCATGGGCAATCCATGACGGTTCACGTTTGAATTACAATCTTAACGAATATATTATGCACGGATTATCGAAATCGAAGTACACTAGATTCTGCCAGTGCGACAAGGCGCTGTGGTTGAGAATCAATAAGCCCGACGAGGAGCAGATCGATGATGCTACCAAGAGGCGTTTTGAACAAGGTAATGTGGTCGGCGACTTGGCAATGGGCCTTTTCGGCGACTTCAAGGAAGCGCATGCCGAGAATGCTGACGGCAGGCTTGACCTCGCTGCCATGACGGAGCAGACGCGCCAATGGATGGCCGAAGGCGTGGAGAACATCTGCGAGGCCTCGTTCATTCACGAGGGCAACTACTGTGCCGTGGACATTCTCCGCAAGACACCGGGTGGTTGGGCCATCTATGAAGTGAAAAGTGTAACCTATCCCGATGAAAACGATCCCAAGAAGATTGACAAGTATATTCCCGACATCGCTTACCAGAAGTGGTTGCTCATGCAGTGCGGCGTCAAGGTGACCGGCACCTATCTCGTCTGCCTCGACAGTCGGTATGTGCGTCATGGCGCTCTTGACATTCAGGGGATGTTTGTCACGGTTGACATGGGTGACAAGATTGCCGATGACTTGCTGTCGGTGCCCGCCAACGTGGAGCGCGCCATGGCGACGATGGAACTGGCCGACGAGCCGACGACCGACTTGAATATGGGATGCCACAAGCCCTATCCGTGCGGATTCTGGGAGTACTGTTACAGGTCGCACCATCTGCCGCAGCCGTCGGTCTTCAGCGTGTATGGTGGCCTTGGCCGGGGCGGTTTCACGTTTGAAAAGAAGCTGAGATGTTACCATGATGGCGATATCGATTTTGATAGCCTTCGCGATAAGGACTTGGGAGTTATTCAGAATATGCAGGTAGCTTGCACGCTCGACAAGTGTGAACACATCAACCGTGAGGGAATAAAAGAGTTCCTTGCCGAATTGCAATATCCGCTCTATTTCCTGGACTTTGAAACGATGCAGGACGCCATACCCCAATATGACGATGCCAAACCCTATACCCAACTGTGTTTCCAATACTCCTTGCACATCAAGGAGAGTGCCGATGCCCCCTATGAACACCGCGAATACCTTGCCCCGAGCAACGGCAGCGATCCGCGCCGTGAGTTGGCCGACCAACTGTGCCGTGACATTCCCATGGATGTCTGTACACTGGTCTATAACAAGGATTTTGAATGCAGACGTCTCAAGGAAATGGCTGAAATCTATCCCGATCTTGCCGAACACTTGCTCAACATCAGGGACAATATCAAGGATTTGCTGGTCCCCTTCCGCAAGGGCTACTACTACGTGCCCGCAATGGGCGGCTCGTTCAGCATCAAGAGTGTGCTGCCGGCCCTCTTCCCCAATGAGCCTTCACTCAACTACCATAACCTTGACAAGTCCGTGCAGAACGGAGGCGACGCTATGACCATATTCCCAAAAATCAAGGACATGTCCGCTGCAGATGCGGCTGCCGTCAGGACGGCTCTGCTCCGCTATTGCGAGCTCGACACCTGGGCCATGGTGAAAGTATGGGAGAAACTCAACGAAGTCACCAAATAACAAATCAAGCAGTTAGATTTGAATGTAGAGAGGAAATATAACGAGGACATTTCCGAGGTAGTACTGGAGCGGCAGGTGAGCTTTGATCCCGAGAAGTTGAAGCTGTTGACGTATGGAAAGCCTGGAGACACATGCCTGATTGATGGCCGGGATTTTCCTTCCGGACGGTTAGGGAACATGTCAGGAGGCTCCCCT
>JAEEGL012291509.1_pt1 | contig 10983 bp, 11 predicted proteins | sample 9134231 | NCBI WGS metagenome assembly JAEEGL01 (sample SAMN16246548, study PRJNA631951) | gut metagenome | biome: gut microbiome; feature: rumen; material: fiber-attached | host: Bos | place: Iran: Karaj | collected 2018-10 | reverse complement strand
GTTTCAAAATGAACTTCGTCCTCGGCAAGAACGGTTTTTATCGTTATTTCTTTGCCCACGATTTTCTCGATTGTGTCCTTAAGGTCCTTGAGATTGGCTTCCGCGTGGGCTCTGGTAAACTCTTCGCTCGTCTCGAAATGCGCCCTGCATGCTTCTTTGGAAAATACCAAAAGAAGTTCTCCGTCGCTTCCCAAAGAAGGCTTCGCGTTTTTGGCAAACATTCTGTGGGAAATGTCCACAGTGCCCAAAATTCTGCGCCAGTTCTCCACAACAGACTTAATGTCGTCGGGAACGGACTTGGGCATGGGTGCGGGCTTGGGCCTGTCCTTTTGAGGTTCGGCTGAAGGAGCCGCTGCTCCCTGCACACCGGCACTCATTATAACACCTTTTTCAAGCTTGTCTTCAATGCTCGCAATACGCGGAATGACAGAGTCAACTTTGGCCTCGGTCTCCGGTTTGCAAAGCTTTATAATCGCTATTTCCGTAAGTACACGCTTATTGGAAGCGTAACGAATCTGATTGGTAAGTTCGCTGAATACACGAATGTATCTGATGATGGTCTCTGTCGGCACCAGTCTCGCCTCGTCGGAAAGCTTTACAAGCGCTTCCTTGGACATGTCGGCGATAATGGACATATCATCGGAAGTCTTGGCCAAAAGAAGGTTTCTCAAATACCAGGTTAAGTCTGTTACAAACTGAGAAATCTCACGACCTTCCATGACGGCATCTTCCAAAAGTTTTATGGAAGTGGATACGTCCCCGGCTATAATGGCGCGCACCAAATTACTGTATACGGAACTGTCAACGGCACCCAAAACATCAAGCACCATCTGATAAGTAAGTCTTTTGCCAAAGTTAAAGGCAAGACACTGGTCAAGCAGGCTCAATGCATCACGCATGGAACCGTCAGCTGCCTTGGCGACGTATCTTACCGCATCTTCTTCCGCCTCGAGGCCCTCTATATTAAGAAGTTCATCGATTCTGCGAGAGATGTCGTCCACACCTATTCTTTTGAAATCATAGCGCTGGCATCGGGAAAGAATAGTGACCGGAAGCTTATGAACCTCCGTTGTAGCCAAAATAAAGACAACATATGACGGAGGCTCCTCAAGAGTCTTTAAAAGCGCATTGAACGCGCCTATTGAAAGCATATGAACCTCGTCAATGATATATACTTTAAAGCGGCCTTCCGTGGGAGGATACTGAACCTCTTCCACAATCTGACGGATGTTGTCGACGCCGTTGTTGGAAGCCGCGTCAATTTCAATGACATTCATGTTGGAGCCGGACTGGATAGACTTACAGGAAGCGCACTCCATGCAAGGATCTTCGCCGTTTCTGTGCTCACAGTTAATGGCCTTTGCAAAAAGCTTGGCAACAGAAGTCTTACCTGTACCCCTTGTACCACAAAAAAGATAGGCATGACCTATCCTGTCGGACTTTATCTGATTCCTAAGGGTAGTAACGATATGATCCTGACCCTTAACGTCTTCAAACCTCGACGGTCTGAATTTGCGGTACATAGCTGTGTAAGACATTGATACCCTCTTTTTCTAAAACTTACCGTTTCATTATACCTTATTTTAATTCCTATCTCAACTCAAATGTAATATAATGAATGTGTACGATATCGTACACAGCAAACGGTTTTCCTTTGGGGAGGTTAACAAAAATGCCCAAATTACTTATGGTTGATGACGATACGGAAGTATTGGCAGTCAATAAACGTTATTTTGAACAGGACGGTTTTTTAATCCGAACCGCGGCATCAGCGGAAGATGCATACAGGGTTTTAAACGAATTCAAGCCCGACTGTATTCTTCTGGATGTTATGATGCCCGGAACCGACGGGTTTGAAGCTTGCGCCAAAATAAAGCAGCTCTCCGGCGGCGCACCTGTGATTTTCCTTACGGGTCGTGTCAGCGAGGACGACAAGGTCGAGGGACTGATGCTGGGCGCAGACGATTATATCGAAAAGCCTTACAGCCTTAAAGAGCTCAAGGCCCGCGTAACTGTTCAGCTCAGAAAAAAGGCCGCAACGGTTTCCAAGCCTTCCAACATTCTTTCCGTTCCGCCGCTTAAAATCGACATTTTAGCTCACAAAACTTATTACGGTGATACCGAAATTCCTCTTTCCAACCGCGAATACGACCTCTTGCATCTTCTTGCGGACAAAAAAAATACAGTCGTAAGCTTTGAGGAAATCGGCACCGCTTTCTTTGGCATATACAGCGAAGCAGACAGGCGTACCGTTATGGTTACCGCCAGCCGCATGCGCAAGAAACTGGAGGATTATACAGGCCTTGACAATATAATCGAAACCGTTTATTCCAAGGGCTATGTATTAAGAACCAAATGAAATCACTCAAGAACCAATACCAAAATCCCGACCTTGAAGCCAATTCCATAGCGGAACTATCCAAAAAACTGCTTCAGGTCACCAAAGACCTTTCCAAGAGAAATGCCGAGCTTGCAGAATCGGAACGCAAAAGAAAAGAAATGTTAGCCAACATTTCCCATGATTTGCGCGCACCCTTAACTGCCATCCGAAGCGCGGTAGACCTTCTTGACTCCTACGATGAGCCTTCCAAAGAAGAAGTTACCAACGCTTTGGGGCTTATCAACCGACGTTTGTCCACACTGGAAAGTCTGATTCAGGATATGTATTTTCTTTTCTGCGTCGAAGATGACACCCGTGAATTTGCCTTCGAAGAAGTCGACCTGGCACCTTTCCTTGAAAGCTATTTCTATGACGCCACTGTCGATTCCCGTTATGACAATCACGACATGAAACTGGACATTCCCATGGACCTTGATTGTCGCGTGAATATTGACGTTCAAAAAACCATCCGTGTGCTGGACAATCTCTTTGTGAATGCCGCCAAATATTCCGGGGACGGTACGACCATCACTCTTTCCTGCAAAACTTCCGACGGTCAGGCAGTTATCACCATTTCCGACAACGGTGTCGGCATTCCCGCAGAAGCGCTGTCGCACGTTTTCGAGCGTACCTATACCGTTTCCCATTCCCGCTCTCCAGTTTCCGAGACAGGATCCGGTCTGGGACTTGCCATTGTTAAGGCTGTAATTGAAAAAGAAAGCGGCCGCATTCACTGTGAAAGCGAAATAAATAAGGGAAGCCGATTCATCATCGAACTCCCCTTGATTTCTTAATCAACTGAATATTATTTCTTGTAAAGCTTTAAGGTTTCCTCTACCACGTCATCCCAGTTGTAGTTCTTGGATACGTAATCTCTGACCGCCTCCGGATTGTAAGTTCCGCCGAGAGTCGAGTCTCTGAGGATTCCTTCGAGCTTTTCTTTTAAGTCTTTTTCATCGGATTTTTTAAAGGAAACCGCATATTCTTTGGCCGCTTCAACGTTCTCGTCAATATCGCTGACCAGACATCTTCTTCCGTAGCTAAGTGCCTCAAGAAGACTTATGGGCATGCCCTCAAGGTCACTGGGAAGAACGTAAACGTAAGCATTTGAAAACAACTCTTCAAGCTTCTGTCCCTGTACAAATCCCGTCATAATGACACGCTCGTCACGAGCTGCCAACGCCTTTATTTCATCCACATATTCACTCGAATGACTGGCTCCGCCGGCGATAACAAGCTTCTTATCGGTATCAATTTCACGATACGCATTAAGCAAATAATGTAAGCCCTTCTCCGGCACCAATCGTGCCAGGAAAAGAATATAATCCTCACCCTTAAGCCCGTATTCTTTTGTAATCATATCGGGAGCCTTGAGCGTAGGAAGATTAACACCGTTGGGAATATAGTGGGTATCTCTTCCGTAAGTTTCTTTGAAATAATTCTGCACGTTTTTCGAAAGAACAATTATTTCATCCGCATGCTTGGCCGCCATTTTCTCGCCGAACTTCAAAAACTTGGTGGCAAATCCGCCCCACTTCGAGCGCGCCCAGTCAAGACCATGGATGGTGGCAACCGTTCTTTTTCCGAAAAGCTTGGCAATCGGAATCATGGAGCAGGGGCCCTCTGCATGGAAGTGAATCACATCATACTTTTTGAAAACCGCTCTCCATGTAGCGTTAAAAGAATAAAGAATGGCGTTAAGAGCCTTTTTCTCGGAAGTAAATACGTTTACAAGCTTGATGCCTTTGTATTCCTTTAACTTGTGTGCCTCCAAATCAGCACTTTTATCGGCAACGTTCTTGCCTTTTCTGTTGTAAACCGTTACCTGATGACCCTTTTCAACCATTCTGGTAGCCAGTTCCTCAACAACTATTTCGATGCCACCCTCTCTTGAAGGAATGCGCTTATGTCCCAGCATTGCTATCTTCATATCTTAAATTCCTATTCCTTTCCGAACAGCCTTCTTTTGAAGGTGTTTAGTTTAATTAAAATTCCTCTTACGGGCCTTAGCCAAAACCAGATTGTGTATTTAATCTTCATATCGGGCGAGTCATTATCTTTTCGCTTCCCGTTTTTATAATAGAATCTGCTCTTTGCCACAATCTGTTCCAAAGAAAACGGACCCTCCACAAAATCCTCTCCGTCTCCGAGAATATAATACCCGTCTTCTTTAATTTTGTACAATCTGTGGAGCACATATTTTCCGCTGTCGCGCCTTATCAGCACTATATCTCCTCGTTTTAAGGAAGAACCCGGAGCAATGAGTTCCACAGTATCCCTGCCTCCGGTAATAAACGGAACCATGCTTCCGCCTTCGGTTTTAATCTTAACAGATTTTCCCTCATTAAGAAGCGGCAATATCGCTCCTACCCAGTCATCGGCTTTAATCATAGGAGCCCCTTTCCGAACTCTTCTATCTCTTCGGCATTAAGTATTCTGCATCCTCCGTCGTGAATCCGATATACCCTCACGCAGGAAGAAAGCACCGTAGGCCTGTGAGTCGTAACAATCGTAGTGCGTGGATAATCATCTGCAAGTATATTCTGAAGCACCTGCCTTTCAGTAGCAGGGTCAAGTGCCGATGTAGCCTCGTCCAGCAAAAGAATGGGTGACTTTCTGAGAAGCGACCTGGCGATAGACAATCTCTGAGCCTGACCTTCGGAGAATCCTCCGCCCTTCTCGCCGATTTCAGAATTAATACCATCCGGAAGTTTCTCAACGAATTTCCATGCACAGGCAAGTTTAAGTGCCTCAATTATTTCTTCATCGGTCGCATCTTCTTTGACCACACGCATGTTGGATGCGATGGTGCCGGACATCATTGAATTACCCTGAGGAACGTAGGAAAACAGCTGTCTGGTGGAAGCCGTAAGGTCCATCATCTCAGCTCCGCTTTCAGGCGTATTATTGCCGTAACAAATATATCCCCGACCCGCCTTGGCATTAATTATCGAAAGAATAAGCCTCAGCATCGTAGTCTTTCCTTCTCCCGAAGGACCGATTATAGCAATCGCCTCATGCGGATGAGCCTCAAGTGAAACATTCTTGAAAACTTCTGTACCGTTCATGTAGGTAAAAGAAACATCACGAATACAAAGTCCCATACCCTCGGACCTATGACGGTTGAAGAACTCTGTAACCTCTTCATACTGTGAATAATCTTCCTTTGGAAGATCTGTTATCTCACGAAGGCGCTTGGATGCATTCACGATAGAAAGTGTGGTTGGAATGACCCCAATAAGTGTTTGCGTTGTACCTGAAAGTGAACCGGCAAGCGAAAGATACATGGTCATAGAACCATACGATATAGCACCAACCCATACTTTATATATTCCCCATCCATAGGTGGAATATGATACCAGCATGGATACAAAAACCATAATTATGGCATTTAAAACTGTAACTTTTTGATTTTTTAGCCTAGCTTTAACATACTCTCCCTGCAGTACTTTAAACTTTTTAATGTAGTTACCCACCAGGTCAAATGCCTTAATATTCTGTATATTTGAAAAAGCCTCATACGAATAACTGGACATTTCGGAATAGATTTCCATTGTTTTCATATTCGACTTCTGCATAAGTCTCATAGTAAATCTTGACATAAATATAGTAATAGGAATACTGCCAAGAGCAAAAAGCACAAAAGTCCAGTCATTTCTGGCAACAGCCCAAAATGCTATTCCAAATCGCACCAGCCCTATTATTGTATTGGGAACAGTACTCAATATTCCCGAAGCAACCATTGTTGAGCCCGTACTCCACCTGGCCGAAATGTCTCCGGAGTGATAAGCCATTAATGTTTCCCAATCACTGTTTATTATCTTTCCATACAAATCGGTCTTTATTTCACTTTCGACCTTTAAACTCAATTTTGTCGAGATATACGTCGTTATCTGTGTAATAGCGGTGTTTAACAGCTGCACACCTATCATCAGTGCAAAAGTCTTTATCAAATCTCCGGTTTTGTGACCGGTAATCATATCGACCAAATCTCGGGAAATGAGACTATTCCACAAAAAAGCCAATGATCCGGACATTCCAAGCGCAGTATAAATTGCTATGGCTAAAATGTGTTTCCTGCCATAGCCATATACCCATTTCAGTTCATGGAGTATTTCCTGAATTCTTCCTTCTTTGACTCTTTCCGCATAATGAAGAATTTTACTCAAAGTACATTCCTCTCAACAAATTCTTTCTATCTCATTTAGTATAACACACTTGTCCGATTATAGAGATTATATATGTCAAAACGCAGACAAAAGGCGAGAATGCACTTGCATTCTCGCCCTAAAATACATATTCACTATATGCAGGAAACAGTTCTGCATACTATCCAAAACCAATTAGTCCAGAATCTGAACAAGGAAAGGACCACCATTAACAGTCTGTGCGTTTCCTTTTCCTGAGAAGTCAGTAACACCTCTTCCAATCTGAACTACACCCTCACGCGGCACTGTTCCGGGATCGGGATTCTCCGGCAAACCATATGAACCGTTATCTACATGCCCGATAGAATCAGGAGTTCCGGGGCCGTTAGGTCCGGGCGTAAACTGGAGTTTAATCGTCCACTGTGCATTCACCTTATGAGGCTCATTAAACGGGAACAAAAGAATAACGTGATGAGCGCCTTCTTCAACCAACTGACAAAGATTGGGATCAAACTCGTATGAATAAATCTTCATGGTACGCGCGGGATCCATAAGCGTTAACTGGACCTTATAACTGGTCTTTCTCATGTTATTACGTTTAACGCCAATCCATACTTCCGAGTATGTTCCGTGATCCTGACCCTGCCAAGATGCTGTTACAGTATCGTCAAGAACTTCCTGGCCGCTCAAGAGTCCAACGGTTTCCATCATATCCGAGATTTCGTGAATCTCCGGTTTAACATATCCTTTCATTTTTCCACCTTTCCAGCAACTAAAAAAATATTAAGTTTCCCCTTATATTTCTTACTAGTATATTACTATCGACAGTTCAAGCGGTCAATATTTCCGCACAATAATAACAACTTTGTAATAATTGTCTAATATTAATTGAGTCTGCTTAACACAGACTTAACGCCTTCTTTGGATAGCGGTTTCTATAATCCGATCAAATTATATAGCTGCTGAAATTCTTTTTGTATAAAATCATCTTCAGACAAACCGGTTTGTTTCTTTATGTATTTGGCTTTTTTATCGGTCATTTGAATAACACCGCATATTGAAGCCCACATAGTAAATATTTGTACAAATGCATCATCCTTTAATTTAAACAGCCCGATTAAGTATGTATTGATTTCTTCGCCTGTTTTATAAGCATCAGCCTCGGATTGGTAGTATTTGCCCGGCGCGAAATCCACATTTATTGCATCCTGCAAAAATTCAAAATACGTAGGATATCTTCTCTGATATTTCAAAAGGCTGTTACATATGTTTATAAAGTTATCCCGCCCGGAGAGAGTGTCATTTGTACTGTTTATGATTTCTTTCTTTATCAATTCCATGCTATGCAGTACAAGATAGGATATTATATCTTCCTTGTTTTCGAAATATACATAAATAGTTGCTTTGCTATAGCCCGCCAATTCTGCAATTTCCGAAACGGTTGTTTTTTCAATGCCTTTGGCGGTAAAAAGCTTTTCGGCAGCCTCGGATATTCTTTTCCTATGAATGACAGGTTCTTCTTTTATGCGTCTCGCCATAATTATTTCACCGAAATATAATCGGCTAAATCCCTCCTTATTCCTGCGTTACAGCCATATTCCGATGTATAGCCGACGCGAAGAATCATTTGTATGTTATCAACATTTAATGTCGATTGAAGAGCTGTCCGATTTTCTTTCTCTTCTATCGCATAGCTCATAGGCTGAACCGAAATGCCCGATTCTGTCAGTGCTAACCATAATTCTACAGTATTCATGCCACATTCCACAAGTTCTCTTTCCGAGTCTCCTGAAGAAATAACAACAAACCCGGAGCAGCCCTCCAGCTGCTTTTGGGTAGTAGAGATACCTTGCTTGGCAAAAGAATCTCCCATGGCGCTTTTGTGGCTGGTTGTCAGATAGTATAAGCTCTTTTTTATGCCGGAAATTCCAAGCTGTTCCGCCGGCAACCCATCTTTGGTTTCTGTGGTTTCCGAATTTGATAACCTAAGCCATTTTGACAATTCAGCCGCAACTTCTTTGTTATTTGCCTGAGCCGTATATGCATCCAGAGTTGATTGTTTAATGGCCTCAAAAGAAGAAGAGACGCTGTCATAATAATAAACAGAATCATAATCTGTATATGCCTTATTAAAGTCGTAAACTGACAACGGACGATTATTAAATCCACGTTTATCGGTATGACGTTTCTTTATCAGTTCCGCCAAATCATAATCTGCCATCTCGCTGCTTTTATGGTATTTAATTGTAATTTCCTTATTTAATTCGTCAAAAGAATAGTCCGTATTGTAGCCATAAGCCTCAAAACTTTTCATTAAAGTTTTGGCATAACAGCCCAGGGAAATGAAGATTTCTCTGTTTTTGGGATCGACTACATTCAGAGCTTTATTCGGGTCAGCTGATATTACTACACATTCTTCTTTGGGAAAAACAACAACTTCCCAGGATTGTATGTTATGTGAGTTTGGTGCCAAAGAACCCAAATAAAAGATTTCCTGCAATTCATCGGAAAGGTTGGTAACCGTCTTGTTTGTTTTAACATCTACTTTTCTACCAAGAAAAAGCAATACAGCAATTAGTGTTATAACTACAGAAATTAATATTGTTATTATTTTTATTTTCATATTATCCTCCAGGGTTCGATTAAGTTAATGAATTAATTAAACCACCGGTTCAATTAATTGTCAATAATTATTTCTGCCTTATTTATAAAGAAATAAGGCGCTGCAAACCCGTGTTTGCAGCGCCTTTTAGTCGACATCAATATTATTCTATCTCACATTCAACATGTTCGATTTTTCCTTCACCAATAAAGGTGATAATACATCCTTTTGAAACAAGCGAGAAATCAAGAGATTCCTCTTTTATCAGTTTGCCGGATTCATCGTAGCATCCTATCTTTAACTGTTTTTCTTTTGAAGGCCATTTCATGTCGAAAATGAGCATTTCCTCATTGTCAATGGCTCCGATGGAAACCTGTTCTCCTGTATGAGGATCCATGATAGCCACCATTCCGAGTTTTATTTTGGCTTCGTTGATAATTAATACCGTAATATCTACATCCACAGATTTTTCTTCTTCAACAATCTGCGGAGTCTCTTCTTTGACCGGTTCCGTGTCGGGAGCCTTTTCAGTCTCTTCTTTTTTAAGTTTGTCATTCAACGGAGCTTCTTTGTCAGACACTTTTATTTTGCCTGAATCTTCCTCGGCTGTTGCAGGTTCACCTACAGAAACAGCACCTGCATCGTCTGTTGTTGTTGAATCTTCGTCGGGCGCCTCAGGCTGAGTAACTTCCGTTTCACTTACTACAGGCTCTTCCTGTGCAGCTTCTTCCGATACGATTTCTTCCGCAACTTCTTCTGAAATCGCTTCCTGCTCGTCTTCTTTGTCACCGCCAAAGAACAAATCCGAAACAGCTTCGCCCACGTTATTCTTTACCACATGAACATTGCCGACAGAATCACCCGACCCGTCTCCAAGACCCTCAGATGACGTCTCTTCAACATTAACTACAGAGTCAAAATGTGACTCCTCCTCACAACCCGCAATGATAAATGCCATCGCAACGAAAGCGCCCCATACCAAAAGCTTCTTTCTGATTTTCATGTGTATTAACTCCCTCTGATTCTAATAGTTGGCGAACTTGGCTACGCACGCATACTTAGAGCCGTCTCCACCGGTCACGTAGTATGCTCCCACCCTTGTCCAGGCGTGGGCTACAGGCTTTCCGTCATCATCCCTTCCTACCCCCAAATAGAGAGTGCAAGGAATATGCTTCTCAAGAAGCAGCCTTCTGGCGGTAAGTGCCCGTACCAGGCACAAGCTCTTCCAAGGTGTTCTGCTACCGGAACGATTAACATGTTCAGATACTGTGCACACATATTTAAACTGCTCGGATGAAATGGTATCTTCGCCACCGGGAGTCTCCTCTCCCAGCTTTCCCCATGATTTCTGGTAGTTCTTACGAGGAAGAGCCACCAAAAGAAACCTATACCAAGCAGTCATGAACCAAATTCTTATGGTCAGAAATTTGTGCTCGTTGTACCTGAAAAAATTTTTAACGTCAATCATCTTCGTTCCCCAACTACTATTATACTCAAAGCAATTAACATTTTATCATCATTAAAAATTGCGCGCAATATGCCTCAGCTGTCATTTTTAGAAATAAAAAACCTCTGCACATAAGTGCAGAGGCCAATTGAAAACCATTGAAAATCTCTTATTAAGGAAGAGTAGGTGTGAAAGGTCCTTCAACGGAACCGTCGATAACATCGTCAGTAACACCAGAACCAAAGCCCATAAGTAATTTACCCTTATTGTCTCTGTAGAAACCATCTGTACCGGTATTTCCCTGACCCTGTTCAGTCATGTTCATTCCAATTGTTTCAAGCATGGGTGCTTCCCAAATCTTCTTCATTTTAATTCCCTCCTACGTTTTACTATTACTATAAATTAC
>JAEEGL011815588.1_pt1 | contig 10983 bp, 6 predicted proteins | sample 9134231 | NCBI WGS metagenome assembly JAEEGL01 (sample SAMN16246548, study PRJNA631951) | gut metagenome | biome: gut microbiome; feature: rumen; material: fiber-attached | host: Bos | place: Iran: Karaj | collected 2018-10 | reverse complement strand
CCGGTCGGCGCGATGCAGACCGACGACGTCGCCGGCATCCTGTACGTGTGCGGCGCGGATAAGATCGAGCTGGAAAAGGAAGGGGACACGTGGCGTCTGAAGGCGGACAGCGCGTTCCCCGTCAACCAGGCGTATGCCGACACGATGGCGGCGGACGCGGCAAATCTGCAGGCCGTGCGCCTCGTCAGCGAAAGCGCGGACGATTTTGCGCAGTACGGACTGGACGCGCCGGAGACGGCGTACGTGTTCACGCTGACGGATGGCTCGCAGGTGACGTACTATATCGGCAATTACAACAGCTTCGGCAGCACGTACTATATGAACGTTGCCGGAACGGAAAAGATCTATCTGATCTCCGGCGATCTGCTGGACGATTTCAGCCACGACCTGCGTGCACTGGCCGACGTCGACGACATGCGGACGGTCTCGACGCAGGACGTGCGGGAAATGACGCTGACGCTCGACGGCAAGACGACGCACCTGTTCTACGCGCCGGACGGCCTCGACACCGTTTACAGCGATCTCTTTACGTGGTTCCTGGATGAAAAAACGCCTGCGGACGCGACCGCGGCTAACGATCTCGTCGGCAAAGCGGCGTCCTACGCTTCGCTCGGATGCGAGAGCTACAAGGCGGACGAAGCCGCGCTTTCGTCGTTCGGTCTGGACGCGCCGGCGCTGACGGCGAAGCTCGTCTGTACCGTCTCCGAGGAGAAGGAGACCGGCGAAACGGACGACGACGGAAACGCGGTCACCGAGACCGTGACGCGCGAGGAAACGGTCACGCTGCTCGTCGGAAACGCCTCGAAGGACGGCAGCCTCTACGCCAAGACGGACGCGTCGGACGTGGTGTACCTGATCGGCGCGGATTACCTGCAGGCGCTGCGCGACTTCGATACGCAGAGCCTGCGCAACAAGCGCGTGTGCGCGGTGAAATCGACGGACGTCGAATCCGCGGACGTGACGATCGGCGGAAAAACGTCGACCATCACGGTCACGCGCACGGGCGACGTGCCCGCGTACGCCCTCGACGGCTCGAAGATCGACGCCGAGCAGTACGACGCGTTTTTTGCCGCGGTGCAGAGCATCAATGCGGAATCTTTTGCGGACAAGGACGCTTCCGCGCAGGACGCGGCCATCGTTGTGACGTTCCACACGAGCCGACCCGGCTTTGAGACCGTGACGCTGCGTCTCGCTCCGTACGACCGCAGCTTCTATATCGACGATCACGGCGCGCTCGTCAACAAGCGCGACGCGGAACAGATCGTCAAAACCTTTGAATCCATCGGGGAGAAATAATATGCGCATTGCCGCTGTGATCGCTGAATACAATCCGTTCCATAACGGCCACGCGTTCCATCTTCGGGAAACGCGAAAGGCCGGTTCGGACGCTGTTGTGGCGATCATGAGCGGCAATTTTGTGCAGCGCGGCGAACCGGCGGCGTTTTCCAAATGGGCGCGCGCCGAGGCCGCGGTGCGCTGCGGCGTCGATCTGGTCGTGGAGCTGCCCGTATTCTGGGCGGTCGGCCGCGCACAGCGGTTCGCACAGGGCGCGGTCAGTATCGCGAACCATCTCGGCTGCGTCGACGTGCTGTCCTTCGGAAGCGAATGCGGCGATGCTGGGCGCATCCTGCGCGCGGCGCAGATCGTCCGGACGACCGCCGTGCCGCGGGAGCTGCTCGACGGCGGCATGACCTTTGCGGCCGCGCGGGAAGAGGCTGTCCGCGCTGCGGACGCTTCGGCGGCGGAACTGCTGCGAATGCCGAACGATACGCTCGCGGTCGAATATGCGCTCGCTGCCGAACGGTGCGGCGCCGCGTTTTCGCTTTTTGCCGTGCCGCGCGCCTGCGCACACGACGGCGAACCTGTCGGAGAGATCGCCGGTGCGTCGTACATCCGCCGCAGTCTTTCGGATGAAAACACGTTTGCCTATTGCCCGCCTGCGGCAGCAGACGTGCTGCGCCGCGAGATCGCCGCGGGACGCGCGCCTGCCGACTTGCGCTTTGCGGAGCGCGCGCTTCTATGTCGGCTGCGGCTCTCGTCCGCGCAGGAGATCGCTGCGCTTCCGGACGTTTCGGAGGGGCTCGAAAACCGCATCCTTGCCGCGGCGAAGCAGGCGGATTCGATCGATTCGCTCTGCGACGCGGTCAAAACCAAGCGGTACACGCACGCGCGCATCCGGCGCATTCTGCTCTCGTTCCTTCTGGGGATACGCGAATGCGACGTGCCGCAGGACGTGCCGTATCTGCGGGTGCTGGCGATCGGCGAACGCGGCGAGGACGTGCTGAACGCCGTCAAAAAAAGCGCCGACCTGCCGATGCTGACCCGACGGACGGGCGTTTCCGCGCTCGGTGCGGACGCCGCACGCACGTTCGCACTCGAATGTGCCGCGGCGGAGGTGTACGCGTCGCTGCAGCCGCGCGTCGGCGCTGGCGGCTCGGAGCAAACGACGCCGATCTTTAAACTTTGAGCTGGTTTCGACCTATATTTAAAGAAAGCTTTTTGGAGAGGGACTTTTCATCCGAACAATGCCGGAAGAAAAGTCCCTTTTATTATTCTTTTCATTCTTCGCTGAATGCGACGCCTCCCGTTCTATTTCGGACAGGGTGTGCATAGGTATGTTCTGAAATGAGGAAAGGAGCATTCTGTATGGAATTGAACGTCATGACAGCCGAGATCGGCATGGAGGAAACGCTGCTGGACACGGCTGTGGAAAACCCGTTTGATCTGGACGTCCATCTGCCGGAGTATTATCCGGATATCCAGCGCATCCTGAAATGCAGCGTCCGGGCAAACGTCCTGTCGGTCAGCGTCGGCGCGGACCGCGTCACGGCGGAGGGCAGCGGCGTGCTGCGGATGCTGTACGCCGCGGAGGATAACAAGGTGATCGCCTACGAGCAGACGTTCCCGATCAGCCGATCCGCGCCGTTTCACAGCGAAGAGGCAAACGCCGCGGTCACTGCGTATGCGCAGACGGATTTCGTCAACTGCCGCGCCACGGGACAGCGCCGCGCAGGCGTGCACGGCGTGGTGTCCGTGCGCTTTCGTGCGGTCGGTCTGCAAAGGACGCAGATCGTGACCGGAACGCAGGAGGATACGCTGCAAATGCGCACGAGAAACGTGCAGGCGTGGAGTCTGCAGTCGGTCGCGGAACGCGCGTTCGCCATGAGCGAGGTCGTCGAGGTCGGCGAGGAGAACCCGCCGGTCGGCCGCGTTCTGCGCAGCGACGCTTCGGTGCGGGTCGACGCGGTCAAGGCGGTCAGGGATAAGCTGCTCGTCAAGGGCGAGGTGACGACCGAGACGCTGTACGCGCCGGAGGACGGCGGCGAATGGGTGCGCTTCCGGCATACGATGCCGGTCAGCCAGATCGTGGAGTCTCAGGGCGTCGAGGAGGACAATCTGCAGGACGTTTCTCTGCGCGTCGCAAGCCTGGAAACGACGCCGAAGGCGGACGGCAGCGGCCAGACGCGCCTTCTGGAGATCGCGCTGCACGTATTTGTGGGCGTGCGCTCCTTAAAAACGGTGCAGATGCAGGCCGTTTGGGACGCGTATTCGACGCAGGGCATCCTGCAGCCGCAGTACGGCGACGTGACGCTGCGCACGTCTGCAGACCGGTTCAGCGAGACGATGACCGTCAGGCAGACGTTCGATCTGTCCGTGCCGGACGCGTCGCAGCTTCCGGACGTTTATGCGGACCGCGTGCAGGCAACGTTCCGCATGGACGGCGACACGGCGGTCGTGGACTGCACCGTGCCGCTCGGATTCCTCGCCCTGGATGCGCAGGGTAGTCCTGTCTACGTGGAGAAGCAGGCGGAGTTTTCCTATCGGAAGATCCTGCCGGAGAAGCCGCAGGCGGCGATCTGCTCGCCGCTCGTGCAGATCACGAACTGCAAGGGGATGCTCACACCGGACGGCAGCGCCGAGGTGCGCCTCGAGGCTTTAGTCTGCGGTACGGTCTACACGGTCGAAACGGATCGTCTGCTGTTGTCGGCAGGCGTTGCTGACGCGGAAAACGCGCAGCCGCGCGCGGCGATGACGATCTATTTTTCGGACGCGGGTGAATCGCTCTGGGACGTCGCGCGCCGGTACGGAACGACCGTCTCGGCAGTGCAGGAGGAAAACGGACTCGCGGACGAGACGGTGCCGGAAAAACGCATGCTCGTGATCCCGACGGTATAAAAATGAAAGCAAATGAGCCGCTTCGCTTTGCGGAGCGGCTTTTTGCTGCGCGGAAGAGGTTGACGCATGGCGCAATTTGTGGTAAACTGTAAAAAAGTTTAATGTAGGTTGGTGTGTCTATGCCGAATTTGACCGACGTCGGCTCGATCCGCGCGCTGCTGAACCGCCATGATTTCACGTTTTCCAAGTCGCTCGGGCAGAACTTTCTGGTCAATCCCGCCGTGTGTCCGCGCATGGCAGAGGCCTGCGCCGAATCGCACGCGGAGGGCGTCGTGGAGATCGGCCCCGGGATCGGCGTGCTGACGCAGGAGCTCGCGCAGCGCTTCCGGAAGGTCGTCTGCTACGAGCTCGACAGCCGGCTGCTGCCCGTGCTCGGGGAAACGCTCGCGGCGTACGACAACGTGTGCGTGCGCAACGAGGACGTGCTCAAGGCGGATATCCCGGCGCTGCTCGCGCAGTCGTTCGGCGGCATGCGCGTGAGCGTGTGCGCCAACCTCCCGTACTACATCACGTCGCCCATTCTGATGTTCCTTCTGGAGAACCGTTTCCCGTTCTCCAACGTCACCGTTATGGTGCAGAAGGAGGCGGCGGACCGCATCTGCGCGCCGGTCGGCTCGCGCCTTGCGGGCGCGCTGACGGCAGCGGTGCATCACTATGCCGAACCCGAAAAGCTGTTCTCCGTTTCGCGCGGCTCTTTCCTGCCGGCGCCGAACGTGGACAGCACGGTCATCCGGCTGACTGTGCGCGAAAAGCCCGCGGTCGAGGTCGCGGACGAGGCGCGCTTCTTCCGCCTGATCGCCGCGGCGTTTGCACAGCGGCGCAAGACGGCGGTTAATTCCATCAGCGCGGGCATGGGACTTTCCAAGCAGACCGTCGAGGACGCGCTGCTTTCACTGGGGTTTGAAAAAAACGTGCGTGCGGAAACCTTCACGCTGGAGGATTTCGCCGCATTGGACGCGGCACTGCTTCGCTGTGCCGCACGAGAATAAGGGGTAGGATACGTCATGAGTGTAAACAACGCGCAGAACCGTGACAAGGATCTGATCGTCTTTGCCAGGGCATTCCATCAGAGCGGCGCCTTTCAGTCGCTCGCGTCGCTGATCGCCGCGCTGGAAAAGCACGGCAGACGCGTGCATCTGATCACGCAGTCCGAGCCGTGCGGCGACGACTACGTCAGCGGCGATACGCTGAAGCGGTATTCCATCGACGTCTACGAGACGCGCGGCTATTCCACGGAGGAGGCGTTTTTCAAGATCGTCAGCGAGATCGACGCCGACACGGTGATCTTTGCGGGCGACCTGTACGCCAAGACGATCCAGTTCTTCCAGACTGCCCAGCGGCTCGGCCGCTGCACGGTGTTCGACACCGACCGTTCGCCGTTGTATTACGTCGGCGCCGGTTCGGAAAAGCTGTCGATGAGCTGCATGTACATGATCCGCAACGCCGACTGCGTCGTCACGCATTCTGAAACGGACTGCGAAATGATCCGCGGCATGGGCGCGAAGAAGTGTGCGTACCTTCCGTACTATTTCCCGTATTTTGACAAAGAGGTCGGCGCCTCTTCGTTTGAGGGCGGCCGGTTCGTCTATTACACGACCTATGCCGGACGCAACACGCGCACGGCGATCACGGCGTTTTCCCGCGTGCACGCGCAGTTTCCGCAGGCGCGCATGGCGATCGTGACGGTCGGCGTGCGCAAAAGTCCCGTGCTCGAGGAGCTGGTGCGCGACGTGCGCGAGACGGAGCTTTCCGAATATATCACGATCGAAACGGACGTGCTCAAGCCCTTCCGATTCCTGCGCGAGGCGGACGTATCGCTGACCTACGGGCATCTCGTCACCGTGCCGGAAACGGTCATGGAGAGCATGAGCATGGGCATTCCCGCGATCCTGATGCAGGACGCGGACTACACGGCGGATTCGTTCCCCTGCATCCACGTGATCGCGTCGGATGAGGACGCGCTCGCGCGTCAGATGACCGAATATATGTCGGTGCAGCGCTGCAGGGAGTATTCCGACAAAGCGCGCGCACTGCTCGGCGAAGAATACCGCGCCGCACAGGCGGCCGATTGGGACGCGCTGCTTTCCGAAACGCAGCAGGCATATCGTCTCGAGACGCAGCAGACGGCGGCGCAGTACGCGCAGCTGACCGACAGGATCCGCGGCCTTTCTCCGGCGGATGCGGTGCGGATGCTGCGCACGACCGGCACGCCCTGCGCGGCTGTGTTCGGCGTGCTGCTCGGCAGCGGTCTCGGCTACGAGGAGATCCGCCGCGCGTTCCGCGACAGCGCCGTCGGACAGCAGGATGCGCTGCGCATGCAGACGCGTGCCGACGTGCTGCAGAGCTTTGAAAAAACCGATCCCGCGCAGTACCGCGAGCGCGCGGTCGTTCCGTCGGACTGCGTGGCGCGTCTGGCGGCGTGCGGCCTTTCTGCGGAGCAGATCGCCGCGTTCTATCCGCAGGTGCATCTGGACGAGGCGCAGGTCGCCCGCGTGCTGATGCAGACGCTTCCCGTCGAGCTTTGCCTGCGCGATTTCCAGCCGATCGGCGACACGGCGGCGTGTACCAACGCCATGCAGGCGTTCAAATCCTACAACCTGGAAAACGCGCGTTATTTCCGCACGAAGGCGCATCCCGGCATGAACCGCGCGATGAAATATTACGACTGGAAAATGCGCCCCTACGCGCAGCACGGCGTGATCGGAAAGCTCCTGCTGCTGCCGAACCGACTGGTCGACCGGTTCAAAAAGTGGGTGCAGATGCACGGCAGACAGCGGCTTCTCAAGCGCAAGGTCGTCGAGGTCGATCCCGCCGACGTGCGCAAGATCCAGCTGATGGTGCTGAATCTGATGCTCGAATTCGAGCGCATCTGCAAAAAGCACGGCCTGCGCTACTATCTTGCGGGCGGCACCATCCTCGGCGGCATCCGCCACAAGGGATTCATCCCGTGGGACGACGATATGGACATCACTATGCCGCGCCCGGACTACGAAAAGTTTCTGAAGATCGCGCAGAAAGAGCTGCCCGAAAATATGAAGCTCGACAAGGACTGCGTGCCGTTCTGCCACAACCGCATCGAATACGCCGACACGCGGTTCGACACGATGTGGCGCAACGGCGGCATCTTCCTGGATATTCTCGCGCTGGACGGCAGCCCCGACGACGAAAGGCTGCGCCGCCGGCACGAGCACAAGACGAAGTTCTGGCGCTTCTGGATGCTCGAGCGCGTGCGTCCGATCCCGCCGATGTCCGCCTCGCGCGACGTGCAGATGATCATTCTCAAGCGCGTGATCGCGCGCATGATGCCGCGGTGGTTCCTCAAGTGGCGCTGGCACAGCTGGGCGGCGCGGTACGACTGCGACAAGGTCTCGAGCTGGGTCTGCCTGCCTGCGAGCATCTACACGTACGAGCAGGAACGCTTCCCGAAGGAATTCTGGGGCGAACCGGTGATGATGGAGTTCGAGGGCTACGACATGCCCACGATGCAGCATTGGGAGGACTACCTGATCTGCCATTTCGGCAACTACATGAAGATGCCGCCCGAAACGCTGCGCAAGTCGCACCATTTCATCTATCACTACGATCTCGGCAGCTACAAGGACATCCCGACCGAGGAGCTGGAGGCGCAGCTCGTCGGACCCAAGAAAAAGCAGGAGGCGCTTGTACCGTGAGCTTTTCTCTGTACAACAACCGCGAGCTTTCCAACGAGAAGGGGAGGCTGTACTTCTACGACAACGCGAAGTTCGTGCTGATCTTTCTGGTCGTGCTGGCGCACTATCTCTCGCCGCTGACGTCGACGTTCCGCTTCTGCCGCGTGCTGTGGCTGACGATCAACACGTTCCACATGCCCGCGTTCATCTTCATTTCCGGCTTTTTTGCCAAGAGCTATATTTCGTCCGACCGCACGATCAAGGTGCAGCGCACGTCGACGTACGTCATCCTGTTCCTTGCGGCGCAGATCGCGGTCAGCATGTTCGAGTGGTTCGTCCTCGGCGAGCATTTCCGCTTCAGCCTGACGAGCGCGCGCAGCTCGCTGTGGTTTTTGCAGTGCCTGATCCTCTGGCACCTCGTGCTGCCGTACGTCGCGCGGTTCAAGGCGGCGGTGGCGATCCCGGCCGCGACGGTCATGGCGCTGTATATCGGCTATGAAACGCAGTGCACCAACTTCATGGCGCTCTCGCGTGTGTTCGTGCATTTCCCGTTTTTCCTGTGCGGGTACTACTGCTCGCAAAAGACGATCGACCGGCTGTTCACGTGGAAGGCGCGCGTGCCGCTGCTGCTCGGCTTTGCCGCGGTGGTCGCGATGTACGCCGTGTTTCCGGAAACGGGCGTCGGCAAGCTCCTGACGAGCAACTACGCCTACGAGACCATCGAGGGCATCCGTGCTATCCCGTTCAGTCTGTTCTGGACGGCGCGTCTGGCGTTCTATCTTGGCGCGCTCCTGCTGGGCGCGGCTTTTTTGAGCGTGATCCCGCGCGGCAGGGTCGCGTACACCTCGCTCGGCGCGCAGTCTCTGTCGGTTTATATCCTGCACCGGTTCGTGTATCTCGCGGAGCTGCATTACAACTGGGCGCAGCTTTTCGCGAGCGCGTGGGGCATCGCCGCGATCGCAGCCATGGCGCTGGGCATGACGCTGCTGTTTCCCGCCAAGCCCTTCACGATCCCGTTTACGCTGCTGCAAAAGATCAAGGTCGACAAGCTGCTGCGGTGCTGAAACGCGCCGCGGCAGCATAGGATAATGTGCAGCGAAGAAAAGAACGGGTGATTTTTGGAAAAAAGTTTAAAAAAACTGTTGACATTTCTTTTGGAATGTAGTATATTATACACCGTCGTCGGAACTACGGCGACGCAACGGGAGCATAGCTCAGCTGGGAGAGCACTTGCCTTACAAGCAAGGGGTCACAGGTTCGAGCCCTGTTGTTCCCACCAAACATATGGCCCGGTAGTTCAGTTGGTTAGAACGCTAGCCTGTCACGCTAGAGGTCGACGGTTCGAGCCCGTTCCGGGTCGCCATATTTGCTTCTGTAGCTCAGTTGGTAGAGCAGTGGACTGAAAATCCACGTGTCGTTGGTTCGATTCCGACCGGAAGCACCATTTTTGCGGATGTAGCTCATCTGGTAGAGCGCCACCTTGCCAAGGTGGAGGTAGCGAGTTCGAGCCTCGTCATCCGCTCCATTTTTTACGGCACCATAGCCAAGCGGTAAGGCAGAGGTCTGCAAAACCTTTATTCCCCAGTTCGATTCTGGGTGGTGCCTCCAGAGAGAAATCCTGTCGTTTTTTTGCGGCAGGATTTCTTTTTTTGTTATTGTAAAACGGGATTCCTTTTGCTATAATACGACGTAGATCAGAATGAATCGAGGGATTTCCATGCAGCATAAACCTGCCGTCTTTGCCGTTGCGGACACGTATCAGATCCTGGTTCCCGTGACGACGCCGTCGCTGATGTGGGTTCGTATCGGCGAACAGTGCTTTTACGATCATTCAAACGGTGTCCTGCGTTCAAAATGCAGGGTGCATCACGTCACAGTGCCTGCATCCGTCCTCGATGCGGCAGGATCGTATACCGTCTGTGAACGCCGTATTCTGCACCGCAAGGCTTACTGCTCAAAGCCGGACCCCGTCGTCGAGACGGAGTTTGCGTTCTATCCCGTGCCGCGTGAAAATGCGCGCGCGTATATGATCGCCGATACGCACAATCGTGTTTCGGAACCGATTCGTGCAGCGCGGTCGTTCGGTGATTTCGATTTTCTGATCTTCAACGGCGACGTAGCGAATTCCAGCGACACGATACGCAGCCTGATGACCGTGTATCGGATCAACAATGCGCTGACAGGCGGCACGAAACCGCTGCTGTTTACGCGCGGCAACCATGATCTGCGCGGCAGATACGCCGAGGATTATGCGCAGTTCGTGCCGAGCGACAACGGCAGGTTCTTCTATCATTTCCGGCTCGGTTCGGTTTCAGGTGTGCTGCTCGACTGCGGCGAGGATAAGCCGGACGATCATCCCGAGTACGGCGGCACGATCTGCTGCCATCATTTCCGCAGCGCGCAGACGCGGTTTCTGGAGTCGTGCGTTCCGGATACGGACGTGCAGACGCGCCTCGTGATCGTCCATTCGCCGTTCACCACGCACTATAATCCTCCGTTCGATATCGAGGAGGAGACGTATGCCTGCTGGGCGAAGCTGCTGCGGGAGAACGTCAGGCCGGACGCGATGCTCTGCGGGCATCTGCCCGCGCCGGGGATTCATCTGCGGGGCAGTGATTTCGATCATCTCGGACAGCCGTGCACGGTCGTGGTCGGCGGTAAGCCCGGAAACGGATACTATGCCGGTGCGGGCTTTACGTTCCGCGCGGATGCGATCGACGTCACCTTTACCGACAGCGACGGAAAGACGCTGCTTCAACAGACTCTTCCGAAAGAATAAACGGATACAGTAAAGCCGCTGCGGCAGGATCATGCCGCAGCGGCTTCGCTCATTTTAGCTGTTATTTTTGGACGTGGACGACGAAATCGCCCGTCATGCCGTGCCAGTGCAGGTAAACGCGCGTCGTTCCTTCGGCCACGGCGTAGATCCTGGAGCCGACGATCCGGATGACCGACTTGTCATATCCGTCAAAGGTTGCGCCGAACAAAACTGGGAACGTGAAACCGTCCGTATCAAGCGCCATGACCCAGATCTTCTGCGTGTCTTTCACGGTATAGACCTGCTTTTCGGCTTTGACCGTAATGATGTCGGGGATCAGCTTCGGCGCTTTGGCGTGCGCGACGACGTCCGCGTTTTGTTCGAGCCTGTCGTCCGTCT
>JAEEGL011495823.1_pt1 | contig 10983 bp, 9 predicted proteins | sample 9134231 | NCBI WGS metagenome assembly JAEEGL01 (sample SAMN16246548, study PRJNA631951) | gut metagenome | biome: gut microbiome; feature: rumen; material: fiber-attached | host: Bos | place: Iran: Karaj | collected 2018-10 | reverse complement strand
TTCATACGCGTGGTTCATCGGCAGGCAGTCGACGAAGAAATTGTCGTCGTCGTACTGCATCGAGTGGGTAGAGCTGTTCGTCGCGGCGACGAAATTCTCGTGAGAGAGCATTACGCCTTTGCTCGTGCCGGTCGTGCCCGAGGTGAAAAGGATCGCCGCCGTGCGGCTGAGGTCCGGTTGGGTGTCCTCGAATTCTCTCGACCCGCCGTCGCGTGATTCTTTTCCGAGTTTCATTACGTCGTCGAAGGAAATGAAGCCGTCGGCGGTTTCGCCTTCTGAGGACGGATGGATCGGGATGAAATATCTGAGAGTCGGGATTTTTCCGACGTAGTTTCTGACCCGGTCGTTGAATTTTTCGGTATAGACGAGCGCCGTGACTTCGGCTATGTTCATGAAGTCAACGAGAGCGTCGTCTCCGAGGTCCTTGTCAAGGGGAACGATCGTGCTGTTTGACGCTATGACGGAATAGAACGCCGTCATGTAATACGGGTGGGTGTCCCCGACGACCGCGATATTCGTCCCGCGGAGTCCGAGCTTCACGATGCCTTCGCCGAAGTTGAGGACCGTCTCCCTGTTGTCGTTGAACGAAAAATGCTTTTCCTGTTTGTCCTCAATGTAAACGTACAGATCCTTATCGCCGTAGTCGTCGGCGGTTGACGTGACGAGATTGAGCATGTCCGTGATCATACGCGGCTCTCTTTTTGCCTTGAGTTTCTTCAATTACAGTCCGTTCCTTTCGAGATGATCGTTGACATAAGGGACCGGCGGGGACCCCGCCGCCCCATTATTGAATATTATATATCCGCGCGGGGCTTTTGTCAACCGTTTTTTATCGGAAATACCCCGATCCGGGCTCCCGAGTGACTTTTTAACTTGACACTTCGCCCCGTGGGTGATATAATTATCACGAATGAGATTATACTGCGGAGGGGACGATCCCATGACGGAAGAAAACAGAACAGGCGCGGACGGTCAGCCGCCCGTCGGCAAAAGATACGCCGAGGTGCCGGTAAGGTCGGCGATCCCACTGTGGGCGGCGGCCGCGGTTTGGGTCATCTTCGGGCTCCTGCTGCCCTTTTACAGAATATGGCATTTCGTCCTCTGCGCGGCGCTGTCCTTTTTTGTCGGTTGGCTGACAAACAGACTTCTGCCGAAAGAGTTCAGGCGGGTCGAAGTCCCCGTTGCTACCGGGAACGTCGACGCCGATACTGCGGTGAATGAGCTCAACAGGGTCATGGACGTTATAGAGGCGGACAAGAAAATTGCGCTCGACGCCGGCGAGAACGAGACGGCGATGAAAATGCAGAGGATCATTTCGGCGGCTGAAAAAATACGTGACAACGTTCTCGAACAGCCGGACGACGTCCGACATATAAGACGTTTCCTGAACTACTATATGCCGACTACCGTAAAACTGACGAACCAGTATTCCTTCCTGCTCCGCTCGGCAAGGGGAGGCGAGAATTATAACGAGACCAAGGCGGCGATAGAATCGGCGCTCGGGACGATCGGAGCGACCTTCGATCATCAGTACGACGCTCTGTTTGCCGACAACGCTCTCGACATAACAACGGATATCAAGGTCATGGAGACCATGATAAAGAAAAATAATCTCTGACACGGAGGAAAAATACCATGGAAAACAAAATCAATCTCACGCTCGATCCGTTCGGCACCAAGGTGGCCGCCGAGGCGGAAAAGATCGCCGAGACGGCCGCTGCGACCGATGAGAAGATAAAAGAGCTCCGTTCCCTCACCGAGGCGAACCTCACGCCGGAGGAGCTTGAACAGGTCAGGCAGTTTGCCGGCACGATCGATATCACCGACACGACGACGATGCTTCAGTACGGCGCGGGATCTCAGCAGAAGATCGCCGATTTCTCGGACAGCGCGCTGGCCGCCGTAAAAACGCAGGATCTCGGAGAGGCCGGAGATATGATCGCGAAGCTCGTCGGAGAGCTCAAAAGCTTCAACGACGACGCCGAAGTCAAGGGCCTCAGAAAGCTCTTTACTTCCGCGAAGAAAAGAGCCGCGACCCTCAAGGCGAGATACAGCAAGTGCGAGGTCTCTGTAAACGACATAGTCACGTCCCTTGATAAGCATCAGGTCACGCTCCTCAAGGACGTCGCCGTCCTTGACAAGCTCTACGAGAAGAATCTCGAGAACTTCAAGGAGCTCTCCATGTACATCATAGCGGGCAAGGAAAAACTCGAGGCGGAGCGCTCCACCACCCTTGTCGAGCTCACGAACAGGGCTAAGGAGAGCGGCCTTGCCGAGGACGCGCAGAAGGCGAACGATTACGCCGCAATGTGCGACAGATTCGAGAAAAAGATATACGATCTCGAGCTCACCCGCATGGTCTCGATACAGATGGCTCCACAGATCCGTCTCGTTCAGAACAACGATACTCAGATGAGCGAGAAGATCCAGTCGACGATAGTCAACACCATCCCGCTCTGGAAGAGCCAGATGATAATCACCCTCGGGCTCGTTCACAGCGAGTCTGCTCTCAAGGCGGAGCAGGCCGTCACAAACATGACGAACGAGCTGCTCAAAAAGAACGCGAAGATGCTCCATCAGAGCACCGTTGAGATCGCAAAGGAGAGCGAGCGCGGCGTGATAGACATCGAAACGCTCACCGAGACCAACAAGGAACTGATCGATACTCTCAACGAGGTCCAGCAGATACAGACCGAGGGCAAGCAGAAGCGCCTCGCCGCGGAAGCCGAGCTCGGAAGGATCGAAAACGAGATCAAGAACAAACTGCTTGAAATCAAGGAAGTCAAAGCCTGAAAATGAAAAAGACCTTGAAATACAACGTTCCCGTGGCGATAATCGCGCTCGTGATTATAATCGTTCTGTCGATCTTTCTCGGCACGCTCCGCTCGGTGAACAGCATAAGTAAAAAGGTCACGGCAAAATACGAGGTCAGTCATCTCAAGTACGGCTCGCCTCAGACGGACACGGGGAAGCTCGTCGGTTACGCCGATCAGATAATAGGCATCGCCGGCGCGGCCGGGATTGACTGCGGCGCGCTCAGGAGCGCGAGGGACGCCTTTTCGGGTGCCTCCGCCACGCCGTTCAACCTTTCGCAGGCGTACTCCGTCCTGCGCTCGGAGGAGGCGGTGGTATACGGCGCCGCATCGCGCTGCGAACTGAGCGACAGCGCTGAAAAATCGCTTGTCAATTATCACACCGAGTTCGTCTCGACCTGCCTGCGGCTTGCGAAAAACTCGTACTACAATAGCCAGGCAAAGACGTACAATTCCGCGATAAGGAGCTTTCCGGCCTCGCTGTTTTTCGGCGACAGGAAGCCCGCCGCGGTGTTTGAATGACGGAATGACGGGAAAGGTTAAACGGTAAACGAAATGAAAACGACGCCGGAAAAAAGAAAGCGTGTGACGGGGGCTGTCCTTTGTATCCTTCTCGCGCTGCTCTCAGCGGCGTCGTTTTCATGTTCCCGCAGAGGCGCCGGTCTTCCGTCCCCGTCCGACGCGTTCTATATTTACGACGAGACCGGCACGGTCTCCGAGCAGACCAAGGAAAACATAATATCGAGGGCCTCGGAGCTTTACGATAAGACGGGGGCGCAGATCGTCGTCGCGGTCGTCGGGACGACGGGGGACGCCGACATAGCGGACTACGCCTGCGATCTTTTCAACGCCTGGGAAATCGGCGATAAAGATAAGGAAAACGGCCTTCTTCTCCTCATCTCAAAGGATGAGGACGATTACTGGGCGGTCCAGGGCAGGGGTATCGAGGATATCCTGACCTCGGGTGAGCTCAAGCTCATGCTCGACGCTTATCTTGAACCCGATTTCGCCCGCGGCGATATCGACTCGGGAGTGAGACGCTTTTTCGATTCCGCCGTAAGGTTTTTCGAAAGCGCATATTCGGTATCCGTCGGAGAGGGCGAAAGCGCCGTCCAGGAGGGCGGCAGCGGACGGGCGACCTGGATCCTCCGCGCCGTGCGCCGCGCCGCCGGTTTCTGTATAGTTTCGTTCTTTATCATCGCCGGGGGAGCGGTTCTTCTCCTTGTCCTCGGCAGAAAAAAGGCGGCGCCGACCGCGAGCAGGACGAACGTCCCGAAGGGCGGGGAAACGCATCTCGGGGGGCAGAGCGGCTATAACTATGACGCCGCCCGCCGGACGTCCGGCGTAAATACGTCGTACAAAACGCCGGAAACGTCCTCATACACGCCGCGCACCGATGATTTCGACTGGTCGGGATTCATCAGCACTCTTGCCCGCGGGGCGTATATAGCAAAAACGATAGGCAGGTACACGAGAGGAACGGGCGCCGGATCGTTCACGAGCCGCCCGTCGGTTCACGGAACGGGAAGCCGTCCTTCCGCCTCGCGTCCGTCCGGGAGCGGTTTTTCGGGCGGTTCTTTCAGGCCGACCTCTCCGAGATCGGGCATGAACGGCTCGTCCTTCGGATCCGGTCTGTCATTCGGCGGCAGATCTTCTGGTCCATCTTTCGGCGGAAAGTCGTCCGGCTCGTCATTCGGCGGGAGCCGCGGCGGAGGCGGCGGGACGCGCGGCGGCGGCGCAGGCCGCAGATAAAAAGCGTATAAAAAAGCCGGGACTCGGTCCCGGTCTTTTTTATGATAATCATCATAACGGACTGATTTTTTCATGCGGATATATGCTGTCGGCAGTATATCACATTTTAACTAAACGATAATTATCCGCGACGAATAATATTGACAAATAATAATTCAAAAAAGGTGTTGACAATTTATAGGCGTTTGGGTACAATATACGTACAGGACTGCGGCAATAAGCCGGGAAAGGAATTTGATCAGATGAAAAAAGCATTTGACTTCAATCCAGCCCAATATGGCGGAGCGGGGACATATACGTTGACTATTACTCGTGCAGCAAATTCATGCACAGACAATTATGCCTATTTTGGGCTTGCGTGGAGGTAATTATGAAGAAAATATATGCAATGATTATGGCGCTGATTTTGGCTTTTTTCGCACTAACGTCATGTATGACCAATAAAAATATGGTCAATCCTTCTGCGTCTGATTCAGGGTCCGTTGTGTCGGAAAACAAGAAATACAGTGCTGACGAGTTGAACATAAAAGAAAAGTACTGGAGAAAAGTTGACGGCAATCCGAACAAAAAGCCGAGGTTTATCGCTACTAAGGCGTTCGGAAATATGTGGGTGGGAGGGGAACTCCTTACTGAGGAACCTGTTACTGGTATCATTACAGAGTGCCCGGCTGACGATCTGATTCCTTTTGCAGTTTGTTTCAGATATACTGAGCAGGCTGATGAGGAAGCGGGCGGAAAGCAGCTGATAACTTCACGTCCGATCGACCTGATAGAAAAAAAAGCAACCGAATCGGTGCAACCGGTTTACGACAAGATTGTTGCGGAACTTGCCGGCATAACCGAGGAAGAGGTGAATTATTACCTTTATTCCGGAGAATTCCGCGCTTCGCCTGAAACCGTTCTCAACGAAAATTATTTTGATGGTTGGACTAAGGAAGAAATTGACGATTATTTCATAACGCACCCCCCACTCAATGTGACAAAAGCTTCGTTCGATGCGGCAAAAACCGAAGAATACATAAATGCGTTGAATGAGGCGTATGAGAAAGAGCTTCAGAAAAAGGCGGAGTATATCAGCGACATATACGATACTAACGTAGAGATAATAAAAGAAAAGTATCTCGACCAAATGCGTTCTATAGTCGAAGGAGAAGAGTTTTATCTGATGTATGATATTAATGACCACGACTGGGCATATACGCTTGCTTCTTTCTTTGGAGGCGTAATAGCCGCCGGGAAGTCTGGGGACGTAAAAGCTCTCGCGGAAAAGCTTGAAAACACAAACTTTTATCTCGCATACGTAGAAAAGGAACCATTCGACGAATCAGTTTTCCTCGGAGAATAAAATTGACACGAAAAAAGCCGGGACTCGGTCCCGGCTTTTTATATGCTTAGTAATTATTTCTCCGTAAGAAAATGGATCCTCAGAATGACCTGATCCCTGATCGGGCGGTCGTTCACGTCGGTCTCGGTGACGGCGATCCTGTCTACCGCTTCCATACCCGAAAGCACTCTTCCGAATGCGGCGTACTGACCGTCAAGCCACGCGGCGTCCCCGTGACAGATGAAAAACTGACTCGACGCGCTGTCCATGCTTTTTGCGCGCGCCATGGAGACCACGCCGCGGACGTGTTTCAGATCGTTCTTCACGCCGTTTGCCGAAAACTCTCCCTTTATCGACGGCGCCTGGGTCTTACCCTGGCCTCCCTGGATCATAAAGTTCTTTATGACGCGGTGGAAAATCGAGCCGTTATAGTATCCGGAGGCAACCAGATTTTTGAAATTCTCCACGGTTATCGGCGCGATATCGGGATAAAGCTCGATGATTATATCTCCCGCCGAGGTTTCGATGAGGACGGTGTTTGTCACTGTTTCAGTCGTTATATAGGTCTTATCACCTATATCATATTTCCCGGTCTCGGTCCCGATGACGGAAGATTCGGTTTTTTTGTCCCAGGGGAAGGGGAAGGTCGTTTCGGCGCAGGCGAAGAGCGAGAATGCGACCGCCGCGAGCGCAAACAGCGCGAATGCTTTTTTCATTTTCTGTCCTTTTCAAACTCGTTGTATATTGCGGTAACCGCTTTTTCGAAATCGTCGTCGCTTACCCCGATTATCACGTTCATCTCGTCGGAGCCCTGATCGATCATTCTGATGTTGACCCCGGCGCCGGCGACGGAGCCGATGATCCTCGCGGCGGTTCCTTTTGCACGTACCATGTTGCGTCCTACGACGGCTATCAGTGATATGCCGTCCTCGATTGAAACAGCGTCCGGCTCGACGACCGTGCATATCGTGTTGAGTACAAGCTCCCTGACGGGTGCGATGCTCGCCGTCTCGATGACGACCGACATCGTGTCGATCCCCGACGGGATGTGCTCGCAGGTCAGCCGGTTGTTCTCAAGCACCGAAAGGACCTTTCTTATGAATCCGACCTCGCTGTTCATACGGTCTTTTTCGACGCAGATTACTGAGAAACCGTGCCGTCCCGCGATCCCCGTTATGACGTTGCCCTCTCCGGGTCTGCATTCGGGGACTATGAACGTCCCCCTGTCCTCCGGGCGGTTCGTGTTTCTTATGTTTATCGGGATTCCGACCGAACGGACGGGGAAGACGGCGTCCTCATGAAGGACCGTCGCGCCCATGTATGAGAGCTCCCTCAGTTCGCGGTAGGTTATCTTGTCTATCGTGCCGGGGTTTTCAACGATGCGCGGGTCGGCGGTGAGAAATCCCGAAACGTCGGTCCAGTTTTCGTAAAGATCGCTCCCCGACACGCTCGCGACGATTGATCCCGTGAAATCCGACCCTCCCCGGGAGAAGGTCCGGACCGTGCCGTTCGGCATAGCCCCGTAAAAACCGGGGATAACGGCGCGCTCGTGCTTTCTGAGCTGATCTGACATGATCTTCTCGGTTTTTTTCTCGTCAAAAGTTCCGTCGTCGCGGAACATGACGACGTCGAAGGCGTCGATGAAATCGTATCCGAGACAGGCGGCGAGGATCCGGCCGTTCAGATACTCCCCGCGGGAGGCGGCGTAGTCGCGCCCGCTCATGTGGAGCATCGCGCTTCGGATGTTTTCATATTCCTTTGTCAGCGAGAGATCGAGACCGAGATCGGCGATAATGCCGTCAAACCGCTCCGTGACCTTGCCGAAAAGCTCGTCGAACGCCTCTTTGTCGCGCGCGAGCTCGTAGCATTTATAGAGCATGTCGGTCACCTTCACGTCGCCGGGATAACGCTTTCCCGGGGCGGAAGGGATCACGTATTTTCTTGTTTCGTCGGAGAGAACAATCTGCCTGACCTTGCGGAACTGCTCCGCGTCGGCGAGCGAGCTCCCGCCGAATTTTACCGTTTTCTTTTTATATTCGCTCATAACAACTGTCCTGAAAAAAACTAACGTTATATTATACCGCATTTCGCCGGAAAAGTCAATGCGGAAAAACCGGGTGCGGCTTTTTGTTGACAAATGATAACTTTTGTGATAAAATGATAAAAAAAGAGAAAAAGCACGCGGGAGCGGGGCATGAAGGAACAGAGACAGGAAGAACTGCTTGATTTCATAAGTTCAAAGCCGTACACGTCGTACGCCGAGATCGCGGAGCGTTTTGGCGGGGTTTCCACGATGACGCTCCGGAGAGACGTCGAGAGTCTCGCGAGGGAGGGGAAGACCGTCCGCGTAAGGGGCGGGGTAAAGGCGATAAACTACGTCATGAGGTCCGCCGACGCGACTTTTTTCGAGCGCTCGCAGATAAACAGGGAAGAGAAGGAGCGCATCGCCCGCGCCGCGCTCGGTCTCGTGCAGGCCGGGCAGATCTGCTATTTCGATTCCGGTACGACGGTCTTTCTCATGGCGGAGCTCATGGAAAACGTCAGATGCTGGGTCTACACCTCCGGTCTGACGACGGCGACGGCGCTTCTTAAAAACCCGGATACCAGGGTGAACGTCGTCGGAGGGCTCGTCAGCCCCGACAACATGACGTCGTCGGGAGAGGACGCGCTCAGAATGGTGGGCGGCGTTTCCTTTGACGTCGCGTTCATAGTTCCGTCGGGCGTGAGCGCCGCGGACGGGTTTTCGTGCGGGAATTATCATTTCGCCGAGCTCAAGCGCCTTGCGTCAAAACGCTCGAAAATGACCGTCATGCTTGCCGACGACGCAAAAATAGACGCGCAGTACCCGTTCCGGCTTTTTGACTTCCCGGAGGTCGACGTCCTGATCACGTCATGCCGGAAACTCCCGCCCGATATCATAAGAAAGTGTTCCGAAGCCGGGGTTGAGATCGTTACCGTATGAGATGAAAAGCCGGAGGGCGAAAACGTCCTCCGGCAGATTTTTTATTTCAGAACAGACCGGAAATCACTCCGTTTTCATCGACGTCGATGTTCTCGGCGGCCGGCTGTTTCGGCAGACCGGGCATTGTGAGTATCTCGCCGGTCAGGGCGACGACGAAGCCGGCCCCGGCCGACACCTTTACCTGACGGACGTTAACGGTGAACCCTTCGGGCGCACCGAGTTTCGACGGATCGTCCGAAAAGCTGTACTGCGTTTTCGCTATGCACACGGGGAGCGAGCCGAAGCCGTCCTCCTCGAGTTTTGCGATCTGTTTCTCGGCGGTGGGAGAGACGATGATCCCGTCGCCCCCGTAAACGCGCTTTACGATCGTCTCGATTTTCTCTTTTATCGGAAGCGCGGCGTCGTATGAGAACCTGAAATCTCCCTTTTCCTCTTCGCAAAGGCGTTCGACCTCGCGGGCGAGCTCTATCCCGCCTTCGCCGCCCTTTGCCCAGACGTCGGAGAGAACGGCCTTTACGCCGAGCTTTCCGCATTCTTCGATGACGAGTTTTATCTCGGCGTCGGTGTCGGTCGGGAAACGGTTCACGGCGACCACGCAGGGGAGACCGTACACGTTCTTTATATTCGAAACGTGGCGGAGAAGGTTCGGCAGACCGAGCCTGAGCGCTTCGGTATTTTCCTGTCCGAGTTCTTTTTTGCTCATTCCGCCGTGCATCTTCAGCGCGCGGACGGTCGCCACGATAACCACGGCGTCGGGAGTCAGCCCCGCGGCGCGGCATTTTATGTCAAGGAACTTTTCGGCGCCGAGATCGGCTCCGAATCCCGCCTCGGTGACCGCGTAATCTCCGAGCGCGAGCGCTGTCTTGGTTGCTATGACGGAATTGCACCCGTGAGCGATATTTGCAAACGGGCCGCCGTGGACGATTGCCGGAGTGCCCTCGAGCGTCTGGACGAGGTTCGGCTTGAGCGCGTCCTTGAGCAGCGCAGTCATCGCGCCGACGGCTTTGAGATCGGCCGCCGTGACCGGTTTGTCGTCATACGTGTATCCGACGATTATCTTCCCGAGGCGTTCCTTGAGGTCGGATACCGATCCGGCGAGGCAGAACACGGCCATTATCTCGGAGGCGACGGTTATGTCAAATCCGTCCTCGCGCGGGACTCCGTTTGCCCGCCCGCCGAGTCCGTCGACTATGAAGCGGAGCTGTCTGTCGTTCATATCGACGCATCTGCGCCAGGTTATCTTTTTGGGGTCGATACCGAGGCGGTTGCCCTGCTGGATATGGTTGTCGAGCATCGCGGCGAGGAGATTGTTCGCGGCGCCGATCGCGTGGAAATCTCCGGTGAAATGGAGATTTATATCCTCCATGGGAACGACCTGTGCGTATCCTCCGCCGGCCGCGCCTCCTTTGAGTCCGAAAACGGGACCGAGCGACGGCTCGCGGAGAGCGACGACGACTTTTTTGCCGAGTCGGCTGAGTCCGTCGGAAACGCCGATCGTCGTAGTCGTTTTGCCTTCGCCTGCCGGCGTCGGGGTCATCGCGGTAACGAGGACGAGCCGGCCGTTTTTGCCGTTGCCGTATTTTTTCGCGGCGTCAAGTCCGAGCTTCGCCTTGTATTTCCCGTAAGGTTCGATGTCGTCGCGGCTTATTCCGAGCTTTTCCGCTATCTCCCCGATAGGGAGCATCCTGCATTTCTGAGCGATTTCGATGTCTGTCATCTGCCGATGTCCGCCTTTCAGCTGTAAATGGGATATTTTCCGCAAAGACCGGCGACGCCCTCGGCGACGCTCTCCCTGCTTTCGTCATATCTCTCGATGACGTCGCTTATGAAGCCCGCGATCATATCCATTTCGGGGACGCCGAAGCCGCGCGTCGTGACGGCGGGGGTCCCGATCCTCAGTCCGCTCGTCACCGTCGGTTTTGCCGGGTCGCGCGGGATGGTGTTCTTGTTCGCCGTGATGTGAACCGAGTCGAGGCGGGTTTCGAGTTCTTTCCCGCTTATCCCCTTGCCGAGGAGCTTGAGGGTCATCAGGTGATTGTCAGTACCGTCCGACACTATGTCGATGCCGCGTTTTTTAAGTCCGTCGCAGAGGGCGGCGGCGTTTTTGACTATGTTTGCGGCGTACGTCCTGA
>JAEEGL011363821.1_pt1 | contig 10983 bp, 3 predicted proteins | sample 9134231 | NCBI WGS metagenome assembly JAEEGL01 (sample SAMN16246548, study PRJNA631951) | gut metagenome | biome: gut microbiome; feature: rumen; material: fiber-attached | host: Bos | place: Iran: Karaj | collected 2018-10 | reverse complement strand
TAATTTTTTATATATGATATAGTAATATTTTCATTACTTGGAATATAATGATTTTTATTTGTTTTATTTTTTTCAAATTGTTCAATATTTTTTCCTTCATGTAAACTATCATCATATTTTAAATATTCTTCTTTAATAAAATTAACATAATCAATTGTTTTTTCACTTTTTTCAAAAAATAATGATAATTTTTCATTTACTCTTAAAATATCATATATTAAATTTGGATCAGAAATATAACGATCACATGTTCTAGTTGCATATGATGAAATTTTAATTGAATTATTATTCAAATAAAAAATAAAACATTTTTCATTTGTTAAATGATAAATTGCTTCTATATTCAAATTAGTTGAAGCTTGATTAAATCTATATAAAGATGTAAAACTATCCATTCTTAATATGATTGCATCATTATTTTCAAAAATTAAAGCAATTAATGAATTTATTTTTCGTCTTTGTTCATCTGGTATAAAAGATGAGTAATCATTATCTAATAAAGTAACAGGTAAAATTCTTTTTAATTTACAAAAGTATTTATAATTATAAATTGGAATTAATGTTCTTAAAATATTGTCTTCTAATAATTTATTGTCGGAAATATTTTTTTTTTGTTTAATAAAATCTAAATTAAATTGATTTATAATATAATCATCCAGTGATTTTTTATTTTTTGAAACATGCATATAATTAATAATATTATTAATATTATTTTTATTAACTAAATCATTATTTTGTGTTTTATACATTGTAAAGTCAATTTTTTGTTTACTTATATCAGTAAAACTTACCATTCCATCAATACTTGATGTAATTAATAATCTATTTTCATATATTAAAAATTTATCTATTTGGGATTTATGATAATCTAAAAAAATTACAGGATTTAATGATAAATTATCTGTAAAAAATATATCGATTATTGCAATTTTACCTGTATTTGTGCCAATTATATAATATATTGATTTATTTTCATAATAAAAATATATCAAACTAGCAGTTATGCTGAAATTGTAATTTGTTTTTATTGTGTTCAAAATATTATGATTTATATCAAATGGAATATTTTCTTGATATATAATGTAATTACTATCATTTAAAGTTGTTAATTTTTCTTTTTTATTAACTTCTGATGATAATTTATGTAATATATCTTTTATATATGAAGGAAATGTGACATTTAAGTAATTTGTAAAATAGATTTTTTTACCTTCTTGATTAAATATTTCTTTTAAATTAATAATTTTATCCACATATTTTTCATTATTATTATTTATTCTTCTTAAATCAAAAATTTGAAAAGAATCTTGTGTATAACCAATCAAAACATTATTTGATGTTAAATAATTCATATTTAAAAATTCATCATCAACCATTAACATTAATTTCATTTTTGGTTTAATTTCCCTTAATCTTTTATCATAAGTAAATAATTCACATGATAAATCTTTATAAATAACAATTAAATTTTCTTCCTTTTTTATTATTAGTTTATTTAAATAAATAATTGGAAATTTTACTTTTGTAGTATATGAAGAAATTTCAGTTAATTCATCAATTGAATCTAAAAATGAAACCTTTACTGAATTATTAAAATTATAAAAAATAAATTCTTCTTTTGAAAAAATACAACTTTGAGTATCTTCAGTAAAAACTTTTCCTAATTCAAACATTAGTTTTATTATTTTAATTCTTGAATCTTCATAATTTAAAAATAATGAATCAATTGTATTCAACTTTTCAACATTTAAAAAAAAAGTTTCTTCATTTATACTTTTTAAAAAAAAACAATTTTCCTTAATTTGATAAATATTTTTAATTTCAAAATATTGAAAATCATTTACATTTTCTTCTTCTCTTCTATTTAAAATTTTCATTTGTTCTTCTTTAAAAATTACATGACTATAAGAATCATAGAGCATTGCTTTTTTTTTAAAAATGAATAAAATAAATCTTTTTAAAATTGAAGAAATGAATAGAATTTGTTCATTTTTAATCAATGATAAATTAATTTTATTTAAACATAAACCATCATCTAAATTAAAATAATATATAACAAAATTTGCAGATATTATAATTAAAATTTGTTCAATATTATAATTTGATAGAATTTGGTCAGAAGAATTCATTATAAATAAATCTAGAATTTCTTCTCTATCTTGCATACTGGTTAAAATTAGATATTTTTTTTCGTAATAAGAAATATTATTGATTTGATCTTCTTCTTTTATAAAAGTGAGAATTTCATTTGAATTTGATATTATGAAAAGATAATCATCTAAGATTTTTGCTTTTTTACAAATAAATTTTAAATCTGAATTTGGAATTGTAAAACCTAATTTACATTTTAAATTCATTTTTTTTGGAAAAAAAAATTAATTTTATTGTCTTTTTGAAACTAAAAATATATTTTATTTATAATTATTTTAATAAACTTTAAACTATATATTATTATAATTAAGGATAAAAGATCATAAAAAATATTTAATGTTTCCTCTAATAAATTCTTTTTCATTAGATTATTTTCTAAAATAAAATATATATAACATAAATAACATAATTAAAAACATTTTTTAATATTAAAAAAATATTATATAAATAAATAATAGTTTTAATTAAACAAATTTAAAAAAAAAATAATTAAATTTATAAAAATATTTAATATATAAAATTCTAAAAAATAAAAAAAATATAAAATAAAAAAATTTCACTCTAACTAAAAAAAAATGCCAAGATATCCAGATGAAATAGAACATTCAAATAAATATCATGATGAGTGTTATGAATATAAACATGTAATTCTACCTGAAAAAATATATAAAGAATTAGGAAAAGAAAGAAAACTTTTAACAAAAGAAGAATGGATAAAATTAGGAATAATTCAATCAAATGGATGGGAACATTATCTTATCTATGAAAATGAACCTCATATTTTACTTTTTAGAAGACCAATTGGAACTAATCCAAAAGATGGAAAATATCCTGATGATTATTATGAAAAGTTAAAAAAATATGAAAGCGAAAAAAATAAAAATCTCAATATTATTGGAAAGAATAATGATTTAATTTAATTGTTTTTTTAAGATTTTTTATTTTTTTTATATAGATTATTTTAACGAGGTTTTATATATATGTTTTAATGGTTTTTTGATTGAATATTTTTGTTATTTTTAAGTAGATTATTTTATTTTGATTTGTTTTTATATTATAAGTTTAATTTTTATATAATTATTAATTGTTACTTTTATTTTTTATTCTTTACTTTTTTTTTCTCAGTTTCGCCTTTTATAATCAATTTACTTGAAGTAATATTTAAGTAAAATTATTCATCATTTTATTTATGATTTTTGCAATTAAATAATTTTTTTTACAATAAAATTTCTAAATTTTATGGAAATAATAAAATCAAAAAGGAATTTAATAAGGAATTATTCCCAAGAAATAAAATCAAGGAATGAAAATAATTTTGATATTGTAATTACAAGTTTAAATCCAAATAAAAATTTGAATTATAAAAATACTTGTTCATCAAAAAATATTTTTTCCAAAATAACATTAAAATCAAAGTTAAAATCTAATAGCAATCAAAACTATTCAACTATTTCAATATTCAAAGGAGGAGAAAATAATATTAATAAAGGGTTAAAAAATATAAATGATGATAAAAATTCTGAAGACAAATGCCAAAGTAAAAATTTAATTCCAAATGAAGATTTATTATTAATAGTTGGATATAATAAAAATAAAGCAGAGAAAAAATTAAATCCTTATTTAAATACTTTAAAAAAAAATAAAGATAAAACAATAAGTAGTCAATTAGATAATAATTATCAACCTAAAAAAATAGAAAATTATAATGAATCTTTCAATCAAAATCCAATATATAAACCAGTAAAAATTGCAAAAACAATTTATAAAGAATTAAATCAAAAAAAAATGATTTTATTAAATAAAATAAAAGAAAAACAAAGAATGCTACAAAGTGGTGAATTTACTAATATTTATAGTAAAAAATTTAAAAAAAATATAAAAAAACCATCTTTTGATATAATACATTCATCAATCAATACAAATTATTTAGACAGAAAATATTTTCAAAATCTTCCAATTACTTTTCCAGTCTTTTTTTCATTTAGAAATGATTATGAAAATCAAAGTGAAAAAAATAGACAAGAAAAAATAATTGATAAATTTATTCAATTAAAAACTCACATTATAAATCAACCTGAAAATAAAAATATTTTACTTAAAGAATTCTTAATTAAAAATGGATTAGATGATTCAAAAAATTTAACAATTGATAAATTAAATAATTTAGCACATTTTCTTAATCATCCTTTTAATTTTGATTCTAAAAAAAGTTTTAAAGATATATTAAATGAAGGTATAAATTATAAAGCAACAAATGAGGAATTAATTTCTGATCAAAATAAATTAAAAGATATAAATTTTTTTTTAAATGGTGAAAATAATAAAAAAGATAATTTAAATTATTCATCTCATTTTTATAAGAAAATAAATGCATTTCCTAAAACTTCATTTTATAAAAAGAAAAACATTAATGATTCAATAGACTATAAAAAATTAAATCAACATTTAACTATGCAAAATAATTTTAATAATACAAATTTAAAAGAAGTAATTTCATCATTAGAAGAGGAATTTTATAAAATAAAAAATGAAAAAATTATAATTGGTGAAAAAGTTAAAAATAAAATAAAGCAAGATTTAAATGAACATAAAATTGAAGATAATAATAAATTAATACCTAATTTATGTTTGTCAAGCAAAACTTTTGCAAAATTAAATCTTAAAAAATTTAATAATGAAAGTAAAAAAATGAGAAATATGATTAATAAAGAAGATAGAATTAGCGAAATTAATGATAGATTATTTTATAATATGAAAAATAATTCTACTGATAAAATTTTCATGAACAAAATTAAGAAAAGGCATAAATTAACTGAATATATTGTATTAGAAAGGGCAAAACATAAATATATAATCCAAACAAAATATAAAAAATTAAGTAATATGCCTTCTATTGACTAATATTCACTTATTTATAATTATTTAATTTTAGAAATCTTTATCAAATACATATTTTATATCAAATTTATTACATATGTTCCAATTAATGATAAAGAAATTGATTAACAAAATGTATGATTAATTTATTTTTTATTCAGTATGCTTCAATTCTTAATAATTCTTTTTTATTTTATTTTTTCTTCAATTAATAATAATTTTTTCCTTAGAAATAAAAAATTATTTTTTGTTTTTAATATATCTTTTTAATAAAAATAGATTTAAAAATTTTTTAAGAAATTAATTATTTTTGAATTTATTTTCAAATATAATTTTATTTATATTCCATTTTTTTATCATTATTATTATTATTTAAATTTTATTTTTTTATATATTCTAAATAAAAAAATCAAATATAATAATTTTGATAATTTGTGTGAGTTTTAAAACAATTATTTTTTAAACATTTATATATTATTTAAACAAAATAAAAAAGAAAAAAGATATTAAAACTAAGTTTTTAAAATAATTATTCTATAAAAATAATATATAATAAAAACAAATTAATTTAATTAAAATAAAAAATACTTAAAAATTAAAAAAAATTTATTTATAGAAGAAATTGGGGAAATTATTATTATTAAAATTAATTTGATTATTATCTTTATTTTCTTGAAAATCATTATTAAAATTTGAAATATTTTCTACCATTTCACCTTTTTTATTTTTTAATATTTCATTTTCTTTTTTTAAATATAAAATCATTTCTTCGCTTTGTTTATTAAAAGACATTAATTCCTCTAATTTCTTCTCTTTATCAAATAATAAATTTTTATTTTCCTCATTTTCAATATTAATTCTTTCAAATTCATTTTTATAAGCTTCTCTTTCATTTATAATATTATCTAAACTTTTTTTAATATTTTCATTTTCTTTTTCTAAAATAGAGCATTTTTTAATATATTCTTCAGCAAATTTATTTGTTTCACTTTCATTAGATAATTGTGCTTGTAAAAATTGCATATTTGTTTCTAAATCTCTTATTGATTGATATAAATTATTAGATCTTTCATGTAATATATTATTATTAATAGATAATTCTTCATTTTGTTGGCTTAATTCTTTTTTTTCTAATTTTAATTTATCTATAATATTTTTCAATTCATAATTTTCAGATTGTGTTGTTTTTATTGAGTCTGTTATTAAATCTGCACTTTGAGAAATTTCATCATTTTGTTGAGATATATAATTATTTTTTTCTATTAAATCATGTTTTTCTTTTTCAAGATTCTCAATTATCATTTTATTATTTGATAAATTATTTTTTAATATTGTATTTTCTTCTTGAATTAATATATGACTTTTTTTTAAATTTTCATTTTCTGTATTAAGTGTTAATATTGAATCTCTCAATTTATTATTATCAGTTGATAATTTTAGTATTTTTTCATTTAAATCATCTTGTTCATTTTTTATATCTTTTAAATTTTCATTTTTAATTAGAAGATTATATTTTTCCTTTATTTCATTTAACATTTCTTTTTCTTTAGTTAAAATGCTGATTTTATCTGAAAATTCTTTTTCTGAAGAAACATATTGTAAATTCAATTCTTTAATTGAATTAATTTCTTCATTTATTAATTTATTTTTTTCTCTTTCTTCATTATATTTATTTGTTGTATTTTCTAATTCTTTTTTTAAATCAGAAAAAGATGAGATTGATTTTAATAATTCATTATTTTTTTGTTTGACCATTATTAATTCTTGGTTTAATATGTCCGATTTTTCTTTATTTTTTTTTAATTCTTCTTTTAACAATAAACTTTCCTTTATTAATTCTTTATTTTCATTTTCAGTTATTTTTTTTTTTAATATTGATATTTCATCATTTAATTGTTTTTCATTTTGCTTTAATTTATTTATCTCAAGATTTAATTTTTCTTGATTATCTTTTAATTGTATATTCTCTAGATTTAAATTATTATATTCAACATTTACTTTTTCATACTTTTCATTTATTAATTTATCATCATTTGAAGTGTTGTTTTCATTTTCCTTTAATTCATTAAATTCAGAATTTAAAATTTCTTTTCCATTATTTATATTTTTTTCATTTAATTTGAATTTATTATTCTCTTCATTTAATTTATTCAACTCTATATTTAAGTTTTCTACATTATTTTTTAATTTAGAATTTTCTGATAATAATAATTGTTCATTATTTTTTAAATTATTGAAATCTTGAACAAATTTCTCTTCAGATTTTTTCATTTCTCTTTTTAAATTATTTATCACATTCATTTGTTCTTCAATCGTAGAATTTGATAATTCTATTTTTTCTAATTGTTCTTTAAATTTTTTGTTTTCTTCATACAATATATTTTTTTCTTCTTTTAATTTATTATTTTCTTCATTTATTTTATTATTTATTTCATCAATTTTATCTTTCTCTCCATTAATTTTATTGTTAATTTCATTCATTCTATTTTTTTCTTCATTTAGTTTTAAATTTTCATCATTCAATTTATTATTTTCTTCACTTAATTTACTATTTATTTCTTTTAATTTTATATTATCTTCATTTAATTTTTCTTTTTCTTCCTTCAATTTATTATATATTTCAATTATTTCCTCTTTTCTTCCTTTTATAAGATTGTTTTCTTCATTTATCTTATTATTTATTTCTTTTAGTTCTTCCATTTCTGAATTTAATTTATTATTCTCTTCATTTAATTTATCTTTTTCTTCTTTTATTTTATTATTTTCCAAATTAATTAAATCTTTTTCTTCATTTGTTTTACTATTCATTTCTTTTAATCCTTCTATTTCAACATTTTGTTTATTATTTACTTCATTTAATTTATCATTTTCTTCCTTTATTTTATTATTTTCTTCTTTTAATAATAGTAAATCATCATTTAATAAATTATATTTATTTTTTATCTCAACTAATACTAAATTTTCTTTTTCGAGTTCACTAATTTTAATTTTCATTTGTTTTAATTCTTCATTTTCATTATTTCTATTAGCATTTTTTGAATCATTTTTTTTATCCTTTTCTTTAGAATTGTCTTTCCTATTATTTTTTTTATCATCTTTTTTTGGTTTATTATTAATTTTTTCTTTTAAATCCAAATTTTCTTTATTTAATTTATTATATTTTTCTTTTAAAGTTGAATAATCTTTTAATAAATTATTTACTTTTTCATGTAATGATTTTAATTTTTCATTTTCAACCAGATTATTTGAGAGTTTATTGTAAGACTCTTTTAATTTTTTATGTTCTTGTATTAAATCCTTGTATTTAATTTCAAATTCTTTTAACTTAATTTTTTCAGTTGTGAGTTCTTTATTTGAATTTAATATTTTTTGATTTTTTTCTTTTTCCTTATTTATTTGTTCATTTAATTCTTTTATTTTTTGTTCATTATTTTTCTTATTTCTTTCTTTATCCTGTAATAATGATTGATAATCCAATTTTATTTTTTTTAAATTATCTTTATCTTTTAATAATTCTTCATTTTCATTTTCAATTTTCTTTATTTTTTCTTTTTTTTCATTATAATCATTTAATTGTAATTTTAATGAATCAATTTCTTCTGTTAATTCTTTTATTTTTTCTTCTAATCTTTTTATTATTTCTTCATTATTTTTTATTTGAATATCATTTTTATTTAATAAATCACTGTTTAAGAATTTTAAATTATTTATCTCTTTATTAAGGGCATTTTTCTCTTCTTCTAAATCATTTTTTTGTTTTTGAATAATTGATAATTCTTCATTCAAAGATGAAATTTTTTCATTTTGATTTTTTTCTATTTCAATTAATTCATTAAATTTATTATTTATTTCTTCTAAAATATTTGTATCATCATCATTTTCTTCATCATTAATTTCTTCTCCTTTTAGTAATTTATATTTATTTAAATCTTCATTGATTTTCTTAATTATTTTTTCTAAATCTAAATATTTATCTTTATAAATAGTAATTTGCTGATTTTCTTTTTCAATATTATTGTATTTTGTCTCCATATCTTGAAAATTATTTTTAATTTTTTCTAGTTCATTAAACTTTTTTTGAAGATTTAAATTTTCTTCTTGTGAATCTAAAAATTTTTTTTTCATTTCAATTAATTCATTTTTTTCATTTAGTGAAATACTATTAATTGTTTCAAGTTCTATTTGTTTTATTTTTAAAGTATCAAAGTCTGTTTGTAATGTATTATATTTTTCTTCAATACCTTTTAAGTTATTATTTTCATTATTTATATCATTATATTTTTCTTTTAAGTTATTAATTTCATTAATTAATTCATTATATTTTTCTTTTAAATCATTATTTTCATTAATTAATTCATTATATTTTTCTTTTAAATCATTATTTTCATTAATTAATTCATTATATTTTTCTTTTAAATTATTATTTTCATTAATTGATTCATTATATTTTTCTTTTAAATTATTATTTTCATTAAATAATTCATTATATTTTTCATTTGAATCTTTATTTTTGTTATTTTCTCTTTTAATTTCATCTAATTTTCCTTTTAATTCTAGAACTTCCTTATTTAATTCTAAATTTTTTTTTTCAAAATCTTTTTCTTTATTATCATTTAATTTTAAATATCTGTTTTCATCATTTTTATTTTTTAATTTTAAATTTTCATTTTTTAAACTTTTAAATTCTATTTCTAATTCATCATAATCTTCTTTTAATTTATTATATCTTTCCATATGTTCATTATATAATTTGTTCATTTCGTCTAATTGGCTTTTTAAAGTTTCATCATCGTTAAAAATTTTTTCACTTTTATTTGTAAAATTACTTTTACTATCTTGCAATTTTGATTGATTTCTAGTAAATAAATTACTACTTTCACTATTATTAATCTCATTGAGTTTAATTCTTAAATTTTTATTCTTAAATTTCAAATTAATATTTTCTTTTATATATTTACTTACTTCAGTTTTTAGCATTTCATTTTCTTTTAAATATGAATCTTCCATAAATTTATTTTTACTTATAGATTCTGATTCATATTTTGTTTTTTCTTTTTTATAATCAAATTTTAATTGTTCATAACTATTTTCTATATTTTCTTTTTGTCTTTTTAATTCATCATATAATTGATTAGATTCATTTAACTTATTTTCCAAACTTTTAATTTTATCTTTTAATTTATTTCTTTCTCTTTCATTATCCATTAAATCTAATTCATTTTGTTTATTAATAGATTGTAATTTAAATATTTTTTCATTTTGTAGATTATTATCATTTTTTAATCTGGAAAAAACAGTTTTATAATAATCTTCAACATCATTTTTTATATCTTGAGTTCTTGATAATTCATTATGAATATCTTCTTTACTCTCTCTAGAAGAGGTAATATATCTATTTTGTAAAAAAGAATAATTTTTATTTTCTGGAAAATTTCTAATTGCAACTATATGAGAAGTTGATGAAGTATTTCCTCTAATTCTTGATTTACTTCTATAATTTGGATTAAATTTATTTATTGTATCTCTTGCCTTTTTTATTAAATCATCATATTTTTGTAAATCATGTTTTAATGATTTACGAGAATTGGCAGTTTCTAAAGGCGTGTAATGCTTTTTACTACTTAATCTATATTTTGAATTAGAAGAATTTGGGATTGAATACATTTATTTTTTTATTCAAATAATAAAAATGTTTAATTTTAATTTAAATAAAAATTATAAAATTCAAATTTGAAATTAAGAACCTTCAAAAATTTAAAATAAAAAATTAATTATTCTGAAATATTTAATAATTAATCATTAATAAAGGTAAATTTTCTTTTATTCAACATTTAAAAAGAATTATATAATAAAGTAATAATTATAATGAAAAAATGTGAACAAAAATAAAATAAAATAAAAATAAAGTAAAGAAGATTGAAATATTCCAAATTTTTAAAAAAAAATTTAAAATAT
>JAEEGL010938245.1_pt1 | contig 10983 bp, 8 predicted proteins | sample 9134231 | NCBI WGS metagenome assembly JAEEGL01 (sample SAMN16246548, study PRJNA631951) | gut metagenome | biome: gut microbiome; feature: rumen; material: fiber-attached | host: Bos | place: Iran: Karaj | collected 2018-10 | reverse complement strand
AGCTTGCGTTGACGAGTTCCGCGCCTAACCCTTCGCAGCATAGCTGCTCGGCGTTCCGCTGGAAGCGCCACACCGTGGCCCTTCCTTAACGCTCCACGTGGCGCGGCGCACGCCTCCTCAAAATTTGCATGCATTTTTCGTACACGGCGTCCGTGCGCGTTGCGGCTCGCTCAGCTCGCTATGCTTACGCCATTAAGCTGCTTGTACTTTATCAGTTTGCCCAGTTCCTCGAACGCGCCACGGCGCGCTGCCACTCGGAATACCTGCGGGCGCGTTCGTCCTCGGCGATCTGCGGAGTGAAGATGCGCTCGACCTTGCGGTTCATCTCTATATCGTCAAGGTCGCGCCAGAAGCCGACGTAAAGCCCCGCGAGGTACGCCGCACCCAGCGCGGTGGTCTCCACCACCTGCGGACGGTCAATCTCAACGCCCAGCATGTCGGCCTGAGTCTGCATGAGTATGTTCGACACCGAAGCGCCGCCGTCCACGCGCAGGCCCTTCATGCGGAAGCCGACGTCGTCCTCCATGGCCTTTATAAGGTCGGTCACCTGATAGGCGATGGAGTCGAGCACGGCCCGCGCAAGGTGCGCGGCGGTGGTGCCGCGGGTGATGCCCACCATTGTGCCGCGGGCGTACATATCCCAGTAGGGAGCGCCGAGCCCCGTGAAGGCGGGCACGAGCAGTACGCCGCCGGAGTCGGGAACGGACTCGGCAAGTATGTTTACCTCGGGCGCGGACTTGATGAGCCCAAGCCCGTCGCGCAGCCATTTTATAACGCTGCCGCCGTTGAAAACGGAGCCCTCGAGCGCATACTCGACCTTGCCGTCAAGCCCCCACGCAATGGTGGAAACGAGGCCGTTACGGCTGCGCATGGACTTTTCGCCCGTGTTCATCATAAGGAAGCAGCCCGTGCCGTAGGTGTTTTTGGCCTGACCCTTTGAGAAGCAAGCCTGTCCGAACAGCGCGGCCTGCTGATCGCCCGCAACGCCGGAGATGGGTATGCCGGCAAGCGATTCGAGCCCGGTGATGCCCGGCGCGACTCGCCCGAAATCGCCCGACGAGGGCAGGGCGACGGGCAGCATGGAGGCGGGAATGTCGAGGGCTTTCATGATGCGCCCGTCCCAGATCAGCTTGTCTATGTCAAAGAGCATGGTGCGCGAGGCGTTGGAATAATCCGTGGCGTGCACCTTGCCGCCCGTCAGCCACCAGATAAGCCAGGTGTCTATGGTGCCGAAAAGGAGCTCGCCCGCCTCGGCCTTTTGCCTTGCGCCCTCGACGTTGTCGAGTATCCATTTGATCTTGGTCGCGGAAAAGTATGCGTCGATGAGCAGGCCGGTATGCTCCGTCACATAGTCGGAGAGGCCGTCGGAAATGAGCTTTTCGCAGATGTCCGCGGTGCGCCTGCACTGCCAGACTATGGCGTTGCAGACGGGCCTGCCCGTGGCCTTTTCCCAAACGACGGTGGTCTCGCGCTGATTGGTGATGCCGATAGCGGCGATCTGCTCCGCGGAGACGCCGCCGTGCTCCATCGCGGCGGTGATGGCGAGCTTCTGGCTCCTCAATATCTCCATCGGGTCGTGCTCGACCCAGCCCTCCTTGGGGTAGTACTGCTTGAATTCGAGTTGTGCTGTGCCGTGTATGCCGCCCGCTTTATCGAAGAGTATCGCGCGGGAGCTCGTAGTGCCCTGATCGAGCGAAAGAACATATTTTTCCATTGGCATATACCTCCCAATAATACTATATTATAGGCCATAAAAGCTCCGTTTGCAAGCCCCAAAAGGAAGGTGCGGGCGGCAAAAAGAAGACGATACTCCGGGCAAGGGCCGTGAACCCGCGCACAAATAAAAAAGAGGCGCAGAGCGCCTCAGGGGACTCGGTCATTATTGAAAGATGCTTGAAAGAACTTCGACGGTACCATCCGCAAGGGAGTGATAATCCACTACGCCCGCACGGATCCTGATATAGCCCGTCGGCTCCGCATCGGTGAAATACACCACGATATGGAAACCGCTGCCTCCGTCAAATTCCGGAGCGACCGCAGATTCGTTGAAAGCCGCGATGACGGCGGATTCGAATTCGTCGACTGTGGGGAACGACGAGGGATCGATACCCGCAAGTATCTCGACCGCCTTTTCACGGGTAAGGTAAGGGGTATCCTCCGGGATCTCGCCGAGTATCTGGAGCATGCGCTTTTCATACTGATCGACTGTACCGAGGAAATCGTAACGCTTCGTCTGCCGGAGCTGCTCCTTCTGCTCCTCCGTGGCGATGGCTTTGAATTTATCGGAGGTGGTCATTTCGGTATAGGGATCGAGAGTCCGCTCCGGCTGAGTGCCATAGCCGGAGAATTCCGCCTCGAATTCATCTGCCTCATCGGCGGGAACGAAGATATTCGTCAGCCGCTTACCCATGCCTGCGGCATATACGATGCCGCCGATAATGAGCAGAACGGCAAGGGATACAATGATGATGACGATCTTTTTCGATTTCATTTTTTAATCCTCCTTTTTTCAAGCTCAGTTTCTCTCTGCAGCACTTCACGCAAACGGAGATGAGGATAATCCTCTCTCCATTTGCTGAATGAACATACATTTAACTGGTATCATTATAGCATGTTATGTATTAGAAAGCAACTGCGTAAACTCGAATGTTTAAATTATTTTTATTATGGCACAGATGCTGCGCATATTTATGCCGCGGTACTTGCCAAGCGGGGCGTTTGCGGTTATAATATAGAAGTAGAGATTTGTACAATGGAGGCTTATAACTTGAAGAAGTTCTTTGCGAACAAGCCTGTTTTGATAATGATACTGGCGGTGGTGCTGCTGTTGGCGCTGGCGTTCTTTTCGGCAAGGCAGCGCACCGTCCCGTGGCTTGAAAACGCCGTGGGCACGGTCATGCGCCCCATTCAGACGGCGGCGTTCAAGGCGTCCAACTGGATCGCAGGCTTCTTCAGCAACATATTCAACACGACCGACGCCGACCTTGAGCTTGCAAAGGCCAGGCAGCAGCTTGCCATGTACGAGCAATTGAAGCTTGATTACAGCGAGCTTCAGAAGGAGAACGAGCGGCTGAGGCAGTCGCTCAATTACGCGGGCAGCGTGGGCGATTTCGAATACGTCACCGCGGGCGTCATAGGCAAGTCCAACGGGGCGTGGTTCGATATGATAACGGTAAACGCAGGCCGCCGTCAGGGCGTTGAGGCCGGCATGCCCGTTATGTGCGGCGACGGCCTTGTGGGCAAGGTAACGGACGTTGGCAGCGACTGGTGCAAGATAACCTCCGTGATAGACTCCACGGTGAACGTTGCCGTGACCGTGGAGCGCACGCGCGACAACTGCATGGTGCGCGGCGTGTTCGCCACGTCCTCCGCGGCGGGGCGGATGGAGCTTTACTACCTGCCCACCGACCTGACCGACCTTGCGCCGGGCGACGTTATAATGACAAGCGGCATCGGCGGCATATACCCCAAGGGCATAAGGGTCGGCACCGTTGAAGAGGTCATGCTCGACAGCGACGCCTCGGGCGTGAACGCAGTCGTAACCCCCTCGGTGGACTTTCTGCACATCGAGGAGGTAATGATAATAAAATCGTTCGGGGGTGAGGGCGATTGAGGAAATGGCTGCTTGCGCTGAGCCTTCTTTTGTGCTTTTACCTTGACAACGTGCTGTTCCCGCTTTTGTCAAGGTACGGCCTGCACCCCGACATGGCGCTGGCGCTCGTGGTGTCGCTTGGGGTGTTGGCGGGGCCGTTTGCGGGCGGCGCCGCGGGCTTCTTTATGGGGCTGCTGAGCGACCTGTTCTTCGGCAAAATAGTGGGGCTGACGGGGCTTGCCCTTATGCTTTCCGGTGCAGCCGCGGGGTTCTTTTACCGCAAATTCTACGCCGACAACCTTATAATCCCCACCGCCGCCGCCATGATCTGCTCTTTTTTGAAGGAGCATATGTTTTTGATCGCCGCCGCCGCAGTCGGGGCGCGTCCACCGTATTTTCGCACGCTTGCAACGTACATACTGCCATGCCTGCTTTTGACCGGCGGCGTATGCACGCTCATGCACCTGTTCTTCAAGCATAACCTGTACCGTCCTCTTTGGAGGAAGGAAGCGATAGACTTGTAACGCCGCAAGGCAGTTTGGGCATTGCGCCCCGGAAAGGCAGCCCGGCTTACCCCGGGCAAAGGGACCGAATGAAAAAAGACGGACAAAAAAAGCCCGTATCGAGGCTTATCATACTTGCGCTGCTGCTGCTTGCCATGATGGGGCTGCTGGTGTTTCAGCTTTTCCGCGTGACGATCGCGCAGGGTGAAAGCTTTGCCGAGGAGGCGGGCACGCTTTCGGCCCGGTCGGTGGTGATAAAGGGCAAGCGCGGCGACATACTCGACCGCAACGGCCTTGTGCTGGCCTACGACGAGGCCTGTTTCAACGTGGAGTTTTTGAGGAACCCCAACCGCCGCACCGACTATTACAGCGCCGTTTACACCGAGGCGCTTATAAAGGCGATAAGGATCATCGAAGAAGGCGGCTGCCGCGTGATAGATACCTCGTACATAACCATGGACGAAGCGGGCCGCATAGTTTACGACTTCGGCGTGACGAGCGAGACCTACATAAAGTCCCGTTACAGGAATTTCTGCAACGTGATGGGCTTTAATATGCCCGACAAAGACGATATGTCCACATGGATATCCGCCGAGGACGCATACTTAAAGCTGAGGCAGAGCTGGGCAATACCCGAGGAGCTGAGCTTTGAGGACGCGCGCAAGGTGTTTTCCATACGTCAGGAAGTGCTTTTGAACAACTATCGCTCGTATATGCCCGTGACGATAGCCTATAACGTGACGCTTGACGTGGTTGCAAAGATAGAGATGATGGCCGAAGAGCTGCCCGGGCTGCAGACCTCGCAGTCGACGATACGCCGCTACCCCTACGGCGAGACCGTGGCGCACATAGTGGGCTACTGCCAGAAGATGAGCGCCGAGAACGCCGAGGCGCTGCTTGAAAAGGGCTATTCGTACAGCGATTACATAGGCGTGTCGGGCGTGGAGGCCACCATGGAGGAGTACCTGACCGGCGCCACGACCGAACATCACGGCTCTATTAACCTGACGGTCAACTCCAACGGCGCGGTGGTGAACACGGTTTCGGTGGTGCCCCCGACCGACGGCAGCAACGTGACGCTGACGGTGGATCTGCCCACGCAGGTAGTTGCCGCGCAGGCGCTGAAGGACATAATCGCCGCGATACACGAAAAGGAGCTTTCGAGGATATACCCCAACGGCGACGGCGTGCCCGCGGAGCAGTACGCCGAGTATGAGGAAAAATACGGCAAGATAGACCTGGCAGAGACGGGCGCGATAATTGTTATGGACGTGAACACCGGCGAGGTGCGCGCAATGGCAAGCTACCCCAGCTTTGACCCGAACTGGTTTATAGACGGCCTGACGGACGAACAGGCGCTGTACCTGTACGGCGACCCGGAGGTGGACGGCGACTTTGCAGACCGCACCACCCCCGCAAGGAACAAGGCCATTTCAATGAAGCTGGCTCCGGGCTCCATATTCAAAATGTGCACGGGGCTTGCGGGGCTTATGGAGGGCGCGATAGGCCTTGACGAGACCATAAGCGACAACTCCCCCTACGTTTATATTAACGAAGAGACCGGCGAGGAGGTGGACACCAAGGCCAAGTGCTGGACCACCAACCCCGCCCGTCATCAGGACCAGAACATAAGCAGGGCGCTTACCAATTCGTGCAACTACTATTTCTATGAGGTGGCGTACAGGCTGGGCATCGACAAGCTCGTTTCGTGGGCGGAAAAACTCGGCTTTACCTCCAAGACCAATATAGAGCTTACGGGCGAGACCCGCGGCATAGTCGGCGGGCAGGCCGCCATGTACGACAACACACGCGCATACAACGACCAGGATACCTCCATTCCCCTGCTCGTTTACAGGAGCCTTTGCAGGCTGCTGACGGGCTACCAGAACATCCGCGGGGTGGAGATAGACGAGGAAGCCATTTCAAAATGCGCTCAGGACCTTATGGTCCTGCAGGACGGAACGCTCAAGGGCAAGGGCGGCGACGTGCGCCAGACCCTTTCAAAACACCTGGGCATACCCGACGGCATCTCCCGCGCGCAGGGCTGGGACAGCGAGATAACCTCGCTTTTGACCGAGCTGCAATGGAAGGCCTCTCACACGATCAGGGCCGGCATAGGCCAGGGCATAATGCTGGTCACGCCCATTGAGGCAGTACGCTACGTTGCGGCGATAGCCAACGGCGGCACCGTGTACGACGCGCATATAGTCGGCTCTGTGACGTCGCCCGAGGGCAGCCCGATACTGCAGACCAAGCCCACGGTTTTTAACAAGATAGAGGCGCCGGAGTCCTATTGGGACGCGATACGCCAGGGCATGAAGGGCGTCGTTTCTCCCGAGGACGGCGGTACTGCGGGTCAGGCGTTCAGCCGTGAATACGACGAGATGGGCTATCTTGAGCTGACCAGCGGCAAGACCGGCTCCGCGCAGGTCGGCGGCGTTACGATAGACGTGCAGAACACAAGCTGGTTCGTGGCTTTTGCGCCCAACGACGACCCCGACATTGCGATAGTCGTCTGCGTGCCGAACGGGCTTTCGGGCTCGTCCTCGGCGGGGGCTGTAGAAGACGTGCTGACCTACTACTTTACCAAGCTCAATTCGCGGGCCTCGGAGACGCTTGCCGGCGTTAACGAGCTGATACCGTGACGACAGGAAAAGATCCGCAGATGTTTATAGTTATTCCCGCATACAGGCCCGACGAAAAACTGTTCGGCGTGATAGATGGGCTTGCCTCCGGCGACGACCGCTTTATTGTGGTGGACGACGGGAGCGGCGCCGCCTACGCCGGCATTTTTCGCAGACTCGAAAAGGAATACTCCGGCGTAACCGTGATACGCCACTGCCTTAACCGCGGCAAGGGCCGCGCGCTGAAGACCGCGTTTGAATACATAAGCGGGATCTGCCGCGAGGACGACGGCATACTTACGATAGACGCGGACGGGCAGCACCTGACCCGCGACGCCCTGACCGTGATGAGCGCGTGGAAGAACGATCCGGACGCCTTTATCATAGGCAGCAGGCATTTTTCGGGGCATGTTCCGTTCAGGAGCCGCTGGGGCAACGCCATAACCCGCAGCGTGTTTGCCGTGACCTCGGGAGTGCGCGTGTACGACACCCAATCGGGGCTGAGGGCGTTTTCGGTAAAGCGGATAAAGGATTTTCTGGCGATCAAGGGCGAACGCTACGACTATGAGATAGCGGAGCTTTTGTTTGCCGCGAAGAATCATATCAAGATAATCGAGGCGCCGATAGACACCGTTTACATTGCGGGCAACCGCAGCTCGCATTTTCAGCTTTTCAAGGATTCGTGGCTCATCTACAAGATGATCTTCGTGTTCATGCTTTCGTCGTTCAGCTGTTTTCTGATAGACTACAGCCTGCTGCTGATACTGGCGTCGGTGTTCAAAAACCTGCCGCAGGCCGTTGAGACCCGCGCGGGCGAGTATGCCGTGCCCGTTTTCGGGCTGATGGCGGACACGCATCTTGTGGCGCTCATTATCGCAAGGGCGGTAAGCTCGTTCGTGAACTTTCTGCTGAATATGCGGGTGGTGTTCAAGACCTCCAACCGCACGGCGCTGATAAGGTTTTACGCCGTGATAATCGGTATGCTCATTGCAAACTACGGGCTGCTTGCGCTCGTTGCCGACTCCAAGGGCATGCCGCTGTGGATAGCTCAGCTTGTGGTGCAGGCGGTGCTGTACCCGTTCAGCTTTATACTGCAAAGGAAATTCGTGTTTCCCGACAGGGGCGCAAAGGCCGCGTCCGCCGGAAACGCAGATGAATAGGCTATGGATTGGACTTTCGGTTTCTTTTTGACGAGCGCGCTTTTGGGCGTGGGGCTTGCGATGGACGCCTTTTCGGTGTCGCTCGCAAACGGCTTGAACGAGCCCGGTATGGGCCGTGCAAAGACCTGCGGCATTGCGGGGGTGTTCGCATTTTTTCAGGCGCTGATGCCCATGATAGGCTGGCTGTTGGTGCACACCATGGTCAGCACCTTTGAAAAGACCGCCAGGTACATACCCATAGCGGCGCTGGTAATGCTTTTGGCGATAGGCGGGAAGATGGTTTACGAGGGCGTTAAGCAGCGCAATTCCCCCGCCGAAAAGCCCGCAGTAGGGCTTGGGGCGCTGCTGGTGCAGGGCGTTGCAACGAGCATAGACGCGCTTTCAGTGGGCTTCACCGTGTCGGAATACGACCTGATGCACGCGCTGGTCTGCGCCTTGATAATTGCGGCGGTAACGTTTGCGATCTGCATAGCCGGGCTGCTGCTGGGGCGCAGGATCGGCACCCGCCTTTCGTGGAAGGCCTCGATACTCGGCGGCGCGATACTGATCTTTATCGGGATAGAGATATTCGTGAAGTCATTGATTGGTTGATCGGATCGATTAGTTAAGCGGCTTTTTCAGCGGGTCAAGCCGCCGAAGCGAACGACGGGGACCCTGCGGAGAGTTTTTCTCCCGCAGGGTTTTTGTTTTGGAGAAGAAGCGCCGGCTCAGCCGGCTGCCCTCCCCGCCCCGATAGGGTAAGCGGCGTTTTTCGGGCTGAGGCCTTGCCTATGATGAAAGGCTCCGCAGCAGAGCCGCGGAGCCTTTTGTGTATCAACAGTGTATAAGTCAGCGCATTACGCACCGAATACCATCTGGGCAAGGAGCGAAGCGTCGGTCGCGTTGACCTCGCCGTTGCCGTCGATGTCGCCGTTAAGCAGCGCCTGCTCGCTGAGCGAGCCCGCGTTCATAACGTAGGCGAACAGCGATGAGATATCGGACGCGGTCACGACGCCGTCGCAGTTGACGTCGCCGATGAGGACCGTGGGAGGTACTTCGTTCTCCTCATACATGGCCGTGACGGTGAGGTCGCCGGTGACGTTGGAGAAGTCAGTGTCCCAACCGATGAAGGTATAGCCCTCACGCTCGGGATCGGCGGGAGCCGTTGCGGCAGAACCGTGGTTGACGTAGTCCTTGGCAATAACGCTGCCGTCCCAATCGAGGAAGGTGACGAGATACTGGTTGATCTCGTAAAGGGCCATTACGGTAAGATCGCTCGTGACGTTGGAGAAGTCAACGTCCCAACCGGTGAAGTGGTAGCCCTCATGCTCGGGTGCATCGGGAGCAGTGGCAGCCTCGCCGTCAATGACGACGACCTGTTCGATCTGCTCGTTCGTGAGCCCGTCAACGAAGGTTACGGTGTGGGTGATCACGGGAGGCTCCTCGGAACCGGTGCCCCAGACCTCAGCCTGGTCGATATTGAGATAGAACATATCCGTTACGTCATAGTGACGGATCGCAATGTAAACGGTCTTGCCGGCAAACGCGGTGAGGTCGGCCATATACTTGACGTACTCGCCGGTGGCGGTGAAGTCGCCCGCGACCTTGGTCATCTGATCGGGATCGGCGGTCTCGCCGCAGTAGAAGGCGAAGTTCTCCTCTGCATAGCTCGCATCCTGACCCATGGCGTAAACGGTGAACGCCGCGGTCTCATTGGGAAGGGTCACGGCAGGGGTGATGGCCCAGTTATCGGGAGTCAGCGGGGTGCTGGTGTCGTTATCGTAGGAGGCGGAGAAGATAAGACCTTCGCCCTCGTAGGCAGTCATCTGGTTGGTCTCGGGAAGGACCTCCTGCCACTCCCAGTTGAAGCCGTCGCCGTCCTTATCGATGAAGGTGAAGTCCTCGGCATTGGAGCCCTCTTCGAAGTAGTAGCCCTCGACAAGATCGCCAAGATCGGGTTCGGGAGTGGGTTCGGGAGTGGGCGGCGGGTTGCCGGTGAGGCCGACGTTGACGTCGTCAACGAGCACTGCCCACATATCGGTATCGGCATGGCGCATGGCTATCGCAATGGTCTTGCCGGCATAGGCGGAAAGATCGACCGTCCACTGCGTCCAGGCCGCGGGAGCCTGAGTGAGGGGGATCTCTTCCGTCCATGCGGTGGTATCGATGGACTCATCGTCATAAGCCACGCCGTACTCGCCGACGAGTATGGAGAGCTTATCACGGTAAGAGGAGCTGTACGCCTTTACGTATACGCTGAAAACGTAACCGGTGTCGGGGATGGTAAGATCCGGAGTTACAAGCCAGTTGTCCTGAGTCCAGGAGCTGCCGTTGTAATAGGAGAATGAAGCAAATACATCGGTGCCGCTGTAAGCACTGCCTTCGCCATAGGTCATCCATACCCAGTTGGAGAAGTCGTAGCTGCCGGAAGTGGCGGTGTTGCCGTCGGCATTGTAGCGCCACCAGTTGGGATTGTTCAGATTGTCACCGTCGAAGTTCTCGAAGAGAAGCGAGCCGTCTACGTCAACGTCCCTGGTGGGAACAGCCGCAGCACGTGTGCCGCCGCGATGAGCGGCCTCGCCCTTTGCCGCCGCGCCCATGGGAACGAGCGCAAGCACCATGAGTGCCGCGACAAGGAGACTTAAGAGTTTCTTAGTCATTATTTTTTCCTCCTGTTTTAATATGCGGGCTGACAAGAGCTCGCCATAATCGTGGGTATATTATACTGTATATATATAAAACTGGCAATAGTTTTTTTCAGTGAAATTTATTTATCAAGAACGCACTGAGAGACAATACTTAAAGCAAATGAACACTAATCCTTCTTCCCGCAGTTACACAAAAATCGAAATTCCGGTAAAAAGCGTGCATATGTTTTCGTAAATATTTTACACGGCGAAAACGAAAGAATATGTCAAAACTATGGCAGGCCCCGGAAATGGGGCCGGATACCGTACGTACGAAAAAGGCAGCCCCTTGGGCGCATTCACCTAAGGATACACAGTCTCAAAAGGTATCTTTTTGCGCCCCTCTTCGTTGAAAATGCTCGAAAGACCAAAACAGGTATTCCTGCGCTTTTCGCCTTGATGGGCACAAAAATCTCCTCTTTTGAGACGCTTCGCGGT
>JAEEGL010737511.1_pt1 | contig 10983 bp, 7 predicted proteins | sample 9134231 | NCBI WGS metagenome assembly JAEEGL01 (sample SAMN16246548, study PRJNA631951) | gut metagenome | biome: gut microbiome; feature: rumen; material: fiber-attached | host: Bos | place: Iran: Karaj | collected 2018-10 | reverse complement strand
GCAGACATCCCCGCTGCCATATTCCGGCCAGGCATTCCCTATTCCAGATCCTGACAAGGCTTTCCCTTTTTCAGATCCCTACAAGAACATACCGAACATGTACGATCAGGATGTCCTGGATCAGATTAACACGCTCGAACGATCCAATTCCCCCAAGGACAGGCGAATCGCCGAACTCCTCCTCAATTGTTTGCCCCGGGGAGAGATTACCGCAGAAGACTATGAGACTTCCGGTGAATCTACAAAATGGTACACCGATATGCAGTTCGCCGCTCAGTTGGGCCTCGTGAAGAAAGAATCTTCTCGCTGCTATTCCATCCTGAGAAAACTGAACCCTTCCCTCGGTCTGTTGAGTAAGGCTCAGAAAAAGTTCGTTTCTGAGATTTACTCCCGCTTTCGTGACGACGTCTTTACTTCCGATATGGTCATTGCTACCCTCGATTACTCCGTTGCCTCCGTCAGCGGTTATCTCCACCAATTCACTCTGCTAAGAATCCTTGATTGCCACAAGGAAGACGTTTTCTGGTACCGGTTTGTGGTCAATCTTGAGCAAAGCCCTGAATGCTTCGGTACCGTGGCGTAGGCAGACAATCGGCAGGCAAAGCCGTTTTCTATCGCCCACAGCCGGTATCTCTCGTCACAGGCAATACCCCTTGCCCGCAGGCAGCATCATTTGTTGCTGATTCATATTATAGCACGAACGACATACACCCTTCTACCAAGCCGGGCTTGGTTTTTCTGAAAAAGATGCTTTTGGCAAAGATGCCGAGCCTTTCTGCATCCCGGTGGCACGTACAACAGTGTCCTTGACAAGGGAACGCTTTATGCTATAATCTACAGCAAGAAACGTTCAAATCAGCATCATAGGAGGAGGACAGCATGACACACGAAGACTGCAGAGCCGTTCTCGCCCGCATCGCGGAAGACAGGCCAAAGAAATTCTTTCTCGATACCGATACCGCCAACGAGATCGACGACCAGTTCGCCGTAGCTTATGCCCTGCTCGCAGACAACGTCGATGTGATCGGCTTCGGCGCGGCTCCGTTTCTCAACATTCACGCGGTCTCCCCGGCGGACGGCATGGAAAAATCCTACGAAGAACTTGTCCGGGTGCGCGACCTGACCCTGCCTGGCTGCGGTGTTCCCGCATACAGAGGGGCGGACCGCTATATGTCCGACCGGAACACACCCGTGGACAGCGAAGCCGCCCGCGCCATCATCGAAGCCTGCCGCTCCACGGAAGACTATGTGTTCACGGCCTCTATCGGCTGCTTCACGAACGTGGCATCCGCCTTGTTGCTCGACCCGTCGATCAAGAAAAACCTCGTCGCGCTCCTCATCGGGGCCATGGACGCGGACCAATATCGCAGCGCGAACGACTTCAACCTCCAGCAGGACCGCACCGCCGCGCAGGTCATTCTGGAAAGCGGCGCGAACGTGATCCTGCTTCCTGCGGGGGGCGGCACGGAGGTTCTGCACATGACTGCCATGGAATGTGCCTATGCGTTGGAAGACAAGAACATCCCCGTGGGAGACTATCTCACAGGGTTGATGCGCCGTGACCACCACGTCCCGCGGGGCTCGGTACTGTCCTCCACGCACATCATCTGGGACATCGCCTCCGTCGCGATCCTGCGCAATATCCCGGACTTTTGGGAGCCGGAGATCCGCGACGCGCTCTCCGTGGATGACGAAGGCATGTTCCTCCCTTCCCCCGCGGGAGGGCAGATGATCTACAACAAACGCTACCACCGCGACGGGATCTTCACGGACCTATACCGGCTCATCTGCGAAAAGGCCGCGCGGAGGGCTTCTGAATAAGCCCCCACGGTGCGGGAGGGCTCGTACAGGACGCCGTCCCGGAGAGTTGACAACGTGAACGGCGGATGCAATAATGATGATCCTCTCCGTATCATGGTTGTAGTGCAGAGCCAAGATAATACTATGGAGGATCTTCGCCGGGTATTGGCTCCTTATACTTCTGAGCTGTTATACCTGTGTTTTCTTTGATGCAGAGTCGAACATTGATAGCCTTAGGTAAAGAGCTGGCTACCCGGAACTTGCTGATGAATTGTTGGAATGTATCCTTTATGAACTCTCCTCCTTCGTTCCCTGACTCGGTTGGCTGGCATATTGTTTTTTTTACGAAGGGAGAACCTTTTTGTCTTTAGCTAGAGTCTTTTTTCCACCAGCATAGCTGGCTGTTGTTTTTTCATAAAGCGATCCCTCCAGGCTTTGACGCCGGGAGGGTACGCTTGGGCAGATGAAAGTGAAATTGCAGCCTGAAGCGGTTTCCATACCTCCATTTCTTTTCAGCATTGACGCTGAAAGGAAATGTTTTCTGCCAAATGGTGAGCAGCTCATCAACCTCTGCGGTCGATTTTGCATGCCGCACGATCTTATCTCGCCATGAGTTTTTAGCCGATTCGACTGTCTCCGCGGTATTCCGCTGCATGTCAAACCAAGGGAAACCGTCCCTCATCAGAATCGCGTAACGTCAAAGTGGAATCGGTAATCGCGCCAGTGCGTCAACCGGTACTTGCCTGCGCCGACATATTCAATGAAACCATCCTTTTCCAATCCATCCAACAAGGAAAGTGCCTCATCCAGCGGATACGCCAAATAGCCCTCCGAAATCACCGATGAGTCAAACAAAAACGGTTCTTCTTTTCCCCGCTGAAACACGCCTATCTTCTCCAACGCGTGGCCGCGGATCAGCGCGCGCCGCTCAGCGTTCGGCGGCACCGGGATTCCGGCACGCCCGCAGAATTCCCGCGTCAGCCGGTATTGCTCGATCTGCTCCAACTCCAGGAAGTTACCCACCCAAGTATTGAAATCCGGCACCGGCCGCAGCAATTCCTTCAAATCATGGTATAACTCGTCAGCCTTTGTCCCCGCGCATCGCTTTTCTTCAAGCTTCGCAAGACCATCCTTGAACGAACACAGCAGGCGCATTTGTTCCAGATGTGGCAGTATTAGCTTTGCCAACACCCACGGCGCGAAGGGCAGCGACAGCTTTACGCTCTCCGCGTCCCGGTCCTCCGCCGCTTTTTTCACCCAGATAAGGCCGTCTTCGATCCGTTTCTGATCCGAAGCGTTGTCCCCGGTCCCCCATCGGTAATCCGCGCAGGTCCACCAGTAGGTCTCCCAACGATCTCCGGAACGAATATCCTCGATCGTTTTCAGCGCGCGATACATGCCCTCCGAGATATCGCCCTGCCAGATCTTGTTCACGCACTCCCGCAGCAGCTCGTCCGGATCCCGCTCCGGGTCAATCAGCAGCTGCGCCGCCGCGTACAGCGAAAAGATGTTGTACAGATGCCCCGCGTCCATCTCCGACCAGTAGACCGGCTTCAGCACATGATCGCCCTCTGCCCGAATCGCCAGATAGCGGTCCTTCAACACGTGGCCATTTACATACATTGACGCTCGCTGGTCAGTTTCATATTCGCAGGTATACCATCCCCACATACCTACCTGAAATCCATTGTTCTTCAACTGCTGCCGGAATTTCGAACGGCTGTCACCCGGCCAGGCGCTGGGCGATGGCTGTTCCAGGATCAGGCATTCCCCGATATCCGATTCCGCCAGTGCTTCCGGGTAGCCCTTCGGGCAGCCCCATGTGTCCACACAAAGCTCCACGTTTCGGTTCACCGCCCGGAATTTCCCCGCCAGGAGCTTGAAATAGGCGATGATATCCTCATTCTTCTTAAGAAGCCCCGGATCGAAATAGTGCCCGATCAGCCTGTCCGTATACGGAGCCAATTCCGCGTACAGGTCGTAATACTTTTCAAAGCACGTGCGCACCTTCGGATCGGTAAACGCTGAACAGCCCGTTTCAGGCTCATAAACCGCTTCCGGGTCGCACCACGCGTGTCCTCCGAAAAAAGCCGCCCACACCCACAGCGACGTTTTCAGCCCAGCCTCTCGTGCCGCACGCATCATCCGGATCAGTGCATCGTGGAACGCCTCCGCGGAACCATAAAGGTGCCACGAATAGCAGGAATCGATGAACTGCACGCCGGTAAAACCCATCTGCCGCAGCATCCGCATATAGGCAGCCATTTGTCGCTGGGAATACCGGTAGATATTCGGCTGTAATGCGGCCTGGGAATTCATGTAATCTCCGCGAACCCCATTGCTCTCCCAGGGGCACAGAGAAGCCTCCCGCTCTGGAATCCATGCCAGTTTTTCCACCATGTCTATTCCTTCCTCCTTATGCCTTCACAGCCCCCAGCAGCAGGCCGGATTTGAAATATCGCTGTGCGAATGGGAACAGGATCACGATGGGGATAATGCTAACCACCGTGATCGCCATCGTGATCGATTGCGGGTTCATCGTCGAAGCCGCTATTCCCATCTCCTGTGCCTGTTTTAATGACGTCGTGGTGGATGACGTCAACGTCATATACAGCAGGTATTGCAGCGTATACAGGCTTCTGTCCATAAAGTTGTACAGGCGCGTGTCAAAGTAGGAGTTCCACTGCCCGATGAAGGTGAACACGCCCAGTGCGGCCACGATGGGTACGCACATGGGAAACACGATGCGGATGAACGCCTTGAATTCCGAAGCGCCGTCGATGAGCGCCGCCTCCTCCAATTCTCCGGGGAGCGTCTCAATGAACGCCCGCTGCAGGATCAGGCCCGAAATACTGACCAGACTGGGAACAATGTATACCCAGAACGTGCCAATCAGGCCGACATAGCGCATGACCAGATACGAGGGGATCAAACCGCCGCCCACGTACATCACAAGCACGAAGAATTTCCGGAAAAAGCGGATGCCCGGCGCCTGGCCCTTGGAAAGCGCGTAAGCGGCGATGCTGGTAACGAATGTGTTACCGGCGGTCCCGATTACCGCGCGGGCGATGGATACCAGCAGGGCGCGCTTAGCGCCAGCCTTAGCAAAACATACGATGTACGCGTTCCACGTAAAGCCCTTCGGCCAAAAAATCAGACCGCCCTTCATTCTTGAGGCATCGCTGAGCGAATAACAGACCACATACCAGAAGGGATACAACGTAACTACCAGCGCCGCCATCATCAGCAAAAAGTTGAATGTGTCGAACGTCAGGGAGCCGATGGTCACTTTTCCTTTCACTTTCGCCATTGTCTTTCCCCTCCTAGAAGATGGAGCGCTCGGTCAGTTTTTTGCTGATGCCGTTTGTCAGGAACACCATGCCGATGCTGATAAAGGATTTGATGATTCCAACAGCCGTGGCATAGGAATAATTGCCCTTTTGTATGCCGAATTTATAGACGTACATGTCCATAACTTCCATGGTGCTCCAGTTCGTGGCATTTGTGAACAGGGAGTACATGCCGATGTCTGAATTGAATACGCTTCCACTGTTCAGGATCAGCATGACACACAGCGTGGGCAGAAGATGGGGAACCAGGATGTAATAGATCTTTTGAAAGCGGCTGGCGCCGTCAATCTCCGCCGCCTCGAACTGTTCCTGTTCAATGGATGAAATGGCGGCAGAAAACAACACCGTGTTGTAGCCGACATACTTCCACATGTTGGCCAGCAGGATCAGGGCCCAGGAATACTGCGGCAGGCCCAGCACATTGATCGATCTCTTGCCCATCGCCATCCTGAGCTGGTTGATCACACCGGAATTGGGCGCGAAAAACGCATAGATCAGGGCGTATGTGATCGTCCAGGAGATGAAATGCGGGAAAACCGTCGTGGTCGAGACCGTCTTCCTGAGGATTGGGAAGCGAAACTCATTGAGCAGAATCGCAAAGACGAACGCGGCTGACAGGTTCAGGAAGATCGTTCCCAGGTTCATCACAAGGGTATTCCGAATCGTATACAGGTAATCGCCGGTGAGGGAAAAGAACTGGCGGAAATGGTTCAGGCCCGCCCAGGGCGCGTTCCAAATCGTCGTGGCGGGGGTGTAATTCTTAAAGGCCAGAATCCATCCGAACAGCGGCACATAGGAAAAGACAAATACCAGGATGACGGCAGGGAACAGCATGGCATAGATGACCTTATATCGCTTGATTAATCGCCAGCGCCTGCCGGGTTCCGGTGCAAGTGACAATCCTGACGTCATGGTACACCTCCATACAGAAAAGGCGAAGCCGACGCGTCGCGCAGGCTCCGCCGAGTGTTCCGGTCGCAGCTTAAGGATTATTGCGCGTCCTTGGCCAGATTGGCCTCATAGGAAGCCGTATAGGCCTCAAGCACCTTTTCGGGCTCCAGCTTCATGTAGTCCTCAACCAGCTTCGCATACAGCGCGTCAAACTCCTCATCCGACTGAGGCTCCAGGATCAGGCGAGCGTACGCCTTCACGCGGAAGTCGATAAGCTGGGTCTCGATGCGGGAAGCTTCGCTGGTGGAATCGATGGTAGCGCCGGTGGCCCTGGAGTCGATCTCGACAAAGGTCCAGTTCTCCGGATCGTACCACTTCTCCAGGCCCATTTCCTGAATGATCTGCGCCTGGCGCTCCGTCATCAGGCGGGTCTGGAGGCCGGGAGTCGATCTCAGGTCATAAGAAATTCCGTCGGAAGCATAGCCGCCAAACTGCGGCAGATAGCGGAACTCATAGGCCAAGCCGATGGGCATCTTCCAGTTGAAGTTGTTCCAGTTTTCGACATACTCGTCCGTGATCTGACGCACGCCGTCCACAGTGTTGTAGGTAATTCCTTCCACGCCGCCCTGGACGATGCAGGCGCCCTCTTCGGAGCACGCCCACTCCAGAATCTCAAAGATGCGCTCGGGATGCTTGCAGTTCTTGGTAATGCAGTAGATTTCGGAGAAGTTCGTCTTATTGCCCATGGTCTTCTGACGATGCTGACCGCTCTCGTACTGGCTATCCAGCATGAAGGGGATCGCGTAGTATGACATTTCAGGGTGACCGGCTTCCGCGAAGATGGCGTTGGCGTCGCCGGCGGCCCAGCCGCTGTACCAAACGGCCAGCGCCTGGCCGGACTTCATCTTGTCACAGGTTTGCTGGTATTTGTCGGTAAAACACTCGGTATCCAGTACGCCCGCACGGTACAGCTGGTTGAACCATTTCACGGACTCGGTGCTCTCTGGGTTCAGGAAGTAATCCACGAACTTATTCTCGGTGTGGTTCCAGATGATGGCGTTGTTGCCCGCCGCACCGCTGGTGTTGGCGCCCTTCTCATAGCCAATGGCTGCGATTCCCTGCAGGCCCCAAGGCTCCGCAAAGGTGGTAGTCAGGCCTACGGTGGGAATGCCATCGATTTCCGGAAACTTCTCGATCGCCTCGGTCAGGAACGCCGTCCACTGGGACGCGGTGTTCAACTCCGGCCAGCCGCATGCTTCCAAGACGTCGGAACGCACGTAGATGTCGCCGGGGATATACAGCTCGACCGCGGTGGCGTCGCCGCCGACGCCGACCTCCCAGTGGCAAACCTCTCCCTTATCGGAATAATTTCTCCACAGGGGAATCTGTTCGGCGAATACCCTCTGGAAGTTGGGGGCATCCTTGATGTATTCCTCCAAGGAGATAGCAGCGCCCGCGTCGATGTACTTGCGAATATTGTCCATGCCGGTCATGCCGATCAGATCCGGGAAGTCGCCGGTGGTCAGCAGTACGTTCGCCATCTCGTTGAAGTCGCCCGTCAGGGGAATATACTCAAACACCACATTGAACTTCTGCTCAATGATCTTGCCGATCTCCGTTTCGTTGCTCAGGACGATGTCGGGGTCGATGGACATGCTGACGAGAACCTTGGGCTGATAATACTCGCGATCTGCCTCAGCATCCGCCAAGGCCGCGGGGATCATTGCCATCAGGAGCAGCGCTACCAGCGCAAGGGAGCAGAATCTACGTACCATTCTATCTACCGCCTTTCTTTGTTTTGTCCATTATAGCATGCCTTCTCAAGGCGGCGCCTATGGTAAATTACACATTATTCTGTGTGATTTTTAACATTTTCATAATTTGTCCGGTATACTGACGGCAATCTCCCTGTGATTTCCTTGAATTTCTTGTAGAAATATGTCGTATCGCTATAGCCCACCGCAGTGCAGGCATCCTGCACGCGGCACTGAGGATTCCGCAGCATCCGTGCTGCCTGGTTGATGCGCAGCTCGTTCAGATAATCATTGAATTTCTTCCCGGTGTGCTCCTTGAACAGGCGTCCCAAATACCCCTGGTTGACGAAGAACATGCCGGAAATCTTCTGAAGGGATATCTCTTCGGAATAGTGCTGCTCCACATACACCTGGATCGCCACGAAATCCACGGATCGCGCCTTTGCCGCGGTGGCCTCGTCTTCGTCGATTGCGCCCAGCTTTCTGGAAATCTTTTTAACCTGCTCTGACAGGAGCCGCTCGTCCACCGGCTTCAGGATATAGTCGCTCACGTTGTACTGCAGCGCACTGCGGGCATACTCGAATTCGCTGTAGCCGCTGATGATGATGAAGAACACTTCTGAATCAAAATCCCGGATCCGGCGGATCATCGCCAGTCCGTCCGTGCCGGGCATCTTGATATCGGCTAAGATGAGAGCATATGGGTTTTCGCCATGCATCCGGATCGCCTCCTCTGCCGAGAAGACCGTGTCCACCACCGAAAACCCCAACTTCTCCCAGTCAATCAGCTTTTGAAGTCCCAGACAGATCCTGGGCTCGTCATCCACGATCAGGCATCTCATCGTCATCATCTCCTCCCCTTTGCAACCGCTTTGCTATCCTAAGGGTTACTTCCGTAAACTCGCCCAGACGGCTCTCGATATTCAGGCCGTACTCCCTGCCGTACAGCAGCACGATGCGCCAGTGCACGTTCCGAAGCGCGGAAAATCTTCTCTCCAGCTGATCATTCCCGACAGGTTCCTCTTCATAGATCACGGAGCGCACGCTCGCGAGCTTTTCCTCCGACATGCCAGCGCCGTTGTCATACACCCTGATCAGGATGCTGTCGTTCTCTTCCAAAACGCTGAGCCGCACGATCCCGCTGCCTTCCTTTTCCTCGATACCGTGCAGTACCGCATTTTCCAGAAGCGGCTGGATGCACAGTTTGGGCAGAACGTATTGTTCCATTCCATTCTGAATCTCTATTTCGAATTTCACCCTGTCGGGATGTCTGTATTCCTGAATACTGATAAAGCTGTACACCAGCAGCATTTCGTCCGCCAGCGGGTATATGCTTTCTCCACCATACAGGGACGCGCGGAAACTCTGCGCAAAGGAAAACACGATTCCCGCCAGCTCGCGGTTCCCCTCGTTCACCAGCTCCATGCGGATTGATTCAAATGTATTGAAAAGGTAATGGGGATTGATCTGATGCTGCAGCAGCAGAAGCTCCGACTCCCGATTCATTCGCAGCAGGATCTGTGCGTTCAGTTCCGCCTTCAATGCACGGTTGTTCGCCTCCGAAGCCTCCCGCACCAGCTCGTCCAGCCGCACCACCATTCTGTTGAAGCTGCTCTCTATGTTGCCGATCTCGTCCCGCTTCTCTTCCGTTAGCGAAGGAAGGAACTCGCCTTGGCCGACGCGCGCCATGGCCGCCTGCACCGCGCCGATCCGCTTGGACAGGTTCTGCGTGATCAGCATTACCGCCAAACCGGCCACCGTCAGGCACGCCAGGAACAAGCCCACCATTTCAAGCCATGCCCGGTGAATACCCTGGTTCACCTCGCTGGTGGGCGCCATATACACCAGCCGCCAGTGACCAAGGCCATAGACGTCTGGTGAGAATTGCTGCATGGAAACGCGATAGGTTGTTCCGTCCATCGAAACCGTGCCCAAAGACGTATCCTCTTCCGTCGTATCCGTGGTCAATCGCTCCGCCAGCGAATCGGGCAGATCCTCCATACTCCGGTTGATGTATTCGTGTTTCGTGCTCTGGAACACCACGCCGGCATCGTCGATCAGGAAAATCTGCATTCCCGCTTCCTTTTCCTCGGAAAACAGTGTTTCCAGCCGCTGCGGATTGACGAAAATCACATAGGTCACCGGGCCAGTCTTTCCGCTCCGATACACGATCTGGCGGGAACGGCTGCAGTACAGATAATCCTTTTGCAGATACGCCCGCTTGACGGAAACATAACGCCACTGAAAGCCTTGCTGAGGCTCATCATACCAGGAGTATTGCTCCAGTTGCTCCTGCGAATTGTGCGTGAGCGAGGAGATGCTCAGGCATCGGTTCTCCGAATACACACGGATGTCTTCCACCAAAGCGCCGCTGGTCAGCGTACTTAGGACCGGATAGATATTGTCGCTGTATTCCAGATATGCCGAATACTGATCGATGTCGTCCCGGCTGAGATACTCATACATCGTCGTATTGTGGAACACCATGTCTAGCGTATCCGACCACTTCTGTACCTGGACGCGAATATTCGTTATCAGCTGCGCCTGATTTGCCTCGGCAATCTGGTTGAAATGCTCCATATAGGCATCGCTCATGCGCATGGAAAAACGCAGGCACAGCGCAAACAGCAGTAAGGCAAACACCCCAAACAAAATCAGCAGCTTGTTGCGAATGGTAATGCTGCTCAAACGTCTCTGCAGGCGCCTGCCCGTATCCGCTTCCAGCGCATTCGCCCGTTCGTTCCTCATGATGTCATCCTCCGCGGGTTCCACGATCATGCCCTCTGTGTCCTACACAATCTTATCACAGGTTTCGAGCTTATGTCAACGATCGTCTTCCCTGGAAATCAAAACGATCGCAACCGGCCAGATCCGTTCGGAAACTTGAGAGAAGGACTCATAGCCAGACATATCCTGGGGGTGCTCTCCGCCAGCTGGGAAGCGATCCTCTTATTTTTCAGTTGATATGATACTCGGAGCCATACCTATAAAACAAATTCTACTTTAGCCGGGTACCTGGAGAAGAATGAATTATTGATAAGAAGACAATTCTTCTTGTGGCTGTGGCCGCCGCAGTGGTTTTGAAACGGAGGCAGCTCTTCCCTTTCCAAACTTGCGGCGCAATACACCTCAACGCCAATCCTCTCCGTATCAAAGTTGTGGTGCAGAGCCATCTCCGAACGTCAACT
>JAEEGL010539601.1_pt1 | contig 10983 bp, 7 predicted proteins | sample 9134231 | NCBI WGS metagenome assembly JAEEGL01 (sample SAMN16246548, study PRJNA631951) | gut metagenome | biome: gut microbiome; feature: rumen; material: fiber-attached | host: Bos | place: Iran: Karaj | collected 2018-10 | reverse complement strand
TCATCTCCTCACCCAGCATATCCGCAGCTATCTTTTTTGAAATGTAGGACCTGTAAAGATATTTGGATTTCATCCTGCGATCTGCAACTATATCCTCAAGAGCCAGCCCCGTGGATGATGAAAGCACCGCAACCCCTGATGCGTCTGACATATTAAACTTCTTATTTATTCCGGCCAAAAATACCACCGGGAACTCCAGTCCCTTACTCTTATGGATGGTCATTATCCTTATGGCGTCGTCCTCTTCACCGATAAGCTCGGCAGTGCTCATATCCTGGTTGTATTTTTTCAGCTGGCGGATATAATTGATAAACTTAAAGCAACCCCTGAAGGAGGTCTTTTCAAAATCCACCGCCATATCCACAAGCCGCTCAAGATTAGCAGCCCTTATCTCCCCTCCGGGAAGGGCAGATACATACTCGAAATAACCGGTATCGAAAAAGATATCCTGCAAAAGCTTGTGAATGGGAGTATCATTCAGCTTGTCCCTGTAGCTTTGTATAAAGTCTAAAAAACGCTGATGCTTTTCATCACCCTCATAGGAAAAAACAGCCTTATAAAAAGGTATTTCTTTATCCGAAATCCGGATCTTTGCCAGCTGTTCATCGGTAAATGAAAAAATGGGGGATTTCATCACAGCTGCAAGTGGGATGTCCTGCCTGGGATTATCCAAAACAGATAAAAGAGAAAGTACCGTCTCCACCTCGGTTGTCTCAAAGTAACCCGTATCATCCGTCACATGCACAGGCATGCCAAAAGACATGAGTGTCTCCATAAGCTCCACTCCCCTGTCCCTTACTCCACGCATGAGAATGACTATATCCGAATACTTCAGGGGCCGATGTCCCTCGGTTTCCCTGTCGTAAACCAAAAAGGTTTCCCTAAGTTCCTGTATACGGGACGCTATCATCCGGCCCTCAACGTCCAGCTCCTTATCCTCACCTTTTGTGGCAAGCAAAAGCTCCGTGGTATAATCTTCATTTTCAACGGGCAATAAATACTCTGCCCCGAATTTAAGGGCAGCCGCATCATCATATTCCACCCCACCTACGCTTTTTTTCATAAGCGGTAAAAAAGCCACATTTACACTGTCTATGACTTCCTGCCTGCTTCTGAAATTCTTGTCGAGACAGATAAGCTGCTGCTTGCTGTCCATAGTATCAAAGTTCTCATACTTTCCAGCAAATATTTCAGGCCTGGCCTGTCTGAAAGCATAGATGCTCTGCTTTACATCACCCACCATAAAGTAGTTGTTCTCTCCTCTTTCTTCCTTTGATATGGTGTGTAAAATGGTCTCCTGCAAAAAGTTGGAATCCTGATACTCATCGATCAAAATCTCATTGTAGTATTCCCGTAGTTCTAATGCCGTCTCCGTAGGTTTCTTCGTTTTATTATCAATTAAAATATCCAGTGCCAGATGCTCCACATCAGAAAAGTCCAGCACATTTTTTTCCTGCTTCCTCTCCAAAAACCTCCTGCTGTATTCAAGGGTAAGCTCCACCAGTTTTTTCACATTTTCCCCAACCCGAAGCATTGCATCTTTTGCATCACTTTTGGGCTGGTAGATCATGTCAGAACCCAGGTCGCCCAAAACCTTTTTATACTTGTCCCTGATGTCCTTTATCTCATTCTTGAACCCATAAAAAGGCTCCTCATATTTCTTTGTTGAAAGCTTTTCAAAAACTAAGCGTGAAAGCCCATCAAAAAGCTCGTCATACTCCACGCATTTTGACAGGGCATCAATCTGCGCAAAGTCAGATGCAATGGCCGCTCGATAGGGACATTCGGGGCCGTTTTTATCAATAAGATCCAAAGCCCTCTCTACCATCTCCCTGACATCCCTTATCTGTGAGCAGGCATCAATGACCAAAAACTTAAGCCACCCGGGATCCTCGTCATTTTCCACATCCCAGTTTTCTGCCTCCTCATAATCCAAAAGCAGGCCATTTAACCACTCATCAGGCCAGGGGGCAGCCGAAGCGGCGTTGTAAAGGGAAAGGATAATATTGCATACACTCTCATCCCTGTTCCTTACGGAATAGGTGTCTATAAGATTTTTGAAATCCTCATCATCCGCCTCATAGTACTCCTCCATCATTTTGTCCATAACCTCTGCGGACAAAAGTGAAAGCTCCCTTGCATCTCCGATGCGAAAATCCGGATCTGCCCCCACCCTGTGGAAATAGTTTTTCACAAGATAATTGCAAAATGAATCTATGGTGGTGATCTGCGAATGAAATACAAAAGCAGCCTGCCGTACCAAACGCTCATTATTCGGATCTTCCAAAAGTGCCTTGTCAATGGCGGTACGGATCTTTTCCCTCATCTCCTTTGCGGCAGCTCTGGTAAAGGTCACCACAAGTATCTTATCGATATCCACAGGATCCTTTTCATCAGTGATCTTTTTTATGATCCTTTCCACCAAAACGGTGGTCTTTCCTGAGCCGGCTGCTGCCGAAACAAGAATATCCCTGTCCCTAAGATTGATCACATCAAGCTGTTCTTTGGTGAAATCACTCATGCCACTCCTCCCGTCTCAGAGGTCAGGTCAGCCCCGGACTCAGATGCTCCTTCCGCTCCTCCTTCGCCAGTAGCATATAGAGCTATCTTCATTTCCTCTATTATTTCCTCTTTCTTTCCCATGTCCTTTAATCTGTTGTACGAAAATCCCGGCAGTCCCCGGTCAAATCCGCACACCCCCTTGTAGCTGCAATATTGACAGGCGTCCCTGTCCTTTGTTTGATAGGGATTGACATCGATCCTGCCGGATATTATATCCTCCCCCGCCTGCCTTACGGTTTGTTTTACGAAATCCCGCATTACATCCATATCCTCATCACTTATGGTCTCACTCCTGGATGAAATGCCCCCGTCCTTTTTGATCTCAACCTTTGCAAGGTCAGATTTATAAGATATCTTATTTGCCATGGCTTCTGCCGCCCTGGTATCAAGAGCCGCCACCACGCCCGCATCATCTTTTATGCTTCCCGTGGGCCGAAGTTCCATTATCTGCTTATCAAAAATCTCCCCGTCGGTCATGGGGCCGCTTGCCTCTATCACGGGATCATCAATATGATAATAGAAAAACGCTGCCGGCACTATCCTCTTATCCGGCTGCCTTTCCTGCATACCCTCAAGGACAGCGTTCATATAAAACACCAGCTGTATCTGCAGCCCGTAGTACATGGACATATAATCCAGAGCCTTGTTGCCGGACTTGTAATCTATGATCTTAAGCAGCACCGTATCACCTTTTTCACAGGTATCGATCCTATCGATCTGCCCCGACAGATAAAGCCTGCTTGCATCGGACAGTTCATAAGAGAGCGCCGACATGGAGCCGATCTTAGATAAAGATACCTCAAACTCCTTGGGCTCAAACTCGCCGCCCTTTACCTGGTGATGAATGGCACTGACAGTCTTTTTAAGGGTACGCTTCATCCCATTTAAAATATATCTTTCCCGGGGATTTTCCATGATCTGAATCCGGGCAGCCGCATTGTACGCCTCTGTTACCGCCCGATCCAGATATGCCTCCTGCTCATCGTCCCCCACATCCCGCCAGGATTTTCCCTCGGCGTGGATCATGTCCGAATAGTTTTTTAATGCCTCATGATAAAGAGTACCCATGTCAGAAAACTCAAACTCATGCTCCCGCCTCTCCTCGAGCTTTAAGCCGTATGCCAGAAAATAAGCATAGGCACAGGCAGCATATTTTTCAATCCGGCTTACGGAAACATGCATCTCATCGCCATTTATTGCACGGATGACGGACTTTGAGATCCTCTCATCACTGTGCCTGTAAAAAGCTGCGCCTAGAAGCTCTTTTAATCCGTCGGGATCCTTCTTTTTAAGCTCAACTAAAAGAGTGGCAAAAAGAACGGTCTTATCACGGTTATCTTTATCAGGATCCGGGAATATCCCGCCTGTTGTGATAAACTGCCTCAGCAGCATAACAAAGGTCTTTTTTGCCTCCGACTCGGTAGCTATCCAAAACTTAGGAGCCGACATCCGATCCATTGCCTCGATCCGGGCATCGGGGAAAAGGGATCTGATCTCATTTATTATATACGAGGGTCGCACTGATGCACCCTGGGTATCCCGGTTTGAAAAGGTGATATAAAGTCCCTCGCTTCCCTGGGTCAAAAGCTCATAAAGATAAAATCTCTGCATGAAGGAGCGCTCCCGAAGAGTGGGAGCAAGCTCCACACCTGCATCCTTTAAAACCATTCTCTCGTTTTGTGAAAAGATGTTTGGTGAGGAGGAATCCTTTGGTATCACCCCGTCATTTGCACCGATCAGGATAAGCTTTTTAATGCCGGAGAGTCTGGTCCTCTCAATATCGCCAAATATCACCCGGTCGAAATCCCTTGGGATCACCCCTAGAAAAATGGCCGAAAGTCCCGAGCTTATGAGATCGGAAAACTCACTTCCCGTCACCTCAATATCAGATAAAATGGCATCCATCTTATCAAAAAGTTCTGATACCGTATCATATACGGCACCATACTCCATGGCCCGCACAGCATCCCCGGATTCCTCAAAGGAGCGGCTTTTTTCCTCAAGCTGTGCCCGTATATCAAATGAATCCAAAAATGCCCTGAGAGCCTCAGTCTTTTTTACCACGCTGTTTTTTTTCAAATAAACATCAAAAAGCGGAGCAAAGCTGTCATGGATACTCTGCCTTATCTCATTTATCCTGGTATGCTCTTCCTCTGAAAACTCCTTGGGTCTTATGGTAAAAATGTGGCCGTATTTGTTTTTACCCCTGATGCCGGTCCTGAAAAGAAACTGGTCAAAAAGATCCACATCAGGCACGGAAATACCCGTAAGCCCGGTACGCAAAAACCCGATGACATCATCATATTTAAAGTCATAGATTAAAACCGAAAGTGCCGAAAGCAGAAACTCCAGACAGGGCTGGAACACCACCTCAGTATCCCTGTCGGAAAACACGGGGATACCGTGATCGGAAAACACCTCTTCCAGATATGGATCATATATCTCCGGTGAACCGGATACAATGGCAAAGTCGCTGTATCTTAATTTCCTGCCATCCTTTGCACTCTCTGCCACCATTCTTCTGATCATTGAAGCGGCAAACTCGATCTCCTCCTTGGGGGTATCAAGTCTGTATACTCTTATCTCATCCTTCGACTCCCCGACAAAGCTTCTCTTCTTCCCGTTCTTTCTGATATTGTAAAAAATGTTCTTTTCCAAAAACTCCAGCCGTCCACCGGGGAAAAACCGCGCAGCGCTGTCGACATACACCGGATCCTCCACATCCACACCTGCATCCCGGGCGATCTTAGTCAGGGATCTTATCATCTTTTTTGTCATGTAAAAAAGCTCATGCTCTTCCCCGGTGAATATGTCCTCGCCCACATCCATGGTAGCGGTAACATAAGTATCCCGGGACAGGGAAATGATCTGTGATAAAAGCACATTTTGAACCGGGGTAAAGCCCGTATATCCGTCAAGCACCACAACAGCATCCCGCACCACCTTTGACTGTGGCAAAAGCTCTGCCAAAAGCTCATACCTTTGCTCTGCGGTAATATGATCCTTTTTGATATACTCCATGTACCTTTCATGGATGATCAAAAGGTCATGGATCTTATTCTTAAAGGCCTCTGATGTACCATCCGCCTCCGCTAATGCAGCGATCCCATCCCTGTCTATAGCGTACTGCTCAAATTCAGACAAAAGGGATTTGACCTGGTCGATATAGCCCGGTGTTTTGATCCTGCTTTTTAAGGCAACAAGCTCTTCAGACACTTCCTCTGCCACACGACGGAGTATAAGATTTTTGCCGGTATCATCCAAAAGGGATAACCCGCTTTCGCAAAACTCGTCAAAAACCCTGTGGGCTAACCTGTCAAAGCTTAGGATATCAATATTTAAAATGGAGTGGTTTGGATGAAGGGCAACTAATCGCCTCTGGGTCTCCAAAGTAAACTGCTCGGGGACGATGACCAAATAGTTTTGCCTGATGTCTCCTGCAGACTCCTTTATGATCCTGTTATATATATAGGTGGACTTTCCGCTGCCACTACTTCCAATAATAAATCTTAAACTCATATAAATCACAAAAGGGGCGGCCCGGTGCGGCGCCCCTGAAAAAACAAAGTTAATTGATTACTATTATGATCTGGATGCTTCCATCATCTTCTGCTTAAGTTCGTTTTCGATGTTGGCAAGCTCCTTTTCTGCCTCTCGACGCTTTTCCTTGCCCTCGGTCTGGATCTTTAATACCTCGTCCATGGTAGAGATCAGCTGCTCGTTGGTATGCTTCAATGTCTCGATATCCACGACACCCCTCTCGTTTTCCTTTGCAGTCTCGATGGTAGCCATTTTAAGGGAATCAGCATTTTTGCGGAGCAGCTCGTTTGTCATATCCGTAACCTCCCGCTGAGCCTTGGCTGCCTGGTTGGAATGCTCCACGCCGATTGCGATGACCATCTGATTCTTCCAAAGAGGAATTGTGTTTACGATGGTGGACTGGATCTTTTCAGCCATCATGGTATCGGAAGCCTGCACCATCCGAATCTGAGGACCGCTCTGTAAAGCAATGGTCCTGGTAAGCTGCAGGTCATAAAGCTTCTTTTCAAAACGGTCACACATACCGGCGAGATCCTTGGCCTTTTGAACATCCTCAGCAAGTCCTGATGCGTCTGCCTTTGCCTGAAGTTCTGCCAGCTCCCCGGTCCTGACCTCCTCAAGCTTTTTCTTTCCTGCTGCGATGTACATGGTAAGCTCTTTGAAATAGGTAAGGTTGGCATCATACATCTTATCAAGCATATCCACATCCTTAAGAAGTGTAACCTGATGCTTTTCAAGCTCGGTTGTGATAACATTGATATTGGTCTCCACCTTTGCATACTGGGCCTTCAGCTCGGTAATGCGGTTGGAGCTCTTTTTGAAAAATGCAAAAAGCCCTTTTTCATTCTCCTCCACGTCAAAATCCTTCAGTTCGCCGATAAGCTTGGTGATCATGTCACCCACCTCACCCATGTCTTTGGTGCGGACTGATTCAAGGGCCTTCTCGGAAAAATCGGAAAGCTTTTTTTGAGTGCCTGCGCCATAGTTTAAGATGGCATTTGAATTGGAAATGTCGATCTGCTTGGCAAACTCATTAACCTGTGCCTGCTCCTCAGGCGAAAGGTTAAGTTCCTCCGTCATCTCCGTAGCCCCCTTGGAAGCAACGGGCATCTCCTTAGCACCGGGCTCAGCTGTATCAAATACCAGTGTAGGGGCCTCTGTTTTGAATTCCATGTCTGACATTTTTAATACCTCCTCATGTAAAAAATAATGTTATAAATGAACAATCCGGCTGACTTCGCACCTGCAAAGTACCAAAAAATAATTCCTATAGCAGCGCATCCTGTTTCATCATGGTCTTCATGACGGATATATCGCTGGATACATCCCAGGCATCATCCTGGAACATCTGATTCAAAAGCTTCACAAAAGCGTCATTTATCACATCCATTGCATCCTCTATCTCCGCCCTGGCAGTGGATACATTTTCAATGGATGAGTCCTCATTGGAAAGCCTCACATAGCTTGTCAAAAGCTTTTCCGTAGTGGGCAGATAATAGCTCATAAACTTTCTGAGATCCGAAGCTGTCTCCGGCTGCTTCTGCACCTTTTTAAAAATGGAAAGCACCGTGGCCTCCAATGTATAAAGCTTGTCCGACATAGGCTCCGTATCCGGGATCTTGTCGTTGTATTCCCTGATACTATTGAGGTAATCGTTACCATCACGGAGTATGGCCTTAACATCCTCAGGCAATGACTCGTCGATGTTGTAATAGCTGCGCTTGGGAGTGGGTGCATCCACCGGCTTTTTTGCGGCAGCCTTTTCCTTTTTCTGCTGCTCCTGCACCGCGCTGACGGATTTGGCATATTCCCTGTATACCTCATCCGTAAGCATTAAAGTGGTAAAATCCCTGTCAAAAGTGGCCGTTGGCAAAAAGCCCTTCATCTTCATCTTTTTAAGCTCGGCTTTAACCTTGTCCTCGCTCCTGCAACTCTTATCAGCCAGTTCCTTTATGGTGATGTAGCTCCTCTCTCCCGTAATCCTGCCGTATTCGTAAAAATGTCTCACAAGTCTCTGCAGGCTCACCCCGGAGAGGATCACACCTGCTTCAACCATAGCCGCAAGGCCTAAAAACACCATGCCTGCCACCCCGCCTATGATGTTGCCCGACAAAACGAAGGGAATCGACACAAAACTAAACAGTCCGAGAGTAAAGGCCAAAGCTATGGATCCGCCTATGATCTGAAACTGTCCCAGGCTTTTGTTCACATCCCTTGAAAAAAAGGGCGCCCTGTAGGAAACCTGCTGTCTGGCAGTCTTTAATACATCCGACATAACACCGGTGCCGGTCTTTACTACCGTGGCGGTGGTGTCTGAAACAACCTTACGAAGCTCAGTACCCAGTCCTGTATACTCATGGGTAGAAAGAGCCTTGTCTATGCTTGCTAATATGTCATCTCCTGCTTTTATAAGGTCATCGACTAACATTACTATCCTATCCTTTGAATATCATTAATATCCTTTACGCCGTAGCGACGGATAAAATCCTTTAGGTCATCATCATTTTTTACAAGCATCACAGGCTCAAACTTTCCGGAATCTCTGTCAATAAATCCCGCCACCTGCTCACCGTTTGCAATGCTTGTCCGAAGCACCGGATGTTTTTTAAGAGGGTCGTAGGAATGCATGCTCCTGTCCGGGAAAAAGGCGTTGTACTTTTCATCCAAGGACTTATATACATCCACCTCTTTTTCAATCTCGGTTTTGGGCTTCGGCTTTTTTTTACTCATGCCCAAGAGTCCGCCTGCTGTAACACAGATAAGCAAAATGACCGCACCGTACGAGCTCTGGCGAAAGAAAAGTGAGATAACAAATATTAAGGCTCCCACTATCCCGCCATACATGGCCCCCTCAGAGAGGTAAGTATCGGTTGTGTCACTTCCTGTCTTTTTCATTGTATTTACTCGGACTCCCTGATCATCTCCTCCATGGTGTGCCATCCTAAAACCGCGCACTTTACACGGGCGGGCATATGAGAAACATCCTGGAGCACTCCGGCCTCTTCAAGCTCGTCACGCTCCTCATCTGTAATGCCCTCTTTTATCATGCGCATGAAAATGTCCGAAAGCCTCAGTGCCTCATCCTTGCTCTTTCCGATTATAAGATCAAGCATCATATCCGCCGAGGCTTGGGAAATGGCACAGCCATCACCCTCGTAGGCTCCGTCCACTATGGTATCATTTTCTACCTTCAAATTCAAAATAATATCATCGCCACAGGAAGGGTTGACCCCCTCCAAAGTGAAATTCGCATCAGGCAACTCATGCTTGTGCACCGGATGCATGTTGTGATCCGTAAGTATCTCATTATAAAATGTATTGGACTGTGCCATTGAAATATTTCCTTTCCATAAAGATCCTAAAAAGCCCGCCAAACCGACCCGAAAAATAGCCTCTAAGGATCCTAATCATCAAATCCCATCTCTTTTCTAATACCAGCCAGACAGTCAATAAATGCATCGATCTCTTCCCTGGTGTTGTAAAATGCCATGCTGGCCCTGGTGGTAGACATCCTGTGCAAATGCTTATGTAGTGGCTGCACACAGTGATGACCTGCCCTTACCGCTATACCGTGGGCGTCAAAAATGGTGGCCACATCATGGGGATGAACCCCATCCAAAACAAAGGTTAAAATACCATGGTGCTCTCTCGGATCATCGGATCCTAAGATCTCCACATGGGGAATCTCCATCATCTTATTGTAGGCGTAGGTTGTAAGCTCCTCCTCGATCCGCTCAATAGTCTCAAATCCGAAGCGCTGCATAAAGCGGATGCCCTCTGCCATTCCGATGGCACCTCCGGCGTTTACGGTACCCGCCTCAAACTTGTGGGGCACCTCAGCATAGGTGGCGCCGCAGCGGGTAACATATTCTATCATCTCGCCGCCATATAAAAACGGAGGCATTTTATCTAAAAGCTCAGTGCGTCCGTAAAGAGCGCCAATGCCCATGGGTCCGTACATCTTATGACCGGAGAATGCCAAAAAGTCCACATCAAGCTCTCGCACATCCACCGGTATATGGGGAACGCTCTGGGCGCCGTCACATACAAATACGGCACCATTTTCATGGGCAATCCCTGCAAAGGTTTTAATATCGTTTACCCTGCCAAAGAGGTTTGATATCTGAGTTACGCAGACCATTTTGGTATGCTCGTTACAAAGCTTTTTTAAAACCTCAGGATCTAAATATCCCTTTTCGTCACATTCAAAAAACACAAGCTTTGCACCTGTCTGTTTGGACACCTGCTGCCAGGGCAAAAGATTGCTGTGATGCTCCATTATGGATACCACTATCTCGTCATCATTTCTCAAAAAATTCATACCATAGGAATATGCCACAAGATTCAAGCTTTCGGTGGCATTTCTGGTAAAAATGATGTCCTCTTTTTTAGGAGCGTTTATAAAATCCGCAACCGTGGCCCTTGCCTTGTCATAGTCCTCGGTAGCCTCCACTGACAGGTCATAAAGGCCTCTCAGCGGGTTTGCATTATACTGCTGGTAGTATTTCGTCACCGCATCCAAAACGCACATGGGCTTTTGGGATGTGGCCGCATTATCCAAATATATGGTGCTTCTGTTATTTAACAGGGGAACCTGCCCCCTGATGTTTTTTACTACATCCTTCATATACTTTCCTAAAGACCTTCCCTACGACCAAAAAGTTCCTTAAATGTACTCCTCGATCAATTTCCTTGTGACCTCATCCGGGATCTCGGATGCGATGGCATCGATCCGTGCCCGGGCCATCATCTCATAAATCTCATCGTCGGGAATGCCCCGGGAACGCAGATAAAACATCATATCATCGGAGAGCTTTCCGATGGTGGCGCCATGGGTACCCTCCACATCCTCCTCGGCACATAAGATCAGCGGAATGGTCT
>JAEEGL017387919.1_pt1 | contig 10984 bp, 7 predicted proteins | sample 9134231 | NCBI WGS metagenome assembly JAEEGL01 (sample SAMN16246548, study PRJNA631951) | gut metagenome | biome: gut microbiome; feature: rumen; material: fiber-attached | host: Bos | place: Iran: Karaj | collected 2018-10 | reverse complement strand
GCCCCCGACAGCATGTTGGAAAGGGAGGTAAACCGATTTTCACGGATCTCCAGAGCCTGAACGGAGGAGAAAGGCACCATGTAATCATAGATAGCTCTGTCCTCTGCGCCGGCCATGCGGATCTTGGCGATGCCGTTCAGATACTGATACAGCTTGGAGCTTGCTATGCCCTGTTTCTCCGCCTCTTCCTTCTGGAACCGCAAGGTGAGGAAGGATAGGACCACCATGATGGCAAGATAGATCACCAGCATCAACAGGGAGAACCAGGCGAGCTTGCTGCCGTATTTGAACATGCGGACCAGATACAAAATGGAGAAAGCTGTGGATATGCCCGTAATAACAATGGAGCTCACATAGCTATTGATGACCCCACCTATGGACATAAGCCGCTGGGCCAGGTCCGCACTGTCAATGGTGTGGAAGAAGCTCTCCGGCAGGCGGAAGATACGATGAAATGCCGCATCCTGGATCCTGTATCCTATACGACTCTGCATGCGGAACTCGGCAATGCTCTTGACCATGTTAAAGAACAGGTTGCCGACCATAAATGTTCCGATCACCAGGCAAAACTGCAACAATTCGCTTTGGTTGCCCATGGGGATATAGTCGTCATATATCTTCTGGTTCAGCTCGGGCAAGAGAAGACCAATGAGCGTTGTGATCAGACCGAGGATAAGGATGGACGTTACATCCAAAGCACCCATGTCTTTCATGCCAAATCTGAACAAATCCTTCAGCTTCAGTGCCTTGCCGGGCAAGGCGCGCTCAATGACGTGCGCCTTCGGATCCAGTTGTTCAGCCAGTTCTCGGGTGAGCTTCTGCCTCTTATTCGTTTCAATATCATATAAAGCGTAGCCCAAGCCCCGCGGCACGCACACCACGTATTTATCCTTGATTTTGCCTATGACCACGCCGCAATCACCCCGGAACCATTTGGGCTCCAGCACCACCTCCCGGCAGATCAGATTCGACGCGTTGGCAATGGTGGGGATATCAAAGCGCTCCGCACACTTCTGGCGCACCTTCTCGAAGTCGATCTGTTCCGTTTTCAGGAACTTGGCAGCATATCGAACCGCCTTCATGGCCGGATCGTTTTCGTCGATCTGTACATCGTCCGAGGTGTTGAACGGGCGAACGATCAGACCAGAAATCTTCTGAGACAATCCACCCTCTATGATGACAGCGCGCTCACGAAGGACATCCGCTTTCAACTCCTCCGTTTTGTAATACTCTACAAGGCTGCGCTCAAAGCCCTCCCGTTCAAAGTCGACAAGACCGATCCGTTTTGCAAAGTTTTTGCGCAATATATTCGTAACGCAATGCGGCATGACCTGCAATTCAGCCGCAGAGGACTTTGCCTTGACCACGAACCTCCACTCGACACGTTCCTCATCCTGATAGGAAAACGAGGGGAACACATCCCCCTTCTTCGCTTCACCGACGAAGAGAGCTATCCCCTGCTTATCCTCCTTTTTCTGCCATTTGGCAACAAAAATAAGGACCTCTCCTTCACGAACGATGTAGGCATCCTGGTCCGTAATGCGCGTATTGTTGGGGCAGTGTGTGATGATCGGTTGTGTCGTGAGCCGGATAATATTGTTGTTTTCTTCTGCCATATTCTCCGCCTCCCTTTTACGCATTCTGGACGAGATCACGATAATACCCGTCCTTTGAAAGCAACTGCTCGTGATTGCCTGTCTCTACCACCTTGCCGTTCTTCATCACCACAATGATATTCGCATCCCGAAATGCGCTGAGGCGGTGAGCAACGATCACGCAGGTGCAGCCTCTGCGCTTCACATTGTCCAAAATCTTCTTTTCCGTGATCGGGTCCAAAGCGCTGGTCGCTTCATCCATGATCAATATGGTGGGCTGCGTGACCAAGGCTCTGGCGATCTCCAGCCGCTGCCGCTGACCGCCGGACAGATTGGTGGCGCTCTCCGTCAGCATGTAGTCATATCCGCCTGGAAGACTCATGATAAAATCATAGATACAGGCATCCTTGGCTGCCTTGTCGATATCAGCTTCCAGAATGGCGGAATTCCACATGGTGATGTTATCCCGGATCGTGCCGGAGAATACGGATATATTCTGATCTACTGTGGAAATGCTGGCGTGGATGATGTTGTCAGGGACCTGTTCCATGTCCTGGCCATCCAACAGCACCCGACCATCCCAGGGATGATACAATCCGCTGACGATCTTGGCGACGGTGGATTTGCCGCTTCCGGAAGCCCCCACGAACGCAATCATTTCTCCGCTGTTCAAATTGAAGGCAAAATCCTGGATCAGCGGGGGCTTTAGCTTGCTGTAGCCAAAGGACACGCCTTCCAGCGCTACATCGCCGTTCAACTTGCTTGCGGTCTTGCTCTTTTTGTCCAGTTTTTTCTCCTTCTCCGTTTCGTGCTTCAGGATATCCTCCACACGGTTGATATTGGCCTTCATGGTCTGTATCTTGCGCACAAAGCCGACCAGCTTGTTCACTGGTTCGCTGAAGGAATCAAACAGAGAATTGAAAGCCACCAACATGCCCATGGTGATCTTTCCCTCAATCACCAGCTTTCCGCCAATCAACAGGAGCAAAACGTCCGTAATGGCTCCCGCTGCCTCCGGAAGGACGCCGATGATCTGTTGGAATTTGCCCATCTCCTGCTCAAGCACGGCATTTTTCGCCTGATAGCCCTGAACGCGCTCCGTATAGGGGGCTTCAGCACCGGAAGCTTTGATCGTATCTACGATGTTAAGCCCGGCGCACACGGTCCCATACAGTTTGCCGCCGGTGATTTGCGTCTTCATGCTCATGCTGGAGATGACCTTGTTGGTAAAGAACACGATCAGCAGCAGTACCACCGTATTGACAAGACCGATCACCGTCATGATGGGGCTATAAAGGATCAGTATGATGAGATAAAAGATGGCAACCAGAACGTTCAGGACCGTTTCTGCCAGCTCTCCTGCCAGAAAATCATTGACGGCGATCTGGTTGTCCATGCGGCCCACCAGGTCGCCAGCATATCGTTGATCAAAAAAGCTGACGGGCAACCGGAACATATGCTTCAAGAAGCGATGACCCGAGATCAGCGTCATCTTGCTCTTTAGCCTTTGCAAAAGGGTGCTTCGATAATAGGAAAGGCCTGACTTCATGATCAGCAGCAAGCCCATGGCCAACAATATCTTCACCAGCCAGTCCGTATATCCTTTTAGAAGCACATCGTCCAGGAACATTTGGGACAGGGTGGGCAGAATGAGGCCAGGGAACACCAGCAGCAAGCCGATATAAAAGAGCTTGAACAGCACGCCGTACTGTCCTTTAAGATACCGCCCCATAAACGGAAGCAACCCTGATTTCTTTTTCTCACCCACAAAGGCAGGGGTTTTATCAAAGGTAAGGACGACACCGGTAAAACAATCATCCAGCTCTTCCCAGGTCAGCTTCCTTCGACCGATCGCTGGATCATTGATAAAGACATTCTTGCCTTTGATGCCTTCGAACACCACGAAGTGATTGAAGTTCCAATGGATGATGCAAGGGGTCTTGATGGTTTTGAGCGCATCGATCTCCTTCCGATACCCATGGCAATCCAATCCAAAGCGCTTGGCGGCGCGCATCATGTTCGCCGCGTTGCAGCCATCGCGAGAAACGCCCGTCTCTACACGCATTTGCTCCAGAGGGATATACTTGCCATAATACGCAAAGATCATGGCCAGAGAAGCAGCGCCGCACTCCGTTGCTTCCATCTGGAACACGGAGGGGGTTTTTTTATAATTAGCCTTCGTTTTTGGAGGGCTCTCCGGCTTTTCTGGGGATGTCCTAAGCGGCTTCATCTTTCTCTTTCCCTTCCCAGATATCCTTTAATTTGCTGAAAAATTTAAAGATAGGCTTCTCTTCAGATGTCACGATCTTGACGGTCACAAGGTCCCTCAGATTGACCGTCTGTGTTTTTCCTTTTTCACTGGACCATTTCAACCCTGAAGCTGAGCTCGGATCCGAAGTTATTTCGCATATGATTGCTATTTTATCTCTTGCTTTTGCTTTCTCATCTTTGTGCGCTCCACCCCAAATCTCATCCGCTTTCTCTTCCGCTGCTGCGCTGTCGACGGCAAAAACCTGAGCCTCCAAATGCCCATACTTCTGGCTGTCGCTTTTTGTGACTGCTACCGTCGCCTTCACTGTTCGTTCAACAGGTCTGCCTTCCTCATCCATTCCCCTTCTGGCATTCTCCAGCCGCGTCCTGATTTTCTCAGCCTCCTTCGATGAGGCATAGCAAACCGCCACATACTTTTGGCTGGGAAGGTTCGGCGTGATCCGCAGAATCTCGTCTCCGGCTTTTATAGTCACGTTGGTGTTCCCGTCAGCAGCAGAACCTCCTTTTTTTATGATGCTGTATACAGTACCCGCTTGATTGGAGAGCAGATGACGCTCCCTGTCGCTATCCGTAGTATAGATCATGACCTCTTGCCCGAGATGGACTACGCCATTGATGTCAGGTTTGATCTCCATAAGCTTTCCGGATTCCTCCGCAAAGACGGAGCAAACGCCATTCGGTTCCACCAGGACCCCTTCGAGAGTGATCGTTTCCGCCATGCTTCCCATGAAAGACCAAATCACCCCCACAACGACGATCAGGGTGACCCCAATCAAAACCAGCCACGAAAGAGGAGAGGTGATCTTTAAAGTTTTATCCAATTGCTCGGGAGAGGATATTTTATCCAATGCTGTTTTCCTGTAAATCTGCGCCATACCCCTTACCTGTCTCCTTCCTGTTTTTCCATATGATCCTTCATCTTTTTCAACGCCCGGGAAAGCTGTGTCCTGACATTCGCTTCAGAGAGGCCCACACGCATGCTTATATCCCGCGTATTATGCTTTTGAAAATACCGCAATCTCACGATCTCGGCTTGCACCGGTGTACATGCCTGCAGTGCTTCCAACACTTTGGTACGCATCTCCTCTAATTCAATGGCATGATCGAAATCTGTTTCATCGGGCAGGATATCGATCACCTCATCCATGTGCACAGTTTCTTTTCGGTCCCGATAATAGTTTTTGATTCGGGAATTGATCACCAAAAAAATCCATGTTCCAAAGGAGGCGCGCTGTTCGTCATACTCTTCATAGTGTTGGTAGCAGTAGATAAAAGCCGTTTGCGTCAAATCTTCCGCATCCGCACTGTTCCGAATTTTTTTCCAAACATAGCGAAACACGCGCATGTAGTATTCGCTGTATAGTTTTTCAAAAGCTATATCCCGCTCAACGTACTCCATCCCGCTTCCCTTCCCCCATGAGCGTCTTTCAACACCCTTCCTGCACTCTTAGTCAGCAGGTTTTCTCACACAGACATCTCCCAGGAAAAGCTCTCGTTGCATAAAGGAATGAACAGGAATCTGCTCTCGTTGAGCCCGATCTCATCCCGCTCCTTCAGCAGCTCAGGCATCAGGACCAGCTGCTGGTTCAAGTACGTCAAGCCGCTGCTGTTTCCCGGCTGCAGATAATACTTCCTTGATCTGGGCTCATAAATGATATATGCATGCTGTGATCTGGACACCTGAACGTCTCCAGCGATGTGGATCCTATTGTCATCCCCCCTGCCGATGGAGTTCTTTCCTGCGCCGATCGTGAAGCACTCGCCATACCGCTTGCCCTTGATGCACACGATCCAACCAACGATGGGGTTACTGGCTTGTTTCGGCAGCTCTTCATTCACGACAGGCTCAGCCTCCTCATGCTTTGCCTCCTCCTGAACCAAGCTGCTGGAGCTCCAAAACATCTGTGTTTTTTCAGAATCCGCCTTAGGTTCAGATGCCGATGTACCGGAAGCCATGGCATTTCCCTTCTCCCGTGTTGTCGTCTTTTTCTCATTCACAGGAGTCTCGGACATGGAATGCCTGTGCTCAAAAAAGCCAACCGTTCTTTCTTCGCTGCTGCCGCTTGCTTCATGAGCTAGCAAAGCAACCGTCTTTTCCTCCTGCTCTGCCGGCGGTTCGCTCACGCGCCAGGATTTGTCTCGCGGTTCTTCCTGCACACGGTGGAAAATGGCCTCCGTTTTGGGGTCGGCTGTCTTTTTGCAATGGGGGCATTCCGAAAACATGTCTGCGTCATAGTAATGGCCTTTGGGGCATTTTGTCTTGTTCATTTCTATCCTCCGTCATTTAACATTGATTAGAATCATGGTCAGATTATCCCGAGATTTTGCCCGTTCCCTAGCATTTTTCAATGCTGTGCAGGACAAATTGTACAACGTGTTCATCACATTGTCCTGCTGCAGGACCTCCCTTGCGATAGCTTCATCGTCCAGATACCGGTACAAGCCATCTGTGGTAAGCAACAGCTTGTCGTTTTGTTTCAGCAAAACAGGCGTATGATTATAGTCTATCAGCTCAACATCTCCGATGCCGATATAGTTGATCAAGGCGTGAGCCTTTTTCTCTCTGTATGAATATTCCTCTTTCGTGATTTTTCCCTGATGGAGCTGCGCATCGATCACGGTCCGATAGTTTTGATCCTGCGTCAGTTGAGCATAATCATCTTTGCTTCGAAAAAGATAAACGCGACTGTCTCCCACGGAATTCCAATATAAATACCGTTTATACAACACTACGCTGACCAGCGTGGTCCCGCCATCGAAGGATGTGCCATCTTCCGGATGATAGTGGGAAACCCGCTTATCTGCTTCTTTGGTTGCTTCCTGTAGAAAGGAAACAGGGTCGGTATCCTCGGCTCGCTGATCGTACGCATTCAAGACCGTTTCTACTGCCATTCGGCTGGCGATCCGGCCGCCCTGATAGCCGCCCATACCATCACATACTACAAAAAAAGCGCTCTCATTCCCCGCAAACAGCCCATAGCTATCTTGCTGCTCATCCCTGTCTCCGATATTTGTAAATACGGCAATATCATAAGCTCCCGTATCTATTCTGAATGTCTCGTTATCCTTCGTCCCCTGCATACTGTATCCTCAACACAAACCAGGCCTTCACGGGGCCCATACAGTCTCGTTGATTATAGGAAGTAAAAGCGCCTCTATCCCAAATGTAAATGCATTATATCATCACAAGCAACTGAAATCAATCATTCTTAATGATAAATATACAAAAAGCGCCATGCCAACGCGACAGAGAATACCAAATCACGTCCGATCGTTCCGAAAACAGGATTGCCAAAAAAGAAAAGCCGGGATCGCGCTGATCCCGGCATGTACAATACATTCATAGAGATGGTCTATCTCGTTTGCATACTACTTATACGAATGCCTTCTCTGGTGCATATGATCGCAGCATACCCTCATGTGACAGAGTATTATCGGGCAACACATCACAGGATGTCTCAGGTTTTCCAGCTCAACCGGTCAAAGGCAGTGTAGCATCCATCAAATCATATCCCACATAAGGATGGTGTCTTCCTTCAGATCTCGAACAACTTTTCGGCCCACAACGATATCGGTATATACAGGGGAAATACCGGTGCCGGGACGCTTTGGCATCAGGTCGGTCTTCTGAATCACCTCTCCCGCTCTCATATCGCGAGTCAGCACCAAGGATCGTCTGGCCTCACGCCTTGGAATCAATTCGCACGGCAAAACCGTCTTTTCCGGACTGCCCAGGACCGTATCGATCCAGCGGAAATTCGCAATGGCTTTCTTAAAATCCTCCGGATCTCCTGCATGATAGTGATCGTTTCCAGGCAGCGTTTTATCCAACGTAAAGTGCTTCTCTATGACTTCTGCGCCTAAGAGATAAGCTGTCGCCAAAGTCATCATCGTATCATCCGGCGCTACATGATCGCTAAACCCAACCTTGATGTCTGGAAATACTCTTTTCAGTGTTTCTATGATACGCAGATTTGCATTGACGGGGTCCGTCGGATAGGACAACACACAATGCAAAATGGTTATATCCTGACATCCCGATTGCTTCAAAGCTCTGACAGCCTCATCTACCTCCGAAAGATAAGCTGCGCCGACAGACAAAAAGACTGGTTTACCCTTGGCGCCAATATGACGGATAAAGGGAAGGTTGGACAGATCCGATGAGCTTATCTTATAAAAATCAACCATGCCCTCAAGATAATCGGCAGATGCATAATCAAAAGGCGTAGAGGTATAGTCCATGCCTTTTGCGTGAGTATAATCACACAGCTCCTGATATTCGGCTTCACCAAAGCTGTCATGCTTCAAAAACAGTTCGTACTGTGTTTTTGTAGGCTCCTTGGACGTATCCCAATAGGCTGGAGAGTTCTTGGAAACGATCGTTCCAGCCTTATATGACTGAAATTTTGCGCAATCGATCCCTGCCTCTGCTGCGGCATCAATATACATCTTCGCAGCAGCCATAGGCGTAATATTCAGTACTTTTGCTGTGTCATAGAAATTGACACCCATTTCGGCAATAAGGTAAGGCTTTGTAGTCTTCATGTTTTTTCCTCTCTTGTTATAGTCCGTTTATAAGGCTCATTACACGTTTGCGCCCACCGCGCAAATCATGGTCCAACAGCATATCCTGAAACCTTTGTCTGCTTTCCTTGCTCATACGTAAATACATCTTCAGGTTTGATTCAATTATCTCATCGGCCGGATTCAGTCCGATATAGGAAAAACCATTCTCGTTGCAGACGAATCCATGCTTTTCTTCACGCTTGTTTTGAGCCATGGCGATGGACGGGATGCCCAGAATAGCAAGTTCATATCCTGTTCTGCCGCGAGACGTGATGCCGATGTCACAACTTGTCATCAGCTCAGGCATATTGGGTACATCAAAGAGGACCTTGATATTCTTGTATTTGTTATATTCCAGCAGCTTTTCAACATTGTTCTTGGCCCTTCCCAGAACGACGACAAACTCATACTCCTGATACTCAGGTTTGCATATCATGTTCAGCAACCGATCAGAGTAATTCTGAGGATCCGCACCGCCAAAGGAAATAAAGACACTCTCCACCTGTTCCTGAATTTTGATCGGTTCATAGAACATAAACGTTTTTCCGCAAATATAATACTTTTCACCCGCCTTTACCTGGGGGAAGTCTTCCTCATGAAACAGCGCATTGAAAACCAAGTCAGCCTTCAAAACGCCCTCCCCATCATCTTCAAAATTGATGATCTTGGCCTTGGGCATAACGGATTTAAGCCCTATCATGTAATCGATGGATGTGGTAAGTATATCGTTGATAAATATGGAGTATTGCTTCTCCTTGCACTTTTGGTATAGCTCCGCAATACCGTCGACCGGAAGCAGGTTGTGCGTTGTGTTTCCAAAGACCTTAGGATCGGTTTGGTTCGTATCATAGTATATGTCCGGTTTTACATAGAATTCATCCGCGATCTCCAAAGCGCGATAAATGTGCCCGATGCCGCGTTTGTTGTTCCCATTCACATATATGCCGACTCTCTGTCGGTTCAATGCCGCCGCTACAGAGCGGAGATCTTCGAACGTGTCCACGTCCTGCGATTCATCTTCCGGAACCTCAAAAACATCGACTTTGTTTCCTATTCTCGTTTTAGGCGTCACTACGGAAGCTTTTGAAACAACAAACGCGCCTGTCTCCATATAACAAGGCGGCAGATACTGGCGGTTCAACCGTTCCGTATAGTTCGGGACCTTTTTGCCATCTTTTTCACCCCACGAAAGATGCGGCGCATTGATGGCAGAAATCACCGTATCCAAATCATTGTCAATGGCATATTGAATGGCAGCGTCCAGCGTGTCCACCCGGAGCGTCGGGGAGGTGGGTTGCATCGTAACTATGTAATCCCAGGATTCCCGTTTGGGGATGGCATCCGCTATCACTGCATCCAAAGTCACGGCGTCACCGCAAAGAGACTTGTCGCGCCAATGAACAGCCACGCCCATTTGCTGGGCAATGATGCGAACTTCAGGAGAATCTGTGGAAACAATAATATCAGTTATATATTTGGAACGGATCGCATTCCTGATAGAATAATATACAAGCGGATGGTCTCCCACGATCCGTATGTTCTTGTTGGGAATACCCCGCGAACCGGCCCGTGCCGGTATAATAGCCAGTATTTTCATTTCACGACGACCTCCTCCAAAGAAATTAAAAGATGCTTTTGCGCTGTATCACGCGCACCAGTTCAAAAACACCTGCTGCAAAGCCGATCATCCACCGGATATAGTAATTATCCATAAGGAAGTAGAACAAAAACACGCCCACTGAAACAAATGCAACAGCCGGCAAAAAAGCAATAACGCTCGTATGATACTTCTTTACGCCTTTCAATCTATGTACGATCACATAATGTACTATGAAAAGCGCCAAATAGGATAAACTGGTGGCTATAGCAGCTCCGAACATGCCATATGTTGGGATCAGAAGATAGTTTAAGATAATATTGACGATCGCTGCTCCGATGGTCCCCATGGCAATGATGTTCGTTTTTTTATGATAAAACTCGTAGTTGACAGGGAACTGATACATGAATGTAAAAAATACAGCGGAAACTAATATCGGTACCACCTTAAGTCCACTCGAATAGCTCTTGTCCCCCATCAGCAGGGATACTTCCGGAGACAGCATAAGAAATCCAAATGCCAGCACGCTGAAGAGTTCAATATAGTGTCTTGTCTTTACTCGGATCTTATCATATTCATCGTTGCTTAAATTGTCATAATAAAAGGGACACCATGTATTATTCAGCGCATTTAGGACAACGGTCAAGACCGAACACAACGTATAAAACAGGCTGTAGATGCCTATCTCCGAATTGGAAATGTTCAGCATCTCCATCATTACCCTGTCGGATTGAGCAAGCAGCGTTTGAGAGAGCAGGTGGAACACAATGGGAAAACCCACTTGGAATCCAAAAGCCAGGAATCTCTTTTCGAAAGAGATCTCCTGTTTGGCCAGCAAAACGACCAATAGGGTGATGGCTATAGCGACATACGGGATCAGCATCCCGTATACTCTTCCCATGTACCTTTGGTCTTCAGGGAACGTCCAGACAAGATAAATGGAAAGGCCCGTCGT
>JAEEGL015356786.1_pt1 | contig 10984 bp, 9 predicted proteins | sample 9134231 | NCBI WGS metagenome assembly JAEEGL01 (sample SAMN16246548, study PRJNA631951) | gut metagenome | biome: gut microbiome; feature: rumen; material: fiber-attached | host: Bos | place: Iran: Karaj | collected 2018-10 | reverse complement strand
GCGGGAAGCTCTATCTGGCAATTTCGGTTCTCGGAGGGGGCGAATGGGCGCACGGCACTGAGGAAACGCTTTTCCTTCATAAAGATCCTATGTTACTTGCGTATATTCACAAAGAGCTCCAGAAAGCGCGTCATGCCGAAGCCGGACTTCGTTTGGCGTCTGACAATCATCAAGATCTGCTTCTTGCATCGGAGCAGAGAATCGCAGTTCTCGAGCATTATGAAAGGGAGATCATAAAATGGTAACTGTCGGACAGGTATATGATATATTGAACGAGATTGCACCGGTTCAGTATCAGATGGACTTTGATAATGCCGGTTTTCTGGTTGGGGACCGAGATGCAGAAGTGAAAACCGTTGTCACTGCGCTGGATATTACGGATGACGTGATTGAAGAAGCAATCAGCATCGGGGCCGAACTGATTGTAGCGCATCACCCGCTGCTGTTTCATCCGCTTCGCAATGTCCGTGCAGAGGATCTGACGGGGAGAAAAGTACTCGCGCTTGCGAAGCATGGCATTTCCGCCATTTGCATGCACACAAATCTTGATATTGCTGACGGCGGTGTGAATGATGCGCTTATGACAGCGTTGGATGCAGAAGCGACAGGTTTGCTGGAGCCGGCAGGAGCAGACAGTCAGGGAAACCCGCTGGGATGCGGAAGAATCGGTTTTCTGCGTGAACCGATGCCGCTTGAGGCGTTTCTGAAACATATAACGGAATGCCTGCATGTAAGCGGCCTTCGTTTTTGCGGCGGCGGAAAATCGGTGCAAAAGCTTGCAGTTTGCGGAGGCTCCGGCGGTAATATGCTTGAGCTTGCCTATGAGGCCGGATGCGATACCTTTGTCACCGCCGATATCAAATACGATCGGTTTCTGGCAGCGAAAGAGCTGGGGATCAATCTGATTGACGCAGATCATTTTTGCACGGAAAACGTTGTTGTTCCGGTGATGGCGCAAGCAATTGAAAATGCATTCCCAACGATACAGGTGCGAATCAGCAGGCGGCTTCATCAGACAGTCCAATTCTATCTGCCATAACACAGGCGGCGCTGCGGGCGCCGCCTTCAGCATATTTCGGTGCTTTGGTTCATATCGTACGGATAAGACGGCATTACCATCGAATCTGAGGAAGCGAGGACTTGCGACATGGATCAGGCATCAGTATATGAAGACATTGCGCTGCGTACAGGCGGCAATATTTACATCGGAGTGGTAGGTCCGGTGCGCACAGGGAAATCCACCTTTATTAAGCAGTTTGTGGAGACGCTGGTACTCCCGCATGTTGAGAACGAAAACTTGCGCGACCGTACCATAGACGAGCTGCCCCAAAGCGGTTCCGGACGAACCATCATGACTGCAGAACCGAAATTTGTGCCGGAGGAGGCAATTCCGGTGCAGTTTTCTCCCGGGGTTCAGGTGTCCGTGCGGCTCATTGACAGCGTTGGCTTTATGATTCCCGGCGCATCCGGACAATTTGATGAGACCGGTGAACGTATGGTTACAACCCCATGGTTTGATCATGAAGTACCGATGAGCGTAGCGGCTGAGGAAGGCACGAGGAAAGTCATCAACGATCATTCAACCATCGGGATCGTTGTCACGACAGACGGCAGTATTACAGACATCCCGCGATCGGATTATCTGGATGCGGAGAGACGCGTGGTGCAGGAACTGAAGGCAATCCGAAAGCCGTTCTTGATGCTGCTGAACAGCACATCACCAACTTCAAGAGAAACGCTGCAGCTTGCGCAGCAGCTCGAGACAGAAACCGGCGCAGCAGTGCTCCCGGTCAACTGCAAAAAGCTAACGGAGCAGGATATTTGCGCCATCCTGCGCGCGATCCTGTTGGAATTTCCGATCTCACGCATCGACGTTTGCCTTCCGGAATGGATGGATGCGATCCCGCCGGAGAATGAAACAAAACAGCAGCTTTTTTCTCTGCTTCTGGATCAGGCGGAATCGTTGGAGCGCCTGCGGGATGCGGATGGTATACTGCCGGCTTTGATGACGTCAGATCTGATTGAGAATGCAGGTCTGGAGGAAACGGATGTTGCATCCGGCCGAATCCAATATAGAATCGTCTGTCCGAGAACACTATATTATGAGATGATCAGCCGCGAATCCGGCACGGAATTACACAGTGACACGGAGTTGATCCGCTATCTTCGTGAAGCGCAGCTTGTGCGGGCAGACTATCACCACATTCAATCCGCCCTGGAGAACGTCAGAAAAACAGGATATGGAGTTGTGATGCCGACAAAGGAAGAAATGCAGTTGGAGGAGCCGGAAATCGTACGGCAGGGGGGACGCTACGGTGTTCGGCTCAAAGCCAGCGGAAGCGCGATTCATATGATCCGCACCAATGTCATTGCCGAGGTTCATCCGCAGATCGGTGGGGAAGAGGCATCCGGCGAGATCCTTGGCTTTTTGCTGCAGGGCTTTCAGGGAGATCCGAAACAGCTGTGGGAATCCAACATTTTCGGCCAGCCGCTTTGCGAATTGGCGCAGACTGCGCTGGAGACCAAGGTTCAAAGCATGCCGCCAAAGGTTGCCGGAAAACTGCAGGAAACCATCCAGAAGATCATTAACGACGGAGCGGGTACACTTTTGTGCATTATCTTATAAATGAAAATGGAAATGCTGTTTAACCTTGGTAATGTGCGCATTGAATATTTTTCATGGGCGGGATATAATTTTTACATCAGGATTCCAGAATCCTGCAACCATCGGAAAGGAAGAATCCCCCATGAAATCCCTGTCTAGAATTGCCGCTTCCGTCAGTCCTTCCGCCACACTGGCAGTGAACGCTCTTGCCAAGAAAATGAAGGCCGACGGAATGGATGTTATCAGCTTCGGCGCAGGTGAGCCCGACTTTGATACGCCGTCTGCCATCGGCCTTGCGGGCGTCAAGGCTATCTGCGATGGTCAGACGCGCTATACACCTGCAGCCGGAACAATTTCTCTGCGCAAGGCAATCTGCAAGCGCGTGAAGGAAGATTATGATCTCGATTATGACTACACGCAGGTCGTAGTTGCCAGCGGCGCAAAGCACAGTGTGTATCTCGCACTGGCAACGTTGGTCGATCCCGGCGATGAGGTCATTGTGCCGGCGCCTTACTGGGTGAGCTACTATGAAATGGTGCGCCTTGTTGCTGGAAAACCCGTCGTGATCGTCGCCGGAGAAGATCAGGGGTTTAAGATCACCGCCGCACAGCTGGAGGCCGCCATTACGGAAAAGACCAAGGCAGTTATGCTCAATAACCCTTCCAACCCGACCGGCGCCATCTACAGCAGGGAAGAGCTGCAGGCACTTGCGGACGTCTGCGTGAAGCACGATCTCTATATGATCGCGGATGAAATATATGATAAGCTGATCTATGACGGAGCCAGCTTTACAAGTATCGCCTCCCTCGGCGAGGATGTAAAAAATCATACGATCCTGATCAACGGCGTTTCCAAGACCTATGCCATGACAGGCTGGCGCGTGGGCTACATGCTCAGCAATCCGCAGATTGCCAAGGCCATGAGCAGCTATGTCAGTCATTCTACCGGTGCTCCTGCTTCTATGGCGCAGGCTGCCGCGGAAGCCGCGCTGCTTGGTCCGCAGGACGAGGTGGAGAAGATGCGTCATCAGTTTGAAGCCCGCCGCAACTTCCTGGTGGATCATATCAACGCGCTCGATGGCGTCAGCTGCCTGAAGCCGAATGGCGCATTCTATGTCATGATGAATCTCGATCAGCTGATTGGGAAGTCCATTGACGGTGAAGTCATTGCGGATTCCGATGCATTCGCGCGTCTGTTCCTTGAAAAGAGTCTGGTCGCCACCGTTTCCTGCACGAGCTTTGGTATTTCGAATTTCGTTCGCTGGAGTTACGCGGCTTCGATGGAGGATTTACAGAAGGCAATGGATCGACTTGCGGCTTTCCTCCAAAAGGTCAAAGAGCAGAACTGAATCATACAGAGTTGCAGCGCCGTCCGCTTTTGCGGGCGGCGCTTGCTGATTGCGCAAAGAAAGAAAACATGATATGATGATATCAGAATAGAGTTTGTCCGATTAATAATAGCCGAAGATGGATGAAGCACCTTTTGAACACATAGAGTTTTATGAGGTGATTGTCCATGGAACGGATCTTTCTGCGAAGGCGAATTGGAACGCTCTTCTGCATTGTCGGAATTTTAACAATTATTTCAACACTATCGTTTTTGATACTTGATCCAACAGAAGAAGTCTCGGGGGCGATCTCTTCCGATACTGTCTTAATCATCGATCCCGGACACGGCGGGGAAGACGGGGGTGCGGTCGCTGCGGATGGTACGCCGGAGGCAGAGCTGAATCTGGTTATTGCGCAGAAGCTGAACGCGTTGGCGTCACTTTGCGGTGTGCAGACAATCATGACGCGTACCGGAGATCACATCGATTATCCGGCAGATGCGGAAACCATTTCCGCGCGTAAAACCGCGGATCAAAAACAGCGTGTGGCTTTGATTAACAATACTCCGCACGGTATATTAATCAGCATACACCAAAACTGGTATCCGACATCCGGACCACACGGGGCTCAGGTTTTGTATGCGCGAAATCCGGAAAGCGAAGCGTTTGGAACAGTGATGCACACAAAGATGATCGAATCGTTGGATCCTGAAAACAGGCGCGTCGCCGCGCCGATCTCTGAGGATATTTATTTGATGCGGAATGCCGCGTGTCCGGCGGTTTTGATCGAATGCGGATTCCTATCGAATCCGGAAGAGCTCTCGCGGCTTAAAGAGAATGCTTATCAGATGAAACTCGGAATGCTGATGCTCAGCGCCTATTGCGATACCTTTCAGACAGGATGGAAAAAATGAAAAAAAGCAAAACAACCTTTTACTGCACCGAATGCGGCAATGAAACCGGAAAATGGATGGGTCAATGCCCGGCGTGCGGCGCATGGAATACGCTTGTAGAAGCGCCGCAGGAAACCAAAGCGAGCGCGGTCGGTGCGACACGGCGCTTTTCCAAACCGCAGAAGCTCTCCGAGCTTGAGACCGAAGAAGAACTTCGTTTCTCCACTGGAATTCATGAATTCGACCGTGTGCTCGGCGGCGGCGCCGTGCGCGGGTCGCTGGTGCTCGTCGGTGGTGCGCCCGGAATCGGCAAGTCGACACTGCTGCTGCAGCTCTGCGGTCAGGTTGGCGATCAGGAACGCATTCTGTACGTCTCCGGCGAGGAAAGCCAGCGCCAGATCAAGATGCGCGCGCAGCGCCTCGGTGTGGATTTCGGGAACATTTATGTGCTCGCCGAGACCGATATATCATCTGTATTGAGCGCAATTGATGAGCTGGAGCCCACGGTGCTGATCGTGGACTCGATCCAGACCATGTTTGACGCGGAAGCGAACTCCACGCCCGGCAGCATCAGCCAGGTTCGCGAATGCACTATGCGGATCATGCGTTCTGCCAAGGACAAGGGATATACCGCATTCGTCGTTGGCCATGTGAACAAGGAAGGCAGCATCGCGGGTCCGAAGGTACTGGAGCATATGGTGGACTGCGTGCTGTATTTCGAGGGCGATCAGAGCCTGAGCTACCGGATTCTGCGCGCGGCCAAAAACCGCTTTGGATCCACCAATGAGATCGGCGTTTTTGAAATGAACGACAAGGGACTGTCCGAGGTGCGGAATCCTTCGGAAATGCTGCTTTCCGGCAGACCGGTCAACGCGCCGGGAACCTGTGTGGTTGCAGTCATGGAGGGCACACGGCCGGTTCTCGCGGAGATTCAGGCGCTTGTAACACCGTCCGGTTACAGCGGTGCTCGACGCAACGCAAACGGAGTGGATTATAACCGCGCAAATCTGCTGATCGCTGTGCTGGAAAAACGAGGCGGACTGCTGCTTTCAGGCTGCGATTCCTATATCAACGTGGTTGGCGGTCTGCAGCTGGATGAGACGGCAGCTGACCTTGCGATCATCCTTGCGCTCGCATCCAGTCATAAGGATCTCCCGTTGGGCTCCGATCTGGCCGCCGTCGGCGAAGTTGGACTGAGCGGTGAGATCCGGTCGGTGAGTCACCTGAATCAGCGCTTGTCAGAAATTTCACGATTGGGATTGAAGCGCTGCGTCATTCCGGCGCATGTGCGGGACGACGTCCAGAAATACCCGGGTCTGGAGATTATCCCGGTCAAAAACGTCAGAGAGGCCATGAAAGCGGTATTCGGATAAAGAAGACATGTTATGGATGTCAGTACGATCATATGGCCGCTGTGCGCCGGCGAATGTGCAGCGGCATTCACAGGTCTTGGAACCTATGCGTACAGACGTAAGAAAACCTTGTTTTTCTGGTCCGGTTCCACAGTAAAGTACAGAAAGTATAAATTGGTGAAACGATGAACCGAAAATGTATTGCGCTGATTGGATACGGTATGATTGCATTGGTCGGAGTGGTGCTACTTATTGTCGGCATGCTGACGATGAAAGAGCAAGCAGTTTCGGGTGTGTTAATGGCTCTCAGCGGAATCATTTTTTTGCTGATTGGGATTCGAGGGCCGATTCAGTTCCTGAAGCAGGAAAAACAGTCGGAAGAACGATATCAGGATAAAAACTCGTAAAATCCTCCTCTAAATTCGGCAAAATTTTTATTTTGCCGAATTTCTGTGAATTTTGCCAATAGACCACCCCGTTCTTCCCTGATATAATCAAAATCAGGAAAAACAAACAAACGAGGTGTAAATCATATGGATCGCTCCGATGCGCCGCAGGTGTTGCGCGACTTTCTCGTCTATCACGAGACCATTCGTGGCCACTCGAAGAATACTGTGGACGAATATTATCTGGATCTGCGCACGTTCTTTCGCTATTTGAAGCTCAGCCGCGGTCTTGTTCCGCGTACAACTGAATTGGAAAACATTTCGATCTCTGATATTGACGTCCCTTTTATCTCCAGGGTTACGCTTGCCGAGATTTATGATTTTCTGGCTTTTCTGTCCAGAGACCGCGTCAAGCAGCCCAACAGCCCTGAACCGGAATTCGGTCTGACTGCATCCTCACGCGCGCGAAAGATCGCCGCGATCCGGAGCTTTTTCAAGTATATGACCGTCAAGGCCAAGCTCTTGGATGAAAACCCTGTTCAAGATCTGGACTCCCCCAAGCTTCCCAAAACGCTTCCGCGTTATTTGACGCTCGAAGAAAGCCAGCGCCTGCTTTCGGCCGTCGACGGTTCCAACAAAGAGCGTGATTATTGTATCCTTTGTATATTTCTCAACTGTGGGCTGCGTATCTCAGAGCTGGTCGGCTTAAATGTCAATGACTATCGTGGTGACAATCTCCGTGTAATCGGCAAGGGCAACAAGGAACGTACCGTTTATTTGAACGACGCCTGCCGTGCAGCGTTGGATGCCTGGCTTGATGTTCGCCGAAATCTGGTTCCCGCTCGAATCAGCGCGATGTTCCTCTCAAACCGCAGAACACGCATCAGCGTGGACAGCGTGCAGGTCTTGGTAAAAAAATACCTCAAGCGCGCTGGATTGGATGCTTCCCTCTACTCTACTCATAAGCTGCGTCACACAGCTGCGACCCTCATGCTTCAAAATGGTGTTGATGTGCGCACGCTGCAGGAAGTGCTCGGTCATGAGAATTTGAATACCACGCAGATCTATACGCATATCGATAATGCGGAACTGCGCACCGCAGCTGCCGCCAATCCTTTGAGCCATTTTTCGCCGAAAGGTTCAGAAGAATCTTGATTTATATTTGTTTTAACCGTACTCCCCTGTCGGTCTTGACACTCGGAATAATTTATCGAGAATACAAAAATCCAAGCGAAATGAATTCGCTTGGATTTTATTTGTTTTCATATGGCTTGAGGAAATCCAACAGGCGGCGGTGCTGCTTTTCAAAGCCATAGGCTCGAACCGAGAGCAGCATCGTGCAGAGCGCCGCAGCACCATCCAGCACAGCTGCGAACCACATTGTAGAACTGCCGAAAACAGCCAGAAGCACCAGAGCAGCTTTAATGATTGCTGCAAAAGCAAAATGATCTTGACGCTGAGCTCTGACCCATTGCGCGGTCTCCATAGCATCCACAACATTTTGCAGATCGCCGTCAACCACGAGAAAATCTGCATCGAAACGCTCCAGATTATCCCCACGTATCATACAGCAGTTTACATCTGCAGGCGAGCGCTTCGCGCGTGACTCACAGTCCTTCTCGATGTAAAGCAGAGACTCTGTGCGCGGCATCGCCTTCTGCAGCTTGTTGAGCGTCAGCTCCTTTTCTTCAGGTTTGAGCTTGCAGAACAGCTGTGCCTTCAGTTCCCGCGCGATCGCAGTCACCGACTCATTTTGTGCCGGGCTGAAAAGCGTTACCGTACGGACGCCGAGCGCGCGGAAATCCTCCATTGCGTCTTTGGTCTGGAGATTGGCAACCTCCTGCAGCATCAGTCTGCCTGCATAAGTGCCCTGCACGGCAATATAGACTGCATAACCGTCAGTTAAATCCTCTTCAGGAACTGTGATGGAATGAAGCAGCATCAGCTCACGCGTGCCGACAAACAGATGCAGTCCGCCGACATAGGCTTCCACGCCGCAGCGCGGAATGTCCAGCGTCCGTTCAATCAGCTTTTCATTGATCGGTTCACGAAAAGCTGCCAGAATTGCCTTCGCAGTTCGGCTGTCAGAATGACATTCGGCATAGGCCGCAAGACGCAGCAGCATCTCGGGCTCCAATTTATCGGATTTAACGGAGATGATTTTCGGGAGCTCCGTTTCATCAGCGCTGTTATCATCCAGCACAACGGCGCGAACATTCAAAAGCTTTTGCATTGCGCCGCTGCCGCGAAACAAGATGCGAAACCGATAGGCGCCGCAGAGTGCACAGAGCCATGTAAGAGCAGCGGAAGCATAAAGTGAATAGGGATTTGCAATGACAAGCACGCTGAGCGCGTTTCTCGCAGCAATGACCGGAGCGGATTCAAAGACCCAAAGCTGAAGAATGAACACAACCAGCGCCGCAATGATGCCGAGCGGTGCAATCCATCGAAGCCACTTCGGAAGATCACAGGCAGTTTGAAACTTCGGGCTCTCCCCCAGTGCCTCCCACAGCGATTGCATCGTACGTTCTGTGATGTATCCGACAAAAATGGTGTAGATGCGATAGAGAATCATAAATGCAGCCGCATCCACATAATCGCCGGCAATCAAAGCCAGAACCAACGCAAGCGCGATAAACACAGAGGTCGTGAACGGTTTTCCGGCGCGTATGGATGATACGGCGGCAAGCGCATAGTCGTAACCGGTTATCAGCACCGACGCGACCAGACAAAGGCCGTAAAGCACCTTCCCTGCCGGAAGAAAAAACGCAGCAATCAACAGCAGTGCACCAACGGCAAGGCGAATGATTAACTGCTTTTCATTCGGAATGGTCCCGGCTAAATCCAGCCGGGACCAATTGAAATCGGGTAAATCAGCAGGAAAAACGCTCTTTGTCCACTGCGTGGACCATGCGGCGTCCATTAAGCCTTGCCGTCGCAGCCGAGCACGTTGATGATCTTATGCTTGACGAGCTGCTTGATGTTTTCACGAGCGGGGCCAAGATACTTTCTGGGGTCGAACTCGCTGGGATTCTCATCAAAGAACTTGCGGATCGTACCGGTCATGGCAAGGCGGAGGTCAGAGTCAATGTTGATCTTGCAGACGGCCAGACGAGAAGCCTCGCGCAGCTGATCCTCAGGAACGCCGATGGCGCCGGGCATATTGCCGCCATGCTCATTGATCATCTGAACATACTCCTGCGGCACGGAGGAAGAACCGTGCAGCACGATCGGGAAGCCGGGCAGACGCTTGGAGACTTCCTCAAGGATGTCAAAGCGGAGCTGCGGCTTCGTGCCGGGCTTGAACTTGTAAGCGCCGTGGCTGGTACCGATGGCGATGGCCAGAGAATCGCAGCCGGTGCGTTCGACGAATTCCTGCACATCCTCAGGACGGGTGTAGGAGGAATCCTCAGCGGAGACGTTCACATCATCCTCCACGCCGGCGAGCGTGCCGAGCTCAGCCTCGACAACAACACCGTGGTCATGCGCATACTCAACGACCTGACGGGTCAGAGCAATGTTATCCTCAAAGGACTTGGAGGAGGCGTCTATCATAACAGAGGTAAAGCCGTCGTCTACGCAGCTCTTGCAGAGCTCGAACGTGTCGCCGTGATCCAGGTGCAGGCAGATCGGAAGGCCGGTCTCAATAACGGCAGCCTCAACGAGTTTGACCAGATAGGTACGGTTGGCATATTTGCGCGCGCCGGAGGAAACCTGCAGAATGACAGGAGCCTGGCATTCCTTCGCCGCTTCCGTAATACCCTGAATAATCTCCATATTATTCACATTAAATGCGCCGATTGCATAGCCTCCGTTGTAGGCTTTTTCAAACATTTCCTTGGAAGTTACGATTGACATTGACAATTCATCGTCCTTTCTATTATTATATATAAGTTAAACCATGGGAAACCTTGGTTGTCTCTTTTTGTATTGTACACAATTTCACAAACAATATCAATACTAAACAATACAAAAATCTGATGATTCTTATTATTTTGGAGGACAATAAAAATGGACAACGAACTCAGAGGCGCTTGTATCATCGGCCAATCCGGCGGCCCGACGGCAGTCATCAATGCCAGTGCTTACGGTGTCATTCGCACGGCTTTGGACTCTGACTGCATTACGCGGGTTTACGGTGCGGCGCACGGGATCAAGGGCGTTCTGGATGACAAGCTTTATGATATGAACCGCGAAGACGATTATGAACTCAGCTTGCTTCTGCACACCCCCTCTTCCGAGTTGGGCTCCTGCCGCTACAAGATGAAAGACCCCGATGAGGATGACACCGACTACAAGCGCATTCTCGAGATCTTTCAGAAATACAATGTCCGCTATTTCTTTTATAATGGCGGCAACGATTCCATGGACACCTGTGATAAGATCAGCCGTTTCATGGCCAAGAGCGGCTGGGAATGCCG
>JAEEGL013888121.1_pt1 | contig 10984 bp, 6 predicted proteins | sample 9134231 | NCBI WGS metagenome assembly JAEEGL01 (sample SAMN16246548, study PRJNA631951) | gut metagenome | biome: gut microbiome; feature: rumen; material: fiber-attached | host: Bos | place: Iran: Karaj | collected 2018-10 | reverse complement strand
TTGACAAAATATCATTTCAAAACAAGCTGATTGAGTTTATTGAGAACAGTCTGTGGATGTTTTACACCAATTTCTGCAGCTATCTCTCTAAGGGTAAGTCACTCTCCATTCGTATTCTTTTTGAAGAATAGAATTAAAGCCTTCTGCACATCATCGAGTTCGTACTTCATTAGTTATATAATTAATGAATAAAATGTACTATCTAGTCCCCCTTTGACAAGGGGGATGGTCGTAAGACCAGGGGGATATATAAAATATTTAACTTTAACGAATATCCCACCGCCTCGTAAAGCTCGGCACCTCCCTTACCAAAGGGAGGCCAATTACATTCACATCTCCTTTATAAGAATTTCTTTGACGATGTCAAATCTTTTTTGACAAAAAATTACATTTTTTTGACATTTTTGAAAATATAGTTTTGAACTAATAAAAAATCTCTTGCATTTTTGAAAATTTTTATTACGATGATTGCGTTATGATTTTTTACCCCTTTATACAAAATAAACATGACAACGAAAGATTCAGCTGAACTCAAAAATGCCCTAGCAAGCATTGAAAAACAATTCGGAAAATGAGCCGTAATCAAAATGTGAGACCATTCTACATTCGGATTAGTAAACACTTTCCACAGTGGATCATATATTCTAGATTTAATATTATGATGAGGTTACCCAGAATGACGTGTAGTTGAAATTTACTGACCAGAATCTAGTTGAAAAACTACAATAGCATTACACGCTATCGCAGAAATTCAAAAACGTGGTGAAGTAGCTGCATTTATCGATGCCGAACACGCTCTCGATCCACATTATGCTAAGAAACTCTGAGTAAATATCGACGACTTACTCCTAGCACAACCTGACTACGGAGAACAAGCCCTACAAATCGCAGAAGAACTTGCAAAATCATGATGAGTAAAATTGATAGTTGTAGATTCTGTTGCTGCTCTCGTTCCCAAAGCTGAAGTAGAATGAGATATGTGAGATACTTACATGTGATTACAAGCTAGAATGATGTCTCAAGGACTTAGAAAACTGACTTCAGTACTAGCCAAAACGTGAACTACATGTATCTTCATCAACCAAATCAGAATGAAAATTGGAGTAATGTTTGGAAATCCTGAAACTACCACATGATGAAACGCTCTCAAATTCTTTGCATCTCAAAGAATCGAAATCAGAAAATGAGACAAAATCACAGAAGATAAAGAACAAATCTGATATTACGCCAAAGTTAAGATTGCAAAAAATAAGATCGCTGCCCCATTCAAAACTGCAGAGCTTCCAGTTAAATGGAATATGTGATATGACAAGATTAGTGACATTATCGAAGCATCAGTTCTTCTAAAATTAATTACAAAAAGCTGAGCTTTCTACACATTAGGAAATCAAAAATTTCAATGAAAAGAAAAATTAGCTCAACACTTAGCATGAGACTCTAAAGCTCTAGCTGAACTAGAAAAGAAAATCGAAAATTCAATTAAAGATATGAGAATGGGAAAACAAGTTCTTGATGATGAAACATTCGAACATTTAGATGAAGTAATTGAAGATATTGCTAGGATAGAAGAAAGTGAAGAGTAATACGGATAAATTATATCCTAAAAGTCGGTCAAATAGACCGACTTTTCATTATATTTCACTTAAATATTTACACATCATTTAATCATCTATACATTTTGAGCCATTCCAATGAGTTCATTCAATACAAACAATACAATCACCATCATTATTTCTAACTCATGGACATTCAGATGCACTCTTATTTACCAAACATCAATCAGTAATAGTCGACCATCAACATTCCAAACCTTCACAAGCCTCCGCATCACAAGCATCTACACAAGATGTATAATTTTCAAATTTTTCACTCTTGTCTCATCATCATTTCTTACCAGTAGAACAAGGTAAACATCATGAATGAGCATTAAAATATTCTTTAGGTCAGCATTCCTTAATACAATAATCAGTTGAACCTACAGACTTCTCAGTATATCACTCTTTACAAGCAGAATAGCATCAAGAAACTCCATTTTTTTCATATAATCTAAGTGTAGAAAGAGAAACAGGTTTAAACTCCTCCCTAAATTTACTAGGATTCCTATATGAATCATGACCTCATAATGGATTCTCTGTAGAGCTGTCACAAGAAGCACCTTTATAACAATATATAAGGGTACCATCTACAACCTTAGCACTCTCAGGGCAATAGAACCAACATCATTTTCAAGTATCCCTTTTTGCCTTAAAATCATCCCAAGAACTTACAAACTCATATCTCTGCTGCACCTCTGTTGCTTCACCTGCAAACCAATATTCCGACGGCATATCATCTCACCACTGCCAATGTGTAGTAGCACATTGTACCTTAAGACAAACATCAGATCAATATCAACACTTATATCATTCTTTACATTTTATTTCACACACAGAAGAATCAGATATTTTATGAGATGAATCTGACTCATAACATTCCCATCGTTTATCATATCACAAAGGACGAATTTTATCAAATATATCTCCAGCACTTAATCAATCAAAAGGAGTACCACTCCAATCCGCATCTAAATCTATTCCATTACTAATATTATGGTCTCACATAGACTCCAAACAATTACCTAAACGTAAACAACATTTACCTAAATTTACACAGTCAGGATCCTCAGTTCTATGCCATCTAGTTCATAGCTGACACAATCACGGATAATTACATGTCTTACTAACCGGATCATAAGTTCATTGCTCGCATTGCACACACTTCGGACTTCATCAATTAAGCACATACGTATAATCTTGTTTACATTTCCATGAACATGAATGATTAGCTGCTTCACTTGCGTCATAAAGTCTATTAACATTTGCTGTCTCGTCTGTTCAAGCTCAGTTTACAAGCTCTGCATTCTCTGGTTCAGGTCATGTACAATCATTTGTAGGATCTGGCTCTGGATCTGTCCCCACCTCTGGATCAGGCTCTGGCTCAGGAGATATCTTTACACATGTTACACCATCCTCACCCAAAACATAGTCTTTGCTACCATTACACGTATATTCACAAGCTGCAGGACGTCCTGGACCTGCATCTACATGATGCCATTTCCACTTTCCATTATCATCCTCTATTGTTGGAGTACACACTCCAAGAGAATTACAAGTTTGTTGAAACGTAGAGTGTCACAGCACATATCATTCTCATTCGGGCTTCGTTCATCCACAATCTTCAGATTGTGTGCTAGCAACAGGCACACAACTACTTCAATCCTGACTTTTTTCATAGTCTGGGGCGTCACAATCCCAAGGACATACCGTAGGTTCAGACCAAGTTCCAGACTCATCGTACCATGTCACTCGAACCTGTTCTAAAGGCTCCCTATAATGAGAATGTTCAGGTATTGACTTTGTATTATCACAAGCTACCTGCTTCATATTAGATGCACAAGATCCTCAATCTTCGTGAGTCTGTTCATCACAGTCCCACTCACAATTTGCCACAGTTGACCAACTTCAGTCTTTCCATGGAGTCTCTCAATATCACTGCCATGTAATTTCCACTCCAGTCAAAACATAATGAGAACCTGTTGGTTTATATCACTGCTGAAGACACTGAACATTCTTAGTATTAGGTATACAATACTGCATCCATGAAGGAGTTCATTGCTCAGTATGATTAGCTCCTTTACATCAAATTAACTGATATATAGTATTTGGTCCACAATTTGTACGATCACTATTAGGTTCATATAAATCACATGATCCATACTCAGAATCTTCACTATGTTGCGTCCTAATATCATCTGAAACTCTGTATGTTATAGCACTACAATTATTAATATCATTACAACTATTCAATTGATATCATGTAACTCACTTCACACACGAATTATTATTTACTGTATACGGTGCACACGAAGAACAATTTCAATTTAGTGGACAGGCGGCTAGTTTAAATTCTGAAGAACACGAGGATGGCATTGTTGTACAACTTTCATGTTTTTGAGTTTCTTCAGCAGCTTTACCATCACTACCAATATCATACCATTTACCATCATTACACAATACATCACCCATATGATCACCACACTGATCTGCACACATATATTCATCATTTTCATACAATCTAGCCCTTCAATTATGCAGTATCCACTTACCATTTATAGGATCTCGACAACTTTTAAAACATGCCGTTTCAGGATTTCAATCAACATTATGTTTTCATGTATGATCTGTTAACAATTTAGCATGCTCATCACATTCGAATACACACTTATTTTTTATTCCAGAAGGGCATCCACCATTATCTACTAAGTATGTCTCAAAAATCACATTTTTATAACTATCCTTTTCATTTGAACAAAGATGAGCATTATTTATGTTCACATTATCCGTACAAAATGCTGGATAATCAGGTTTATTACTATCATCTTCATTACCAGCTAAACATCTATTATTTTCACGACATTTCTTTCAACACTCACTTCAACGATCTAATAGTTCCCGTTTAGAATCCCTGCTAGCAGAGGTTGATGTACATCATACCAAACATCCATTTCGAGATCATTGTAATCAAATAATAGTAGAATTACAACTTATATTAATATCTATTTCTCAAAAACTTACTGCTCATGATGTAGTCACTCAATCTACACTAGCTACATTAATTCACAATCAATTATTTGTATCAAGGTAAAAAGCATTAGACGATTCTGGTTTAAATTCTGATGATTTAGATGAATAAGCAAAAACATTATTCACTCCACCATCAACAACTACATTTTCTCATCAAACTATAACATCACCCTTATAACCCTGAATTTTATTACCACTACCTCACAAAACTGATGAACCTATTGCACCTCCAGTTATAGAATTTCCAGTTCCTCATACAACAGCATTAGAACTACCACTTCCAAGAAGATTTCCGTTTCATCAAACCATAACTGACGGCGTACCAAAAATATTTGAATCAACTATATTTGATTTTCATCACAAAACCGTCACATTATCATTTCAAGCTCTTACGGTATTATTATTTCATGCTATTATAGTCACATTATTTGAAGAAACTTTATTATAGTTTCATCATAAGATATTTCCATAATTTCCTGCTGACACCTCATTATCATCAGAGAAACACCATTCACTACTGTATCCCCATCAAGGACAAGAAGCAACCTCATTTACAACAACTGATCTTGGGCTTACATACAAACTTTTTCCACTCATAACCATATAATCCTTATCCAACAAAGTATCAGCATTTGTAAATCATAAATGATATAATACCTCAATCCTATCATTCACTCACGAATAACTCAAGTGAGCCCCATTATTATCACCTAATGCCACTCATACAGAAAGAGTAAATAGTGATAAAGCACACAAAAATAGCGTACACCCCCCAGCAACCAATAAAACTTTAAATTCTCATTTATCAAAAAGTTGTTTTGAAGAGAGTAAGCTTTTTACCTTTCGTTTTTGTTTCATTTGATCATAAAGTATAATAAAATTAGATACTCAATTATACCCTAAACATCAAATTTTGTCAAATTTTTAAGGACTTTTTTATTAAAAAAATAGAAAATATGATATACTAAATAGATTTAGACATATACGTTCATTTTAACATAAATCATAAGCTTTTATAATACTCTCTCACTCACACTCATGAAATTACTGAAAGCTGATTATATCCAAATAATTTAGAAAGCCTCTCTGCAAATGAAAGCAATCTCCTTCATAGTCATGTATGCTGAGTTCCCTGACCAGATTTATCTCAAATTTTTTGCAATTCTCCATAAACGTGAAGCTCTCTAATTATCGCTGTTCATTTCTCTAATCACTGGGTTCAAACCACACCATCTTCGTTCGGTAACAATAAACGAGTGAATCAGTACAAATATCCTAATTCATCTTCAAATGAAATGAAACATTCCTGCCCTACTGATGATTTATACCAACGCAAAACTAAGTTCAAAGAATCTGATTTCCTTTTTTCTATCCTATTTCTAACCTCTCTAGATCTAGTATCTAAACATACAAAATTACGAAAAGACTTTAAATCTGGTTGCGCTCAAATTATTTCCGTTTTACCTTGTCATTTTGATTTTTCAAAATAATCATCTTCATTCTCATACAATTCATAATCTCAATATAAACGTAAATAGAATTTTTCCACATCGATACCACCCTTTCAATAAAACGAATTCTTCATTTCCTTCAACAACGATTCATGTGCCAACTGAGAAAGATTAGTAATATTAGATCAAGCAACGATTTCACTCGCAGGAATATCACGAATCAACCTCTTAATTCTAGTATAGGGCGGAATTATATTCAAAAAAGTTTCACGAATTTCCAATAAAATTTGTTCCGTTGTGATTGGACTATATTCTCACTCTCTGTATAAATTATACAACTCAGTATTCGGAATAACAGAGGTTGGATAGAACTTTATTTCATCAGGTTGGAATGCTCAATCTGAATAAATATCTCTAAAGCTTTGAATATCTTTCTCAAAGTCTGAACCATAAAGTCATGGCATTAAATGAATTGAAATTTTTAATCCATACTGACGCATAACATACATAGCATCTTTTATTTTCTGTACATTATGTCCTCTTTTATTCAGTTTCAATACCTCATCATCAGTAGACTGAATTCACATCTCTACTCTCGTTACTCCTAATTCACGCCAAAATTTACAATTTTCATGAGTAACCAAATCCGGACGAGTTTCTATCGTTAATCCGATTATTCTATTTTTTGCTGTTTCATTACGTTCAATCGCTTCTCCTAGGCTATTAGAATATTTTATCTCATCTAAATTCTGTATTTCGAAATGATATTTTGAATCCTCCTGCCCCACTTTTCATTGCTGAATTTTCAACTCTGAAAAAGTATTGCAAGCATCATAAAGCTGTTTTACAAAATCTATCTTATAATCCCTAGGATACGCATCCCAGCTTCATCCTAACACAATCATCTCAATTTTATCAGTCTGGTGCCCAGTTGAAGTTAATGATTGCAAACGATTATAAGTCTGCTTCATCGGATCAAACTGATTTAACCATGCACGCATTGCTCCAGGTTCAGATTTTATATAACTTTTTGGCATTCATGTATCATTCGGGCAGAATATACATTTTCCAGGACATGGCCAAGGTTTAGTCAATACTTGAACAGGAACAATTCATGATAATGAACGAATCGCTCTCTTACGTAATAAAATTTCAAAAGTCTGATTTTTTTCTAATTTTCATTCTCTAACTGCACTAAAATAAGATTGAAGAATCTGCGACTTCGATGGTAAATCTTTCATTCTTTTCTCTTTTGCAAAAGCACGCTGCATATCTTTAATTTCATCTGCAGTTATATCAGGAATCTTATCATATATCGCTTTTACAAGTGGAAAAAAATCCATCAAAAATCAATTAATAATAAACTCAAACATAATATTGATTCACCACTAAGTTTCAATCGTTTCTATTTACAAACATAAAAAATAAAAACAAAATTGTCTTGCTTTTTTCACTCAGAAAAGCACACTAAACGAAATCAAAATTTTATAAATAACTTTGAACATGCTAAACAATTTAATTCAAATTCTAAGTTTCACACTTGCAACATTTGTAATCGCAATGGCACTTTATCCAATATACATAAGATTACTTAAAAAGCGAAAAGCTGGTAAAACTATTCGTAGCAATACAGCTACTTGAGAAAAATCCGAAATATTTGCCAAACTGCACGAACATAAAGCTTGAACTCCAACAATGGGATGATGACTATTTTTGTTGATGATGGTTCTAATGGTTTTCATTTCCCGAGTTTTTCAGAAAACATGAATAACTAATTACTATCTATGGAATAGGCAAGAAACTTACATTATATTGTTCTGATTTTTCAGTATGTGACTAATTGGACTAATCGATGACATACTAAATATTCGTAACATTGGAAAAGTAAAATGACTAAATATGAGAGCTAAAATGCTTGGATTAATTTTATTTTCCGGATGGATTTCATATTGGTTTTACCGAGTTTTATGAATTAATTACATCAATTTAGCTCCTGTATTTTGAATTATCCATCTATGACGATGATTCCCAATCCTTACATTCATCGCCACAATATTCATAGTAAATGCCGTAAACATCACTGATTGACTAGATTGATTAGCTGGATGACTAAATATTTTTGTACTGATTACGTTTGCCGTAGCTTTATTCATTTCTCAAAGATATCTAGCTACAACTGTACTATGAATTTGTGCCGCAACACTTGTTGCTTTTATGTTTTTCAATATCAATCCTGCCAAAATTTTTATGTGAGATAGTTGAGCATTTTGTCTGTGATGATTAATTGCAGCAACTGCTTATTTACTAAATATGAGCATCTGAATATTCATTCCAGCTGCAATCGTATTCTTAATCTTTGCCATTGATTTATGTACAAGTGGATTGCAAATGTTTTGGAAAAAAGTTTTTCACCATAAATTGTTTCCTATCGCACCATTCCACCATTACCTAGAATATAAATGAATCAAAGAATACACAATAGTTATGTATATGTGGTTAATTCAGACAATCCTAACAGTAACCGCTATTGTAGTAATCTTTCGACAGTTCCTATAAAACAAACAAAAAATTATCAAAAACAAAAATCAGACATCTTCTTTTAGGTCTTTTTCTATTTAATCATGAAAAAACTTACATCTCGATGGTCTAAGATTTGTTCTAAAGATTTAAGATTCCGAATTAGTTTATTATGCAAAATATTCGTAATCTGACTTTTATTACAGTTTTTCTTACAAACTTTTGTAACTTTTGAACTCGGTCGAGATGGTAAATTTTGGACATTATTTTGGATGTGGAAAGAATTTATACTTCTGATTTTTGTTATAATAATACTACGGTACATTTTCGCAAATTTAAAATGACGAATTAAATCCATAAAAAACAAAGAAAATACTGATAAAATATCACGAAAATTACTGTTTAAAAATGTACAATCGAAATTTATAGTTCAATTCATTCTAATATTTTTAATTACAATAATAGTTTTTCTCCTTTTAGCTGTATGATTACAACACGTTTGAATTAAAGCCTATGTTTTAAGTGCGAAATACGATTTATTCTGATTCTTTATCTTCTGAATATGAATCTGTTTAGCGTTATTATTCCTTTCAGAAAAAGATAAAGACTTACTAGAACTATACAATAAATTAATCATTCGATCACTTCGACTATGACTATTCCGACGATTCATAGTACGACTAATGCCTACCATACTGAGACATGTCTGATATGATCCATTAAGTTATGAATGAACAGTTTGACAAAGACCTCCTGTAGCATACTACACTCTAATAGATAAATGAACCGTTAGAAATCAATTCCTATTCGAAAGACCTACAAGTTTTTGATTCCGATTAATCGCATTCTTTCCTGTATTCGTATTATGATTTTTGAGAAACAAAAAAAGAATAGACCAAATAATTCCAACAATTATTTTTTGATTATTGATTCTTTCCACTTGGTCTCGTGCTTGAATAGCTATTTGGGCTTTAGAAGCAATCGTATTATTTTTCATTCTGTATCGAAAATCTGTTAAAAAATACCTCGTTTGGCGAATTATCCTATTTATTGTTTGACTATGATGACTAGCCTATCTATGAAGATGAATCATGGTAAGAGAACACTCAAATACAGGACATCTTGTACTAATGAAAGCCTGACGAGATATCGCAAAACAAAATATTATTGAATGACGGTGAGCAGGATATTCAGGACCAGCATCACATCAGCTGTGTTATACCGAAGAACCCGTTGATATATACGTTAATATAGATTCAATTAATCTCGATAATAAACGCTGCGAAACATTAAGAAAATTAAATGTAAAAAATCAGATTTCTACTTACGGTTTCAACCCTGAAAACCAGTATTTACAAATACTAATGGAATACTGAATCGTTTGAATAATATTCCGGTTATTACTATGCTTACTCATACTGCGATATACTACCAAAATGATTCGAATATACCGCAAAAAAACTAAATCTCCTATCCAAGAATTATTATACTATTCATTGATGTGATTTTGAATCGGATTTATTTGACTTTGTGCTGAATGAATAGTACTTCACTCTCTAGTAGATAGAATGATCATATACCCATTCTTCCTGCTATATTGAATAACGATATGATTACGAGAAAAAGAAAAGAATAAACAATACACTCCGCCACAGCCCAAGAAGAAAAAGAAGAAACCCAGTTCTAAATTAGGTAAAAGATCAAAATAAAAATCTATTGATTTTAAAAGAATTTTCGTTATTATTAACCATTGCGTGCATAGAAGAATTCATTTTTCTTCTATTCTATATATATCTCCTAATTTTTAGGAGCCCATCTCACTCCCACATCCTGTGGGAGCTTTTTTTCAATTAAATCTTGCTTTTTATTATATTTCTAATAATCTAAAACATAAATTTACACAAAAAAAAAGAAAAATGCCCAATAATATCCAAGCTCTGATAGTATGAACCATAATCTGATTAATTGTTTGATACATTGTTGCAAAACTCACAGTACACTCAGCCGTAAAAATTGCTCGTTCAACATCTGTAAAACAAGCACGTAATGTAATTCTATGAGATGTAAACGAAAAGCTTGCCCCCGCTCTACCATGATTCCCATACGATTTCAAAGATATGGTTTTCATCTGAAAATGAATAGACTATCTCGTATTTGATGGATTAGCGTCTGGTCATCTCAGAAAAATAGTTTTACTAGAAATAAAAAGCTGACAGTCATTACTGAATAAAAATGAATCCATGGTAAAAAACGCTGTTTGAAACTGATTAGTTTCATATGAGGTATTCAGAGTACATATATAACCTTATTTTGCAAAATAACTTAAAATGAAAACAATCGTAATCACATCTGGATATTTTAATCCAATTCATCCATGACACATTGAATGTCTTG
>JAEEGL013683967.1_pt1 | contig 10984 bp, 8 predicted proteins | sample 9134231 | NCBI WGS metagenome assembly JAEEGL01 (sample SAMN16246548, study PRJNA631951) | gut metagenome | biome: gut microbiome; feature: rumen; material: fiber-attached | host: Bos | place: Iran: Karaj | collected 2018-10 | reverse complement strand
TATCATTTAAAAAATCTTCTAAATTCATTACATATTTATGTTCAATATTTCCACAATTTGATATTATCAAATATTTATCTTTTTTTTGAATTATTTCAATTAAAGGTATTTTATTACATTTATTACATCTTTTAATATTATTAATTTCAAATTCTTTTGAAGTACAAACTGGAATATTATTATTTTCACTATTCATTGAATTAACTATTTTTTAAAAACTTTATTATAAAAATTGCAAAAAACAAATTAATAAAAATATATAATTAAATAAATAAATTAATAAAATATTGGAAATTCTATTAAATTATTTACAAATAAAATAATTTTTTTATTATTACTTTTTTTTATGTCTTCAGAAAAATCAAATTCAGAAAATTTAAAATTTGAATTTAAAAGAATCTCAAATAACCTTTATTTACTATTAAAATCTAAAGAAAAAATAGAAAAATTAAAAGGTCAATTTATTCAATTAATAGAAACAACAACAGAAATTTTAATAGAAGGAGAAAAAAACAATCCAGAAATTTTTATTTTATTTAAAGAAGAAACATTTATAGAACATTTATGTCAATTAATAAAAAAAAGAAATAGAGATATAAATTTTCAAGTAATAAAAAGTTTTTCTTTATTAATTTCAAATTTATCAGATGAAGAAAAAATAAATTTTTTATTACAAAGTAAAATAATGGATGAAATATTATATTTAGAAAATGAAAATATTGATAATGATTATTTATATTATTATATTAATTTCATTAAATCACTTATAATAAAAATAAATGATAAAACAATAGAATATTTTTTTCATAAAGAAAAAAATAGTTTTCCTATTTTAACAAACGTCTTAAAATTTTATAATCATCCTGATGAAATGATAAGAAATGTAGTTAGAAATATTTTATTAACAATATTAAAATTAAATTTTGAACCTTGTATAATTTCAATTTGTAATTTACCTATTTTATCTTATTTTAATTTTTTAGGATGTAGAATGAGAGATATGATAAAAACATATGATAAAAAAATAGAAAAAGAAAAAATAGAAGATGCTAATTTTTTACATGATGAATTAATAAATGACATTATTTATATTCAAGATATTTTTTCTTTAAATATTGAAAGAATAAATTTTATTTTAACAAATAGTATTTTTTATTATGTAGTAATTCCTTTGATTTGTAATTCTTTTATTATAGAAGATTCAATTATAACAAAAAATACTTCACTTTATATTTTAATATTATTTTTTAAATATATAAAAGAAGAAAGTTTTATAAACTGTTTATTAGGAATTCTATTTATGGATAAATTATATTATTTATTAATTGAACAAATGAAAAATAATCCTTTTTATTTATCAAATTATGAAGGTGATTGGGATAATACAAAAAAAAGAAAAAAAATAACAATTCAAGAATATATAACTTTTAATTATTCAACAAATTTTATTTTAACATTAAAGAATCAAACTTTAAATTTTCCAGAGAATAAAAAAATAAAAAAAGTAGAAGATAAATTAAAAAAAATTGAAAATGAAAATCCTTATTATAAAATTTTAAATGTTTTAAATGATTGCTTTGGAAAAAAAGATAATGAAAATTTAAAAAAATATCATAATACAATATCAATCTCAACTGGAATTTATGTTGGTTTATCTTACCATTATGATAAAAGATGTCCAATTAATCTGTTAAGAAAAAGTTTTGAAAAAATTAAAAATGGAAAATTAAAAGAAGAAAAAGAAATTAAATATATTGAAAATAAAGTTAAAATGAGTTTTTTAACCTTTTCTAATTATCAAAATGAAAATTTAATTTTGATAAAAAGTATTTTTTTACATTTAATTTCCATTAATGAAAATTTATTAAATGAATTTTTATCTTTTTTTAATTTTTCTCATCCTGAAATTATTTTTAAATTTCAAAAAGAGAAAAATGAAGATGAAGAAATTGAAAGTTTAAAATTTACAAATGAAGAAATAGATAAGAAACAAATATCAAATAATAATAAAATTAAAAGATTTGATGATATAAATGCTCATTTAACTCTTGGTAATTTATATAAATTTGAAAAATGGGATAATTTTTTTTTAAAAAATTTGGATCTATTATCAAATAATTTTATTAAAACAATTTTTACAGAAAATCAATTTAAATATAATTATGATTTAACTAGTAAATTATTTCAATTAATAACATTTCCACCACAAAAAGTTTATAAACAATCAACTTTAATTTTTCTTTTTGATATATTAAAATATCTTATTTTATTTCAAAATAAAGAAGAACAAAAAATAATATTTTTAAATTTAGAATCAGTTCATCAAAATCAAATTAAAAGATTATTATTTTCAACAGTTAAAGCAATTATAAGCATTTTTGCAAGTAATAATGAAATAAAATATAATTCTTTTACAATATTTAAAGAACAACATGAAATATATGAAAAATTCTCTGATTTTAACTTTATTATTGAAACAATTTTAAAAAATTCTTTTATTTTATGTTCTGATGAATTTAATCAAAAAAATATTCAAGATAAAGATAATGAAATAATATTTAAAAGTTCAAATAATGAAATTGGACAATTTAAAAATTGTTTATTTAGTTTTATATTATGCTATGATTTATTTTGTAAATTTAATAATGTTAATCAAATTAATTTTGATTTTAATATTAAATATCAAGATGAAAAAATTGAAGAAGAAAAAAAAATTATTTTTGAAATTAATGAAGAAAAAATTGAAGGAACTTACAAATTAATAAATGAAAATGTTATTATTAAATATGATGAAAAAGAAGAAATTTTTGATATAAAAGATGTTTCAATATCAATTTGTGATGATGAAAAAAAAATAGGAAGAATTAATATTACTAGTAATTTAAAAGAATTTATTTTTTCTTTTGAAGAAAATGATGAAAATACAATTGAAAGTTTTAAAAAAAAAGTAGAAGAAAAATCTCAATTAATTAACAAATTTTATTATAATATTATTAAAGTATATTTTGATAATATAATTGAATTAGATAAAAATGATATATAAAAAATATAATACAATTTAATTTTTATATAATTTTATTTATAATTTTTTTTATTATATAATATATTATTAATTTTGTTTATTTATTAAGATCATAATCTTCACTTGAAAATATATTTGAATGTTTTGTTCCTTCATTTTGTAAATTTAAATTTTGTTTATTATTTTTATTTATATTAATTGAATTGTTATTTGAAAAATTAAATTCATTGTCATTTTGAAATAAATTATTATTTTTGTTATTATTCATATTTGAAATAAATTCAATATTTTTGCTATATGAAGATGAAGAATTTAATTTTGATAATTTTTTGGTTAAATTATTTATTTTATCTTCAAATGAAATAATTGGTGCATCATTTAAACAATATCTTTCTTTTTTATTTTTTTCATTATTATTAATATTATTATTTTTTTCTTCAATAGTTTTTAAAATATTTAAAGCATTTGAAATATTATTTTCTGTATCAATTGGACTATTTTCTGATAATTTTATTTTATTATAATTAAAGTTAATATTATTATTTTCATCTAATATTTTTTTAAATTTATTTTCTTCTTCAATTGTTAATATCATATTTGTATTTGTATTTATTATTTTTGGAGTTTCATTTTGATTTATATTATTATTTATTTCATTATTTATTTTATTATATTGAGAATTATTATTTTGTGTTTTATTTATTTCAGTATATTTTTTTTTTCTATCTAATTCAATTAAAGCTTTTAATTTATTTTCACCTTTTAAATTTTTTATTTTTTCATTTTCTAAATTATTAATTTCTTTTTTATCTATTTCTTTTTTTATTTCTGGAGAATCTTTTATTATATTTTCAGTTGTTTTAATTTTTAAATCAATTTTTTGAGTCATTATTTTTTTATTAAGTGGTTTAAAATTATTATTTTTTATATTATTCATATTATATTTGTTGTCATTTTCTATTTCTAATAAATTGGAATTAGTATTATTTAAAGTTTTATTATTACTTATTTTGTTATTTAAATTTTTGAATGTTTGAATGTTTTTTTTTGAATTACAATTACTATTATTTTTAATATTAATTAAATTTTTTTTTATTAAATTACTTTTAAATTCTTCTGTTTGATATTTATTTGGAGTATTATTTCTTGAACTTTGTATATTTTTATGATTTAAACTTTTATTTTTAGATAAAATATTTTTCTCACTTGAATTATTTTTCTTATTAAAACCAATACTTTTATTTTCATTTTTAGGAATTGATTTTGACTTAGATTTATTATGAGAAATATTTTTTTTTCTATTTATATTATTATTATAATTCATTTTTGGTTTTTTTTCATAAATATTTTCATCTACTTTAAAATTTTCTACAATTTTATAAATATCTTCTGGATTTAATGAAGCAATTGCAAATTTTTTTTTAAATAATATTATTCCATATTCACAAATATGAGAAATTAAAGGAATCCAACATTTTTCATTATATAATGAAAGGAAATCTCTTATCACTTTTTTTTTATATAAAATTTCCATCATTGATATTTTATTGTTTTATTTTAATCATATAAATAATTTATTATTTTTAAAAAAAAAATATTTTTAATTATTAATTTTATTTATTTTATATTTTTTATCATCATTTAAATTTAAAAAATGGAAAATTCGCTTCAAAAAATAGAAATAGATTTACAAAATATAAATTTTATTCCAGAAAAAATTTCATCTCAAGAAGAAATAATTCCTCAATTAAAGGTAAAAATAATATAATATTAAAAAATAAAATAATAGAAATTATCAACTTATTTGTGTAAAACAACTATAATTCAAAATGAAGATTTAAAACAAAAGATAATTTCAATATTTAAGAAAATAGCACAATCAAAAAAATTTCAAATCAAAAATATAAAGTTTGATGAAGTCTCTTCTTTAATAATATGTTGTTTTGTTGATATAATGAAAATAACAGCTCCAGAAATTCCTTTTGATAAAATATTAATAAATTTTTATTTCGAATTTTTAATTACTTGGTTAAATAAATTTCCTTTAGATTATAAATTAGATAATAATTTAAATTTTAGATTTGAATATATAATAAATAGATTTGCAAAATTAAATTTATTATCCTTATTAGTTAATTCTAAATTCAAAAATAAAATTGAACAAATTATAGAAAATTTTATGAAAATAGTAGAAAATGGATATTATGAAATTGATAAAATTATATTTTCAAATATTCAAATTACAATAAGTAATTTAATTGGTGAATATACAGAATTTCCAAAAGAAGTTTTAAGGATTTTAATATTAAATTTAAATAAAAAACAAAATAAATTTAGATTTGAAATATCAAAATTTGTCATAGAAAAAAATAAAAATATGTTATTTACTCCAATAAGTAATTTATTAATGGATCAAAATTATGATAATGATAATTTTTCAGGAAATAATTTTTATAGAATTGTAAAAGAATTAAGTAAAATTGGAGGAGAATTTTTGATTGCTTTTTTCTTGAGAGTTAAAATTGAAAATGGGAAAATTATTGGTAAAATAAATAATGTTAATATTTTAAAAGTGATTTTAAAAATATTTTCTCAAGAAAATTCAGTTAAATTAGCAATTAATTATAAAAATGTTTTCGAAGCTTTATTAAATAATTTAACTGGAAAAAGTAAATTTGATAAAAAAGAAATTTTTAAATGTTTATGTAAATTTTTATCAAGAAATGATAAAGAAATGTTAAAAAAATTTTCTTTGGATAGTTTAATTAAAGAAAAAATTGATTTTTATTTATTAGGAATTCAGGATATTAAATTAATTGATTATTGTTTAAATTTATGTTTAAGAATTGAAAATAGGAAAATTATTAAAATTATTTGTCAAGCTTTTATTAATTCTAAAAATAATAATGCAAATGAAAAAGTAATTCAGTTTATATTTAATTTTATTTCTGAAAAAATAATTAAAAATATGAATTTATATGATTTTGAATCAAATGAAAAAATTAAATTTTTAAAATCCATTTCTTCTATTTTTAACTTAATAGTAAAAAAATTAGATTCATTTCAAAATTCATTTGAAGAAGGAATTAATAAATTACTGGATTTAAATAAAGATAATAAATATTCAATATGTATAATATTAATGGTTATTTTTTTCTTTTCAATGAAAAGTTCATTTTGTTTTAATGAAATAAATGAATATTTTTATAAAAAGTATAGAAAAGAAATTAAAGATTCAAAAGGTGAAAATTTAATAAAAAAGCAATTTATTAATTTTGAATATCTTGATAATATAAAATCAATGCTTGATTTTATAGCACAATATATAATTTTTGTTGATGATGAATCAAATCCAAATAGTACAAAAGTTTTAAATTCAATGATTTATGTTATAATTTATTTTATTAGATATTTACTTTTTGATTTGGAAATATTAATTATTGATAAATATAAAGAAATTATTTTTCAAATTTTTGATACAATTAAAATTATTATTTCAAATGATATTGATAATATTTTAATTATTAATGGACTAATTTTTTTAATTAAAGAATTAATTCCTTTAGATGATATTGATATTGAAAATCAAATTTTTGATATGATTTCTTATGATTTATCTAATTTTATTTTTAAAAAAGGGAAAAAGAATATTAAAAGTTTATCTTTTTTAATTGATAAATTTAATGAAACAAAAGGAGATTTGGTTAGTAAAAATAAAGAGATTTTAATACCAAAAGATTTATTTAATTTAATTAAAAATAATTTTACTTATTCAAATCCCATTTTCTTAATTAATGATCTATTAGGCATTGATAAAAATCAAAAATACGATTCTATTTTTTTCACTGATGATTTAATCAATTATATTTTTAATGATTTTAGAAATGATATTAATGAAAAAATTTCTGAAAAAAAAGAAATAATTAAAAATAATATTAATGATAAAGAATCATTTGATTTATTATATAATTATGTTAAATTATATAATGAAACTTTAAAATTTCAATCTTTTTGTTTAATTAAGTTAGATAATAATAATGAAAATGAAAAAAAAGATAAAGAAATAAATTTATTTATTAAATTTATTTTAAATGAAATTTATGAAATATTTATTCAAAATGAAGAAGAAGTAGAATTTAAAAAGAAAAAAGAAACTGATAAAAAAGAAGAAAACGAAGAAAAAAAAGAAATAAATTACTACAAAAAATTTCAATACTTATGTATAGAAAAATATATAAGTTTAATATTTCATTTAATAGAAAGAGGAATAAGATTTAAATCTTCATATCAAATTAAAATAATGAATTTATTATTATGTAAAAATAAAGCAATAAGAAATTATTTTATTGAAAAAATAAATTCAAGAATATACAAAAAAAGACCTTTAGATTATTTTTTTAATTTTATTCCAATGATTACAATAACTTTTGCAGATCCTTATAAAATTTTAGCCAAAAAAGCAAAGAAAATTTTTACCATTTTTATTGATGAAATTTATAAAAGAATGAAAAATAGAAATTTAAATGATATTTCTAGTTACAAATATATTCCTGAAGTTTATATTTCTAATATTATTGTGTATTGTGTCTTTAATAATAATTTAAATGCTTATTTTAAAATTAATGATAAAAAAAATTATTTTAAAACAATATTTACTGAGTATTTTAAAATAATAAAAAAAAATAATTTTGATTCTGATTTTATTTTAAGAAGTTTAGATTTAATGAAAAAATATGATTTATCAAAACATAAAATAATAAAAAAAATCTTTCCATCAAATTTAATATTTGATGTTGAATATAATTTAAATGATATCAATTATGAAAACACAAAAAATAAAATAATAGATTTTTTAATTCAATTAATTAATAGTAATTATATTACTGATTTTTCATATGAAAATTTAATTCCTAGATTACCTTCAATATTTATAAATAATAATATTCCAACAAGTAAAAATAAAAATTATGAAAATGAAGGAAATAATAGTAAAAGTTTTATTTTAGATATTAATCAAATAAATAATAATATTTCTAATTTAAAAAATAAAAGTGATTTAAAAGAAAATGAGAGTTCAAAAATTTTGAAAGAATTTGATACTAATATTATGAATATTGATAATTCTCCAAAAATTTAATATTTTAATATAATTAATATTCTTAATATATATAATTTTTTCATTATTTTTTAAATTAAATAAAAAACAATTATATAAACTTTTTAAATAGATTTAATAAAATATTATTATTTATAATTAAAAAGTTAATTTATAAATTTTGAATATTTTATGAATTCTATATAAAAAATAAATTCTTTCTATATTAATTATTTTTAGAAAAAAGTTATACTTTAAAAAATTGGGAATTTAAATTAATTTAAATAATTGTATTATATTAAATAATAAAAAATCTCATTATATAATTATAGTTAAAAAATCATTAGTATAAAAAAAAATTAATAATAATCAATTATAAACATATAATAGATGATCTAAAAAAAATAAGATAAATTATCCAAAAAAAATATCAACAAAATATTTAAAAAGGCCAAATATCATATAACCATAATCATCTTTTTGTGAAAAAGTGAAAAATTTTTTTTTGATTTTTTCCAATTCTAAAACTAACAAAATTATCATAAGGATGATTTCCTTCATATAATCCTTCAAGTTTAAGAATCATATATAAATATTGTTGTTTAAATTATTAATCATAATAAAATAGTTTTGTTCTCCGTCAAAAGTATATTGATTTAATTCTCCTTTTCTATCTAAACTTTCTGGTTTTTGAAAAAAAATTTCATCAAATGGAATTTTTGTATTATTATTATTTTTATTTTCATTATTTCAGATGTTATTACACTTATTGAACTTATTGTCTTATGACCTAAAAAATTTTTTGATGGATAACTAATTGAATAATTTATTTCTTTTCCAATAAATTCACCTTATTCTAAATAATTGAATTAAATAATAAATTATACAAATTTAAAGTATTTTCAGAATAAATTTTTTCTTTTTTATTTAGATTTAAATATATTTTTATCATCCTTCTTAAATTTTAATATTTTTATTTTCTCCTAAAATTTCTGAAAATGAATCTATGATATTTATTTTTTTTTCTATTAATAATGGAGCAAAACATTCTTCTAATCTTGGAAAAGTTAATATATCTTGAAAATGATCTGTATATGTATAATTTAATATATATTTTATTTTTTCTAATTCATCATATGATATTAATCCACTTTATTGACAACAACGATAAGCATTCATTTTTTTTATTTTATTTTTTTATTTAAATTTGTGATTTTTCATCGAATTTTATTTTTTTTATATTATGTAATTATTTATATTAAAATATATATATTATTTCATATTAATTAAAATTAACATAATATATTTTAATATTATGATTATATAAAATCAATAATAAATTTTTGATAAATATATTAATAAAAATTTTCTATATAAATGTTTATAAAGAATAATATTACATATCTTTATTATTTATATAAAAAATATATAAAAAAAAGTTAAAAATTTATTAAATTAAAATAAAAAAATTTAAAAAAAACAAAAAAAAACCCTCAACCTTAAAAAAAAATTCACAAAAACTTTTGAAACTTAGCAAAAGAATTTTTACTCATAATAGGCATTTCTTGAAAGAAATTATTCATCAAAGCCTCTTTAGCACTAATTCTTTGTTTAGGATCCCATTGAAGCATTCCATTAATTAACTCAACACAATTTTTTCCAAATTTAGCATATTTTTTTCCAATAAAATTATAATTAAAATCTTTATTCATTTGAATTAATTTATTAGAATTTTCAAAAAGAAAAAAATCAGACCAATTTTTTTGATTAGGTTTCCCAATAAATTTACAAATTAAATTAAATTGATTAACTTCATTTTTTCCTGGAAATAATACTTGACCTTCATCTAAAATTTCACATAAAATGCAACCAATTGCCCAAATATCACTTGCCCAAGAATATTTATTATTATTTAATAAAATTTCAGGAGCACGATACCATAAAGTTACTAATTTAGGAGTTAAAAAATTATTAGGAAAATTTAAATGTCTTGCTAAACCAAAATCTGCTATTTTTAAATTACCATTATTTTTTATTAATAAATTTGATAATTTTAAATCCCTGTGAATTATATAATTTTCATGTATGTATGATATTCCTTGTAATAATTGAAATATTATATATTTTGTAAATGAAAAATCTAATTTTTCATTGTATTGTTTTAATTTTTGAAATAATTTTGATAAATCTATGTCACAATATTCTAATACTAAATATAAACTTTTGAAAATATTTTTTTAATTACCTTTTTATATATATTTAATTTATATTTTTTTATTTTACCTATTTTCTTTTTTCCCTGAAACTACTTCTTCTAATTTTATTATATTTGGATGATTTAATTCAGATAATATTTTTATTTCACGAATTGCTGTTATTGGGAAACCATCTGAGTCAGATATTCTTTTTATTTTTTTTAATGCAAATATTTTTTTTGTTTTTATTGAACATCCTTTATCTTTTTTATCAAATACTAAAAAAAAATTTTTTTTTTTTTTATTATTATAAAATTTATGTTTTTACATACGTTACCATATGTTCCTTGACCAAGTTCAGTTAATTTGAAGTAATCTGTGATTGTATGATTAGGATTTTTTTCCATTTTAAAATAATATTTTATATTAATTTATTTTATATTAATATTAAATATTTTTTTATGAAAATTGATATTTTTTATTTTAATTATTAATCAAAATTCTTGTTAAAAACATTAAAAAATTTTTATAAGATAAAAACAAAAATAAAAGAATTTTTTTCAAATTTCTTACTAATCATCATCATCTTTAACTCCATATAACAATTCTAAAAATAATTTCAAAGTATTATATCTAGGTTTATTTTCAATGTTATATTTTCCATTATTAACT
>JAEEGL013431466.1_pt1 | contig 10984 bp, 11 predicted proteins | sample 9134231 | NCBI WGS metagenome assembly JAEEGL01 (sample SAMN16246548, study PRJNA631951) | gut metagenome | biome: gut microbiome; feature: rumen; material: fiber-attached | host: Bos | place: Iran: Karaj | collected 2018-10 | reverse complement strand
TACAATTCTGCAAATAAAACTGCAATACTTGATTCTTTAAATATGACTGAATCTTCAAATAATACAATTTTATATGAATTTTCAAATCAGCAATATCCTAAGGAACTTTCTTCTGATGATAAACAAATCTTTTTCTCTGAATAATCGTTTAAAAAATATTTCGCAAAAAAAACTGCTTGCTTTGTGGATATTTTATCATGCCGCAATTGTTCTTTTCTTTTTGATTTCGTTATTACTCTTTAAAGGAAAAATTCATATTGATTCAGATCTGTTTAATCTTGTTCCAAAAAATTTTTCCATGGAATCTGTAAAAAAAGCAGATGAAAAAATGATGTCTGTTACTTCGCAGAATTTTTTCATACTTGTAGAAAATGAAGTTTTTGAAAATGCCAAACAGGATGCTGTTTCTGTTTATAACGAATTAAAAGACAGCGATAATTTTGATTCAATTTCTCTTTACAACGATACTTCTTCAATTTCTGAAATTACAGATTTCCTTTATAAATACCGCTACAATCTAATTGACGAAAATACAATCGATACAAGCATTAATCAGTCGGGTGCCATAGATTTTTCACTTAATTCCCTTTCTACAGCTTACAGCGGATTTACAATGCTTCCTCTGGACAATCTTGAATCTGATCCTTTTTTACTTACAGAATTTAACCTGCAGAATTATCTTAAAGCTTTACAGAATGCCGGAACTGCAATGTCTGTTACAGACGGCGTTCTTTCTTCCAAATACGAAGGTAAATATTACGTAATGATCCGCGGAATATTAAGTCCAAAAGGTGCCGTTCTTGCTTCTAAAAAAGGTGCTGTTGCAGAAATTTACAATGTATGTAATAAAATCTCCGGCTCAGAAAATTCTGCAAATAAATCTGAATTTATTTTTTCCGGTACTCCATTCCACAGTTACGAAAGCTCTAATTCTGCTTCAAAAGAAATTTCCATTATTGCAACAATTTCCATGCTTATTGTAATTCTTCTTTTGTTTTTTATATTCCGTTCTCCAAAGCCTTTAATTTTTTCTGTTGCGTCAATTTTAATTTCCATAGGAATTGCATTCATTGCAACACTTGCGACTTTCCATAATATGCACGTTATCACCCTTGTTTTTGGAACCTCGCTTATCGGTTCATGTATAGATTACAGCCTTCACTTTTTTACGCATTGGGCAGGTAATTCAAAATTAAAATCAAGCATAGAAATCCGAAATCATATTTTTTCCGGCCTTATGATGGCAATTCTTTCTACAGGAATTTGTTTTGCAATTCTTCTTTTTGCGCCGTTCACAATTCTTAAGCAGATGTCGCTGTTCTGCCTTTCCGGACTTATCAGCTCATTCTTAACTACAATTGCAATTTATCCGTATATAAAACTTCCTGAACAGCAAAACAGAAAGCCTGTTCGCTTTGTAACTCAGTTTTCTAAACTTGTTTCTATTTTACAAAAGAAAACGATTGGCCGTTCTTTTATAATTCTTTTGTTTTTATTTTCAATTGTTTCGATTGCGGTTTGCCATAAGAATGTAAAAATTCAGAATAATTTACTTTCTCTTTACGATATGAAAGGCAAGCTTTTAAATGATGAAATAACAGCTTCTCAGATAATTCAATATACGCCAGGTGGATGGTATATTGTAAGCGGAAATACAGAAGAAGAAGCCTTGGAAAATGAAGAAAAGCTCCGCAAGGAATTCGAACAGCTTACAGAAAATAAAGTAGGTTATGTAAGTACAACAAGCTTTATTCCTTCTAAAAAAATGCAGGATAAATCTATAAATGCATGTTCCAACCTTATGGCTTTGTCAGAACTCCAGTTTGAATATTTAGGTTTTACTGAAGATGAATCAAAAAAGTATTCAGGTTTATTAAAACAGGATTATGAGAAATCTAAAAATCATTATGTTTCTTTTTCAGAAAATAATATTCCTGATTATATAACCTCTGCAATCTCTTCCGTATGGCTCGGAGAAATAGAAGGTAAATATTATACGGTTCTTCTTCCTTCACGAGTAACAGACTATACTAACTATCGTTCGTTAGTTGACAATAATGAAAATGCCTTCTTTATAAGTAAGTCGCAGGATATCAGCCATGATCTTGATAAACTTACTTTTATAGTTTTTAAATTCTTTTTAATTGCTTCTGTGCTGATGTTTATCATGCTTAAATTATTTTACAGCTGGAAGCAGTCATTTAAAATTATTTCAGTTCCATTTTTAATCATTCTTGTAACCAGTGCATTCTATGCTATATTTAAAATCAATATTGAGTTTTTCTCTATAACCGGTTTGATTCTGGTTTTTGGGCTTGGCCTGGATTATGTAATTTACATGATTGAAAATGAAAAGAAAATCAACCTTAAAAAAGATGAAAAACCATTGGAACAGGAAGAAAAAACTCTTGAGCCTTTTGCAACAATGATTTCTTTTGTAACAACAATTATTTCTTTTGGCGCGCTTGCTTTAAGTTCTTTCAAACCTGTTCATTACATTGGTCTTTCTATTTTTATTGGATTATTTACTGCTTATTTAAGTTCATTCTTTTATGGACGATTAAATTCAAAAAAAGAATCTGTTGAAAATATTAATGAATAATCAGGAGCGCAAAATGAATATTAAAAAAATAATTAAAACTATTTTCCTTTCTGTTTTTACTCTGCTTATTGTTTCCTGCGCTTCTAAAACGACCGCTAATTATCCTATTACCTGTAAAAATTTAAAACCTGTTTACATTACAGATTCAAAAAAAATCTATCTTCTTCATCCTGCCTATAATTCAAACATTGTTGATTCTCTTCAATTATTGCAGGGGAATTTTGATAAACAGAATTTTTCTTTACTCATTTATTCACAGATTGATTCTAAAGGAATGAGTCTTTCATTGTTCAATGATTTTGGAACCGATATGGGAAACATTTCCTTTAATGAAAATACAGTTATTTTTGATTCTGCTTTTTTTCCTCAAGCTTTACCGGGCGAATATATAATTGCAGATATTCAGAATGCATATTATGACATAAATACCCTTTCTCAAAATTACAAAAATTCAAAATTAATTTTCACTTCCGAATTTACTGAAAAAGATAATTCAGAAAAAAGATGTATTTATGACGGATCAAAATTGATTGAAGAAATTAAAATTACCGGCGACGGAATTACAATTGTAAATTACCTTCGAAATTATAAATACGAACTGATAAACGAAAAATAAAAAATTAGTCTTCCCTGTGAAAATTATATTCAATTAATTCCGGATGATATTCAAAATGCATGTTGTCATATATTATCCATTTTCCTCCCCAGATAAATCCATTCTCTTCAAAAATCTCAATTACTTTCTGTGGAGGAATCCAACGATCTTTTAAAGGAACAAGCATCCAGCCATTTGGATATTTATCTTTTGCCCAGCTCCAGAAAATTTGTTTTCTTCCTAAATTTTTTGGCAGCACGTCTATTGCAAGTCCAAGACTATGAAAAGATTTTCTATTTGTTCCGTCAATAATTCTCCATAAATATCCGTCTGCAGATTTTATCTGATAAAGAAAGTCCCTGACTTCTGAATCTATTAAGGAAAGTTCTTTAATTTTCTGATCAATTATTTCCAGCGGTTCTTTTATTCTTTCGTGAATATTTGTTTTTACTCCCAAAAAGGAAATTCTCTTTATGTGAGTTTCAAGACTTCTTCTTGTGTTTGATTCATAAATAAAATCAAAAAGAAACATCGGTGTTCCTGAACCGTTTTCCCTGTTTTCTTTTGAACTGTATTCTCTAATTGCTTCTTTTTCTTCATCCGTATATTTTTCCGGGTCTGCAAGCTCTTTTGAATAAGAGTATAAAAGCGACCAGTAATTATCTTTATTTATCAGTTCTTCTTCGGGAAGAAAGCTTCCGTTTGCCCAGTAAAATTCTGCCGTTCTTCCTTCACCATCTTTATTATCCGGAGAATCAGGTACATCTACAGTTATAATCCAGTCTTCTTTTGCAACATCATATCTTTTTGAAAAAGTAATGTCCGGATAAGCTTTTTCAAAAAACTTTAAATAGCCTATTCCCATATAAGGATTTACTATTGTTGATTCGTATTTTTCTAAATTGGAAGTTTGTGCATTTACTACAAAAACTAATCCGGAGAACAAACAAACTGACAAAATAATTTTTTTAATTTTCATAGTTTCCTTTTATTGCAAGATACAAATTTCCTTTAACTTTTCAACATCTTCTGCAATGTAATCAGCTCCAGCTTCTTTCAATTCTGAATCACTTCCGTATCCAAAAAGAATTCCGCAGCTTTTTATATTATTTTTCTGCGCTCCAAAAACATCATGTTTTCTATCGCCAATCATAAGAATCTTATCAAGCTCTAAATGATTTCCTGATTTTTCTTCTATACATTTAAGCGAATACTTAATCACTTCATCTTTATTGCTGCGGCTTTCATCTGCATTGCTTCCGCAAATCTTTTCAAAATATTTATCAAGATTAAAGTGCTCCAGAATTTTTACGGCAAACACTTCCGGCTTTGATGTTGCAACATATAATTTTTTTCCGTAAGTTTTCAGATAATCCAAAAGCTCCGGAATTCCACTGTAAACAGAATTTTCAAAAATTCCTTTCTGCTGATAATATTCACGATATTTTTTCACTGCAACTTCAGCCTTCTCTTTACTAAAACCACACAGGTTTATAAAAGTATCATAAAGCGGAGGACCGATAAAAGTAGAAAGAACGCTGTCATCCGGAATTTTTTCATTCATTTCTTTAAATGCATATATAAAGGAATTTTTAATTCCCGGCTTTGAATCTGTAAGAGTTCCGTCTAAATCAAATAATAAATATTCAAATTTCTCCAATCTTAATTCCTTAAACTAAAAAAAATTCCGAAATAAAAACTACAAGACAACAGGCACATGCAACAGGAAAAAGTCCCGCACCAATTACTGCAAGAATTACACCAACCACAAATGCAATCAAACCGGAAAGCGGACTTTGAGTTGCATCGATAATTGCAGGAAATGTCATGACAGAAAGTGTTACATACGGTACATAATATAAAAATGACTTAATAAATTTATTCTTTATCGGTTTTTTTATGAGCGTTAAAGGGAGTGTTCTAATTAAATATGAAACAGCAAATGCAACTAAAATTGATATATAAATGTACATATTTTTCTTAGATTTTAAATTCGTTAAAGAATTACAAATCTTTTTTACCCTCCTCTGCTTTAGTATCTAATGAACGTTCGTTAGTTTCATAATCATCTTTTACAGGTTTAATTAATGCAACTACAGAAGAAATTATGACTGTTAATATAATCGTTCTTGTTCCGGCAGATAAACTTTTTACATATGGAAGAACTGAAGAGGCATAACTAATTAAAAAGCTGACTATCACTGTTACAAGTAAAACAAAATTCTTTTTTGCAGGAGGAATAATAATGGCAATAAACATTCCGTAAAGAGCAACAGAAAGCGCACTTACAATTCTTACAGGAAGAATGTTTCCTACTACTATTCCGCAGGAGGTTCCAATGCTCCATAAAAATCCGGCAACTATATATGCGCCGTTATTATAGGCAAGTTGAATTTTTCCTTTTCGCGCAATTGCAATTCCAAATAATTCATCCGTTACTTGAAAGCCCAGAATGAATCTGTAAATAAATGGAGTTTTTTCATCAAACTTTTGAGAAAGAGCACAACTCATTAAAAGATAGCGTGCATTAATAATAAGAGTGATAAAGGCGATTTCAAACCAGGCTGCACCCGATTCAATGCAGTCAAATAATGCTTTTTCGCCTGCAGATGCCATATTCAATAAACTTGCAATAAATCCCTGAAATGGATTTAATCCGGCTTTTCTTGCCAGAATTCCTAAAGAAAATGAAACGGCAAAATATCCGAGTCCTATAGGAATTCCATCTCTAATTCCTTCCAAAAAAACCCTGGATCTTGAACTAATACAATTGTTTTTCACTTTTATGTACCCAATTAAATTTTCGCAAAAAGTGCTAAAAAAAAATAGCGGACTGTTTTTACAGTCCGCTAATTGTATCAGTTTTTTATTTATTTGCCAAATCCTTTAACTCTTCAATCAGCTTTGGCAGTTCTGTATCCATTTTGTCTTTGGAGAACTGACAGGTTCCTACCTTCTCATGACCTCCTCCGCCATATTTAAGCATAAGGCTTCCGACATTTACTTTACAGGTTTTATTCAAAATGCTGTAACCGACAGCTGCAGAACAACCTTCACCGCCTTTACCGCTTACAATCCATGCAGAAATATTCTGATTAGGATACATACTGTAAATCATAAAGCGGTTTCCGGTATAAATTGGATCTACTCCACGCAAATCCGAAATAATTAAATTTCCTTCGGTTATTGTGTGAGTTCTTACCATATCCTTAAATTTTTCTGTCTGCTCGTTGTAAACTTCAATTCGTTCACGAACATCAGGCATAGCAAGAATTTCTTCTGTAGATTTATCGCGGCATGCAACCATCAGTTTTTCCATCAATGCATAATTTGGAACTGTAAATTCACGCCAGCGTCCAAGACCTGTTCTAGGGTCCATTAAAAATCCAACAAGAATCCAACCTGTAGGATTCTGAATTTCATCTATTGTAAGATTTCCTGAATCGACTTTATCTACAGCAACCATCAAATCATCAAAGTTAGGGAATTTTTCTTTTCCGCCATAATATTCATAAATGATTCTTGCGCAAGACGGAGTAATACGGCTTTCTCCCTTGTATTTTCCTTTAAGCTCATTTCTTTCAAATTCACTTGAATGATGATCAAACCAAAGACCGCATCCAGGAACAAAAGGAACATTAGCAAGACAGTCGTTTTCGTTAATTGGAATTAATCCATCCTGCAAATCTTTTGGATGTGCAAACATCCAGCTATCTATTACTCCAGCTTCAAGTAATAATGCTCCGCAGGCGAGTCCATCAAAATCTGATCTAGTTACTAATCTCATTTTTACATACCTCAAAAGTGTTCGTTTTAAGTTTCTATTTAATGATAACAGAAAAACTCATTTTTTCAAGGAAAAAAAATCCGAGAATACTATTATTATATTTAAAAATTTTGATTAAATTCCCAAAAGTCTGGCTGCATTTTCGCCAAGAACAGCTTTTCTTTCTTCGTCATTCAAATCAAGCATATTGAATCGCGAAAGTTCATCTGCATGATCCCACATTGGAAAATCTGAACCAAACAGAATTTTTTCGTATCCATGCTTTTTAATCATCATGTTAGCCTTTTCTAACGGAAGCTTCCATAATGTACTTGAAGTATCAAAATATACTTTCTTTCCAACAAGATATTCGCAGGCTTTATCCCACTCTGTGTATCCGCCAAAATGTGCAGCAATTACAGTAAGATCAGGATGTTTGGTAAGTACATTAGAAATTCTCTTTGGGCCTGAGAAATCATATCGAGAATCTCCAGCATGAAAAATTACAGGAAGCTTTAAATTCGAACAAACTTCATAAATCGGATCCATTTCGTTACAGTCGGCCTGGAACTTCTGAAAGTCACAGTGAAACTTTACGCCGCGCAAACCAATATCCTTTAATCTGTTTAATTCAGCTTCAAAATTTTCATAGGCCGGATGCATTGTTCCATAACCAATAAATTCCGGATGTTCAAGAACCTGAGAGTGAATAAAATTATTTACTGGCTCTACCTGAGAAGGTGTAGATGCAGCTGAATGAACGACATATTTATCTACTCCGATTTTTGCTCCGCTTTTAAGCAGCTCTTCTACAAGTCCATTGTAAACCATCGGAGCGTCATAAAATTCCCCAATAGCCTTTGCCGCTTTTGCAGCAATCTTGCATGGATAAATATGTGTGTGGAAATCGATAATCATTTTTTCGCTACCTACCGTTAGTTAGTCTTTATTAAATTAGTTCAGCATTCTTTTTCTAATTCGTCTATCTTGTTCTGAATCTTTGATTTAACAAATTTAGAAATTTCTGCTGTTGTCATTCCTTCAATTTCTTCCGGCATAATAGGTTTTAAATAGTGAACTTGAATAGGTTTTGTTGTTTTGTAACCTCTATCAAATATTCTATATGAATCAACCAAAACTACAGGTAGAATAGGACATTTTGCTTTTTGTGGACTTTTGAAACAGCCGGAATGGAAAGATGAAAGCTTGTTTGTTTCTGTTTCATAATCTCCTTCCGGGAAAATCATATAGTTTTCCTTCCTGATTAAATCTTCAGTTATTTCTTTAAAACTGGTCAGGATGGAATGCATGTCTGAATGAATAAGTCTGCGTGATTTTATAAGATAAGTTACTTCGCGGATAAAAGGTCTGTGACAAGCCTTGTCATTAAGAATTACACCTATCTGTCTTGGAAATGAATACCAGATTGCAAGAGGATCAAATTTTTCCTGATGATTTGAACAAAGATAAAATCCATCTTCTTTTGGAATATTTTCAAAGCCGAAAACATTTATCTTAATATTACAGGTATCAATCAACAGTTTAATTAATTTTAGACAAAAAGAGTAACGTTCGTCTGAAGAATATTTTTCCTGATGATTTGCCATATAAATCATCTTTGGATAGAAGCGTAAAATATTCCAGAAATTTTTTGAAACTGCCTTAATTATTATTGAAGTACTCTTTGTCATTTTCTTACACTAATAAAACAAAGTATATTATCATTTTTTCAATTTTTATTCAAATAGTCTTCAAATTCAGGATACTCTTCAACAAACTGTCTTACTGCTTCATCATAATCTGACCAGGTCGAAGAAAATAATCTTGTCATTCCTGGAATATACATAAGATCCGGAACATTAACAAATCTGTAATTTATGTTTTTTTCTTCAAACCAGCTTCTTACTTTTGGAATACAATTTTCCAGTACAAAGGCTAAAAAAGTTGAACAGATGAAGTTGTTTTCTACATAAAGATATTCTTGCTGCTTTTTTTTGCTGTATGTTGTTTTTGGGTATTTTAAATTTCCAAATTGCTTTTTTTCTTTTGCCGTAAAGAATTTCCTGTTAATTGTAAAAAAGCCTATCTGAAAGTTCAAAAATACATTGTATCGAACAGAAGGACTTTCATGATATACTTTTACGTATTCACGGACAAATTCATATTCTTCTTCTGTTACTTTCATTGCATAAACAACCTGAGTTGATTTTTTTGGATTGCCATGCTTCATATATTTATTTTCTTTTGGGCGTACACAGGACTCTCTGGCAAGCTGATATTTTCCTCCAGAGGTTAATCCATAAAAATCATCATCAAGGGTAAAATTTATTGCAGAATGACTGTAATCATCTTCTTTATTTATTAATGTAGCTTTTATTCCGCCTTTTAATATATTTGCTATATAAAAAGGATTTGAATAGACAGGATTATAAAGCCTTATAAAAATATATTTATAAGGCTGCTGTTCCGTATTTTCATCTGCAGCAAGTATCTCTTTCTGTTCTGATTCGTCTGTATATGCGTTTATTGCTTTTTGAGAATAAACAGGTTCCGATTCCGTGAATTCTAAATCGTCAAAATATAGTTCATCTTCTATAATTATTGAAGAATTATTTTTTACCTGTGTATTTTTCGAATTTTCTATTTTTGTTGATTTACATCCTGTAAAAGAACTTATCAACAAAAATAGAAAAATTATTTTTAAATAATGCCTGAAAATCACCTTATAAACCCATGCCGTTAATTGTTTCTACACAAAAAATATTATCTATACATAAATTTCAAGTTTTTTGCCTGTTGGCTGATATTGATAATATCTGACTCCTGCAGCATTCATAAGTCTCTTGGAAGCTTCTACAGAAGGTGTTCCGTCATATTTATTTTCTGCATAGATAACAGTTTTTATTCCAGCCTGTATAATAGCTTTTGCGCATTCATTACAAGGAAACAAAGTTACATATATTCTGCTTCCTTCCAGTGAACCATTTTTATAGTTCAAAATTGCATTTAATTCACTGTGTGTTACATAAGCATATTTTGTTTCTAAAGTATCACCTTCTCTAGCCCATGGAAATTCATCATCTGAACAGCCTCTAGGAAGTCCATTATAGCCCATAGAGAGAATTTTATTATCATCACTAACAATACATGCTCCAACCTGCGAATTCGGGTCTTTTGAACGCATTCCGGCAAGTCTGGCTACTCCCATAAAGTATTCATCCCATGAAATATAATCAGCTCTTTTGAAAATCTTATCTGCCATATAACACTCCATTTTTTTAATTAATTTAGCACAAATAAAAGTTAAAAACAATAATTAACCTTTACATAGCGTTGAATAATACCCTAAACATGCTGTTTTAAAGTACGAACGGTCATTAGAAATAAAAAAATGCTAACAAACGTTCGTACTTTAAAAAAAATTACTAATAATTGGTAGGAAAAAATGATTTTTACGAGTTTATCCACTTTTATAATGTTCCACGTGAAACAAAATGTGGATAAGTTGTTCACAATGTGGATAAAACATTTTTGAAGGTAAATTGGCTTATTAATGTATATACTGCATTCTACGGGTTTAATAAATGCTTTATTAATATAGATGTGCAGCATTATTCCTGACTTATTGAAAAGCAAAAAAAATATTATAAATGCTATAGCAGAAGAACAAATTCAGTTATAAATAATTAATTTTTACAGAAAGTACTATAAAGCATTATTCATAAGACATACAAATCAAATATTGTATAACCTGATCATTATCCACATCTTTTGATGTTATGTTCAGATAATACTCAATTTATACCGCATCGCGATTATAACTGTAATAAAAAAGCGGTTAAAGGACATTAAAGGATTATATAACACATATAGTGTTTCACATGAAACAATATTCAATTCTTATTGCTATTTTCAAATAAATGTTATGTTTCACATGAAACATTCGTTTTTTCTTATTGATTTATACTGTTTATCATTTCTTCTGGATACTTAGAAAAATAGCGCCATTAATTAATTGAAC
>JAEEGL012470325.1_pt1 | contig 10984 bp, 4 predicted proteins | sample 9134231 | NCBI WGS metagenome assembly JAEEGL01 (sample SAMN16246548, study PRJNA631951) | gut metagenome | biome: gut microbiome; feature: rumen; material: fiber-attached | host: Bos | place: Iran: Karaj | collected 2018-10 | reverse complement strand
GGAATCATACCTAATATCGTGGTCAGGGAAGCCATCATAACTGGACGAAGACGGCTTTTCGAACTGTCGATAATCGCACGGAGTGGCGTCACTCCATTGTCTATCTGAAGATTGATTTCATCCATCAGCACGATGCCGTTCTTGATCATCATGCCGATAAGACCGAGCACACCGATGATGGCTACAAAACCGAAGGGCTTGCCGGTCAGGAGGATGGTCGGTATCACACCGATCACAATCAGTGGTACACAGCAGAAGATGATGATGGGTTTCTTATAGTCTTTGAACAGGATAATCAGTATCACAATCATCAGAAGAATGGCAAGAGGGAAATTGGCGAACAGGTATTTCATCGAGTCATCGCTCGCGCGTTTCTCACCTTCCCAAGATAGGCTGTAGCCGGCAGGAAGCTCTATGGCTTCAATTTTCTTCGCTATGTCCTGACGGGCTGCCTCTGTGCCTACGCCTGGAACGGGTGAACACTGGGCACGGATGGAACGCTGACCATTATAACGCATCACAACGGGCTCCTCCCATACGATGTCAATGCCTTTTGCTACCTGACGAAGAGGTGTGCTTTGGGTCAGGGCCTCTATCAGCTCTTCTTTGCGGAGTGTGCCCGTCAGCAGTTTCTGAATCATGCTCCGGTTCACTACCTTGTGCAAATTGGGAATCAGACCGAAAACCACGATGTTTTCAAGGCGGCTGATGTCGTTACCATCGTTGTCTGTGCATTTCAGATAGATGCTCTTTTTGTTGATGCCGTCATAGAACGTGCCGATGGGGATCCCGCCGGTATAGGCCATGACCGACATGGCTACGTCTGAACGGCTTAAACCGCTGATGCGGGCATTCGACTGGTCGTACTTGATGTTCAGAACGGGAACTTGAGGACTCCAGTCTGAGGTCGGAAGATAGCAACTCTTGCTGTTGCGGATTATGCTCAGGGCTGAGTCACACAACACATGAAGCACGGCTGGGTCTGGACCATGGAAGCAGGCTTCTATCGGATATTTCTTGAACATCAGGTTATAACGCTTAAACTTGATGTAGGCATCCGGATACCGTTGGTTGAGCAACGTCTGCAGACTGTCCATTTCGCTGACCAGAGCGGTAGGGCTGGTGAAATCGATGATCAGCTCGCCATAAGATAATGACGGAGTGGCGATACTGCGCACAAGGTTGTATCGGCTTGGGGTTCCACCAATACTACGCGTGATATGGGTGATGTTTTTGTCCTTTTTCAGCAATGCCTCAATTTCTGTCAGGTCTTTGTTCACCTGAGTTGAATTCACGCCTTCTGGAAGTTTGTACTCCATATACAGCTGGTCGTATTCCATATCGGGGAAGAAGGCCTGGTTAAGATACTGGTATGCCCAGGCACATAGCCCTAACAGACCGATGGCCACTCCGATGGCTATATAACGGAAACGGATACCTACACGGAGTATTTTCTCCAACAGACGGTAGGTGAAACCGTGATAGGGATCGGATGAACTGGAAGTATCGGAATCGGTTGATGATGTCTCTTCCGGAGTGGGGGAGGCTGAAGATGAGCTTTCTTTTGAGGCTTCTGATGATTCGGATTCAGATGACTCTGTGGCTTTTCCTTTGGATGCTTTCAGACGATGTTTTGCTGCTTTACGCTCTTTGGCTTCCTGTTCTTCTTCAGGACTACGGAGCATACGCTGTGCCATTAAGGGCACATGTATGAGTGCTAATACCCACGACAACAGCAGCGAGACAGCAATCACGATAAATAGGTCGCGCACATACACTCCGGCGCTGTCCGGACTCAGGAATATGGGCCAGAAGGCTAGTATGGCAATCAGTGTGGCACCCAATAGCGGCATGCTTGTTTTACGGCCAATATTACATAGGGCTTCACGTTTCGGCATTCCGTTATGCATGTCTATCAGAATTCCGTCAACGATCACGATGGCATTATCCACCAACATACCCATTGCGATAATGAATGCACCTAAGGATACGCGCTGAAGGGTGCCGTCGAATCCTTTCAACACCAATAATGATCCTAAAACGATTGTCACAAGGCTGATTCCTATAATAAGTCCTGACTTGAAACCCATGGTGAATATCAGCACAATGATCACAATCAAAACCGACTCGGCCAAGTTGACCAGGAAGGTGGAGATGGCGCTGTTCACGCGTTCTGGCTGATTAAACACCTTCTCGAACTTCACGCCCACAGGCATGCGAGCCTGAAGGTCTTTGATTACTGCATCTACCTGCTTGCCTACCTGAACTACATCGTAACTGCCGATGCAGGCGATGGAGATACCTAAGGAGGGATTGCCGTCGCGGAACATCTCGTTGCGGGTGGGTTTCACATAGTCTTTATATACTTTTGCAATGTCGTGGATGCGAAGTTGCTCTTCATCATGACCCTGAATCAACATCATGCTGATGTCATCGACGGTCTTGAACTTGTCGTCAACACGGATACGGATGCGGTTGTCACCATTGTTGAAATAACCGCTGTAGGAGGTCTTGTTCTGGCTGTTCAGGGTCTGAATCACTTCTGTTGGCATCACACCTAAGTTTGCCATCTTCTCCTGATGCATATCTACATAGATGCACTCTTCTTTCACACCATAGATGTCGCAACGGGCAATACCTTCAATGTCGCTGATATTTCGTTTGGCTAACTCTGCATAGTCCGACATCTCTATGTTGCTCAGACCATCACCGGTCAGACAGTAGAACATGCCATATACGTCACCGAAGTCATCGCGGACGATGGGCTCACTCGCACCGGATGGCAACGAATGGGAGGCGTTCTCAACCTTACGGCGAAGCATGTCCCATTCCTGCTCCACTTCGTCATCAGGGAGAGTCTTCTCTAATTCAACGGTGATGATGCTCAAGTCACCCATCGACTGACTTTCGATATTGCTTATCGAACGCATCTCACGGATGCTTTTCTCAATTTTGTCCGTCACTTCAAGCTCAACCTCATGGGCGGAAGCGCCGGGATAGGTCGTCACAACCATCGCCTGCTTCACCTTCAACTCGGGATCCTCAAGTTTAGGCATCTGACGAAAACTCAACACGCCACCGATCGAAAGGCAGATGATGAAGAATGTGATTAGTTTCCGGTTATTTAAGGCCCAGTTCGAAAAATCTATCTTTCCCATTTGTTTCTTCTCTTTTCACTATGCACGATTAACGTTTCAATTAATGAAAAAAATCTTTAACTTACTTGCTCACGTTAATTTGTACTTTCTCTTTCACTACAATTTAAAGCTACAACAGGTTACCCACATTAGAGGTTGAAGTCTTGTCGGCTTCCTTCACTCGCTGACCCGGTTTCAGGAAACGGACTCCGGCGCTTACGACAGTCTCACCTGAAGACAGACCAGATATGACCTCAATATTACCGCGGGTATCGAGATTACCTGTCTGAACAACACGGGGAATTACTACACTGCGGCTTTTGTCATACACAAAAACGATAGAGCGGCCTTTGCTGTGAAGAATACAAGATGATGGTATCAGAACTGTGCCGCTACCGCCGCCTTTCATATAGCTCACATAAACCATTGTGGTCATGCCAGGGGTGATGCGACCGATATCTGCACCCGACTTGAAACTCAGACGAACCATATATAATTGGCTTGCATTGGCTTCTTTACTCATGCGGGAGATATCAAGTGAATAGATATTGTCGGGCATCACATCAAAGCTGCAGATGGCACGGATCATCTCACTGCGGCGGCTGTAATCAGAGCCAGGGATAAATATCTCAACCTCAATATTACGAGATGAGAAAAGCGAAAGGACCGACATCCCGGCTCCTACGTTCTCACCTGCATCGCGGTTTTTGCTCTGTACATAGCCGTCTATAGGAGAATATAGTTTGCAATAACGGACCTCATCACGGTGGTGAGCTAGTTTCTCTTCTATCTGCTGAAGACCATAACGGGCTTTGTCATAATTCGAAGCGGTGGCAGTACCCTCATTATACATCGAGATCACACGCTCTGCATCTGCTTTGATTTGGGCATATTCGGCTTCTGTCGCTTTCAACTGAACTTCATAGTCATGGGGGTCAAGTTCTGCTATCAGCTGACCTTTACGCACATGATCACCCTCTTTCACATATACTCTCGATAATGTGCCGCTCACCTTAAACGACGGACTTACAACATCCGCTGCTTTTGTCTTGCCAGGATAACTGATCATGCTCTCTTCGCCTGTCGATTCGGCTAGCGTGGTCTTCACGTATTGGACACTTTTCTCTTGTATTTTCTCTTCGTGGCATCCAACCAGCGACAGTTGCAATAAAACTACAAAGGAAAGCAGACAATAAGGGGAGATTGTCTGCAAATGCAGTCTGATTCTTTTTGACATCTTCTTTGCTGTTTGATGGTTTTGTAGAATAATCCTTTTCGTTTTACAAAATTACACTTTTTATGTGAATTATTACCGATTATTCCTGAAAATATTTATTCTTTTTGCAAAGTTAATCCATTATAATTAATTAGAAAAGGTTATTTTGTAATATCTCATGTTGTTTTTGTACTCATTTTGGCTATATTGAATGGTTTTTAGGCTACATATTGAACATTTTGGCTTTTTTCTTTCGCCAAAGGCAATTTAATTACTAATTTTGTATGGACGAATCATTCTACACCTTATAACAGTTTTGTCTTTAACTGCCTAATGCAATTTTAACTCACATATTATAATATGAATAATGACAATGTAGTTTATAGAATCATCTCAGGCAATAATAACGAGGGGTTCATGCCTGGAGATAAACCTGTCAGGTTTGCACAGAGCGGTATGTTCATCTGTACAAGGGGGGAAGTCGAAATCATGCTCGACGACAACCATTTTTTATGTACAGAAAACGATATTGTCATCTATTTTCCCTATTCCGTACTGAAAATCATTAATGCATCAGAAAATCTTTATGGATTCATGATGTCTGTCGATGTGAATGTGGTACAGCCATTGCTTTCTAAAATCACTGACGTCGATTCTATTCTTGATATTCGGCAGAATCCTGTCACCAAGCTCTCTCAAGCTGATCTTAACGCCATCAACTTTTATATCGAACTCTATCAGAAGCATCTCTTACTCTCAAAACAGTATGCCGCGAATAATCAAAGACGTTTTTGGCAGCTTAACAATCTCCAAATTGAAAATGTCAAGATGAATCTGGTACTGCAGATTATCCTTGCCTTCACTAGTGCGGAGGACAAACTGAAAAACACCATCGACAGAAGGGATGATATCGTCAGAAAATTTCTCAACGACCTCAAAGACAATTACCTTGAGCAACACGATGTCACTTTCTACGCCAACAGACAGTTTTTATCCATGAGGTATTTCTCATCCGTCATCAAGATGAGAACAGGACAGACACCGTCTCAGTGGATTGCATCGGTGCTTGTTAGAGAAGCGAAAGAATTCCTCACTGATTCCAATCTCACTATCAAGGAAATTTCCGAAAAAATGAATTTCCCAAACCAGTCCTATTTCGGAAAATGGTTCAAAACGCATGCAGGGATGGGACCACTCGAATTCAAAAAAATCGAAAACATGCAGTAAATCATTTTTCAGCTTTTTCTTTGATGATTTTCTTTGGATAATTCCTGCTTACATTATTCTTCAGTTAATACACTTTTCACTTAAATAAAAATCAAGCAATTCCTGTAAAATTAAAATAATTAAATGTTAAAAATCAAATAATAAATCGTAAATTTGTAAATCGTAAATATAAATCATGTTGTCAAAATTGAGATACTTCCCCTTGTTTGTCGCTTTGATTTCCATTGCGGCTGCTTGTTCTTCTGTCACACAGGAAGACAGGGAGTATGTCGATTTGTGCAACGATAAGGCGTATGGTTTTTATTATGTGTCTACCGATTCGGTCGTCAAATATGCAAATTTGGCGTTAAGACAGGCTGAGAGTCACTCAAATTACAGCGACGGAAGAGACGAGGCGCTGTGCAATCTTGGATTTGCCAAATATATGACGATGGATTATGATACGGCCAGTGCCTACCTACGGAGGGTCATCGATAATTCCTCTAACGAACTTTACAGGCTTATAGCAGATGTCATCATGATGAAAATCTGCCAGAGAAGGGCGGTCAATAATGCTTTTTACGATTATCATAACGATGCCCTGCAGAAAATGGAGCGCATCAGGCCGGAAGTGCGGAATATGAACGAAAGGCAAAGGAAAGCATGGAATTTCGCCGTCTCAGAATATCATCTCACGCTTTACGTCTATTATTTCTATCTGCGGCAGGAGGGGGATGCCAATAGGGAAATCGACTTTGTCAGCAATAATCAGGAATTAATACAGGACGACGAACAGCAGAGGCTTATGTTTTTGTTCCTTATAGGAAATGCGAAGAACATAGACAACCGGCTTACTGACGATAACACGACTAATCTGCTCGAGGCGGCTACGCTTGCAAAAGCGAATAACTTCAACTATATTCTCGCAAAAGCGCTTACGTCGGTAGCGGAGGACCTTATGAAAGCAAACGATTACAGGCCAAGCAGAATTAATCTGATTAAAGAACTGGTCGAATTCCCCGATTCTTGCGACGACAAACGGCTCCCGCTTGAGATTTGTAATTTCGCACTGAGAAAATTCCAGGACTATGGCTCCCTTTTTGATGTCGGACAGACTTACAACACCATTGCTGATTATTATATCAATGTCAACGAGAACGAGGAGGCGTTGAATACGATGATGAAGGCGCTCGAATGTGTGAATCTGCATCATAAAAGGGTGGCTGTAGACAACGATATTCTCTATGCTTACTCCGACTCCGACCAGTTTGCAGTAAACCAGCAGATTCAGAACAACGAGGATGACGAAGGAAGGAAAAACAACTACAACTCCATTGAAATGAAATGGATTGGCGACTCCATCCCCTGTCTGCCTGAATGGATGGCGGATATCAGGGAACATTTCTGCATCGTGTATAGTGCCATGGGGATGAAGCGACAGTCCGACTACAACCGGAATATCTTCTTGGATATAAAGGATATAACAAGGCAGGACAAGAAAATGGAACAGCTGTTGCAGACTCTGAAGGAAGAACAGAAAGATGTAAACAGGTCGATGATTCTCTCCGCCATAATGCTCTTGTTGCTTGCTGCCGCTATGGCATATTTCACAAGGAGAGTAAGGAAAAACTATCTTAGAAATTATTATCAGGAACTTAAAAGCGTTGAGGGTGAGATGAAGAAATGGAGGGAGAAAACCGACAGTGACTTCTCCAGCCTCGAAGAACACCATGAATTGGCTGTAGCCGAAAGAATCAGCAAGGAGAGAAGACTGGAAGACCAGAAAAGACAGTATATCAACAAAGCCACTTGTCTGTCTATCGTCTATGCTATCACACCTTTCCTCGACAGGGCGGTCAATGAGGTGCGCAAAGTCAGTGACGAGATTGTAAAACTAAAACAGAGCCATAATCCGTTGGACAGTGAATCTGGAAGACAGTCGAAAGCGGTTATAGACAAAAGATTGCAATATATCGCAGAACTTATCGAACGGATTAATGTCTATAACGACATTCTGGCTTCTTGGATTAAAATCCGACAGGGGGAGGTGGCCCTCAATATTGAAAATTTCGAACTTCAGCCCTTGTTTAATATCATGAACAGTAACCTGCGCACTTTCAAGACGAAAGGAATCAATCTGATTGTACGGCAAAATGAGTGTGTCGTCAAGGCTGACAGGGCGCTCACCCTGTTCATGATGAACACTCTGCTCGAAAACGCAAGGAAATATTCTTTTGAGGGAGGAACGGTCGAACTCGAGGCTTTGGAGAACGAACAGTATGTGGAAATTGCGGTCAAAGACGAAGGCAGGGGCATGTCGCAGGAGGATGTCAACACCATACTTGAAGAGAAAGTTTACGACTCGTCAAAAATCGGCGATGCTGACAACGACGAGGAACTAAGAAAAAACAAGGGATTTGGATTCGGACTCCTCAACTGTAAGGGGATTATAGAGAAATACAAGAAAACAAGCCCTCTTTTCAGCTTATGTAAGTTCGGTATTGAGAGTGAGTTGGGAAAAGGTAGCCGCTTTTTCTTCCGGCTGCCTAAAGGTGTCTTGAGAAAGACCTTTATGTTTTTGATTTGCTTAAGCTCTTTTGCTTGTTTCTCTTGCAGGAGTGAACAGCAGAAACTCGACAATGTGCATGCGAAGATTTCGGCTATGCCCGACGACCCGGATGTTAAATTGGCGTATTTTTTTGTGCAGGATATGTTGGATGCCAACGTCAGCCAGCAATATGAGCAGGCACTTGTCTTTGCCGATTCTGTCATCTTTCACCTCAATCAGTTTTATCATAACAATAAACCGTATGGCGATAAGTTCATCCATCTTTACGATGAGAATGAGATGAATGAGGTGGAGTGGTGGAATGAGGATTTTAATACCGACTATCAGACGATTATGCAGATGAGAAATGAGGTGGCTATTGCTGCGCTTGCATTGAAACAATGGAATCTCTATTATTATAATAATGAGATATTCAACCGCCTGCATAAACTGTCGTCTCAGGATGTGGCAATTGAAAATCGGTGCAACGAAATCAAACAGGCAAACAACAACCGCAAGACTTTGCTCTTCATTGTAATTGCAGCTTTGATTGCTGCCACTCTGTTCTATTATTTTATTTATTATAAGAATAACATTCTGCCTACTTTCGCTCTCCGACAGATACTTGAGCTGAACAGGAGAATTTTTAATAACAACGACGAAAAACAGCTTGCCACAATTATCCGGCAGGGTGTCAACGAAGTAAGAAGAACAAACGGAGTGGTACTTTGCCTCAGCAAAGACACGGTCTTTTTTTCCGAAAACTGCCCGCAGCAGGAATATCTCCACTCTGTCATCAGAGATGCCTATATCAAGAAGGAAAACATGATTCTCGACGAAGGCAAGACGCGTATCTATACGCTGGATATCAACAACGGGGCTTTTATCGGAGTGATTGCTTTCCTGCTCTATAGCGGTAATCTCAACGAGAATGACGAACAGCTGCTTAAGAAAATTGCCCAGTACACTGCTGAGAACATCTATTATTCCTCCGTGAGAATGGAAAAAATCAATGCCGACATCGAAATCATCGAGGATGAAAAAAGAAGGGCGGAGAGAGAAGCCAATATGGTACATGTGCAGAACCTCGTCATCGACAATACACTCTCAACCATCAAGCACGAGACGATGTATTATCCAAACCGTATCAGGCAAATCGTCGACGGAATGAAACAGAACGACGGTTGGCTGAACGCTGAAGAGACGCAGGAGAATGTCAATATGATGCAGGAACTCACATCTTACTATAAGGAGGTGTTCACCATTCTTGCCGACTGTGCGGCTAAACAGATTGTCAAGCCGATGTTCAAGAGAAAAAACATTCCGGTCAACGATATCCTCACTGCCACTGAGAAGGCGGTGGAGAGATATTCAAGGAAATACAAAACAGATATTGAGATCCATATTCCACAGTGTAACGCTAAAACGAGTATGGAAAACTTTGTCATTGCTGACCTCACTATGGTTAATTATCTGCTTGATAATATCGTGGAAGCGCTGATTATGCAAAAAAATAATGGGACTTTGAATGTCAATTTTGAAAAGTCAGCGGATTTTATTATGTTTGCATTCTCTTTCGACAATATCAACTGGTCGGAGGAAGAACTAAAGCAGCTCTTTTATCCCGAAGCACTCGCTTACGACCCGGTCAACGACAGGCTCAACGGGGCACAATGGCTCATAGCTAAGCAAATCATAAGGGAACATGACGAGCATGTAAGGCGGGGGTGCAGGATTTTTGCCCGGCATGCTAATGCCGACGGCTCCGGCATCAAACTATCTTTCACCATCCCTGCACTAAAAAAGAATAATTAAATGGTAATTCATCTGAAATAATTCAATCAATTCCTGTAATTCCTGTAAAAAATTTAAATCCTAAATATTGTTATGGACAAATTCAAAGTAATTATAGTTGAGGATGTAAAGCTCGAGCTTAAAGGCACTGAGGAAATCTTCAAAAACGAAATCCAACAGGCGGAAATCATCGGAACTGCACAAAACGAGGAGGATTTCTGGGCTTTAATCAAAAAAGAAGTGCCGGATCTTGTCCTGCTTGATCTCGGATTGGGTGGCTCAACCACCATTGGTGTGGAAATCTGCAGAAAACTGAGAAAAAACTATAGGCAGCTTCATATCCTGATTTTCACTGGAGAGACGCTGAATGAGAAACTCTGGATTGATGTGCTCGATGCCGGGGCTGACGGAATCATACTCAAAAGCGGTGAACTGCTCACCAAGGGGGATGTCCAGAGTGTTATGGACGGAAAACGCCTCGTGTTTAACCAACCTATCCTAGAGAAAATCCTTGAGCGATACAGACGTTCTGTGCTTACTGAGACGAAAAAGCACGAGGCGTTCGTCGATTATGATATCGATGAATACGATGAACGTTTCCTCCGTCATCTCGCGCTTGGATACACGAAAGATATGATTGCGCAGCTGCGTGGAATGCCGTTTGGAGTCAAGTCGCTCGAAAAACGACAGTTGGACCTCATCAACCGGCTTTTCTCCGACAAGGAACGCCTCAACGGTGTCAATGCCACAAGGCTCGTAACAAGGGCTATCGAACTGAGAATCATCGACATCGACAACCTCGAACCCGACGACGACTGATTATTAACCCGACGATGATTCTGACTGACATCAGTCTATAAAAGTCCGAACGCCATCTACCGTGTTGAGTGGTGACCAAATCCAAAGTTAATAAGCTTTTCACTTTTATTTGTCTTCTTAAATAATATAAAATTCCCAATAGCTGAATAAATAGTAAATAGTAAATCTGTAAATCGTAAATTTTTAAATCTTAATTCTTGCGCCGTTTCCTCAATATCCTCCCTGTTTTCCTGCTTCTGCTAATCGTAATTGTCGCTGTCATCT
>JAEEGL011617183.1_pt1 | contig 10984 bp, 5 predicted proteins | sample 9134231 | NCBI WGS metagenome assembly JAEEGL01 (sample SAMN16246548, study PRJNA631951) | gut metagenome | biome: gut microbiome; feature: rumen; material: fiber-attached | host: Bos | place: Iran: Karaj | collected 2018-10 | reverse complement strand
TTCAACCAAGAGGACGGCACCTACACTTATGTTGTCACGGAGGTTCCGGGCAACGAAGCAGGCGTGACCTACGATGATACGGTTTACACCTACGTGGTCACGATCAAGGAAGGCCCGCACAAGAATGAAGCCGGCGAGGACGTCCAGGGTCTCTACGCAGAGGTCACGATGAACGGCCAGACAGCCGAAGATCTTGAGGCTTCCTTCGTCAACATCAAGATGAAGCCGGTAGCGGTTCAGCTTGAGGCTCTCAAGACTCTGGAAAATGCAAAGCTCCTCAATGATGAGTTCTCCTTCGAACTTGTCGAGAGCAGCGAATCTGACGAGGCATTCACGACTCAGGGTACGGTTGATGAGAACGGTGTCATCACCTTTAACGCGATCACCTACATGGTACCGGGTACCTTCAATTATGAGATCCGTGAGACCGGTTCGACGGTCGACGGCATCACGCTTGATGAGACAGTCGCGCATGTGAGCGTTATCGTCGAGCTTGATCCGGCCGGCACGAACGGCGCATCGATCGCGACGGTCTATGTTGACGGCAATGTTGTCGGCACCGCCAGGTCGGACGGCACAATGACGCCGGCTGCGGAAGCAATCGAGACCGGTATCGAATTTACCAATATCGCAGAGCTTCCGACTGTTGACTTCGAAGGCGCCAAGACTAAGGATGACGACTTCGACGTTGAATTCGGCGAATTCACCTTTAAGCTTACAGCCGATGACTACACCGGGCTTGAGCTCATAAAGGGCGAAGAGGCGACTGCGCTCACTGCGGATGCCATTGCGGAGATCCCGAGCGGCAACTACAATATCATTGACTTTGACAACGTATTTGACTGCATCCGCTTCCCGGCAGAGGAGAAGACCTATACCTTCACTCTGACTGAGAATGATCCGGAGGAAGGCTGCCGTTACAACAAGGATACATCGGTGATCACGATCAAGGTTCCGGTCGTTCTCGACGAAGCTACCGGCAAATATGTGGTCGGCGAAGTAACCTATGAAAATGACGGCGAGCCGGTTGACGGAATCAGCTTCCTGAACACCGAAAAGAGAGCTCCGCTCACTGTCACGAAGACGGTTGCGGCAGGCGGCGATACGACGAAGCCGTTTGAATTTACCGTTATCTTCGATGAACCGATCGATGACCTTGTTCTCGCACCTGGTGCGGTTCCGGTCATGGACGGCCTCGATAAGGTCGGCTTCAAGTTCTCCCTGAAAGACGGCGAGAGCATGACCATCAAAAACATCCCGATCGGCATCGGCTATACCATTACCGAGACGGCTGAAGCAGGTTCCTCCTACCTTCCGACGAATGCGATCACGGGTACGATCGCCGAGGAGGAAGAAGGCGTAGAGAACAAGGCTGAGTTCACCAACGTGATCAAGAGAGGCCCGATCTCCATCACCAAGGAAATCGAGAACACCAAGGATTACATGAACGCCGGCGAGGATGAGTTTGAGTTCAAGATCACACTTACTCCGGGCACGGGCGCAGCGCTTGACGGCTTCTCCTATGTGATCGACAACGAAGACGCAGTCGAGGTTGACGGTCTTGAGACTACGGTCAGCATCAAGGCCGGCCAGGTCATCCAGATCCTCGACCTGCCGTACGGCACGACCGTTTCGGCGGAAGAGGTTAACGCGGAAGATCTCCACTATGAACCGGAAGAGTCCAAGCTTGAGGGCGTGATCTACAGCGGAACTGAGGGAGAGAATGATCTCAAACTCGCGTTCGTCAACGTCAAGGAGGTCGTAGAGCCGATCGCGGTTATCCTTGAGGCATCCAAGACAGTCGACGGAGCAGTTCCGGCGACGGTTGAGAAGGTCGTCGACGGCAAGAAGCAGGAAGTCCCGTTCGAGGGTGCATTCCAGTTCGGCCTTGCCCGCAAGTCCGCTCCGGAGGGAGCCGGCCAGCTGAGCGGCGCGACACAGGTGGGCTATAATAACGCGGAAGGAAAGATCGAATTCGACCAGATTGCCGGTTTCGATACACCTGGTGAATATGTATTTGAGATCTGGGAGATGACGGAGAGCGATCCGTACATCACATGTGACACGACCCGCTATGAGGCAAAGGTCACCGTCTCCTATGACAAGACAAACAACAAGCTCGTCATCGATTCCGTTGAATATGAAGGCGGAGAGGGTGAGACGGCGACATTTGACAACAAGACGGTTGCACCGGCACCGGCAAAGGCTCCGATCAACGTTGAGAAGACCGTCAACGGCGCGGCACCGGTTCTGACCGGCACCTACAGCTTCGTGCTGAGCCGCACATCCGCTCCGGAAGGCGCAGAGGCGTTTGAGACTGTCACTGCATTTGACGGAGCAGGCGGAAAGGTCGATTTCGCAGAGATCACCTACACCGTACCGGGCACTTACGTCTATGAAGTCAAGGAAATCAAGGGTGATGTCGAGAACATCATCTACGACGGCCGCACATGGACTGTGACGGTTGTTGTCGAGGATGACGGCACTGCAACCAATACGCTTGGCGCGACGACGACTTACACGGTCGAAGGCGAGAACCCGAGCGTTGAGGAGAACCCGACCGACAAGGCTCAGTTCGCAAACTACACGAAGGTTCCGGCTGAGATTCCGGTCAAGAAGACGATCGACGGCGATCCGATCTACGGTATCCCGACATTCACATTCACGATTGAGGCCAGCGAGGAGACTCCGGATGCTCCGCTTCCGGAAGAGAAGACAGTTTCCTTCGAAGAGGCTGATTTCGAGAACAACCAGGCTTCCGGTCTCTTTGAGATCACCTACGAGGCGGAAGGCACCTACAAGTACACGGTCTATGAGACCGCTGAGACGAAGGACGGCTGGACGTATGACACGGCTCCGATGACGGCGGTTGTGACGGTCACCTTCGAGAACGGTGCGCTGAAGGCTTCCGTGGAGACGTTTAAGGATACCGAGGACGGCGCATTCGTGAACACATTCGTTCCGATGCCGATCAAGTTCAGCAAACAGGATCTCGGCGGCGAGGAGCTTCCGGGCGCAACGATTCAGGTTATCGACGAGAACGGCACCGTTGTTGAGGAGTGGAAGTCCACCGATACACCGTATGAGCTCGTTCTTAAGCCGGGCAACTACACCATGCACGAAGTGGCGGCTCCGGAAGGCTACACGGTCACGACGGACATTCCGTTCACGGTTGACGAGAACGGCCTGGTCGAAGGCGATCGCGAAGTCGATATGACCGACGGCCCGACAAAGGTTGTCATCAGCAAGCAGGATCTCGGCGGCGAGGAGCTTCCGGGCGCAACGATCACCATCTATGACAAGGATGGCAACGTCGCGAAGACAGTATTTGACGAAGTATGCGAGTGGACATCCTCCGAGACTCCGAAGACCATCGAAGGACTCCCGGTCGGCAGCTACACGCTTCACGAAGTGGTTGCTCCGGAAGGCTACACAGTAACAACAGACATCAACTTCACGATCAGTGAGGACGGCACGGTTACCGTGACCGACGAAGAAGGCAACCCGGTGGATGTCGAGGAACTCGTTCTGACCGACGCTCCGATCGTTGTCAACTTCAGCAAGACGGATGCCGGCGGTGAGGAGCTTCCGGGCGCCGTGATCACAGTCTTTGATTCCGAAGGCAATGTCGCGAAGACCGTCAAGGGTGAGGAGCTCACCTGGACTTCCACGACTGAGCCGAAGGTCATCGAAGGTCTCCCGGCAGGCGAGTATGTGATGCATGAAGACACGGCTCCGGCCGGTTACACGCTCACGAACGACATTCGCTTCAAGGTAGAGGCTGACACAGGCAAAGTCACGATCCTTGAGATCAACGGCGAAGCTGTTGAGCAGGATGCGGAAGATTCGACGGTCGTCATGGTCGACGAACTTACCGACATCAGCATCAGCAAGCAGGATCTCGGCGGCGAAGAGCTTCCGGGTGCAACGATCACAATCTTTGACAAGGACGGCAATGTTGCCAAGACGGTTGACGGCACCGAGTGCTCATGGGTATCCTCCGATACTCCGCACGAGATCAAGGGTCTCCCGGCAGGCAGCTATGTCCTTCACGAAGTGGTCGCTCCGGAAGGCTACACCGTGACAACGGATATCAACTTCACGATCAACGAGGACGGCACGGTTACCGTGACGGACGAGAACGGCAATCCGGTGGATGTTGATGAGCTTGTCCTGACAGATGCTCCGACAGAGGTGAAGTTCAGCAAGACCGACATGGGCGGCAAGGAACTTCCGGGTGCTAAGATCGTCGTCTACGACGAGAAGGGCGAGATCGCGAAGACCGTCTTCGGCGAGGAGCTGAACTGGACTTCTACCGATACACCGAAGGTTGTTACCGGACTTCCGGCCGGCAAATATGTCATGCACGAAGTGGCTGCTCCGGAAGGCTTTGTGGTTGCAACGGATATCACGTTCGTTGTGGAAGCGGATACCGGCAAGGTTACCGTGATCGCAGTGAACGGCGAGGCAGTTGATGCGGCGAACAACACGATCGTTATGGTCGACGGCCCGGTCATCACTCCGAGCGTCGGCACACCGACTCCGAGTGCAGGTACGCCGACCCCGAGCGCGGGCACACCGACTCCGAGCACAAAGACCACTACCGGCACCAACGCGAAGACCGGTGATCCGAGCAACGCACTGCTCTGGGTGATGACGGCAATCGATTCCGTCGGCATCTTTGCAGCAGGCACGCTGATCGGCAGAAAGAAACGCAAAGAAGAGGATGAAGAAGAGTAATCCTTCTGATGAATGAAATCGGCGGGCAGCCTTACGGCAGTCCGCCTTTTCTTAAAGGAGAAGATGATGACCGAGCGCTATGAAATCGTAAAAAACTATATATATGATAAGCTGACAGCCGTGGAGCCGCCAAAATCAAGAAATGAAGGGCTCCGCCACATCACTGCGGTCTCCCAGTATGCGATCCTCCTCGCAAACATCCGCGGGGAAAATGCAGAACTGGCAGGCATCGCCGGCCTCTTCCATGATCTCTATGCCTACGTCACCGGGATCAGAAAGGAGCATGCGAAAGGCGGAGCCCATATGGCGAAGGACTGGCTGGATCAGACGGACCTTTTTACGAAGGAGGAGAAAGAGGCAATTGTAGGCGCGGTGTATTTTCACAGCGAGAAGGGAACCGTGCACCTGCCGCTCGACGAGATCTTAAAGGATGCGGATGTCCTGGACCATATCTTAATGAATCCGGGAGCATTCATCGGAAAAGAGAAGGAGAGAGCGGAAAAGCTCATGGAAGAACTTCATTTTGCATAACAAAAGCTCCGGGAAGAATCCCGGAGCTTCTGCTTAGAAAGGAGTATTGAAAAAGAGTTATGCAAGGATCTTTTTGCAATCTTCGGCCAGAGCATCTTTCTTGGCCTGTGCCTCTGCGAGGTCCTTGCCGAGAGTCGTGAAGTAGGTCTTGATCTTCGGCTCTGTGCCGGACGGGCGGACGATGACGGAGGAGCCGTCTTCCAGAGCGTAGATGAGAACATTCGCCTTCGGAAGGCCTGTCTCTTCCGGCTTCGCATAGTCGGTGACCTTGGTGACGGCCTTGCCTGCGAATGCCTTCGGCGGATCGTTTCTGAGACCGCTCATGATGCCGGCCATCTTGTCCATGCCGGACAGGCCCGGGAACTCGTAGCTGTCAACCTTGTTGAGGTAACGGCCGTACTGGGCGTAGATCTCCTCGAGACGCTGCTTGATGGAGGAACCGATGCTTCTGTAGTAAGCAGCCATCTCGCAGATGAGCATAGCGCCGATGACAGCGTCCTTGTCGCGGACATACGGTCCTGCAAGGTAACCGTAGCTCTCTTCGAAACCGAAGATGAAGCGGTCGACTTCGCCTGCTGCCTCGAGCTGGGCGATCTGGTCGCCGATCCACTTGAAGCCTGTAAGGACGTGGCGGAGCTCAACACCGTAGTGCTCGGCGATCGCGTCAGCGAGCGGTGTGGAGACGATGGACATGACAGCGACCGGATTCTTCGGCATGGTGCCCTTCTCGATGCGGCCTGCGCAGATGTAGTCGAGAAGCAGAGCGCCCATCTCGTTGCCGGAGACCAGCTCGTAGGAGCCGTCCGGGCACTTCATGGCGATGCCGACGCGGTCAGCATCCGGGTCGGTTGCGAGCATGAGGTCGGCGCCTTCCTTGATGGCAAGCTCGACACCGTACTTCATTGCCTCGTAGATTTCGGGGTTCGGATACGGAGCGGTGGAGAAGTAGCCGTTCGGATACTCCTGCTCCGGAACGATCGTGATGTCGGTGATGCCCATGTCATTGAGGACATGAGTGACCGGGATGAGACCCGTGCCGTTCAGCGGAGAGTAGACAAGCTTTAAGCCTGCGGTCTTCGCAAGACCCGGGCGGACCTGACGGGACTCGATTGCCTCATAGAAGGCAGCCTTGCACTCGTCGTCGACGTACTTCACGCAGCCTTCGTTGACAGCCTTGGCGAAGGACATTATCTTAATGCCGGTCAGGATGTCGGTCTTCTGGATCTCGTCATAGACGATCGCGGCAGCGTCATCGGTCATCTGGCAGCCGTCCGGGCCGTAGGCCTTGAAGCCGTTGTACTTGGACGGGTTGTGGGATGCGGTGATCATGATGCCCGCGTTGCAGTTGTAGTAGCGGGTTGCGAAGCTGAGCGCCGGAACCGGCATAAGAGCATCGTACATAACGACCTTGATGCCGTTGGCGGCGAGGACGCCGGCTGCTTCCTTGGCGAAGACATCGCTCTTTAAGCGGCTGTCATAGCTGATCGCGACGGTCTGTGTTCCGCCCTGAGTCTTGGCCCAGTTGGCGACACCCTGTGTAGCCTGGCGGACGACCCAGATGTTCATGCGGTTGGTGCCCGCACCGAGTGTTCCGCGAAGTCCGGCGGTACCGAACTGCAGGGCAACCGCGAAGCGTTCCTTGATGGCTTCCTCATCATCAGCGATCCGAAGAAGCTCAGGCTTTAAATCCGGATCCTCAAGATCGGCGGCAAGCCAGCGTTTGTATTCATCTTTGTACATACATCTTCCTCCGTTCCGAAGGCCGTTTTCCGGTCTTCATGTTCATCTGCGTGAGCAGCTTTTTGTACTAATATTACTATAAAGGAAAGGAGACAATTTGTCAATATTTCCAAAAAATGAAGGGAGAATGACAAAAAAAGGGACCTCACAAGGTCCCTCACAATGCATTGAATACGATTATTCTTCCATCTCCGTCGGTGCGTCAACCGCGTTTTTCTGCACGGAAACGACGCCGTTCATGCAGCTCTTCATGGTCTTGTAGCCTTCGCTCGTGGCGATGATCTGTCCGTTGGTGGCTTTTAAGCGGAAACGGAACTCGCCGGACTTGTCTGTGTAGATTTCAAACTTCGGATGTTTCTGCTTTTCGAATCCCTCTACGGTCTGGTCCTCAATGCCGGCAACCGGTGCATTCTTTGCGACGGAAGCGATGCCCTGCTTGCAGGTGATGAGAGACTTGTAAACCTGGGAGCTTGCGACTACCTGACCGTTCGTCGCCTTGAGATCGAATTTATAGCCCCCGTTCTTGGTTTGCTTGACTGCAAATTTTCCCATGATACACCTCCTAAATGCATGGATTATGGTCAAGTTAAATAAAGGAATGTAACTTTAGTATATGCCAATTGTCAGAAATATACAACAGATTTTTCAAAAAAATGTGAGCTCTTCCGCGATTAAATCAAGATTTTCGTCAGAATGCTCGACTTCCTTGGAGTATATTTTGGAGGTGTCGATGCGGTCGGAAAATGAAAACCGGCCGCCGTTCTCATGGAAGCGGGCACAGTCAAGGTCGCGGACAGTCAGAAGGCCGAACAGGGAGAGGCGGGCCTTCCCGAGGACATCCGAATCGTAGGCCGCCCGGGGGAAGTAGCGGTTCACAAAGTAGCAAAGAAGGAATTCGTAGTCGTCGAGGGGGTCGCCGGACCGGGAGGTGAGGTAGGCGCGAAGGCGCTCCTCGTAGGTGCCCTCCTCTTCCATGGCGGTAAGGGAGGCGAGCGCATGGGTCCAGCGGTCGTCCAGAACCTCGAGCTCACCGAGGATCTCAAGGCGGCTGGAGAAATCCGGCAGGTCTCCCGGGAGGAAATCAGCCTCGACGGAGGCGGATTCGTCGAAAGCGAGTTCATCCGCCGGGATTTCGGCAGTTTCATGCTCGTTGAGGAAGGTCTGGACTGCCCTGCAGTAGTTTAGGAAACGGCCGATCCTTTCAGGGAGCGGGCGGGGGCGGTCAGAAAGAAGCGCGAGGGCGCGGTCTCGGACGAGCGCGATCCCCCGGCAGAAGGTTTCCTCGTCATCGGTGAGAGGTTCCTCATCGAAATCGCCGAGCATCGTATCGCCGAGATCGGTCACGGTGAAGCCCATCGGGCGGATCATCGTGAAAATGAGCCTGCCGACCTCCGGGCAGGAGAGCGTGAGGCTCTTTTCGATGGTGTCGCCGAGCTGAAATGTGTAGCGGGGGTACTCGGAGCAGACCGTGCAGAGGGCCTCGGGGCCGAGGTTTAAGACGATGTCGCAGAGATTCTCCTTATTCAGGAACGGACAGCGGCCGTCCACGCGGAGGCGGAAGGTGTGGTCGCCCTCGGAGCCGAAGACGCCGCTCTCGTCACCGCTGCCGCGGGCTTCATTTTCCTCAGACATCGAAAGACGGAGCCGTTCTCCGAACGGCCCCGGTACAGTGCGGTAATATTCAAATGTGTCCTCGTCGATGTCGAGCTCCCAGCCTACGCAGCAGGAGTCGGTGCATTTTCCGCCGATGCAGGCGAAATCGACAAAGTATTCGGGAAGACGCAGCTTCATTCCTTCGCCATCTCCTCAAGTGTGGTGAGCGCAAGGTTGTAGGTGACGGTGTAGTCGAGCTCGAGCTCGGTCATGCCCTTCTCGAAGGCATCCTCGACGGAGGTGAGGCCGTAGTAGTTCAGGAACTCGGACTGCATGTTCTGGTACTCGGCCGAATCCGTGCCGCGGCCCTCCCTGGCGAGAATCGCGTGAGCCGTGAGAAGGATCTTGGCGCGGGAGCGGACATAGGCGTCCTGAGTCACGCCGACCTGATCGAAGAGCTGATCGGTCGTCATGCTGTTGGCCTCCGCGTAGGATTCAAAGTAGGCGACGATCTCGTCCCAGAGGTTCTTCGGGTAGGCCTTGACGACGGAGTTGTTGCAGACCTCGGAGAAGTATTTGTCAGCCGACTCGATGACGATCTCGTTGATCGTGACGTCGAAGCGGGCGTCCTTGCCGGCCAGCTCCTCGGAAGCGTACTGTTCGGGGAAGGTCACGTTGACTTCGACCTGATCGCCCTTTTTGTGGCCGATGAGCTGCTCCTCGAAGTCGTCGATGTAGGATGCGGAGCCGATTTCGAGGTTCGTGCCCATGCCCTGGGTGTTGCCGCCGTCGAAGGGCTCGACTTCGCCGTTGCCGTCGAGGTCCGCGTAGCCGATGTAGTCGATGTTGACGGTGTCGCCCATCTTAACCTCGGTGCCTTCGGGTGCGAAGGGGTTGAAGCTGTCGTAGGCAGCAAGGGTGATGAAGTCATCGGCGGTTTCGGCGGTGAAGTCATTTTCGGAGACCGGGGCGTCGTCGAGTGCGATGTCGCCGACAGCGCTTGAGCTCTCGGTGCTTTCGGCCTCGGAGCCGGTGGATTCAGATGCTGCGGATTCCGCTGCCGTGGATTCGGATGCAGCGGATTCGGCTGTGGACGCTGTCTGGGATTCGGCTCCCGTGCTGCCGCAGCCGGAGACTGCGAGCATTGTTCCGGCGATGATGATCGCCGCGATTTTCTTTTTCATGATGGATGTTCCTCCTTAATTAAGACGCTTCAACCATCATACTCACTAATTGTGAAAAAAGCAAGAACAAAAGAGGGACGGTTCTTACGCCGTCCCACTGCGGTGCTTTACAGGCGTACAGCGCCGGTTGCGCGGATGTTCATCGGGTAGACGTTCTCGCGGCCGAACCAGCGGGAGATGTAGTCGACGTACTCCTGCTCCTTCTCCATCGGGATGACCGCCGCGATGACGCCGGCAAAACCGCCGCCGTGAACGCGGCAGACCCCGCGGCCGATCTTCTTAAGGTAAAGCTCCGTGAGGACCAGGGCAAGCGCGATCTTCTCCTCGGTCGGGTCGGCGTTGGTGTAGACGTTCTGGAGCAGCTCGTAGGAGGAGCGGCCGGACTCCTCGAGGAGGGTGAGAACCTTCTCGATGTCGCCCGCCCTGACCGCCTCGCCGACCTCGCGGACGCGGCGGTTCTCCTCGAAGAAGTGGATCGAGCGGAGGATGGCGCGGTCATTGTCGATCTTGTCGACGTTCATGAGAAGATCGTCGAGGCTTACATCGCAGAGGCGCTGGCCGCCCAGGATCTTCGCAACCAGCTTCATCTCATCCGGGATCTCGGAGTACTCGGCGGAGAGGTCTGCATGGCCCTTGCCGGTGTTCACGATGACGTAGGAGTAGCCGCCGTCGGCAAATGAAAAGCTCACCTTCTCGTAGACCGGATCCGGATCCCTGAAGGAAAGCATGATCGGGCCGCCGACCGCGCAGGCCATCTGGTCCATGAGGCCGGAGGACTTGAACCACCATTTATTTTCCGCATACTGGCTGGCCTTCGCGTAATCGGCGCAGGTGAGCGCGCCGTCGTTGAAGAAATCGTTGATGATCGCCATCACCAGCATCTCGAAGGATGCGGAGGAGCTGACGCCGGCTGCGGGGATGACATTTGTCTTTGCGTAGCAGTCAAAACCGCCGATCTTGTGGCCGGTACGGAGGACATACTCGATCATGCCGGCGACGAGGGCGGTCGTACCCTTGCCCTTCTTGATGCCGCCGAGGTCATTTATGTCGATGATCAGCTCGCGGTAGCCCTCGGAGAGGATGCGGACAAGGCCGGTGTCCGTCTTTGCGGCGGCGCCGATCGTGTCCAGCGTGATGCTGCCGGCGAGAACCAGGCCGCCGTTGTGGTCGGTGTGGTTGCCGATGATCTCGGTGCG
>JAEEGL010812062.1_pt1 | contig 10984 bp, 7 predicted proteins | sample 9134231 | NCBI WGS metagenome assembly JAEEGL01 (sample SAMN16246548, study PRJNA631951) | gut metagenome | biome: gut microbiome; feature: rumen; material: fiber-attached | host: Bos | place: Iran: Karaj | collected 2018-10 | reverse complement strand
TTTACATCAACCGTTTTTGAAACTCTATGCCTTCCTCTCTGCACCCAGTCGATACCTGTCTTGAGGTCGTCGCCGAGGGAGATTTCGATGATGACGGTCTCGATCAGCACCTGGGAGAGCTTCACGTCCATGTTCTCGACGACATCCTTGATGGCGCGCATGTCGGCCTTGCGGGCCATGATGACTATGCCGTTGATGCGCTTGTCGGAGAGGACCTTGACGTTGTCCTTGTTGAGCTCGCCGAGGCGCGAGGCGTTGGCGTTCTGGAATGTGGGGTTGTTGGAGGCGCCCACGCGGCGCTGCGCCGTCGCCGGCTGCTGGGTGGTGCCGCGCGTGAGGTTGCTGTTCGCGGCGCCGCCGCGCTGCGTGTTGGCGTTCTGGTTGTTCTTCTGCTGCGAGGAGCCGCCGGACGCGCCGATGAGGTCGTTCAGCATGGAGGCGACGTCCTCGGAGTCGGCGTACTTGAGACGAATCACGCTGATTTCCACCTCGGGAGTCGTCTCCACGTCGAGCGTCTTGATGACCTTGTCGAAGAAGTCCATGTTGGACTTGTTCGTGATGACGATGAGCTTGTTGGAACGCTCGTCGGCGAGAATGAGCACCTTGCCGCGGATCATACCGCGGTCGGCGTCGGAGACGGCCGCCACGAGGTTGACGTTGGGCGTGTTCGCCGGCGGCTCGTTACGCGGCGCGCCGGGTCGGTTGTTGAGGTTCAGGAGACGGCTCGGCTGTGGCGCGGGCGCGCTCTTGCCGAAGCCGAGCCCGCCGGAGGTCTTCGCGCCGGAAGTCTCCTTCTGGGTGTCCTTCTGCGACTCGGTGACGATCGTCTCGAGCGCGGTCTTGATGTCGGCCGCGACGGCGTACTCGATCTGGCGCACGAACACGTCCTCCGTCACGGGCGTAGCCACGTCGAGCTCCTTGATGACCTCGAGCATGCGGTTCACGTTCTCCTGCGTATCTGTGACGAGGATCGTGTTGGTGCGCTCGAACACCTGGAAGAGCCCGTTCGGGTCCTTGAAGCCCTCGATGGCCTTCTGCGCCTCCTCGGCGGTGATGTTTTCCAGGCGGATCATCTGGCTCACCACCTTGCCCTTCTCGGGAAGGGGCTTCTCCGGCATCCGCATGAGGATCGGGTTGCCCTGCGTGCGCAGCGTCTTGCGCTGGAGCGCGCGCAGGAACTTCTCGCCGAAAGGCTCCAGCACCACGCCGTTCATCGTGAGGGTCACCTCGATCGCCTCGAGGTACTCGTCCTTCGTGAGCAGCTGGCCCTCGAGCGACTTGAGGGTGATCGTGCTCTTCGGAAGGTCGGGTGCGGGGATGATCGTCTTGCCGCACTGCTCGGCGTAGGCGTCCAGCACCAGCTCGAGCGGGGCCTGGTTGAATACGAGCGCCGGCACGCCGTTCGTGCCCTTGGGCGCGTTCTTGATCGCCTCCTTGGCCTCCTCGGCGGACTGCTCCTGCTGTTGCTGCTGCGCCGCCGCGCCGGGACGCATGAGGCCCGGACGCCTGTTGAGGATGTTCGGACGCCGCAGCTGCGGGGCCTGGGCCTGCGCCAAGCCGACGGCCGCAACCAGTCCGACGCACGTCGCGATCATAAATCTCTTCATTTGCTGTTACCTTTCTCTTCGTCTTCGCGCAGGTACGCGCAACATATCGTCATCTTGCCCTTTAGGTATCCGGTGTTCCTGCCGGAGTTGGAAATGCCTATGGACCGCACGTCGAACATCGCGTGGTCGGCGGTCTCTAGGGCACGCATGAACTTCACGAGGCTCTGGAGGGACGCCGTCCACTCGAGGTCGATCTCAAGCTTGTTCAGCACTCCCTCCTGCTCCTCCTTGCCGTAGTTCTGCTTGCCCACGGACACGTTGCAGTCCTTCGCCAGCACGCCGAGGCGGCTCATCCAAGTGGCGTTGGCCAGCTCGTTCTCGGCCAGGACGGGGATCTTCTCCTCCTCCTCCAGATACTCCGCCTCCAGCGAACTGCGCTTGCCGATGAGGTTCTTCTCCCTCTGGTACGTCTTCACCGCGTCCTCGTAACCCTTGGCGGACTTTGTCCATTCCCGCTGGAACTTGGTGAACCACAGCACGGCGGCGAGGCCGTACAGGGCCAGCACGACGACCGACAGCAGTATCGCCCGGTCTCTCAACGAAAGGTTTCCCATTATCTGGCTCCCTTCCTGCCGCTGGCGCGGCGCACAGGCTTCTCGTCCTCGTCGGGCTCCTGCAACGTGGCGACGATCCTAAACTGGTTCTTGGTCATGCCGCCCGGTATCTGCACCCCGCCGGGAAATAGCTTGTTGCCTTCGGCGTCCTCCAGCTCGTGGAGCGCCTTCTGGTAGTCGAGGGCGTTCTCGGAGTCCGCGATCACCTGGAGCTGCACCGCGTCGTCGCGCGTGTAGCGGAACTCGCGCAGGCGGATGTCGTCGCCCTCGGTTCCCGGGAGCGCGTCGGAAATGCGCTTGAGCAGCATAAGCGCGCCGTGCTCGCGGTCGCTGTAGCCCTGCACCATCTTGAGCTTCGTCTGGATGCTCTTCGCCTCCTTGAACGCGGTCTGGTGGCGCTTCGACTGCGCCTGCTGCCGCGCCGTCAGCTGCCCGTAGACGAACGGCACGCCAAAGAAGACGCCCATCACCGCCAGCCACACGGCCATCGCCGCAGAGACCCCGATCGTGAGCTTCTTCTTGAAGCGCGCCTCGCGCAGCGCGGCCGTCCACGAGGCCGGCGTCACGTCGCACGTCGCGCCTTCCGCCGCGCGCTGCGCCACGCCCTCGGCTGACTCGTACTCGTCCGCCGTCGTCTCTGCCACGCGCACGGGGCCGAACGCAGAAAGCTTTGCAAGCAGGGCCTCGTCCACAGGCTTCTCGGAGAACACCACCACGTCCTCGATGGCTCGCGCGCCACCGAAGGCCTCGCCCTGCAACAGGGAGAGCGTCACGTCGCGCGCCAGCTCGTCAGGGGTTCTATCCTCGCCTCCCAGGCCGCGCAGAAACACAGGCGCGCCGTCGTCAAGAACGATCACGTCCCAGCCGTCATCGAGGTTCATCAGCACCAGACGGCGAGCGGCGCCTTCCTTCTCGCATATCTGCGGCCAGAAGGCGCGCAACCGACCGAGGGCCGTGATATCCGTCTTGGTCACGTTCACCTTGGCCGCCACAAGCGCCGTCGAGATGTCCTCGGCGGCCGACTCCGGGAGCGCCGCCGCCACCGCCACTATCTCCTTGTCCGTCTCGGCCACCGTCTCCACGCCCACGGCCAGCGGCTCGTCCGGGAACGGCGAAATCTTCTGCAGCGCGTCCTGGGCAGTCTCCTCCAGATCCTCGCGCTCGTCCACCGGCAGTCGCAACACCTTCACCAGAAGTCGCGAGAGCGGGACGGAGAGAATGAACTCGCGAGTCTTGAACGTGGCAGCCGCCTCGCCTAGCGCATGTGCCAGCAGATCGGCCCCGCTGGGAACGTCGGAAGCATCCCCCTCGGCGCCATCCGCCGGGGGAGCGGTGCCCTCGCCGCTCCCGTCCGCGGCGCCATCTTCGGAGGGGACACCCTCATGCACGTCCGCCACCGCCTCGTCCAGCGACCAGGTCTCAGCAATCGGGCGCGAGAGCGTCCCGCCGGACTCCGCCATGCGCACGCCGCGCATGAACTTCCCTTCGAGGGACAGGACTGTAACTTCTTTTGCCATTCGGTCTATTATCTCATTTTACGGGCCGACGCGCAAGATGAACGCATCCGCTATTTTTTGATATGCGCCGCCCGCCTCCCGATGACAAGCCCCCGAAGAAAGGATCAGCAAAGGCCGGTCACGCGCTCGACCGACTTCTGGCAGCAGGCCGTGATGGACGCGTCGCCGGCATAGATGTGGACGCCGCCCTTCGTGCGCGTGATGCCGGTGTAGAGTATCTCCCGCGTCAGGAGCGGATTCTCCCCGTCCGGCGGCAGGACGATCGCCACATCGTTGAACTCGGATCCCTGCGACTTGTGGATCGTCGTGGCGAAGGCAAGTTCGGTCGCCGGCAGAAGTTCCAGGCGAACGGGACGAGGCCGTCCCTCGCCGGGCAGGTGCAGCACCTTGGGCTCGTCCGGCATCACGACGCCCACGTCTCCGTTCGCGACGCCCTGCAAACGGTCGTTCTGCGTGATCATCATCGGAATCGGACATTTCGTGCCGAATCGTTCCCTGAGGAATTCATTCAGCCGCTCGGCGCCAAACGGCCCGTGCCGCAGCGCGCACAGCACGCGGAAGTCGTTCAGCCGATCCAAGGCCGTCTTCGCGTCGGCGCTCTCCGCGAACCGCGCGAACTTCTCCCGGCACAAGTCCATGAAGCCGGGCCAGACCCTCGGCGACGACGACGCGCCGCCGCCAAGCTCCACGTAGCTGACGATGCCGCCGTTCCCCTTCAAGATGGTCATCACTTCCTCCGGACGATTCCCGTTGACCGCGTCCGCGACGCGCGCGATCTCCCCGTCCGGCGGGAAGCGCGTACTTTCCCTGAGCCGGCTGATCGACACGCCCGGCATCCGGCACAGGTCGCCGAACACACGCCCCCGCTCCACCGACGCGAGCTGGTCCACGTCGCCCACTAACGTCAGCTTGCACCCCTCCGGCAAAGCGTCCAGGAGCTTCGACATGAGCGGCAGGTCGATCATGCTCGCCTCGTCGACGATCAACCAGTCGACCGCCAGCGGATTCTCGCGCCCATGATGGAAACTCACCAGATCGTGGCGCGAGCCGAGCAACGAATGGATCGTCGTCGCCGGCGCAGACACGATCCCCGCGTTCGCCATGGACTCCGTCATGCGGGCTGCAGCCTTACCCGTCGGCGCCGCCAGCGCGAGACGCAATCCGGGATTGGAATCCTGGAGATACCGCACGGCGCGCGCGATGGTGTGCGTCTTCCCCGTCCCCGGCCCGCCCGTCAGGATCGTGAACTGCGCCTTGCACATCGCCACCACGGCGGCGCGCTGCTCCTCGCGCAGGCGTGCGTAGAACGCGTTCGCCGGCAACACCACTTCCTTAGCGGAAACGTTTGCGGCCATCGCGGCGATCCGCTTTGCCACGTTCCGCTCGTACAGCCAGTTTCGCCGCGTGTAGAGCAAATCGCCGCAGACGACAAACGGCGTCTCGGCGCAAGCCGCATCCAAAGACGCATCGGCAAAGCTCACGACAGCCGGCTCGGCGGACAGCGCCTTCACATTTGCCTCGCTCACACGGCAACAGACATTGCCCTCCTCCACGTCGGCCACGGTCGAGGCGCAGATTTCCGCCACCGTCGCGTTCCCGCCGGTCATCCTCAGCACCAGATCCTTGACTGCATCTTTCATGTCCTCAACCCTCCAGTCCCAGAGCAGCAGAAAGCCTGTCCAACACAGCCTCGCTCGGACGGTCCACAAACACGGGCGCTTCGCCGCCCGCCGCGATGCCTCGCAGGAAATAGTAGCGCACGCCACCGAAGTTCCTGTCCCACGAATAGCCCGCCCCCATCGTCTCCTTGAGGAAGCGATGCAGCACCACCGAATAGAGCAGGTACTGGAAGAAGTACCCCTCCTTCGCCATCTCGGCACGGACGCCCTCCGCAGTGAAACCCGTCGCCTGTCCGTTCAGGCGGTTCGACTTCCAGTCGACGACGTAGAAGTAACCATCCCTTCGAAAGACAAGATCCAGATACCCCTTGAGAAAACCCTTGGGAATGGGACGATTCCATCCGGCCAACACCTCAAGGAACGCCTTCTTGGACGCATCGCCGCGCCATTCCTCGCGCAGAATCGCGGCGAGAGTGGCCGTGGTGTCCGCGGCGGCGGACGACGAGAAATCGAACTCCCATTCACTGAACCGATCCGCCCAGGCGATGTCACGCAGCGTGAACGAGTTCCCTTGCGGCGGCTGAAGCGGATAGTCGAGCGCGGCTGACATCATGTCCGCGACCAGCTTTGCCCTCCTTGCGAACAACTTCTCGTCTGAGTCGGCAAGTCCGTAGACGGTCAACGCCTTCTTTGTTTCGTCCAGAACGGTTTTCGCCGTTGCATCGAACGGCAGCCGCTCCAGAATCGCGTGCCAGCACGTTCCCGTCTTCGTGCCGCCCGGCAACGTAAAGATGCCGACGGGCGCCTCGGCCTCGACCAGGGTCTCCCCTGACACGTCGAAGTCATGCTCGCTCTCGCTTGAATCATGCGATGCGGGCGCGAGCGACGAATAGCTCCCCTTCGTGGGCCGCATGGAATACGCACGCGGCATCCGCGCGTCCATCAAGACCATTTCCGTCTTCGCCGGCGGCACGTACGGGGGAAGAGGCGTTTCAAGCGGCTCGTACTCGGACCAGGCGATCGGCGACGTAGGATCGTCCGCCCCCGCGCCATGGCGCTGCGCGTTCTCAAACAGGCGTCCCAGCGGTGAATCAGGGGCTGGTGCCGCCGTCACCACGACCGTCCGCTTCGTCGCGCGCGTGAAGGCCACGTACAGAAGACGCATCCGCTCGGCATCGTGCTCGACTTGCGCCTTCGCCGCCGCCTCGTCGGACACGCCGACATGCAGGTTCAGCTTCTCGTCATGGTAGAAGAACGGTTCCGACGGATCCACGCCCCGTGTCAACGGCACGATCACGACCGGGAACTCCAGCCCTTTCGAGACGTGGATCGTCATGATCTTGAGCGCGTCGCTCTCGCTCTCCAGCTGACGCGCGTACTCTTCGGCATCCATCTCGCCGCCGCCAGACTGGTTGATCCGCTCCGTGATCCAGTTCACGAGCGCCTCCGGCGACGGACCGATCTCCCGCACGGCGGAACCGGCCAGGTCGACGATCTGCATCAGGTCCGCCAAGAGCCGTTCGCCGTCCGGAAGTTTCGCAAGATTACGCCGGAAATCGCAATCGGGATGCGTCTCAAGGGCGGCGAAGGCCGCGTTGAACCCTCTCGTCTGCCACTTCTGGTTGAGGTCGCCGAAGAAGCCGACCATGTCGGCAAGCATCTCCTCGTTATCGAGAACGTCTTCGTTGAAGGAGAAGAAACATGTCAACAGGGCCGCCTTCACCTGTCCGCGTCCGCCCATCTGCGCCATCGCCATCAGCACCTGGCGCAAATCGGCGGCAAGCTGTCCGGCGAAGACGTTTCCCGCCTTCTGCAGAACGGCCGGCACGCCGACGTCCCGCAACATGTCCCGATAGCTGGCTCCCTCTACGTGCGACGACACCAGGATGGCGATGTCCTTGGGCGAGAGGCTCTTCCCGCGCTGTTCTTCGAGGATGTTCAGGACGGTATCGACGACGGCCTGTCCGCGCATGCTCGCCTTTTCCACTTGGACGATCCGGAACGGCGACGGATCGTCCTTCCCGTCGGGCAACGTCAGCGCCGCCTTGTCGGAAGACCGCAGTTCATCTGGGTAGTCGATCGACTTGTCGCCGAAGGTGTAAGCGTCCGGGCCGTCCATGAACAGCGCGTTCACCGCGTCGATGAGGCGCGGCGTGGACCGGAAGTTCCTATCCAGGCGGAAGGTGTTCGCCGCCACCCCCGGATCGGTCACGGCCTTCTTGTAGGTGTAGATGTCGCCGCCGCGGAACGAGTAGATCGCCTGCTTGGGATCGCCCACGAAGAAGAGCGTCGGCGCGGGACGAACGGCGGGATCGAGGAACACGCGCCGGAAGATGTCGTACTGGACGGGGTCGGTGTCCTGGAACTCGTCCACCAGCGCGGCCTTGAACTCCTCGCGCAGGCGCGCCGCCAGCGCGGGTCCCTTTTCCTTGTCCCGCAAGGCGCTACGCAGGCCGCGCAGCAGATCATCGAAGGTTTGCGTGTCGCGCGCGGGGCGGTCATCCTCGTAGGCGTCCACGATCTCCTTCGCGCGCGCAAGCGCGAAGACGCCCGGATCGTCCGCCGCGCCCTCGTCGACGGTCCAGTCCGACTTGCCGGAGAGCGCCTGGACGTAACCGTCCAGCGTTCCCAGGTCAAGTCCGTCCTTGACCGGTCCCGCCAGCGACGGACTCTCGCGCCGCCACCAGTCGCGCACACGGCGCGAAAGATCTTCGCTCTTCGTGTCCGCGAAATCCGACCTGAACGCGCTGTCCGTCTCGAACGCGAACCTGACGAGCGCGCGGCGGCAGAACCCGTGGATGGTGGAGATGGCGGCCTGGTCGAACTCCATGAGCGCCAGCTCCACCCGCGCCCGCGCCACGGCATCGCCGCCGCGCGCCCGCGCGCATTCGCGCAACTTCGCCAACCGATCCTGCTCGTCCTGGCTCATCCCCTCCGTCTCGCCCGCGAGGAACCGCGCCATGTTCAACAGCACCGCACGCACGCGGGCGCGCAGTTCCTTCGTGGCCGCCTCCGTGAAGGTCATCACTTGGATCTGCGCGACTCTGAACCCCTTCTCCGCGACGAGCCGCGCGTAGATGTTCTGGATGTTGTACGTCTTGCCCGTGCCGGCGGACGCCGCCACGAGGTGCGGCCCCTCCAGCTCGAACCCCGGCTCGAAAATCTCTTCGCTAAACACGTGCTTCATGGCAGATGAGTTCCGTCAACTCAATGTATTGCTTCTCATGCCTTGCAATTTGATGCAAAGCCGTAAATCCTTTCGAGGTACTTGTCGTGCCACGGTTCCTTGTATTTGACATTCTGGTTTTCGTCTCGCTTCATCCTCACTCCTTAAGCTCACGATGAAATTATACCACACTCATCCTCGCGCAGGGCAGAGCCACGGCTCGCCGCGCTTGAACGGGCGCAGGACTTTCTCCCATTCCTTCCGCGCCCCAACGAAACCCGCGCCGCTTCAGCTCGTCGCGCGCCGCCATGAACGACCAGTTGATTTGCACGAAACCCTCCAACAAACCGTTCTCTTCAAACTTCCTCTGCTTCCGACGATACGCGGCGCGGGCACGCGCCTCGGCCTTCTTCTTTTCCTCGGCGGCCTTCTTCTCCGCCGCCCGTCGCTTGATTGCCTCTATCGTGCCTGTCCTCCGTAGCCTTGGCGTAGGCGAATCGTCTCTCTGCGGCATCGCCATAGTCTCTACTCCACCATTTCTACTCAACCAATAGGGGCTTGTACCTCTAACCTCTACCTTCATTCCCCCTCTTCTCACCATTTGAGCAGAACGCCCCATTCGCCGCCATTATCAGGGCCAACCCGATCTAGAACCTTTAGGTTCTTCAAGATGGCAATATCCTCTTGAACAGTTCTTCTGGAAGCGCCAAGCAAACTCGCCAACGCGACTATCGTGATGTCTTTATCCCTAAGCAATTGCTGTAACAAAAGCCCCATTCGTTCGATCACCTTGGCAGGACGGCGTATCAGCGCAGTTTTCAGCGCAGTTTTCAGCGCAACTTTTATATGTTCCAACTCCTCTTCTGCCGTCATAACTCCGACAATGCGCCCAGAATCCGCCAATCTAACGCATTCTTCACCCTTATCCTTGTTAGTTTCCATCTGTGAAGTCAATGCAGTTTTCAATGCAGTTCTCTCTGAAATGGGATCCTCCATTTTACGAAAATGGGGATTGACCGGCAATATGACGGAGAGCCAATCTCGATTTTCAGGGGAAGAAAAGACCGGCGGCGGCGAGCCGTTCTCACGCATGACATTCACGACAACTGGAATACCCGTATTACGCCCTTCAACGAGGTCGAGCTCCTTGAGGAAGTCGCCGATGCGGCGGTTGCGATAGTGAAGGCCAATCATACGGCAAGCAGCAAGGTCGGCGTCCGTAATTGACCGTTCCGGTCCGGGCAGGCTTGAAATCGTCATCGCCTCGGGCGTCACCACGACGGTAATGGGTTCCGCAATTCGATATGACTTGTGATAGACGGCGTTTGCAAGAACCTCTTCAATGGCGCGATAGGGGTAGTTCCAGAATCGGCCAGCCTCTGGTCGATCATCGTACTTGAATATCTTTTCGCGCAGAAATCGGTTTCTGATGTAGTCAAGCGCCGAACGGAGCTGCACATGAAGCGGCCCCCGGAACGTTTGCTCGACCATGCCCTCGCCCGTTGGATCTGGCTTGTCAACGACATCAATCCATGCGCAACGGAAGAAATTCTCCGGATGCGGATTGAAGAACATGAGACCCACGTTTTTCGGCATGAAACACTCCGCCGGTCCGGACGCAATTTGCATGTTACGGGCGACATCTGCAGCAGACATCTCCTCGGCGCTTTTCGCGAGATCGCTGCCGACCTCATGCAGATACTCGACCAGCAGATTCATCTTGAGGTCGGTAATGTCGGCATGAACATTCGGGCGGTCATCAAACGGCACGTCCCCCGTCAGCTCAAAGAGCTCTTTCTCATCCTGCCGTGTCGCCTTGACGGTACTCGCAAGCTTGCGGATATAGTAAGCCTTCGGCGACTTGACATCCTTGGCAATGCGCTCCGGGCACCGATAGGGGCGTTCGCACCCGCCCGGCGCCCAGACAATCAGCAGACACTTGCCCTCGTACACGCACGGCTCGACAACCGGCAAATAGACCGGCTCGATGAGATGACAGACATTCAGCAGCTCCTTCTGAATCACATCCACCTCATTCGGCTCAATTCCCTTTATCGGAAACACAGGCCGCCCGTTCTCCTCGGCAATCCCAATAATAATATATCCGCCACCCCAGTTGTCGATGTCATTGGCAAAGGCGCACAAGGTGTGAAGAATCTTTTCGGGATTCCACCCTTCCTTGTACTCGATGCGTGCCCATTCCACCTTACGATGGTTGATCAAATCGTCAATGTTTACAGGTAATGCCATAAGTGCCTCCTCTCACATCATACATCCTTCACGTTGTTTCAGAAAATATAGCCCGGTTTATCACAGTCTGGCATGTCGTTCGCGAACGCGCAGACAGCCTCGCCGAACTTGTCCTTGTCCGTCGTGGACTTGGTTCGTTCGACACGGTACGTCTCCGTGGAAGCAAGCAGTTTTTCCAATTCACTCTTCGTTATCATAATGTTTCTCCTCGCCAGATTATACCATACTGCCGCCATCTGCCGTCAAACTTCATCCGTCAACTTGCGCAGCT
>JAEEGL010373864.1_pt1 | contig 10984 bp, 9 predicted proteins | sample 9134231 | NCBI WGS metagenome assembly JAEEGL01 (sample SAMN16246548, study PRJNA631951) | gut metagenome | biome: gut microbiome; feature: rumen; material: fiber-attached | host: Bos | place: Iran: Karaj | collected 2018-10 | reverse complement strand
GATGGAAACGTCTGAAGGAAGGACCTTTGTGAAGGTAATCCTGACGTCACCGATCTGAGGGGTGTTGGTGCTGGCACCAAGATAGATGGTGTTGCCGCTCACATGGCAGTATTCCTGGTTTGCACCGGCGGGCTTGATGGCCGCGATCTGCTTGTTGTAGTCGGCGATGATGCTCTGGTCAAGCTCCACGTCATGGTTTACCCAGTCGCTCATCTGGCCCACGAGGCGCTCGGGAAGCTTGTAGGCGCCAAAGCTGACGTCCTTTGCCTGGAGGCTCTGGTTGGGGATTTCCACGATGATCGAGTTGGAGTTCTTGTAGTCAGGATCCTGGAAGTTGGAGGAGTTGACGGGAGCACCGACCCAAGCCTTGCTGTAGGTATAGGTGGTGATGGTCTCCTGGCCGCCGCCAACCTTGTCGCGAGTCTCGGAGTGGCTCTGCTCGGTCCACTGGTAGTACTCTACCTTCCTCTGGAGCTTGATAGCATTCGCGCTCTGTCCGAACCAGTCATCGGTAAGGATCTCCTCGGTGCCGGCGAAGGCGGTTGCGTGGACGGTCTTGCCTTCGTTCTCGGCAGCGACGGTGGAAACATCATCGATGTGTACGCATTCCTTCTGTGCTCCCTTGAGCATCCTGGTGGTCTTTACGGTACGGCCCTCGTTCCAGAAGAGGAGGACGACACCGGCGATAAGCATGAGGAAACCAGTGCCAACACCCTTGAAGGCGTTCTTGAGGCGGTTTCCATACGAAGTGGTGGTAACTGTTTGGTATGCCATAATGGTTTAGATAAAAAAGGTTTAGTTCCGGTTTAAATACATTCTGTTTGCAAAAATATTCATTTATCCCAAAAAGACAATAAAAAAAACTACGTATTTTTTGCTATATTGGCACGTAAATATAAAAAAATATGTACAGGAAGATAATTCTGATGTTGTTTCTGCTGCTGTCCGCGGCATCGGTCCCGGTAGCGGCAAGAAAGGTAAAGCAGGTTGACAGAAGGGCTGAAAAGCCTGTCCCTGAGGTAGAAAAGAAGGTGATTGCGGTGCAGACCGCGCATACCGGACTGGTCCTCATCGTCCATAAGAACGGCGTGGTTACCATGGCGCACTATGGAAAGAAGGTCCTTTCGCCTGACGAGTTCATGGAATTCAACTCTCATCAGGGTTCGGCCTACGGAAACCGCGAGATGGCTTTCCCCACCCAGGGCGGTTCTTTCCTCGGTACCCCCGCCCTGAGCGCAGTGTACGCCGACGGTTCCCGTAACACGGAACTGTATTATGTGTCGCACGACAGCTCGGCCGGCAACGGCGTCGTCACCACTACGGTCCGCCTCAAGGACTACGTCACCTCCCTGGAGGTAGCCCTTGTCTATGAGGCCTATCAGGACGAAGACGTAATAGTGGCCCATTCGGAAATCACCAATCCGTCCAAGACCCCGGTCATCCTTTACGACTATGCCTCGTCGTCGGTGGTGATACCCGTCAAGAAGGCCCTGCTTACGCATTTCTGGGGCTCATGGGCATCGGAAATGAACGTCGACAGGACTGTCCTCACCCACGGGATCAAGACGCTGGAGTCGTTCCGGGGGACAATGGCCACCCAGAACACCAATCCTTCGTTCCTCCTGAGCCTGGGAACCGACCGGTTTGACGAGAATGCCGGAGAGGTGATTGCAGGAGCCCTGCAGTGGAGCGGCAATTTCAGGATCTCGTTCAACATGGACAATTCCGGCAGGCTTGGGATCGTCTCCGGGATCAACTCACGCTCGTCGGAATACAAACTGCTTCCCGGGGCCTCGTTCCAGACGCCGGGAATGGTCTGGACCTATTCCGCGGAAGGCGCCGGTAAGGCGTCGCGGAACCTTCACGACTGGGCCCGCAACTGGTGCATATACGGAGGCGGAAAGATCAATCCCACGCTGCTGAACAGCTGGGAGGGCGCATATTTCACTTTCACCACCGAAACCCTTCTGAGGATGATCGACGATGCTGCCGGGATGGGACTGGAAATGTTCGTGCTGGATGACGGATGGTTCGGAAGCGATTTCCCCAGGGACAATGACAAGCAGGGGCTTGGCGACTGGGAACTCAATTCGGCCAAGATTCCGGAAGGGATTGATTTCGTGGCCCGTTACGCACATTCCAAGGGTATTAAATTCGGTATCTGGATAGAGCCGGAGATGGTTAACCCGAGGAGCAACCTTGCCGCTGCTCATCCCGGATGGGTGGTGCGTTCTCCGGAAAGGTCGGTCCCCACGCAGCGCAACCAGTGGCTGCTGGACCTCACCAATCCCGATGTGCAGGACTTTGTGTTCGGAGTTTTTGACAGGACCATGCAGCTTTCTTCCAATATCGACTATATAAAATGGGATTGCAACCGTTATGTGGCCGGAATGGGGTCGGAGTACCTGGGAGAGGAACAGAACCGTTTTTACCTGGAGTATGTGCAGGGGCTTTATTCGGTCATGCGCAGGGTGCGTGAAAAATATCCGGATACGATTGTACAGTGCTGTTCGTCAGGTGGTTCCAGGGTTGATTACGGGGCTCTCCGGTATTTCAATGAGGTTTGGACAAGCGACGATACCGACGCCCTGGCCAGGGCCTTCATCCAGTATGGAACCAACATGATATATCCCGCCTGCGTTACCGGATCGCATGTTTCTGCGGTGCCCAACCACCAGACCGCCAACGTCACCCCCATCAAGATGCGCTTTGACATGGCGTGTTCCGGAAGGCTGGGAATGGAGCTCCAGCCCAAGAACCTCACTCCGCAGGAGAGGGAATTCGCCTCGGCGGCCATAGCCTCCTATGAAAAGTACCGCGACATAGTGTTCGGCGGCGACCTGTACAGGCTTTCGTCGCCGTATGACGATCCCCTGTATTCTTTCATGTACGTTTCCAAGGACAAGTCCAGGGCAGTGGTGTTCTCGTTCAACCTTAAGTATACCAACCGGGATATCGGCGGAGTGGTCATGCGGCTGCGCGGCCTTGATTCCGGGAAGAAGTACACTGTGACGGAGCTGAACGTGGACAAGTCTTGCTGGTGGGGGAGCGGAAAGGCCTTCAGCGGGGATTTCCTCATGGAAGGCGGATTCAATCCCCGGATGTTCAAACTTTACGAGAGTTCGGTATTCTATCTGGAGGCCAAGTAGGGCGATGACATTCAGGGATTGGTGCAAGGACGTCTGGGACAAGTCCGTGGAGTCGTTCCGTGGAGGTGATACCAATTTCAAGCTGGCTACATCTCTGGGTTACGGGGTGATGTGGGGGATAATCCCCCTCTGGGGGTACCAGACGGTGATTACACTGGGTACCTCTCATCTGCTGAGACTCAATAAGATAGTGGCGTTTGTCGGGAGCCTTATCAGCCTTCCTCCGTTTGTCCCTTTCATCGTTTTCGGCTGTTACTGGACAGGGTGCAAGGTCATGGGGCACCAGCTGCTTTTCTCGCTCGGAAGCATAAGCCTGAAGGACCTTGGGAGCAGTATGATTGAATATCTGGTGGGTTCCTGCATAGTGGCCGTCCTGGCCGGACTTGCAGTGATGCTCCTTACCTGGGGAATACTGGCGCTTTTCCGCCGGGCCTCCGACAATGACTTGTATTTGTAGCTTACAATTGCAATATTTGCATTTATGAAACGATTATTGACAGCCATTTGGATAGCTCTCGCATCCATGTTGTTTCCCGGCTGCGGAGAAAAAGGACCGGAAACTCCCCAGGGAGAGGCGGCTGTGGTCACATTGCCTGCAACGGACCTGAGCACCCACGGGGTCGTGCTGCATGCCAGGTACTCCGGCGCAAGTACCCTGGTGGCGCCCCAGAATGTCATTTTCAGGTACGGCAAGTCTTCCGACAACCTTGACGGGACAGTGTCGGCAGAAGAGCTTGTGGAAACCGAATCCGGGACATTCTCGGCCCGGCTCAGCGACCTTTCACCGGGCTGCACCTATTATTTCAGGGCTTCCATGAGCGTTTGGGACCCCGACAAGATGCGCTACAGGGGCGTTTCCGGCGAGGTCCTCTCGTTCAAGACGGAAGGGGTTCCCGTCGATCAGGGCGACCCTGATGACCCTGACGATCCCGACAATCCCGACGATCCCGATCCAGGTCCGCCACCAGCTGCCGATCCGGATCTTGCCGGCATACCGGTATGGGCGGAACTTCCAGTCCTGGACTATACCCATTACGGCAACCCGGGCAATTATTACATAGACAACTCGACCCACGGTGGCCTGTATGAGGCAAATTCCCTGTACTATACCCATCATATTACCGATGAGAAGTACTCCGACGGACACTATCACCGCAATTATACATGCTGCTGGAGTGCGGCTTACAAGTGCCCCGTATGGGTGGCCGCTCCCAGGCATGAATGGTACGAGGGTGGATCGAGCGGCAACCGCAATTATGTGTTCAATCCCGACATGCCCCGTGAAGTCCAGTACAACGCCACTTCCGGCAGCGGAACCTACAACAGGGGACACATGCTGGGCGCCGCCGAGCGCAGCGGCCGTCCCTCGGCTTTCCGGCAGGTCAATTACATCACTAACATCGCCCCCCAGAACGCATCCTGGTTCAATACCGGATCGGGAGGCTGGAATACGCTTGAAGACTGGGTGGACAAGAAGGTCTGCAGTGATACTCTTTATATCGTAATTGGCTGTTACTTTGAGGATTATAAGGATGGTTACGGGAATGTGGCTACAAGATCGATAATAGGTGAATCGTTTCTGGGAACCACCGGAGTGCAGTTCCCCACGATGATGTACTACGCCTTGTTGCGCACAAGGAAGGGTAATTCGGGCAAGTCGGTCAGGAACTGCAGCAGCAGTGAACTGATGTGCGCCGCTTTCGTGAGGGCGCATTCCCAGGGTAACTACAAGAGGGCGGTAACGTCGGCAGAGATGATGTCCGTAGCCGATCTGGAAAAGATTACCGGATTCACTTACTTCACCAATGTTCCCAATGCCCCGAAGAATACCTGTAATGCTTCGGATTGGGGACTATAGGTCCGGCAGGATACGCCTGGCGGTTATGTAACGCATGAGGAAATAGGGGTGGGAGAACTTCTGGTATTCCACCCCGTGTGTTACCCCGCAGTGGATGAATGTGAAGTTGCAGCCCTGGAGGTCCACGTCCACCACAATCCCTATGTGTCCGATGTCCCGGACTCCCTTCCGCTTTCCGAAAAAGACCAGGTCGCCCCTTTGAAGCTCCTGGATATCAGATATTTCCCTCCCCGCTTCTATCTGCGTCCAGGTGTTGCGGGGAATCTTGATGCCGATGAGTTCATAGGACCTCATCACAAAGCTGGAACAGTCGTATTTGTCAGGTCCGGCCGATCCCAGGCTGTATGGCTTGCCGAACATCGTGCGTGCGGATGCGATCAGGGAGTCGGCCAGCTGTGACGGGGTAAGGTCCGGAACAGTCACGGTGCTGTCCCTGTCCTGGGCATTCAGCAGGGGGCAGCACAGCAGCATGAACAATATGACCAGCCTTTTCATTCGCTTTCAGTGGTTTTTCCAAAGTCCGGAAGTATCCTCCTGGCACAGATATACCGGTTGCGGTAATAACTCATCTGAGAGGACTGGATTTCCACTCCGTGGGTTACCCCGGAATGGATGAAGAGGAAGGCCCCCATTTCCGGCTGGGGCTCGACCACGATCCCGGCATGTCCTATTACCGAGGGGTTGTGCCTGGCCCCGAAGAAGACCAGGTCGCCTTTCTGGAGTTCCCTGATGCTGCGCACGGGACGGCCGTCGGTCGACTGGGTCCTGGCCGACCGCTGGAGATGGAATCCCAGTTTCCGGTATACGTATCCGGTGAAACCGGTGCAGTCGAACCGTTCGGGCCCGGATGCCCCGTATTTGTAACGGCGGCCGATATACTGCTTCCCGATGCTTATCAGGCTGTCGGCAAGGCTTTCGGCCGGACTTATCAGGCGGATGTGGGGTATTGTATCGGAAAGCGGCGCTTCAGTGTAGTAGAAATCGGTACTCAGGCTCATCTGGAGGGAATCCATGGCCTTCTGGACCGTTTCACGGGAAACGGGGTTCCGAACGGAATCGGGGAATGGCGACGGTTCCGGACGTAAAAAAGGGGGCCATATCGCTGAGAGTACGGCCACAAGCAGGATATGTATGATTCTACCTGTCAAAACTTTCAAAGTTACTCATTTATTATCAAATTCTGCGCCATGGGAAAAAAAGTGTTATATTTGCTGAATATGGGAAAATTGTTTGACGAATTAAGTAAGGACTACCGTTTCAAGGAGGGGTTCAAGACCTGCATCAACTGCGGAACCTGCACTGCCATCTGTCCCGCCGCGGAGTTCTACAAGTACGATCCCCGGAAAATCCTGGATATAGTCCAGCGCAAGGACGACGATGAGATACTGGCGCTTCTGAAGAGTGAAACCATCTGGTACTGCGGGGAATGCATGTCCTGCATGACCCGTTGCCCGCGCAAGAACGCCGCAGGGCTCGTAATAATGGCCCTCAGGAACCTCTCGGCCAAGCTCGGTTATTTCACCTGTTCGGAAAAGGGCCGCCAGCTCTATCCCCTCACCAAGGTGCTGACCGGCAACATCCTGAAACTCGGTTACTGCGTACATCCCGATACCTATAAATATGAAGACCATCCCGAGTCGGGGCCGGTCTTCAAGTGGGTGCTTGATAACAGGGAAGAGGTCTATGGCCGCCTGGGCGCCAATTACGGGAGGCAGGGAACCGGTGCCCTCAGGGTTATTCCCAAGGAGGACCTCGATGAACTCCAGGCCATTTTCGATGAAACCGGTGCCACCGAGAGGATCGATTTTGTGGAAAAGTGTTCTGAGCAGAAGGCCCGGGAGATGGGAATGACAATGGAGGAATACGGCAAATATACCTTCGAACACTGTTCCAGGGGACATTTCAACGACGAATAGGAGATGATATACCAGGGTAAACAGAAGATCTGGTCGGATTACCAGAAAGAGATTCCCGACAATCACTGGTTTTACGTCAGGAGTTGCATCAGGCAGAGTTTTTTTCCGGCTTCGGAGCACTATTTCCTGAAGATATGCCGCGACCTCCTGGACAGGGACATCTACGAATCGGCGCATCATACCACCTGTGGCGGAATCGCCTATCACTGCGATACCATACCCCAGGAGACGGCTATGACTATAGTAGCCCGCCAGTTCGCACTCATGACGGAGGCGGGTTATGAGAACCTTGTAACCTCCTGCATCACCTCGTTCGGAAACTATACCGAGATACTTGAGACCTGGAGGGAATTCCCGGAGCTGGAGGCAAGGGTAAGGGAGCATCTCTGGAAATCCTGCCGCAGGGAGTTCCGCAAGCCGGTTTACCTTGCGCACGCCAGTGACCTTGTATACAAGCTCCGCCATGAGATCGCGGCAAGGGCCAGGTTCAGACTGGTTGACAAGGAAACCGGAGAGCCCCTGAAGATTGTGGAGCACATCGGCTGCCACTATTCCAAGATGTTCCCCCACAAGGGGGTGGGCGGTGCCGAATATCCCTGCGTCCTCAGCGGAATGGCCGAGGCCTGGGGCGGGAAGGTGATAGACTATCCCGAGCGCAGGCATTGCTGCGGATTCGGTTTCAGGCAGTACCTTGTCAAGGCCAACAGGGGCTATTCCATGTCCAATACCTACAAGAAGTTCGAGTCCATGGAGCCATACCACCCCGACGCGATAATCACAAACTGTCCCGGCTGTCCGTTTTTCCTGGACAGGTGGCAGTATGTTATTTCCGAGCAGGAGGGCAAGACCTATGGAGTTGACGGTCACGGAATCCCCGTGCTGACCTACGAGGAACTTGCCGGTCTGGTGCTTGGCTTCGATCCGTGGGACCTGGGTCTCCAGGTACACCAGGTTGGCCCGGAACCCCTTCTGGACAAGATGGGTATCCCTTACGACCCGTCTGCCAAGTACAACGGACTGGACAGGAAGAAGCTTATGACACCGGGACTGCCTGCGGTCCTTAAATGCTGCTGACGCCATGGATAATAAAGACCAGATTCTTGTAATCGGTGGCGGTGTGGCCGGAATGGAGGCTGCACGTCAACTTAAATCGCTGGGTTTCAAACCTATACTGGTGGAAAAGGGCCCCGCTCTGGGAGGACATGTGGCTTCCTGGAACCGTCTTTTCCCTGACATGACGCCCGTCCGCAAGGTGCTGGACCCGCTTACCTCCTCGCTGGAAGGGGTTGAAGTCCTGCTCGATACTACCGTGGAATCGGTAAGCCGCAGCCAGAGGGAGTATACCGTGGTGCTGACCGGGGGACGTGTCATAAAGTGTCCGGCGGTTATCATCGCAACCGGATTCAAGCTTTTCGAGGCCCGTAAGAAGGAGGAGTACGGTTACGGGATATATGACAGGGTAATTACCAACAAGGATCTGGAAAACTGGTTCAATACCGGTGAGGACGGGCGTGTCCCCGACAGGCCGTCGGCCGTGGGCTTTGTCCACTGCGTGGGTTCCAGGGATATCAAGGCCGGGAATCAGCAGTGTTCCAAGGTATGCTGCATCACTGCCATCAAGCAGGCAATCGAGGTGAAGGAACGCTTCCCCCAGGCCGAGGTCTACTGTTTCTACATGGACCTGAGGCTGTTCGGGAAAAAGTATGAGGACTTCTACATCAATGCGCAGCGTGACTGCGGAATCCATTTCATAAGGGGCAGGGTGTCGGAAGTGGCCGAACTTATCGACGGCAGGGTTCAGGTAAAGGCGGAGGACACCCTTTCCGGAAGGCCGGTGAAGGTCAAACTGGACCTCCTGGTGCTGATGTCCGGGATAGTCTGCAATCCCGCCAATAATCATCTGGCATCTGAATTGTCGGTTCCGCTGGACGAAGACGGTTTCCTGCGCAGCCGCGACAACATATTCTCCGTAACGGAATCCGACCGTCCCGGAGTTTTCTTCGCCGGAACGTGCACCGGTCCCAAGACCATCCCTGAAACGCTCTCCGAGGCCAGGGGCGCGGCTCTGGGTGTCTATAACTATCTCAAGGGTAGGAAGTAATGGACTTTGGATTCAATCTCTCGCCGAGTTCGGCCGTGGAACTGGACAGGGTGGACACATCCCTGTTCAGGGAATTGTGCCGCATTGAACCTGGAGCCAGGACGTGCATCGGGTGCGGAAGCTGTTCCGCCACCTGCACGGCATCGGAACACTCCGGAATGAGCGTGAGAAAACTGCTTCTGAGCCTCCAGAGAGGAAAGATGCGCGACGTTGAGAAAATGCTTACCTGCTGCATGCTGTGCGGAAAATGCACCATGGTCTGTCCCCGGGGAATCAATACCCGCAGGATAATCCTGACCGTTTGCCGTCTGTATGAAAACGTGGAGGGAAGGATATGATCGAGAGGATGTCTTTCCCGTTCCATCCGTTTGTGCTGCCGTTCCTGATAGGAATGTCATTTGTCCTCATCTACTGCCTCTACGGGATCGTAAAGATACTGGTGCAGCTTACAAGGGATGAGAGGAGACGGTTCCTCCTTTCCCTGATCAAGCCCTCCACGGCCTGGAAGAATATCAAGGATATCTTCCTTAACTGCCTGCTGCACGTGAAGTTATGGAAGAGGAACAGGATGCTCGGATTCATGCACTCGAGCATCGCCTTCGGATGGTTCATGATAATCGTACTGGGGCACGTCGAGGTGATGCTCTTCCTTCCAGACAGGGTCCATCTGCTGTACTATCCCATTTTCTTCAACTTCTTTGTGGCCGAAACCGAGTCCACCATAGGGGGAGCCGTGCTTTTCTTCCTGATGGATTTCTTCCTTCTGGTAATATTGACCGGCATAGTCCTGGCCATGGTCAAGCGGGTCCGGTCAAGGTTATTCGGCATGAGGCGGACCACAAGGGCCAGCTTCCTGGATACGGTGGGGCTGTATTCGCTGTGGGCGATCTTCCCCCTGAGGCTGCTCAGCGAGAGCTTTACCGCCCATATCAGCGGCGGCAGTTTCCTGACGGTCCCGATGAACTGGATATTCCGGCAGTTCCTGGGGAACGACCTGTATTACCTTCCAACATGGTGGGCCTATTCCATCGCCCTGGGCATTTTCATGGCGGTACTGCCATTTACCCGTTACATGCATATCCCGGCCGAGATGATGCTCATCCCCATGAGGAACGCTGGGCTCAGGATTATGCATCCCAGAAAGGGTTTCGCCAGGGTCCAGGTGCTGTCGTGCCCCGGCTGCGGTGTCTGCATAGACGCCTGCCCCATGAGCGCCAGGAAGGAGAACCTGAAGGACTGCACCGTATATCTCAACCGGCAGATCAGGAGGGGGAACGAGCCGCGGATAGAGGAGATAAGCGACAAGTGCCTCCTGTGCGGGAAGTGTACCGAAGTATGCCAGGTCGGTGTGGACGGACCCGCTTTGAGGCTTGCCCAGCGGAGCATGCGTAAGTACGGCATAAACCAGCATTACAACATAATCGACCCTGAGGGATATATAGGTGCGCTCGGCTCGGCCAAGGTGCTGTATTTTGCCGGATGCATGACCCATCTTACCCCGGGGATCAAGAAATCGGTGCTGTCGGTACTGGACAAGGCCGGAGTCAGGTATTCCGTGATGGATCCCGACGGAGGTCTTTGCTGCGGACGTCCCATGATGATGGCAGGGCGGTGGGAACAGACCCGGGAGCTGATAAGGCTCAATACGTCCATCATCAAGGCTTCCGGCTGCGACACCCTGCTTTTGAGCTGCCCCATCTGCTACCGTATCTTTGCCCAGAAATACAGGCTGGACGGAATCAGGGTTGTGCATCACAGCGTCTTTTTCAATGAGCTCTCCCGCCAGGGGAGGCTCGCCGTAAAGCGGGATCCGGAATTGAGGCTCGCCTACCATGACCCGTGCGAACTGGGACGCGGCTGCGGGATCTATGACGAGCCGCGTGAAGCCGTCTCTGCGGCGGGAGTCCTCGTGGAAGGGGAGAAGAACCGTGAGGAGAGCGTCTGCTGCGGCGGCAGTCTG
>JAEEGL010328858.1_pt1 | contig 10984 bp, 8 predicted proteins | sample 9134231 | NCBI WGS metagenome assembly JAEEGL01 (sample SAMN16246548, study PRJNA631951) | gut metagenome | biome: gut microbiome; feature: rumen; material: fiber-attached | host: Bos | place: Iran: Karaj | collected 2018-10 | reverse complement strand
ATCAGGTCGATGTAGGTGCCGAGCGCCGCGTCGACGTCCGGCAGATATGCCTTGATCAGCAGCTTCACGACGGTTACGAGGGAAGCCACGATGACGATGTAGGCGGGGAGACGGACCTGATCGGGGATGACGTTGCGCATCACGGAGATCAGGAAGTTGGAAAGCACGAGGACCGCGAGCGTCGAGAGACCCATGGACACGCCGTTGATCGCCGCGGTGGAGACCGCCAGCGTCGGGCACATACCGAGCATCAGCACGAGCGTCGGGTTTTCCTTGATGAGGCCGTTATACAGCCGTTCCACATACGGATTCTTCATATTACTGCCCTCCCTTGACCGCGTTCCGGAAGTAGTCGAGACCCGCGTTCACCGCGTTCAGGACCGCCTTCGAGGTGACGGTCGCACCGGACATGGCGTCGACGCCGTTCGTGGCTTTGTCGCCGTTCAGCTCGAAGCTTTCGACCGCATGGTCTTTGCTGAACTGTTTCTTGAAGTCCGGTTCGTCCGCAAGCGAACCCTTGCCGGGCGTTTCGTTCAGCTCGATGAACGCGATCTTTAAGACCTTGCCGTTCTCATCGAGACCGAGCGCCAGCTTGATCGGCGGATTGTACGCGTTGCGGTTCGTGATTGCAAACACGTAGCCGACGGTGTTGTCGTTCGCGTCGACCGCCTCAAGCACTTGTTCGATCGACGTGCTGCCGAACTTGCCGCCGCCGTAGTTTTCACCGTCGGTCACGTCAAGCTTGTTGAAATGATCGGCCGCTTCACAGACGATCTTGAAGGATTCCTGCTGCTTCTTTTCTTCGTTCGCTTCGATCGGGCCCTTCGTCATGGAGAACACGCCGGAAAGCGCCAGTCCCGCGAGCGCCGCGATGAGCGTCAGCGCAATGACGGGCTTCGGGATCCGCTTGAGAAGCGGGGGCTTTTGGACACCCGCAGCCTTTTCGATCGCGCTCTTGCGATACGCATAGGGCTTCGGAACGATGTAAATGTCGATCAGCGGCGTGAACAGGTTCGCGATGATGATCGAGTAGCTGAAGGAGTCGGCGCTGCGTCCGAGGATGCGGAACAGCGCGCCGAGGATACCGATCAGACAGCCGTATACGAACTGACCGAGACGGCTCACGGGGGACGTGGTGTAGTCGGTCGCCATGAAGAACGCGCCCATCACCACACCGCCGCTGCAAAGCTGCGCGGCGAGGTAACCCGGATCGAAGCCGTGTCCGCCGAACAGCGCCAGCACCAGCGTGAACGCGCCGAGGACCGAGAAGCAGATCTCGCCGTGGATGATGTCAAGACCCCACAGCACGAGACCGCCGACCAGCAGCGCCAGGATCGAAGCGCCGATGACGCCGCCCGCGGTGCCGAGGAACATCTGGGTCACGTCGACCATCTGTCCCGCTTTGAGCATCGCGACGGGCGTCGCGCTCGAAAGCGCGTCGATGCCGGGGTAGTCCGTCATGCCTTTGACGCCCGAGAACGACAGGAGCAGGAAGCACCGCGCAGCGAGCGCCGGGTTGATGAAGTTCTTGCCGAGTCCGCCGAAGAAACACTTCACGACAAGGATCGCAAACGCGGAACCGACGATCGGAAGGATCACCAGCGTCTGCGGCGAAAGGCAGAGCGCAAGAAGCATACCGGTGACGGCTGCGCTGCCGTCCCAGATTGTGATCTTCCGCCGGGTGACGAGGCAGAAGAGCAGCTCGGTCAGTATGGCGGATGCGACGGATGCAAGGATGATCCAGAGCGCGTTGAGGCTGTGGAATTTGACCCAATGCACGATGACGCCGACCGCGGCGGCGGGCGTCAGCGCGATCAGGACGACCATCATGATGAACGGCGTCGTCCAACGGTCGCGGACGTGCGGGCCCGCAGAGAGATGCAGTGCTTTGTTCATTTGTTGCCTCCCTGTGCCGCACGCTTGCGTGCCATAATTTCAGACTTGGTTTGCTTGAACGTCTGGGTCAGCGGACGCTTTGCCGGACAGATATAGGTGCAGGAGCCGCAGGAGATGCAGTCCAGACCGAAGAGCTTTTTCTCGTAGCGCTCGTAGTCGCCCACAGCGACCGCGTCCGCCATCATCTGGGGCATCAGTCCGTTCGGACATACGGTCGTGCAGCGTCCGCAGTGCAGACACGGCGTCATACTGCGCTCCGCCTTTGCGACCGGATCCGATGAAAGAACCGTGATCGCATTGGTCGTCTTGGTGATCGGGACCTCGATCGTACCGACCGCGATACCCATCATCGGGCCGCCGGAAATAACTTTCTCCGCTTCGACGCCTTCCTTGAGCCCGCCGGCGGCTTCGATGAGCTCAGCAAAGCTCGTGCCGTCGCGGACAATGAAGTTCGAAGGCTCTTTGACCGCTTCGCCGGTGACCGTCAGCACGTGGCGGAACAGCGGCTCATGCAGCAGCACCGCGCGGCGGATCGCAAAGATCGTGCCGACATTGTCGACAATGCAGCCGACGTCTGCGGGCAGCTTGGTGATCGGATAATCGACGCCCGCGATGACCTTGATGAGACTGCGCTCACCGCCCTGCGGATATTTCGTGCGAAGCCCCAGCACGCGGACGCGCTTGTGCCCGGCCGCAGCCTTCTGCATGGCGGCGATCGCTTCGGGCTTGTTGTTCTCGATCGCGATCACGCCCTCGGCATTGGGGAAGAGCCTCAGAACGATCTCCATGCCCTCGACGATCTCCTTCGCGCAGCCGCGCATCAATTGATCGTTGCAAGTGATGTAAGGCTCGCATTCCGCGCCGTTGGCGATCAGATATTTGATCGCAAGCGGATCCTTCGGGGCAAGCTTGACGTGCGTCGGGAATCCTGCGCCGCCGAGTCCGATAATGCCCGCATCCTTTACGGCGCCGAGGATCTCTTCTTTGGTCAGGTTCTCCGCATTGACCGGCTCCTTCAGGATCGTGTCGATTTCCGTGTACTGCCCGTCGTTATCCACGACAACGCATTCCTGCATGGCGCCGGAGATCGTGCGGCGTTTTTCAACCGCCTTGACCGTGCCGGAGCAGGAACATATCACGTTGGCAGAGACAAAGCCGTCGGCTTCCCCGATACGGGTACCGACGAGCACGGGATCGCCCTTCTTGACGATCGCCTTCGCGGGTTTTCCGATGTGCTGTGCAAGCGGAAAAACCAGTTCTCCTTTTGCGTCAAAGACGCGCAGCGCCGCTTCCCGACTCAGATCCTTGTGTTCTTTCGGATGAACGCCGCCGCGAAACGTGTCTCTCACGATTGTGACCCCTCCTTAATGCGTCAGAGATTCATCCGCGCCGTTTTCATTTCGGCGCAAATGTATACACACTATTAGATTAACAGAAAATGAGCGTTTTGTAAACAGCAAAGTCCGCTGTTTTCGAGCCGGTTTTTTGGATTCGCTTTTTTTGCGCCGCGCCCGGAACGAAATACGGTCAGTCGATAAAAGTAAGGAAAAGAAATCGGTTCTTATGGACAAAACGGGGGCGCTGTGTTACAATAAATTGAAACAAACCGGATTGTGGACGGTTTTTCGATCTCCGTTCCGTATGCAAGTGCGCAAGAAAGCGCTTGCGGGAACGGAAAAACAAGGGGAAGGTTGGAAAAAGATACAAGATGATTTGCCCGAATTGCGGAAAGAACGTTTCAGCCGAGCAGGAGATTTGTCAGTATTGCGGTAAGCCGACGCAGTTTTCATCGCAAATACGGTATATTCCGAAGTCCGTGCCGAACGTCGGCATGGCGTCGGCCGCCGCGCACGAAGCAGCTCCGCAGAAACCGACGCCCCCGCGCGACAATCAGCGGGCAGTTGTGGAATCGCAGAGGGAAACGATTCAAAAACAGCGCAAAACGATCATGATCCTGATGATCGCGGCTGCGCTTGCCCTTGTGCTGGCCTGCCTGTTCGCCTGTCTGCTTGCTTGCCGTTCCTGCGAAAAGAAGAATACAAAGCCGGACGTCGTCCGTACGCCTGCGCCGACGGAAGCGCCGGTCGTTTCGCCGACGGATCAGCACGCGCCGGAACCGGAACCCGAACTTATTGAAACGCCCGCGCCGGAACCGGAACCCGAACTCATTGAAACGCCCGCGCCGGAACCGGAACCCGAACTTATTGAAACGCCCGCGCCGGAACCGGGGTCCGAGCAGGAACAGCAGCCTTCGCCCGAACCGGAACCCGAGCAGGAACAGCAACCCTCGCCCGAACCGGAACCGGAGCCGGAACATGGATCCGAACATGAACAGCAGCCCGAGGACGGCAAACAGACTGCGGACTTTGAGCTCCGGATCGGTGCCGGCTTCGAAGGGACAGACGGCGTCAAAGTCGAGATTTTCCTCGACAACCTGACAAAGTCTTCGCTTACGATGATCCGGTTTGATCTGTGCGTCCTTTCAGAGGGCATTGCGCTCAAACAGGATGGTGAAAAGATTCAAATGGAAACGGCTGAAGGCATTGAATTTAAAATCACAGAGCAGGGAGTGAACCCGGAAAGCGTGGGCGGTCTGGTTTTCACCTGCGAAGGGAATTCAGGAATGTTTACGCCCGAGGGGGAGAAGCCGATCCTGACATTGCATTTTACGATCGGAGAGAATTCGATCGACAAGCCGGAAGAACTGTTCCAACTGGATAAACCGGAAGCACAAAAATTCATTCAGGCGCTCACGGTCATTTGGGTGAAGCCGGAATCTGCGCCCGGTGAAGACGAGTAAGCAACCGCAATGTAAAGCGAAGAACTTACATATTGTATAAAGGAGAAAAGGATTATGGGAAGCAACTACAAGATGAGCTACAACGTGGACCTCGTGTTCTGCATTGACGCGACCGCCAGCATGGACGGACTTCTGGACATGGTTAAACGGCACGCGCTGTCCTTCCACCGTGATCTTTCCGATGCGATGGCGAACAAGCGCAAGACGATCAACCAGCTTCGCATCCGTATTGTCGCGTTCCGTGACTACAAATACGACGGCGAAGACGCCATGCTGACGACGGACTTCTTCACACTGCCGGAGGACGAGGATCTGTTTGAGCGCTGCATCCGCGAGATCGAAGCAAACGGCGGCGGCGACGATCCGGAGGACGGTCTTGAGGCGATGGCATACGCGATCCGCTCGCATTGGTGCGAGGGCGGCACCGGCGTCAAGCGCAGACAGGTCATCGTCGTCTGGACAGACGCTGCGACCCATGAGCTGGGCTTTGGCTGGGACGAACCGACGTACCCGCGCGAGTACATGGTCCGCGATTTCGACGAACTGACGAGCTGGTGGGGCGACGCCTCGCAGCCGGGCTATATGGATCAGAACGCGAAGCGCCTGCTCCTGTACGCGCCCGACGCGCCGTACTGGAATACGATCACCTCGAACTGGGACAACGTCCTGCACTTCCCGTCCGAGGCCGGACAAGGCCTGGACGAGGTCAGCTATTCCGAGATCATCGACACCATCAGCAACTCGATCTGAGCATTCGCGGAATGCAGACGGAGAACCGGACGTGAAGGACGCACAAAACAAAGAATGGAATGTACAGCCGATCCTCGGCTTTGAGATCGAACAGAAGAAGGGACAGGGCGAGGACGCCGCTGTTTGTCTTGCCGATCCAAGGAGCAGAGCGGCTTTGATCGCGTGTCTCGACGGATGCGGCGGCGCGGGCGCGAAGGTGTATAAAGAAGCGCAGAACTGGACCGGCGCGCGGATCGGATCCTATTCCGCGGGACGCTCGCTTGCCGCATGGTACAGCAAAAACAGCCTTGACCGGCTCGGCCTGCAGGATTATCCTGCGGAACGGATCGCGCAGAGTCTTACGCAGGCGCTGCGTGAAGGCGTTGAGAAAATCAAGAGCGAACTCAGCCCCGGCCCGGATCGCATGATCGTCAGCAGCATGATCCGTCCGTTCCCGACGACGCTCTGCTGCGCCGTCGTTTCGGGAGCTTCAGCGGGATTGCGCTGTCTGTATCTGTGGGCGGGGGATTCCCGCGGGTTCCTTCTGACACAGCAGGGGCTCGTGCAGACGACGACCGACGATCTCAAGGACCGCATTGATCCGTTCGACAACATCGAACAGGACGGCGTACTGTCCAACGTAATCTCGGCGAAACCGTTCTTTATTAACGTGCGGGAAGCCGCGATTCATGAGCCGTGCCTGATTCTGACGGCGACGGACGGCTGCTTCTCCTATTTCCGTTCGCCGATGGAGTTTGAACAGACGCTTCTCAAGACGCTGCAGGAAGCAAGAAGCATCGTCGAATGGCAGGCGCTTCTGGTCGACCGCATCGGACAGGTCGCTTCGGACGACTTTACGATGGAAATCCTGTCCGTCGGCTTTGAGACCTTCGACGCGATCAAGGCGTACTACCGGCCCACGCTGCAGCGTTTCCTGGAACGCTGGGGCAATCTGATCGGAGAGAACCGCAGCCGCGAAGAGCAGCGGGCGATCTGGCAAACGTATAAAGAATATTATCTGAGGACGCAGATATGACTGAAATGCGCAGTACGATACCGAAAAAGGAAAAAAAGCTGCCGGTTATCGCGGATTATGCGCTTCTGGAACCTTGGCGCAACACAAACAGCGGCAATGCAAGATGGTCGTTTGCCCAGAAAGACGGCAAGACCTACTTCATCAAGGAATTCCTGTCTCCGGTCTTTCCGGCTTCCGACGCCATCTCCAAGGAGGCGCTTGCACAAAAACGCGCGATCTGCTACGCCTATTACAGCAAGAAAAAAGAGCTGTATCAGAAGATTGCGGACAGTGCGACCGGCAATATTGTTCTGATCAGTGATTTTTTTCTGTTCGGTACCAAGTATTACATCACGACCGAAAAGATCAACGAGGCGCCTGTTTCCGCACACAACATCGCGAACGCGCCGGACGACAAAAAGCTCCTTTTGCTGAAGATTCTGACGTTCAGTCTGATGAAGCTGCATGAAAACGGCGTCGTCCATGCCGATTTAAAGCCGAACAACATCCTGATCAAGGAATCGGAGACCGGGAACCTGATCGCAAAGATCATCGACTATGACGGGAGCTATCTTGCAGGCGAACAGCCCGATCGCGAGGAGGTTCAGGGCGACCTGCCGTACCTTGCGCCGGAGACCTGCCGATATATGTTCGGCGATGAAGTGACGCTGACGTCCAAGGTGGATGTTTTTGCGGCGGGACTGCTGTTCCATCTGTATCTGACCGGTGTGCTGCCGGAGGTCGACGACGGTTTCGACTATGTGCACGAGGCGCTTTTGGAGGACGGGGAGGTCCGCCTTTCGCCGGAGCTTCCCGGACCGTTTGCCGATCTGATCAGGCGAATGATCGCCGTCGAGCCGGAGGACCGGCCGGACATGAAGACCGTTCTGCAGGAGCTTTCCTCGATCGAGGGCAGGAAGCCTGAACCGGAACCGGAGCCTGAACCGGAACCCGAGCCCGAGCCGGAGCCGGAACATAAATCCAGGCTTGTCAAATCTGCGCTTTGGAGCAGACCTTCCGGGTTTTAACAGCACAGCTTAAACCGTTTACATTGAACCGAAAAAAGACGGCGTCTGCATTTCAGCAGACGCCGTCTTTGTATGCCGATCAGCTTCGGCGGCGGACCTTTTTGAGAAGCGGGAGAAGTCCGAGCTTTTCCGCGGCAGCTTTCAGCCCTCTTTTTATCTGATGCCAAAGCCACCGAAGCGGGTAGAGAAGGTTCCAGACGCAGACATAAAGCCGATAGCCGCGTTCCGTGACCGTGTGCGTTTTGCCCTTGCGATTGAAGCTTTTGAGCACGCCGAGAACGGCCTCATCCGGCACCTGTTCCATAACGAAGGTGTTGTCGCCGCGAATGCGGTAATACCCGTTTAAGACGCGGATCACACGGTGCAGCACGTATTTTTCGCCGCGTTTATACAATGCGACGTCAAACCTGTTAAGCCGCGAAACAGCGGGCTCAATGATCACGAGATCCCGATTCTGCCGCAGCATCGGTTCCATGCTGACGCCCTTTGTCCGGTATACCAGTCTGCCGTCCTTCTGAAGCAGTTCTTCAAGGGTAGCCATTATACGATCGTTTCGATGCGGAGAACATTCGTGTTGCCGCTTGCACCGGTCGTGTCGCCGCCGGTCATGACGACGGTGGAGCCGGGCGCAAGGCCGAGCGTCTTCTTTGCGCAGCGCGCCGCATAGAAGTAGAGCACCTCCATGCTCGGGAACTGTTCGGTCAGCACCGGCACGACGCCCCAGGAAAGCGCAAGCTTATACCACGCGTTTTTGTTGGTTGCAAGACCGAGGATCGTGATCGGTGCACGGAAGCGCGAGACCATGCGGACCGTGAGACCGCTTAACGAGGTCACGACGATCGCGCTCGCGTTGAGGTCGATCGCCATCGTGCACGCGGCGTGCGAGATCGCGTCGACGCGGTTGTGGATCGTGAAACTCTGCGTCTCGAATTGCTGCTTATAGTCGATATGGCGCTCGGTCTCCTCGGCGATTTCGCTCATCGTGCGGACGGCTTCGACCGGGTACTTGCCCGCCGCGGACTCGCCTGAAAGCATGATCGCGCTCGTTCCGTCATAGACTGCATTTGCGACGTCGCTGATCTCGGCACGGGTCGGACGCGGATTGCTGATCATGCTTTCCAGCATTTCCGTCGCGGTGATGACGCGCTTGCCCAAAAGACGGCATTTCGTGATCAGGTGCTTCTGAATCGCGGGCAGCTCGGTGAACGGGACTTCCACGCCGAGATCGCCTCTTGCGACCATGACGCCTTCGCAGCAGGAACAGATCTCGTCGATGTTGTCGACGCCGTGACGGTTCTCGATCTTCGCGATGACGTCAATGAAATCGCCGCCGTTCTCGTGCAGGAAGTTTTTGAGGTCAAGCATATCCTGCTTGCAGGACACGAACGACGCCGCGACGAATTCGACGCCGTTTTTGATGCCGAACAGCAGGTCCGCCTTGTCCTGCTCGCTGAGATACTTCTGCCGCATGACTTGGCCGGGAAAGCTCATGCTCTTGCGGTCAGAAAGCACGCCGCCGGTGACGACGCGGCAGTTGATCTCGGTGCCTTCGATCCCTTCGACTTCGAAGATCACAAGCCCGTTGTTGACGAGAATGCGATCGCCCACGGAAAGATCGTCCGCAAGGCCGGCGTAGCTGACCGAAACGATGCTTTCGTCGCCGACGACGTCGCGCGTGGTGAATGTGAACGAATCGCCGTCGTTGAGCGTGATCCTGCCGTCCTTAAAGGTTCTGATCCGGTATTCGGGACCCTTGGTGTCGAGCATGATCGGGATCGGCAGATTCAGCTCCTCGCGTACCGCCTTGATCATGTCGATCTTCTTCTGATGCTCCTCATGCGTTCCGTGGGAGAAATTCAGCCGCGCAACGTTCAGCCCCGCAAGGCACATCGCCCGGAAAACCTCAGGCTTGTCGCTCGAAGGCCCGATGGTGCAGATGATCTTCGTTTTTCTCATACCCGACGTCCTTTCCTGTGTAAATCTTTATATACTATTTTACAACACATTTCCCAAGAAATCAACCGACAGAATGAGAAAGACGGACAAACCTGCCGAAGCGCAGGCGGCATAAGCATCGACCCGACAGGATCAGGATATAAGAAAAGACCCGCTGAACGTTTCGGCGGGTCTGAATTGTTTTCTTTTACATGGCCGGAGGATCCGGCTGCGGGATTCAGGCTTGTTCCGACGGCTGCTTTGAAGCGTCCGCGGCTTTCGGTCACAAACGACGGAAAGCCGGTGATTTTTGATTGCCTTTGTTTTTATCCGGATACGTTGACGGGCGGACGCCGACGTCCGTTACGCGGCGTCGGGATCCTGCTTGCCGCCGTCACGTATTCTTGTTCTGTGCAGATTACAACCCGTATGCGTGCAGAATCGCTTCACGCACGTTGGGAACGGCAATAAACACCGCGGCCAGGACGACAACGCATAGAAGCTCGATGATGCCAAATACTAATGCAAGCTTGCTGAGAATGAAGCCAACCTTGGACGCTCCGACAAGCTGGCCGCCCTGCGCGATGAATTCGCTGCCCTTTTTGCGACCGATCGCACCGAGGATGATGCCAACGATCGAACCGAAGACCAAACCGAGAATACCAAGAATAAGCGTATTCGGCTGATCCGCGTTATTATGTTGCTTCTTCTTCCAAAGCTTATCCGTCAGATTGAAGAGCATGGGATAAACGCCGATGACCGTAAAGATGACGATGGCGTAGCGCAGCATACGGAGAAGCTGCGTAACGACGGGACCGCCGTGGATCAGACCGAAGGGCACCTTCAGCGCCGCGCTTAGCCCGAAGTAGACAAGACCGCCGCCGATCGTACGCAGGATGCAGCGGAGGATGTTCTTCGTGTTCTCGAATTTCACGAACCGCTCCTCAAACGGCTCGGCAATGAGGAAGCCGAGAAGCATACCGAAGGAACTGAAATAGTCGTCGCTGGTGCAGAAGAACAGGCCCGGCACGGTGGTGAGCAGCAGGACCGCATAGAACAGCCAGCGGTTCTTGATTTTCCTCTTAAGCCAGGGGATCAGCATGACGATGATGACGCCCAGCAGCCAGCCGCAGAGCACGTCCGTGGGGAAGTGCGCGCCGACGAATACCCGCGAGAAGCCGACCAGAAGCGGCAGTACGATGGCGATGATCCAAAGGGCCTTCCGCTTTTTCTCATGTGCGGCCAGCGAGCCATAGACGGTCACGGCGTTGCAGGAGTGCCCGCTGGGGAAGGAATACCCCTGCGCGGCAATGTCCAGGGCGCTCGCGTCTGTATCGATCTTCCGAAGCAGGTTGACCTTGTAGTTGGGTACGAGATACGGCCGCAGACGGAGAGCCAGATTCTTGACCATCGGGTTCCAGACGTTGGCCATCAGCACGTTCAGACCGACATATTTGCCGAATTCCTTGTTGAGACCCCAATAGAGGAACCCCATGATGACCACGAGCAGAAGCTGTTCGCCGAACGCGGACAGATTGGACAGCAGCCAGACGACGAAGCCGTCCGTGCCGATATGCGCCT
>JAEEGL010232051.1_pt1 | contig 10984 bp, 10 predicted proteins | sample 9134231 | NCBI WGS metagenome assembly JAEEGL01 (sample SAMN16246548, study PRJNA631951) | gut metagenome | biome: gut microbiome; feature: rumen; material: fiber-attached | host: Bos | place: Iran: Karaj | collected 2018-10 | reverse complement strand
GGCTTCACCGAAGATGTCGCGGCTTTCAGCTTCTATGTCTACGGTGCAATGTACGGCATGTTCTCCGGTCGTCAGGGAGAGACCGTGGTGGTCAACTATTACGGCCCCAACGGCAGCCTGATCAAGACCTGCAACTCCAAGGACATGTAAAGAGAGCAGAAAAAGACCTCCCGAAAGGGAGGTCTTTTTTGCTGGTGTTTTTATCTCTTATCCCGGTCAATAAACTCGAGGGCGATGATCGCGGCGAGCGCAAACACGAGCATCAGAACGGCGAGCAGCATCCAGTTGTGCAGAACGTTTGCCATGGTGGCCTCATAATCGGCAATGGTGTTCTGCTGTCCGGACCACAGCAGAAAATCGTCGCGGAGTCCTTCACGCTCCATCCCGAGGAGGATGTCCTTAAGCGGGGTGTAGCCCAGGATTTCCGTGTTTTTGAACTTAATGAGGGTGTTCCAGAGTGTCACCATGGGCAGCTCGTTGTAGCGGCCAACGCAGCAGAGGGCATCCATGCCCCAGTGGGAGATGGTGATGTACTTGATCTTCTCGGCGATCCCTTCAAGGGAGAAAAAGCCGCCCGAGAACACCAGCTGGAAGATCAGCAGGAAAGGCATGGTGGTCATGGCTGCGGTGGTGTTTTTCATAAAACAGGAGACCATAAGTGCCATCATGTCGGATGTGTAGGTAATAAGCAAAATGGTGATAGCCATGTCAAGCATGCCCCAGGAGGTAACGACTCCCGCCTCCGGGATCCTGACGCCCGCCACGGAGCAGATCACCAGCGTGACAACGGTTTGCGCTGCGCAGAGCAGCAGCTGGTAGATCATCTGGGCGAAGATGTATGAGGACATGTGCAGACCGGAGCGGTGTTCATGCTTGATGATCTCCCTCTCGCGGCAGACCACCTGGATAGAGTTGAAGAAACCGTTCCAGATGCACACGCACACGAGTGCGAAAACACCGAGCTTGGTGCCTTCCTGGGTCTTGAAGATGTTGGCACCAACAACGAAGGTGACAATTGCGGCGATGATTGCACCCATCGGAAGCACCTTCCAGTCGTTCTGGTAGACGAACATCCTCAGAAATTTCGCAAGGTAAATGCCGGTCTGCGCCAGACGGCCATTATGACGGACTTTCATGCCTGAGCACCTCCTTCCACCGCACCTGCGGCAAGTTTGGCGTATTCCTCGATAAAGTGGTCGGCGAGTCCGTCGCCGCCTTCCTCCTTGCGGTTCACGCTCATCACGATGCCCTCCATGGTATCCTTGCCGAAGAACTCGCGTGCTTCCTGCGGTGTTCCGTAGAAGGCGAGGCGTCCGCAGCGGCCCGAGTCTCTTCCGAGGACGATGAGCTTGTCAAACAGGTCGATCACGCGGTCGGGCGTGTGGGTGATGACGATAACGATCTTGCCCTCGTCCGCAATGGCGCGCAGTTTGGTAAAGATCTCGCGGGCAATGACGCCGTCGAGGCCGGAGTCGGGCTCGTCGAGCACCAGCAGTTCCGGGTTGGATACCAGTTCCATCGCAATGCAGATCCTTCTGAGCTGGCCGCCGGATTTTTTGCAGACGAGACCGCCCTCTCCGGCGCTGAGACCCAACAGATCCATGACCTCCTTCACATGGGGTTTCCTCGCGCGGGCGCGGGTCTGCTCCTTCGGGAGACGGAGTTCTGCCGCGTCATCCACGGTCTGGAGCACGCTGTCATTTCCCCGGATGAGGTTTTTCTGCGGCACAAAGCCGATCTTGTATTTCATACGGTTGTAGTTCCGGTAGATGTCTTCACCGTTCAGTGTGACGTCCGCATCCGCTTTCTCATAGCCGATGACGGCGTTGACAAGCGTGGTCTTGCCGGAACCGGAGCCGCCCAGCAGCATAACGAGCGAGCCGTTGGGAATGTCAAGTGAAATGTCCTTGAGCAGGTATCGCTTCTTGCCGAGATCCCTTGCCGTGCGTTCCCGAAGGTCTATGCTCAGCCCCTCTGCCGCATGCGGCTTTCCGTGGAGGGCGGATGCCGCGGCGATTTCCGCCGGAGAGGTGCCCGCCAGATGCTCATCGCCGTCATCATCTTCGAATGTGGTTTTCACCGGCTGGAATTTCCTGGATACGCCGAAGATCAGTGCGGTGAGCACTTCCGCAAAGATCCAGAGGACGATCCATACCCGTTTCCTTCCAAAAGCACTTGTGAGGCGGAGAAACAGGCGGATGCGGTAGACCAGCAGGAAAACGGTGAGGACCAGCAGGATCAGGGTGACGGTCACTGAGGCTGTTTCATTATTCTCAATGGCGCCAAGAATGAATGCATTCAGAAGAGAGAGAGTTTCCGCAATGGCTATGAAGATGCCGTCGCGGAGCATGCCCAGGCTGCCGCCGAGGGCGATATAGCGCACGCCGGGGATCAACGCAAGCCACGGACGTTTCCATTGCAGTTTACGTGCTATGAGCCACAGCGCAATTGAGAAAAGAACCCAGATGACAATGGTGTAAGCCGGGCTGTTGAGGATGCCCTCAACCTCATTAACAGGGTAATCGATGCCTTCCATACAGGTGACCTCCTGACATCAGCAATTGCAAGGATAGTATCGCACGAGAAAAAGAAAATGTCCATATAAAAGCAGAATCCCTGACGATAAGAACCGGCCGGGGAGAAGGCAGTTCCTACAAATTCTCATTCCTTTCTATTTATGCAAGGGAAAAACAAAGAGCCCCTGTTCGGGGCTCCTTGTTTGATACCTTCGGCGACGGCATTATTTGCAGGTGACGAGAACGTTGCCGAATTCGGTCACCTTGGCGTAATAACTGTTCTCAGAAATCTCGCAGACCTCCATCTCCTTGCCGTTGACGGTAAATACGATGTCCTTTCCGGCGCATCTGAAGGGATAGCGCACGTAGGCAAAACCGTCGATCTGCTTATAGCCCTCGGGGATCCAGAGATAGAACAGCGAGCTGACGGTGCGGTCCGTTATTTTGCCGGCCTCCTCGCAGGTCCTAAGGAAGGAGGACTGATCCAGCACGGGGATGCAGGAGAGGTTGTAGATCGTATAGATCCCGATATCCTTGGCAGGGATCACTTCGATCTTCTTGTCGGAGGAGTTGTAGATGCCCAGCAGAAGACTTCCGCCCTGCGCTGCAAGGCCGTCAGCAGTTGCGGCAAACGCGGAGATACTCAGGGAAAACACCAGAATGATGACCAGTGCGAAAGTAACGAATCTTTTCATTTCGGACTCTCCTTTTCGGTTCGATCACAGGCCGCCGTATAGGCGGCGGAATGTATAACGGTTACAATTCAAGTATAGCAAAGATACGGACGCTGTCAACGGTTAAACAATACAAAGACGTCTTCAAGGAGAATGGAAGGGATTCTCCGGCTGTGAGGAAAGAGAGAAGGAATTACGGGAAAAGAACCGCAGTTGCGAGATCCTGACCGGCCGCGAAAAAAGCAGACCCGTCCGAATGGACGGGCCTGCTTGTGCTTTTTACTAAACCTTACTGCCTTGCTCCGGGCTTACGCCTGCTGGGCATACCAGAAGAAGAAGTAACCGAAGCCGGTGTAACCCATGTTGGTCAGACCGCTGGCGCAGTACATATTGGTGTAGTAGTAGATCGGGCAGACGGGGAAGCCGCCTTCGCCGAAGAGGGTCTCCTCAGCGGTGTAGAGCTGGGCGTCACGCTCGGGGCTGGCAAGAGAAGACTTGGCAGCGGCGATTGCAGCGTCGAAGTTCTCATCGGAGTAGAGGCCGTAGTTGTAGGAGTTGCCGGTAACGAGCAGCTCGAGGTAGGTGATGGGGTCGTTGTAGTCAGCGATCCAGCCGAGACGTGCAACACCGAAGTTGTGCTCGCCGAGGCCGTTGGTGTAGGTTGCCCACTCCTGGTTCTCCAGGGTGATCTTCAGACCGAGGACGGTCTCCCAGTCGGAGCCGCAGGCCTCAGCGATTGCCTTGTGAGCCTCAGAGGTGTTGAAGTTGTAAACGATGGTGGTGTCGGGGTTCCACTTGCCCTCTGCGACTGCCTCGTCATAGAGCTTCTTGGCAAGCTCGCAGCGGCCGGCGTAGGTCTCGAGGTCAGCATCGGGGTAGAGCTTGGAGAGAGTGTTGCAGATGGCTCCGAGCTCGGAAGCGCCGAAGGCGAAGTCGGCTCCGGTGGAGTCGAGGATGCCGGAAGCGACAAAACCGGTGGCGGGGACCTGTCCTCCCTGGGTCACGTTCTCAACGATGTTCTCACGGTCGACGGAGAGCACCATTGCGGCACGGACACGCCAGTCTTCGATCTTGGAGCAGTTGAGGTAGAGGTAGTAGGTTCCGACGTAGGGGTTGATGAAGCAGTCGCCGGACTCCTGGAGGCTCTCGATCAGGTCGGTCGGGAAGTTCTCGATGAACTGATACTCGCCGGACTGATAGGCGGAGAGGATGGCGGTCTCGCTGTCGCTCAGCCACCAAACGATGGCATCGGGGCCGAGGTTCTCTACATCATAGTAGAACTCGTTGGGCTCCATGCGGATGTAGCTGTCGTGTACCCACTCGACAACTTTGTAGGGGCCGTTGACAACGATGTTTGCAGGATCGGTCCAGTTGTCATTGCCTTCAACAACATCCTGGCGCAGAGGAACGAGGGAGGCGAATGCGCACATCTCGAGGAAGTAGGCGCAGGGGGCCTCGAGGGTGATCTCAACGGTCTTGTCGTCAAGAGCCTTGATACCGAGCTCGCTCTTGTCAACTTCACCGGCCTGGATGGCAGCAGCGTTCAGGACGATGCCGTCAAGGAAGTAGCCGTAGTCGGAAGCGGTCTCGGGATCGACAAGGCGCTGCCAGCTGTAAACGAAGTCGTTTGCAGTTACGGGCTGGCCGTCGGACCAGAAAATGTCGTCGCGAAGGGTGAAGGTGTAGACGCACATGTCATCGGACACGGAGTAGTCGGCAGCCTGGCCGCAGACTATCTTGGTGTTGTGCATGTTTTCGTCCTCACCGGCCAGCTCGTCGACCATCTCATACTTCATGAGATTTTCGAACTGGTGCTGGGTGTAGGTGGAACCGTCAACGGAGCTGATGAGGCTCGGGTCGATGGTCTCGGGCTCGGAAGCAATGCAGGCATTGATCACGAAAGGCTCGTCGTTCTCAACTGCGACGGGGGCCGGAGTATCGTTGCTTGCAGCAGGAGCCGGGGTGTCGCTGCTTGCAGGTGCGGGAGCGGACTCACCGCAGGCGCAGAGCGCGAACACCATTGCAAGTGCGAGAAGCAGTGCAAGGGTCTTTTTCATTTTTTTTCCTCCTGTTTTGGATTTTCAATGAAATGTATTTGTAAAAAGCCTTTCGGCTGATTACCGGAGTCTGGTCAGCCCTGTTCGAGCAGATGGCATGCGGCAAAGTGGCCGGGGCCGTATTCCTTCAGTTCGGGCTGTTCTGTGCTGCATTTTTCGGTGGCGTAGGGGCAGCGCGTGTGGAAACGGCAGCCCTTGGGAGGATCAACGGGACTGGGGATGTCGCCCTCAAGCAGGATACGCTGGCGGGCACGGCTTTTCACCGGATCCGGCAGAGGAACCGCGGAAAGCAGCGTCTTCGTGTAGGGGTGGATGGGGTGACTGCAGAGTTCGTAGCTCTCGGCAAGCTCTACCATTTGGCCCAGATACATGACGCCGATCCTATTGGAAATATGCCGGACAACGCTGATATCGTGGGCGATAAAGAGGTAAGTGAGATGCTTCTCATTCTGGAGGTCTTCGAGCATGTTGACGACCTGAGACTGAATCGAAACATCCAGCGCGGAGATCGGCTCATCGCAGACGATAAACTCGGGATCCACCGCGAGCGCTCTGGCAATACCGATACGCTGCTGCTGGCCGCCGGAAAACTCGTGCGGAAAGCGGTTGGCGTGCTCAGTGTTGAGTCCGACCTCGTCGAGCAGCTGGTTGATCCTGTCGCGCCGCTCCTGCTTATCCGGACAGAGCTTATGGATGTCCAATGCTTCGCCGACGATCTCGCCAACGGTCATACGCGGGTCAAGGGAAGCAGAAGGATCCTGAAAGATGATCTGCATCTTCCGCCGGAAGGGGAGCATGTCTGCAGCAATCTTCTGCTCGCTGTCGTAAATGGGCGTGCCGTCGTAGACGATCCGGCCGCTCGTGGGCTCGTAGAGGCGGATGATGGTGCGGCCGAGCGTGGTCTTGCCGCAGCCGGACTCGCCGACCAGACCGAAGGTCTCGCCCCGGTAGATGGAGAAGGAGACCGATTCCACGGCCTGCACATAGCGCTTTTTGAAAATGCTCTGGCCTTTGATCGGGAAGTATTTCCGGAGCTTGTTTATCTCAAGGAGAACATCGCGTTCGCTCATTTCTTCTCCTCCTTCCCGGCCTGATCCTTAAAGTGGAGCCAGCAGGCGGAAATGTGTCCCTCGCCGACTTCGACAAAGGGCGGCTTCTCGCGCAGGCAGATCTTCATGCAGTCTTTGCAGCGGGGACCGAAGTTGCAGCCCTTGGGGGGATTGAGCAGGTCGATGGGCGTGCCCTCGATGGGGATGAGACGCTCCCTGCCCTCCTCGTCGAGCCGCGGGGTGGAGGCCAGCAGACCCTTGGTATAGGGATGCTGCGGGTCGTAGAAGATGTCGTTCACGGGGCCCTGTTCGATGATATGGCCGGCGTACATGACCGACACCCTGTCGCAGATCTCGGCGACAACGCCGAGGTTGTGGGTGATGAAGATGATGGAGGTGTTCTCCTTCTTTTGGAGGTCCTTCATCAGCTCGAGGATCTGGGCCTGGATGGTCACGTCGAGAGCCGTGGTGGGCTCGTCGGCGATGAGCAGCTTCGGCTCGCAGATCAGCGCCATGGCGATCATAGCCCTCTGACGCATGCCGCCGGAGAACTCGTGCGGATACTGGTCGATCCTCTTTTCGGCGTTGTTGATGCCGACGAGCTCGAGCATCTCGATGGCTCTGGCGCGGGCCTGCTCCTTGGTATAGCCCTTGTCGTGGCACAGGAGCGCCTCGGTGAGCTGGTTGCCGATGGTGTAAACAGGATTGAGGCAGGTCATCGGGTTCTGGAAGATCATGCTGACCTTGTTGCCGCGGAACTGGCGCATCTGCTCATCATCGTACTCGAGGACATTCTCGCCCTCGAACTCAATGGAGCCGCCCACGACTTTTCCGGGGGGCTGGAGCAGACCGATGATCGAGTAGGCTTCGACGCTTTTGCCGGAGCCGGACTCGCCGACAATGCCCATGACCTCGTTGTAGCCGAGAGAGTAGGAGATGCCGTTGACGGCCTTCACCTCACCCGCCGGCGTGAAGAAGGAGACCTTGAGGTCCTTTATTTCAAGAAGAGTTTTCTTTTCGTCCATGTCCATGCCCTCCTTATCTCTTCAGGCGCGGGTCGAGCGCATCGCGCAGGCCGTCGCCGACGAGGTTGAGCGTGAGCACAACGATCGTGAGGATGATACCGGGGAAGATAAGACGGTAGGGGTAGATCGAAAGAGTCTCGATCGCATCGGAACAGAGGGAGCCGAGGCTCGCCATCGGGGCGGAGACGCCCAGACCGAGGAAGGACAGAAAGCTCTCGAGGAAGATCGCGCTGGGGATCTGCAGGCAGGTGGTGATGACCAGCTGGCCGACGCAGTTGGGCAGCAGATGGCGGCGGATGATCCGGCCGTTGTTCGCGCCGAGGGCGGTGGCCGCGGTGACGTATTCCTGCTGCTTGAGCATGAGCACCTGGCCGCGGACGATACGGGCCATGGTCACCCAGAACAGCAGCGCAAAGGTAATGAAGATGCTGACGATGCCGGAGCCGAGGTCGCCCATGGCTTTGGCAAAGGCCGAGGTGCCGGAATCGAACCAGGCCTGCAGCGGATCCTTGAGGACCACCTGCAGCAGAAGGACGATAAGCACTTCGGGGATGGAATATATGAGCTCCACGATACGCATCATCACGAAGTCCACCGCTCCGCCGGCAAGGCCGGAAACGGCGCCGTAGATCGAGCCGATGATCAGGACGATCAGGGCGGCAACAATGCCGATGATGATGGAAACGCGGGTGCCGTACATGGTGCGTGCCATAAGGTCACGGCCGGCGGAGTCGGTGCCGAACACGTGCGGGAATACTCTGGTGACGAGCTTAATCTCGGCCGCTTCCTCGGCGGGAGTATCGGTGAATTCGATGGGAGTGGATTTTTTCCACGTTCCGTCCTTGATATCGCTCTCCTTGACGATGACGAGGGGATCTTCCGCGTCGAGGTCGAGGACGATGACGCTCTTCTCAAGCGCCTTGGTGAGCGTGAAGGCATAGGTCGTGCCTTTGTAGTTTATATAGTAATCGCCCTTCGAGAGCGCCGTGATGCTTCCGGGACGGAGCGCCGTGGCGAAGAACGCGTCACAGTTTCCGGTGATGGAGGCGATCTTCTCCTCGCCCTTGGAGAATTCCATCGGGGCGAGCTTCTGAGAGGCGCGGTACTGATCGCCGTAGCCGTAGGGGATGAGCAGCGGGCCGACGAAGGCGAAGAGCAGGCAGAGTATGAAGATCCCGAGAGCCACCATAGAGACGGTGTTCGCGCGGAAACGCCTCCACGCGTCGCGCCAGTAGGAGACGCTCTTGTGCTTCTCGACCATGGCCTCCTTCTCGTTTTCCGCGGCGGGAGCGAAATCCTCGTCGGTGAGAGGGGGGATCTTGTCGGGATCTACCTGGAAGGGGCTGATCTTTGCAAATTTCGCGTCCATGATCAGTCCTCCTTCCCCGTAAGGGTGATGCGCGGGTCGACGATCTTATAGGCGATGTCCACCACAAGGTTCATGAAGATGACCAGCGCGGAGAGGACGACCGTGGTCGCCATGATAACGGGATAGTCGCGGGTCAGAACGCTTTGGATATAGTATCTGCCCAGGCCCGGGATCGAGAAGGTGGACTCGATTACGAAACTGCCGGTGATGATGCCGGCCAGAACGGGTCCGAGGTAGGTGATAACAGGGATCAGCGAATTGCGCAGGGCATGCTTGAGGATGAGGGAGCGGGTCTTCACGCCCTTGGCCCTCGCCGTACGGATATAGTCCTGGTTGATCGCATCGAGCATGCTCGTGCGCGTGAGCTTGGCGATATAGCAGGTATAGTAGAACGAAAGGGCAACCACCGGCATGATGTAGCTCTTGAAGCTTGTGAGGGAGCTGCTCAGCGTCGGCAGCCACTTGAGCTTCACCGCAAAGGATACGAGCAGCAGCGTGGCCAGCACGAAGGTCGGTATGGCGACGCCCACTGTGGTGAGTACCCGTAGGAAGCCGTCGATCCACTTACCGCGGTTATAGGCGGCGATACAGCCGAGGGGGATGCCGATAATGATGGCGAGCAGCAGCGCGTATACGCCGAGCTTGATGGAGAGGCGGAACTTACCCTGATGGAAGATGATCTTCGACACGGCCGTGCCCTCCTGCATCTTCAGCGAGGTGCCCAGATCCCCCTTGAGATAATTCTTTATATAATTGAAAAGCTGGACATACAGAGGTTTGTCCAGTCCGTACTTGGCATTGGCCCTGGCGATCTGCTCCGGGGTGGATTTCTCCGTTAGGAACGGACTGCCCGGAACGGCGTTCATAAGAAGAAACGTTATGCACATGATCACCAGCAGCGTCAGTATCGCCACCGCTATTCGCTTTACGATATATCCGGCCATCCCGATCCCCCAGACATGATTTGCACTGAAATGAAAAAATGTGCTGATTTAGCGTGCTAAAACGCTATTTTATAGACTGAGATATTTTATATGTACTTTTTTCTAAAGTCAATGAAATCGGCACTGTACTGCAGTAAAGTCGGATGATGGCACAGTTTTTACGAAAAACTTCTGATGATTTTGTGCAGAATGACAAGACAAGAAGAAAAAGAATCCCCCGCCGGAAACCGGCAGGGGAGATCGTTCGGAAAGGCTATGCTTCTTTTTCCGGAGTCCGCACCTTCAGCCACAGTCCCGTGAAAAAAAGACCTGTGATGATCAGAGTGGAGTTTATAATGTAGAGAAGGGGAGCGTCATATATGCCGGACTGCATCCAGTCAATCAGGAATTTCAGGAACGACAGTGCAGCGGGGATGAACCAGATCCATCTGACCACCCGCCTCTTCCGGATCGAGAAAACGCAGGCAGCAATCATTGAGGCGTAGGAAAGAACCGTCAGAACTATCTTGCTTAAAGTATTTTGTGTCCTCTTTTACAGCCTCTTTCTTTCAGCCAGCGGCCTGCAAAGAGGATGGCAGCGGCTTCGATCAGGGTGCCCAGCATGGTCTTCCACATCAGAGCAAGATTGCTGAAGTATTTATAGCTGAACCAGCAGATCAGACAGCCGATGAGCATCAGAGCCCCGGGAATGAACCAGGTCTTTTCTGCAAGCGGATTCTCCAGGATCGCAAGCAGTGTGACACCGACCAGCGCTGCACAGGCAAGAAAGCTGAATAGAGCCGGGGTATCAAACAGCAGGACCATGTTCAGAAAGCGCACCAGGGCGCAGACGGAGGCTGCAACAAGGAAAGCTCTCCTGTTTTCCATGAAGAGCGTCACCGCGAGAGCGGCAAATACGAGCCACTCGAGCACGTCGGTGAAGCGGATCCCGCCCAGCAGGGCAGTCTTGGCAAACCAGATGTCCTCGAAAAAGGAAAACAGCGCGAGAACGATGAAGCAGAGCGAAGCGATCAGCGCAAACAGGAACTCTTTGCGGTTGATGGATTTATTCATAAGTTGCCTCCGTAACAGATGATGGAAGAAGTGGTAATACTTGGTGCAATGGTTTAATAATTATAGCAGAACGGCTTTTCAAAGTCCATATACGAATAAGCAGGGATAAAACGACACAGCAGTCCGGAGGACCACTGTGTCATCACTTGCTTATGACAGGAGGACCGCGTCAGTCTCTTCCTGCTTGCCGGCCACCTCGGCGAACTTGTCAAGAAGATCCTGCTTGGTCAGGTGTTTTTTCTCCTCACCGGAGATGTCGAGGATGATGTTGCCCTCGTTCATCATGATAAGGCGGTT
>JAEEGL010091514.1_pt1 | contig 10984 bp, 7 predicted proteins | sample 9134231 | NCBI WGS metagenome assembly JAEEGL01 (sample SAMN16246548, study PRJNA631951) | gut metagenome | biome: gut microbiome; feature: rumen; material: fiber-attached | host: Bos | place: Iran: Karaj | collected 2018-10 | reverse complement strand
CCAGACTGCGATAATTGTCAGCATCACGGCGATTGTGCAATGCGGAAAGCCAACAAAGAAATGCGCGAGACGCTGTGGAACATAAGCCGGGAGCAATCCGGGCGGCATGACTATTTTTGGGGCGGAAAGTATTACCCGGCAGACAAGGAGGGCGAGTGATGGACGAGTGCAGGGTGTGTGCAAACGCCGACAACGAGTATTGCTTTGCCTGTGACAACGGCAATCACTTCAAGCCCATGACCAACGCCGACCGCATTCGCCAGATGACGGACGAGGAACTGGCAGAATGGGTAACGCTGATGGTTTGTAAATACAGAAGCTGTGGCAACTGCCCTATGTCTGACTGGTGTACTCCCGACAGGGGCATAACGGACTGGCTCAAAAGCCCGGCAGATAAGGAGGGCGGGGGATGAAATGCATAGAATGTCCGTACTTCGCAATCTCCTATGAGCCTATCAAAACTGACAAAGGTTATTGGGATTTAGGGAGAGCCGTATGCAAGAAACATGACCTTATGACGGACTTTGCCAATCATGGGAAGCTGAAACGGTTGGAGTGTGTGGAGGTAGACAATGGCTGAATACATCGAAAAAGAAGCAGCATTTAATGCCGTCCTAAAACTCGTGCCAAAGGTAGACGGTGACGGTTACTGTTGGGTCATTCGCGGTGATGTGGCTATGGCGGTTGATTCCGTTCCTGCCGCTGATGTTGTCCCGGTACGACATGGGCGGTGGATGCTGAAAACCTTTGACGATGGGTACGGAGAATATCAACTATATGAGTGCGACCAATGCGGTGCGCATACCGCACAGAAATGCAGAAACTTCTGCCACAACTGCGGGGCAAAGATGGACGGTGAAGCATGAAGAACATCCCCTATTATGCCCCGGAAATCTGCGATGGAGAAGAAGAATGGAGGCCCGTTGTCGGTTATGAGGGGCTATACGAAGTAAGCAACTATGGCAGAGTGCGCCGCAAGACATGGAAACTGCTGCATGGAACAGACTTCAAAGGTTATAGAAGAATAAAACTTCAAAAAGACGGAGAAACAAAATCATTCCTTGTACACAGACTTGTCGCAGAGGCATTTATACCGAATAAAAATGGGTGCAAGATCATAAACCACCTGGACGAAAATCCATCGAACAACTGCTCTAACAATCTCGAATGGTGTACGCAAAAACACAACATGAATTGGGGGACTTTAAAAGAACGAGAAAAACAGAATAGTCCGCTTCGCAAACGCGTAATGAGCATTGACAGAAAAACCGGCGAAAAGGAATATTTCAACTCTATATCAGAAGCATATGGCGCTGTTGCGCCAAACAAAAAACGAGGTGGGTCAATAAGCGAGGCAGTGAACGGGATACGCAAGTCAGCTTATGGCAGATACTGGTTTTATCTTGGATCAGAGGAGGGCAAAAAACAATGAGCGGTACAATGCCTTATTGGAGCGAAGAAGTGTGTTCAGGTCATTTCTGTGTACAAGATTGTGAGAACGGGCATTGTCCTTATGCAGATGAGGCTATGGAATACATAGCAAGTCTGGAAAATGACGATGTTGAACCGTCTGATGACTATCTTGAAATGGGGTTTGATCCCTATCTCGGATGTTATACAGATGACTGCTGAAAGGATGCCAGATGAATGATGAAACATATTGCTTTGTTCAGGACAACAAAGCCAGAAAGCAAATGGCATATGGAGCTAAGAAGAAAGTAAGAGGCGGCGGTAAAACCGTTATCATGCCAAGCGATAACTTAACAGCCAAACAGAGAAAGGAGCTGAACAGCAAAGTGGCTACTTACGCAATGGATAAACCCCATACCTACTATGAGCTGCTGGCGTTCCCCAAGGACATCCGAAAGGAATACCTTCAGGGACTCGTAGACAAATACCATCCGTCTATTCATGACCTGACTGCCATGATGCATGTGAAGAGGCAGACGGTCGATGAGCTTCTGAAGTCTCTTGGAGTAGAAACTCCGAGATATTACAGAAATCCTACCGAGAAGTTCGAGTGGCGTGTCTTTATGGGTGAGACCGCCAAACAGCCTGTGCCGGAACCCGAACTGGTAAAGCAGGAAGCCGCTCCCGCTTCGCCCATGCTCATCTATACGGGCATCGGCGATATCGACCACCTGTCCTTACATGTGGTAGGCAAACCTTTGCAGGTTGCCAATGGTATCCCTAAACTGCTGGATGCCAATAGGCAATACTATTTCAGCATCAACATCACAGAAGTAAAGGAGGAATGTTCCATGGAGGATTCCAGGGAATTTGACCCTGATCCTTAATAATTTAAGGAGGGTGTTTGCGCTATGGCAGATGCCAAGAAACTCGAAGTCGAAGTAAGGAAGTATGCCGGTGAAGATGGTGATGAGATCATCGAATCCGTGAGGAAGCTGGCCGAAGTCGATCTGAAGATCAAGTCCCAGATGGACGAGATAGAGCGGATCGATGAAGACCTACCGGCGAAACACAACGAGCTGGCCGATAAGATCAACGGCCTGATCGACAAAGTTTGCGAAGACCAGGGCGACAGCGACGCCGAGGGAGAACTGAAAGAGCCGGAGCCTAAGAAGGAGGAGAGGCCGAAAAAGACGCATACGATTCACGTAATAGTGCATCAGATGCCGCCCGTAATAACACCTCGTATTCCGTGGGCATTGATGGCTCTGATGGATTTCCTGAACAGCTAAGAGTTAAGGGGGAGCTTTCGCTCCCCCTTTTCTTTTTACCAAGGCGCTTTACTCGTGTAGCCGAATGCTTTCCACAGCGCTCGCTTCTGCTCCTTGCTGAGGCTGAGGCTGTTGATGTAAGCTATCACTTTCTTCTTCTTGGAGTTGTTGATTGTTTTGCCGTTCTTGTCCTTGTCGGAAGTCAGGCTGTTGAAGTGTTCGTAATACTTTACGAAGTCCTCTGTGCTGATACCGGCAGGCTTTCCGTACTGGTTGTACTTGGCATAAGCTCCCTGAGTCGGGTCGAAGGACTGATAAAAGTTCTGCCCGAAGCTGGAGTAGATGGCAAGCATCTGGTCTTCGGTAAGGCCAAGCTTGGAAAGATAGACCAGCATATCGTTCCTGTCGTTGCCGTTCTCTTTGTCCTTGCTGATTTCCTTGAAGTGTTTCAGGGCATCAACGTAGGTCTTGAGGCTGACTCCGGTAGGTTCTATGGTCTGCTTCCACTTCCAGACATTGGCTTCCGTTACGTCATCCTTATACTCAGGATGCGCTTTGTCGAACTCCCACTTGGCTACCCGCTTGGCAGCTTCGTTCTCTTTCGTAAGCTCGCCGTACTTGATAAGCAGATTCTCCGCCTGTTCGTTCTTCAGTTTGCCTTTACCGTATTGGTCTTTGACGAGAGTTCGCATCTGGTCATCGGCCTTATCGCCCTTCTGCTTCTTCAGTTCTTTCCAGAGTTCGTTTGTTCTGGACTCGTTGCCGGAGGAGATGGCTCGGATCAACTTGTTTTCTGACTTCAGATAATCGTCCATGTACTTGGCAAGATCGTCAAACTTATCCGGGTTGTCTCCGGTAATGTCAAGATAGTACATCAGGGCGCTGTTGCCGAGGTTGTACAGGTTATTGACTGGATAGCCGCCCATCTGGGTAAGGTACATACTAAGCTTTCTGAATCCGTCAATGCTGGGCTTTGTTCTGAAGTCTTTCAGGGCAGTGACTGTATCACCGATAAGGGAGAGTGGACCAAGAGATACGCCGTAGAACTCTTTGGTCTTGCCGTTGGAGATCATGTCGATCAGGTACTGAGACATATAATCTCCCATCCACAGCGTACTGGCGGCTGTTTCGATAGAACTCATAGCCAGTCGCTTACCAACATTCTTCCCGGCAATCTCCAGCTTATCCTTATCCTTGTCTTCGTCGTCTCTGTCGCGGTATTTCTTCAGCCGATGAAGCATCAGGTCAGCAACACTGGACAGAACAGCAAACGTAACAGAAGAAGCTACAAGGCCTTTAATAGCTTTGCTTTTTGCTTGTTTGTTTGTTGCTGTTGGGTCTGCTTTGTATTCTCCGCAGGCGGTGAGCAAGGCATTGAAGTTCTGGGTCTGCTGGGTTCTGAACATGGATGCCATGCGCACCCACTCGTTAGATGTTCTCTGGTTCTCTGCCCGAAGCGCTGTATCAAAGACAGGCTGAGTTTCTGCAACAGCCTCGGTAAACAATTCCTTGACCGCTGCCTCAAATTCAGCAGAGTTGTGGCTGATGCCCTGAGCTTCTACCTGCAAACAAGCAGCTACATAGACTTTCTTAACGGTAGCGTAGTCCACTTTGCCAATGCCATTCTTGAACATATTAACGAGCGGATTCTTGCTCGCGCTGTTATTGAATACTTCTGTCAGCGTCGGGTCAAAGTTGCCTGTTATCTTACGGTATTCCAGGGCCGCTGCAGCGTTGCCCTTGAAGTATCTCTTGAGGTCTCCCTCGCTGAGAGCGGAAACAAGATACTTCATGTCAATGACGCTTGCTGCATTCCAGTAAGAAGCCGATTGCTTGATCATGACAGACGGGCTGCCTATCAGGATGCCTTTTTGCATCTGAAGTCTGAGCTTCTCAAAGAACCCGCCGTTGTCGAATTGAGCGGTAGTCATGTCTTTGACATACTCGTTGGCAAATCGGGCGAAGCTCTGCCCCATATTCTCTCCTGCAATCTCTGCAAGAGTCTTTGTAGTTCTAAGCTCTGCGTTCTGATTCATGATAGCCAGAGTGTTGCGAAGATCAGCGTAGGCAAGATAGTCTGCCATGCTGTTGATGTAATTGCCGATGACTTTATCCATGCTCTCGATATACAGGGAGCCTCCGGCCTTTTCCGACCGGGCTTTCATATACCGAGGCATTGTCTTCAGCATGGCTTCCTTGGCGTTGAAATTCTCGAAGTTGCCCTTGCCGCCTTTGCCCCACATGATAGGCGAATACCAATCTGGGCTGTACATATCGATCATGCCGTTGTACTGCTTGCCGACACGCTCTACTTCGGGAGTAAATTCTCTGAATACATCAGAGATGGCTTTGTAATATTCCTTCTCTATCGAGCTTGCTTTGTCGTTGAAGTACCTCGTAAGCTCATTTCTCAGAGTGCCGACGATGTTGTTTGCTCTGCCTTCTTCGTCGTAAGTTATAGTCGAGATATGCGTTCCGTCGGCAAGGTTAAAGCCTCTTACATTTGAGAGTGTATTGTCGGAAGCCATAACGGTATCGAGCATCCTGGACAGGTTGATAGCTTCCAGAGCGCTGATGTCCGCGTTTACGGATTCGAGATGGACTTTGATATCGCCGTTTACCAGCTTATCAAATCTGCTGAGATTCCTCACCCGCTCCAGGTTCTTATAGGCCCCGGCCACAAAATCGCACTTCTTGCCGTAACCATTATTGACCATCCTGGCGAGCTGATAACCTTCGCTTCCCTTCTTGAAACCGCAGAGCATCTTAAAGAACGTGGGCGCTTTGACTTGCCAGCTCTCATAGAACTTCTTGGCCTTATCGAAGAACTTGTCAGTAGTGCTTTTGACAGCATCTTCTGTCAGCTTTACAGTCTGGGAATTGACTCTCTCGACATTCTTATAACGAGCCGCAAAAGCTGCCAGGGCCTCGTCAACTGCCTTCTCATACGCTTCCGTAGTCTCGTCGGTGGTATTCCTGCGCATAGCCTCATACCTGTCGTTCATCTCGTCGAAATAGGCAGTGACATCTTCGCTGTTATACTGTGTTCCGTCGAGAGTGCTGTAAGCCGCGTAGACATCTGCTCCGGTTTTCTTTCCGGCGGTCATGTCCTTTACTGCGTTGGCAAAGGAAGTCAGCTTCCTGGAAATCTTGCTTCTGATCGGAGCGTCCTCCGTACCGGCTATTACACCGGCATACTTGTTGGCGGATACCTTAATGGTAGAGGCGCTCTTGACGATAGACCCACGCCTTTTGCCAAAAGGCTTAGGCTTTTCTTCTTTCTGTTCTGGAGCCGCCTTCTCAGGTTCCACCTTAGGCTTAGCTTCCTGCTTGGGAGGCTTTGGCGGTTCAGGCGCTTCAGGGGGAGGCGGCTCATCGGGAGGTGGAGGCATTTCAGGTTCTTCTTCAGGAGCGGGAGTGTTCTCTTCCTCTGGAGGCGGAGCCTGTTCTTCTTGTTGCTGTTGTTCTGGTTGCTGGCCGAGCTTGCTGAGCATTTCCTTTTCGCTTAGTTCGAGGCCGTCTGCACTTTCTTTGCGTTCTCCGTATACGCCTTCCGCCCTTTCCTGAGCTGCTGTCCAGTCTTCATAAGTGTCGTAGATTTCCTCAAGAGCAGAGGCGTAGTTACTGATCTCTCGCCATGCGTTTCTGATATCTTTATCGATGCCAACAAACGCTTTCTCGATTCCTTCACTAAAGCCTTCGGTTACCATAGCTGGAACATTCTCCAGCCTTGACTGCAGGCTTTTGATCTGCGAATCAATCAGAGATAACTCATTCCTGAAATCGTTAAAGTCTTCCTCGGAGAAGTATCGCTTGTTCTGGTCTTTGAGAGACTTAATGCGATTCTGAAGCTTGTAAATCTCCTGTTCGATGGCAATGGATGTGTTTTGCGCGGTCTCCCAGAGCTGGCGTTCTGCGGCGTTATAAATTCCCTCACGCTCTTTTGCGAGACTGTCCACTCTTTCTCTTGCTGTATTCATTGCGTTACGAAGAGTTTCAATTTTCTCTTCAGTGTTGCTTACGATATTGGACGCTTGCCGCATTTTCAGAAGAAGGTCAAGGTTCTTCCCAATAATTTGAGCCGTGCTGGGTTCTGTGTTGGCCGGGTCTATCTGATGCTGGTCGAAGTTGAGAATCAATGCGGAAGACCCGCCCTTCTCACTCAGGATATATAGCATCAGATCAGTAAACTGTTCGTTGTTCAGCCCGAGCTTTTTCTGGAGCTGGTAAACTTTCCTCTTTTTTCGGTTGATGTTTTCTTTGTCGCTGATGTTTTGATCGTTGCCGCTCCTGACGATATCTCTATATTCCTGATCCACATGATCAAAGAAATCGCTCGTGTATTCGCCAAAGGCATAATCTCTAACATCACCCGTCATAGCGGCTTTATACAGCTCAGACAGATCGCCTTGTGTCGCGCCAAGATAACGATTGAACTTATCTGCGAAAGAATTATACCAGCTTGCGTAGCTCTCTCCGCCGTTTTTCAGCTTTCGCTTGCTCTTCTGAGGAAGCACGTCGCTGATAGCCTGAAGCAAGTTGTTGCCTTTGTCTTTAAGATTGGGCAGCTTCTTGTCGTAAAACCTCTCTCGCTTGCCAGGTCTTCCATGCTCGTAAGTCTGTGGAATAAACGTGTTGCTGTTAGGCGGTATGAGCTTGTTGCCGATAGCTATCTGAATAAGTTCCTGGTCGCACTGTTTAACCAGATCAAAGAACTCAGGGAACTCATTGCCGGACTTGGCAAAGTCAATAGCAAGAACATAAGCAACGCCGAACCTGGCCTCCAGCAAAGCTCGATAATCCTCAACACTCAGACCTGCTTTGTCGGCGGCGGGCTTCAGATACTCGTCTTTGAGGGCGCTGAGCCGGTCGATCATCATATCATAAGTACCAATATTTCTATCCTGCATAGCAGTCAGATATCTCTGAACGCAAGCAAGAATAGCATTGGACTTGATAGTGATGCCTTTGACCTTTTCGCCCTTGTCATGAGAGAACTCAACAGGGCCAAGATCACCGGTACGAGACCGGTTGACCATGAGCTTAGCTCCCGCACTGATGACATTGTGCGCTTCTCCGCTTTTCTTCTTTGTATCACTGATCAGCTCTTTGATAGCGTCATTGAAGCAAAGCACGGGGTCGCCGTCATAGTCATTGTCAAGGTACATGCTGAGAGTATCGTTGATAGCTACATAAGTGTTGCCGAGATCAAGGCCATACTTCTCCGCCATCTCATTGAAGATAGCATCTTTACTGCGGACGTTCTGCCGCATCTGCAAGCTGTCTCTGGTGTTGGCAGGGCTACGTCCGATAGCTGTTTCTCCGCCATTAACTCCGGCGTTATAGATTTCGCCTTTCTTCAGGCCGGAATACTCTTCGCCGGATTCGCTGGTATAAGAGAAACCTCCGTCTACGTTTTCTATCTGTTCGTTGATGCCGTTGGTTACGGTGACAATGGAAGTCATAGTATGGGCAAGACCGATAACGTCAGGATCAACCCACTGGTAGTTGGCTTCGCCTTCGGCAAAAGGCATACGGCCTTCTCTTACCCGATCAACCATCTCACCGATCTTGTCAGCCACCCATCCTCTAACGGTTGCGGTATCCAATGCTTCTTCGCCGCCGAGCTGCATCAGCTTTGCTCTATTATCGGTGGAAGAAGTGGGTTTATCGCTGTCAAGAGAATAGCCCATCATCTTGGCCTGCATCTCTTTGCTGGCGCAGATATTGTCGATTACATCGCCTATCTTTTCTGACATGCAGGCACGTACTTCATCCATAGAGAAGCCGTAGACATTGCGAAGCATCTGGGCAAGGCCTTTGGTAGTATAGCCTTCGAGCATACCCGGATTGAACCCGGCACCGTAAACATTCTCACGGGGAATGCTGCGGATATCATACTCTCCAGCCTTGGAATAGAACTCTTCGCTGGTATTAAACTGGCCAGCAAACTTAACGGCAGAATCAAACAGGATGGCTTTCTTCCCGTTGATGAAATGCCACGTTCCCCAGCGGTCTCTTACCTCAACGCCCTTATCTTCGCCGTTATGCAGGATGTGCCGGATACCACCGCTTACGCTGCCATCTTCGTCGTACCACTTGTACTCGTTGTGGTAATCGCCCTCTTCTCTTTCGTCCAGCGGAACGAGATCGTTCAGGTAACTGACCCAATCGAAGCCAATTAGCTGTCCTTTGAAGCCGCCTGCTCCACGAAACTGGAAACTCTCGCCCTTATCGGACATGATAAAGCCAGTACCATCAGTAACAGTCAGCATCATATCGGCCATGATATTGACCATGGCTCCGACCTTGTTCTGGCTGATGATCTCGTCAACCTTCTTGGGAACATACTCGTTGACATACTGCTCAGCGCTTTCTCTGGATTGGCCTTGTGCCATAAGCTTTCTGGTCATGGTCTTGGAGAAAGACTTGACAAGGGCTTCCCTGTCCAGCCTGTTGTCTGTGCGCATGAACCGGCGCAGAACATCGGTCATTGCAACGTAAACATCAGATAGAACAATGCAGTCGTTTACTTTTACGCCCGTATCGTTGTTGGACGGAGTAAAGATGCTGGTGCTGGCAGTAAGGTATTTGGCTGGGTTAAGTTCAAGCTCGTCTGCTTCGGTAAGGCCGGACAGAGATGCTTTACGAAGCGAGTCGTAATACTTGGACTCAACCATAATACATTTGCCTTTTTTGGCCCCGTTGGCAGTCATGCCGAAGAAAACATACTTCTTCCCGTTGCCTGCGATAATGCCATCGCTGTCATCTTTACAGGCTCCACCTTCGATAAGGCTAAGAAGTATTTCTTCTCTGTTCCGAAGACCAGAGATATCGTCGCCTTTCTCGTAAGACAAATCAAGCTCGAACCACTTATCGGTAGCAGTACGCTTCCCGTCTTTGGAATATGCGACTTCCATGATATCGGAAGCTGCACTCTTCCCACGAAGAATCTGGTTTTCTTTCTTGGTAAGGTTAGATTCCTCCATGATAAGACGGCCAGTGCCTTTCTTGAAATGGATATTCCTGGCTTCGCCTTTCTTATTGAACAGCTTGAAACTTGCGGCGTTATAGGACTCGATAGAGCCTCTGGCAATAGCGGCGGCTTTGTTGTAGGCATCGTCCTCATCTCCGGCGTTGCCAAGCACATAGCCGTCTTTGCTGACAATCAGATACTCTTCGCCACGTTTGATGACTTTATTATCGCCTTTGGCCCCGACGTTTACTTCTTTGTCACCGAGCTGAGCTACATATTTCTCGTTTTGCTCGTAGTTGCCTTCGGTTACGCGGCCTTTTTCATCTCTGCCGCTCTTTCTAGAAGCGATGATGTCTGCGATCTTGTTCTTATTCTGCCGGACATTGCCTTCTTCATCGAGAATCTTGGCCTTGGCAAGCTGCTTAATCGCTTCGCTCTGAGAGGCTTTCGCTATCTCCTGCGCCTTGGCAATATCAATCCCAAGTAAATCTGCAAGAAGCTGAGCGTCTATATTACCTTCAGCCATTTTGGCGGCGATTTCATTCGCAGCCTGATAGCGCAGAAATGCATTGGCTTGATCAGCGGACATGTTATTCTCTTCAATAACATCGCTGTATAGCATGGAATATGTGAGCTGATTTCCGATATCGCTTAACCATGCATTAACAAGCCGTTCTCCTCTGGCTTTGTTGCTGCCAAGTGCCTTTCCGATTGCCTCACACAGGGAATTTGTGGCTTTATTGATTTTTTCTATGTTGGCTTCCGAGTCATCAACAAAATTTTGGATATCGTACTTTTTATCGATGGCAGCTTGGCGCTCTCTTAATCCTTTAGTATCTTTGCCAAATATTCGCTCTCGTAGGGCACGGCGACGTTCTTTTCCGCGTCCCACTTCTTGATCGTTGGCTGTGGCAGGCCCGCTTCCTCGCACTCCTTCTTCTCGTACTCCCACAGCGCTCTGATCCGCTGTGCTGCTGTTGGGCTGTGCTTGTTCACTCCGTACTTCCTGTTCTCCGTATCTCTCAAGGTTAACGGCATCCCCTCGCTGTCCTCCAGCATCGGCAGTATCCTGTCCTCGGTCTCCCACATTACTATCATTTGCTTGCGCTCCTTTCGAAGATTCAGCCGTTGGCTGTATATCTGCATCATATACCTGTTGCCGATTATTTACAACGGGTTGTTCAGCGGGCTTCTCGGCAACAGACGCTTCTTGCTTGGGCTGAGCTTTCTCCGCTTCTTTAGCTGCTTCTTCGGCAGCTTCCTCTTCGGCCTGTCTGATGCTCAGTTCCTTGATGACCTGGCTTCTGATTTCCTCATGCTCAGCAAT
>JAEEGL017464175.1_pt1 | contig 10985 bp, 8 predicted proteins | sample 9134231 | NCBI WGS metagenome assembly JAEEGL01 (sample SAMN16246548, study PRJNA631951) | gut metagenome | biome: gut microbiome; feature: rumen; material: fiber-attached | host: Bos | place: Iran: Karaj | collected 2018-10 | reverse complement strand
TTCACCCAATGGAGCGACGGCAACACCGACAACCCGCGCCTGGTGACGGTGACGCAGAACGCCACCTATACGGCCCAGTTCGCCATCAACAGCTATGCTGTGGGTGTTGCGAGCAGCAATACTAATATGGGCAGCGTGAGCGGCAGCGGCACCTACAACCACAACAGCACCGCCACCCTGACGGCGACGGCCTACTACGGCTACCACTTCGTGCAATGGCAGGACGGCAACACCGAGAACCCGCGCAGCGTGGTGGTCACCGACTCGGCACAGTTCACGGCGCTGTTCGACTACAACAGCTACCTGGTCACCGCCAACAGCAGCAACGTCACGCTGGGCAGCGCCACAGGTGGCGGCAGCTACAACTACCTCTCGCAGGTGGCGCTGACGGCGGTGGCGGTGCCGCACTACCACTTCACCATGTGGAACGACAGCATAGAGGACAACCCAAGGACCATCATCGTGACGAGAGACACGACCTTCACCGCCCATTTCGCCATCGACCGCCATACGGTGGGTGTCAGTTCTACGGATGCCACCAGAGGCTCCGCCAGTGGTACCGATACGGTGAACTACAATACCGCCGTCTGGATCACGGCTACCGCCAACTACGGCTACCACTTTCTCCGCTGGAACGACGGTAACACCAGCAACCCGCGCCGCGTGGTGGTGTCGAAAGACACGGTCTTCTCCGCCACCTTTGCTCCCAACCAGTATCACGCCACCTGCAATGTGAACAACGCTGCGATGGGCAGCGTCTCGTCGGCAGGCGGCAACTACGACTACTTGACCTCGCTGACCTTCACGGCTACCGCCAACTATGGCTACCACTTCGTGGGCTGGAACGACGGCAACACCGACAACCCGCGTACCCTCACGCTGACACGGGACACTATGCTGACGGCCCTCTTCGCCATCAACACCTATAGCGTCTCCGTGGTCTCCAACGACAGCACGCTGGGGTCTGTAATAGGTTCCGGATCCTACAACTACCTCTCGCAGGTGACCATCACCGCCTCCGCGACAGCGCACAGCCACTTCGTGCAGTGGAACGACGGCAGCACCACCAACCCACGCATGCTCACGCTGACCCGCGACACCTCCTTCATGGCCATCTTCGAGCAGGACGAGCAATATCAGATCTCTGTGGTTGCCAACGACAGCACACGAGGCATGGTGACCGGCGGCGGCAGCTTCTATTCCGGCGAGACCACCACCATCACCGCCATTGCCCGCGAGCATTACTACTTCGCCCAGTGGAGCGACGGTGTGACCACCAACCCCAGGACGGTGACGGTGATTGAGTCGGCCACCTATACCGCCGTCTTCGAGCCGATGAGCTACAACGTCACCATCACCGCCAACGACTACACGATGGGCAGCGTCAGCGGTTCGGGAAGCTACGCCTACGGCAGCACGGTGACGATAGTGGCGCAGCCGTTCGATAACTACCGCTTCACAGGGTGGAGCGACGGCGACACCAACGCCACCCGCACCTTGGTGGTGGTGGACAACATTGCGCTGGAAGCCCGCTTCGAGAGAAAGACAGACGTAGGTATTGAAGAAACGGAAGACCTCCACTATAAAGTGTATGTCAGCAACGGCCGCATCGTGGTGGAAGGGGTGGAGAACAGCCGCGTGCAGATATACGACCTTGCCGGCCGCCGACACACCCCGAACGAGCAGCTGCCCATGGGGGTCTACATGGTGCGCATTGACAATACGACAACAAGGAAAGTGGTAGTGATGTAACGGTTAATGAAATGGTATGTAATATGAAAGGAATCGTCAAAACACTTGTCTGTGTCAGCATAATTCTCTACTATCCATTATCGGCTTTCAACCCCCTCCATGCGCAGACGCCGCAGGAGGAATATGAAGCCTGGAAGAAGCAGTCGCAAGGGAACTACAGCCGCTACCGTCAGCAGGCGAAGGACGACTACCAGGCCTTCCGCAAGAAGGCCAATGAGGACTACGCCGAGTTTGTGAAGGGGGCATGGGCGCGTGTGCGACCGCAGCCGCCCAAGAAGGCACCCGAAGAACCCAAGCCCGTGGTACCGCCTGTGGTGCCGAAAGAGGCTCCTGTGCCGCTGGCACCCATTCCCTTCAAGGTGCCGGAAGCGCCTCCTGCACCCAAGCCGGTGCCCGAGGTGCCGGTACCCACTCCCATCGTTCCTGTGGAGCAGACGATCACCCTACAGTACTTCGGCACAACGGTGCAGGTGCATGAGTGTTCGGGAGAAGCCATAAGGTTGCAGTCGCTGAAACCCGACGAGATAGCAAAAGCATGGGAACGGCTGTCGGACGGCTCCTGCGAGGCTTTGCTGGCCGACTGCCTAAAGACAAAGAAAACACTCGCATTGAGCGATTGGGGTTATCTGATGTTGCTGCAGCAGGTGGCCGGAAAGGTGGCATCGGGCAACGAGTCGACGCTGCTGGAGCACTGGCTGCTGGCGCAGTCGGGATACAGCTCCCGTATGGCAGTATCGGGCAAGGGTAAACTTCAGGTGTGGATGCCCTTCGACGTGTTGGTGTATGACCACCCCATCATCGTGTTGGACAGCACCGTATTCTTCCTCGTCACCGAAGGAACGGAGGACGACGACGAGCTGCAGGTACTCGACCATGTGTTTCCCGGCGAGAACACCGCCTGCCTGCGGATGAGGCAACAACCCATACTGGAGCAGGTGGCCTGCAAGCAGCGCACGCTGACCTCGAAGGAGTATCCGGCGCTGTCGCTGCAGGTATCGGTGAACAAGAACCTGATAAGCTACTACAACTCCTATCCCAAGGTGGCAGGCTGTTGGGATGTTTACGCCAATGCCTCGCTGAGCGAGGAGGTGAAGCAGCAGCTGTATCCCCTTCTGCGCAAGAAACTCTCGGGTCTCAGCGAACGGCAGAAGGCCGAGCGGCTCCTCAACTGGGTGCAGACAGCCTTCCAATACAAGACCGACGAGGAACAGTTTGGCGGCGAGCGGTCGCTCTTCGCCGACGAGAGCCTTTACTACCCCTACTGCGACTGCGAGGACAGGAGCATCCTGTTCAGCATCCTCGTGCGCGACCTGCTGGGATTGGATGTGGTGCTGCTGCATTTCCCCGGTCATCTGGCAACAGCGGTGAAATTCAAAATCAACGTCGACGGCGATTACCTCGACCTCGACGACGGTCGCTATATTGTATGTGACCCCACCTATATCGGCGCTCCCGTCGGTATGGCTATGCCCGACTGCAAGCAGCAACAGGTGAATGTGTACCTGCTGAAATAGGAACAGCTCCATCTTGCCATATTTTTTTTCTGCCCAATGATAGATTTGCGGCAGCAATTCCCTATATACAGTTATAGCAGATGATAAGAAAAACAACAATTGTACATCGGTAGAATGAACATGGTAGGTATCAGTTTTTTAAGGTTGTTTGTGGGTGCTAAGTTGCACGTTTTTAGTACTATAAGCGATATGGACATTGGTATCTCGGCCTTTCGGGGAAGGGCTGTGGAGAGGGGGTGGGGCTGTTGATAACTTTTGCGGAAAAAAATTTTCGGGGGGTAACGGGCTGTCGCTCACTTGATGTACGATTTTGTTCATATCTTTTCTTGCACAAGTCAAAAATATGGCCTAATTTTGTGGGCGAAAACAGAAGATAACAGATTTACGTAACGTATAAGCAAGCCGCTATGACACACGAAGATTCGAAACCATTAGCTCCGTTGGAGGCTTTCCGCGAGGGGATGAATTCCTGGATGGCGCCCTTCGGGCAGCCTCCGGACCGATAAGGGGCATCACTGGGCAAGGAAGAAGCATTCCTTTGTAACTAGCACTGGGAAAAGGTGTTAGGGTTATACCCGCAGCAGGTTTCTGTATGCGAGGGAGGGGGGATTGCGCTGACGCTAACCTTAACGTTAACCTTAACGTTAACTATTGCGGACGGGGACGTCCGCGGTCCCAGGGGAGTGAGAGGGAGTGAAAAATTGAAAATTGAAAATTGAAAGTGGAAAGTGGGGAACTAACGATAACGATAACGCTAACCTTAACGTTTTAGTGAATTGTGAATAGTGAATAGTGAATTTCTTCAGGGGATCGCTTGCTTCGATTGCGATGGATTGGTTTGGGAAATAAGAAATACATAATAATAAAAACAAGAATAACAGTTGCGCCCGACACGTATCAGGGATAGAGATTACTATGAATCCAGGACACCCGCTTATACTGAAATGCCCGTTTTGTGGGGGAGAGAAAGAAGTGCTGACTTTGGCCTCGGGAAATACAAGCCAAGGAGAACAATGGTCGGATTGCAGAAAGAGGTTCCCCATGCTTCCGAACGTGTCTCCCATACAGAAATGTCCCTCCTGCGGGAAGTACTGCGAGGGCAAGGGCAGCGGCGGTGCCGCTGCGTACGCGGAGCCCGCGTCCTGCCCATCTCCCCAAAGGCCCTTGCCATATTGGACAAGTGTTGTCCGCAAGCGGATTATCTTCGTGGAATCGTGGAGAGGATGAAGAGCTATGCCAAAGAAAAGAATACAATTGCATTTAAGATTTAAGATATGGGCTTGATATCCGCATTGAACAAAGAGGTGGCTATAGACCTGGGGACAGCCAACTCGATAGTGATGTACAACGACCAGGTGGTCTTCGACGAGCCGTCGATAGTGGCGTACGAGACGGACAGCAAGAAGGTGATTGCCATCGGCAACCAGGCGCAGCTGATGGAGGGGAAGACGCCGCCGGGCGTGGAGACGATACGTCCGCTGAGGGAGGGTGTGATTGCCGACTACGAGATGGCTCAGATGCTTATCCGCGAGCTGCTGCTGACGACCAACATCAGAAGGTCGGTCCTGCCGCCGTCGCTGAGGATGGTGGTGTGTATCCCGTCGGGGATTACGAAATGGGAGGAGCGGGCGGTGCGCGAGGCTGCGGAGCTGGCCGGCGCGAAGGAGACGCGCATGATACACGAGCCGATGGCGGCGGCCATAGGCAGCGGGATAGACGTGCTGCAGCCCAGAGGGCACATGGTAGTGGACATAGGAGGCGGCACATCGGAGATAGCGGTCATCTCGCTCGGCGGGATTGTGTGCAGCACATCGGTGAAGATTGCCGGCAACGTGTTCAACAACAACATAGCCGACTACATGAGCAAGCAGCACAACATGAAGATAGGTCTGCCTATGGCCGAGAAGGTGAAGGTGGCCGCGGGCTCCGCTGTCAGCGAGCTGAAAGACGAGCCGGAGGACTTCAGGACCAAAGGGCGGGATATATTGACCGGTTTGCCCAAAGAGATTGCCATCAACTACAAGGAGGTGGCCCATGCGCTGGACCGCTCGATAGGAGCCATAGAGCAGGCGATACTCCACACCTTGGCCATCACGCCGCCGGAGCTGGCCGCCGACATCTATGAGACAGGTATCTGTCTGGCCGGAGGCGGGGCCCTGCTGCGCGGACTGGACGAGCGGATATCCGCGAAGACCAAGCTGCCCGTAAGCATAGCGGAAGACCCGCTCCGCGCCGTTGCGCGGGGGACGGGGATAGCGCTGAAGAACTTCGACAAGTTCCCGTTTCTGATAAGATAATATAAAAAAAGAATACAATAGTAATAAAGGATGTTCTATAAATACGTTTAAAAGAAAACCCCTATGGGGTATAATTGTTGATAATTAGATATTTGCTATTGAAAGAAATGCCCTACGGGCAATTAATAGAAGTTACCATAATAATAAAAAAGCAAGCATTATGTCAATAGTTTATGCAATCTTAGGATCGATCGTCGGGGTGACTCTTTTCGAATGGATGAAGAGCTACTCGGAGAACAACAACAATGTCCAGAAGGACAACTACGGCAAGATGAAGCAGCGGCTGGTGAAGCTGCTGCAGAAGGACGGCTACAAGAACGAGATGAATGAGGGAAGGATCGTCCTCACCTACCGCCAGGAACGGTTTTTGGTGAACTTCGACGCCAGCCAGTTCGGAGAGCAGTACGCAAGGGTGACGGTGGTCGACTACTACGTGATAGATGGGAAGGACGAGGTGCATCCGTTCGTGATGGATGCCGTTATGGGGAGGGCGACGCACAACAGCAAGCGGACACCCAATATCGCCTATGACGAAGGCTGCCTGAGCTACTATGCCACAGACGTGAGGAACATCAAGCATTTCTACCGCGGGCTGCAGACGATCCTGAATATGCTGATTGAAAACGAGAACGGGGCGCGTGGGGATTTCGAGCAGTTCCGCAAGGACTTTGGCCGGAAGAGCGAGGCGCCGGAGGACAAGCACATAGGGTTCAGGACATCGGCTGACGAGGAGGCGGAGGAACAGCACCGTAAGGTGGCGGCAGAGTCGGCGGCAACGGTAGAGGGCTGAGGGAGTGGAAAATTGAAAATTGAAAATTGAAAATTGAAAGTGGAAAGTCTAACGTTAACCTTAACCTTAACGATAACGATTTGCCTGCTATGCTGGCTTTCAGCGCTGAAAAAAACAAATATAGCGGAAAACGCTAACAAAGGAAGAAAAGGAGAAATGAAATATGAAACTGTTATCTTGGAAAGGACTTTTTTTTTCTGGTAGTATGGATCATGTTGCAGCCTCCGGCAATGTTGGTTTGTGCTATCATGTCGGAAGAGTATGCGGCTTCACTGTTCCCTAGTTATATGTGTTATTATAGCTTCCCTTCTGGTATGAGTGTCGGAGCTGCACAGTTAGAGTGCGCCCTCTGTGATATGATTGGCGTTACAATTGTGGGTGCGATAATCGTTTTCCGGCACAAGGTTGGCAGCGAGAAGTTCTGTATACATAGTGGTATATGGTATGCGGTATACCTAATCCTGACGATGAGTGCAATATATTGTATCGCAGATGATTGGGGGCAGGTTGGGAGACACAGCCATGTGATGATTTCAACGATGAACTGCATATATCCTCCGCTGGTGTTCCTAATACTGGTTATAGTGGTCAAGGTGAAAAGGCTGTTGAAAAGATGCCTGTTGAAAAAAAGTAATGAGGATAACGACCTGTCGCACCCTTGATGTATGATTCTGTTCATATCTTTCTCTTGCATTCCACAGATATGATCCATACCTTTGCAGACGAATACAAAATAGCACAAAATAACGTAACGAATAAGCAAGCAACTATGACAGGGGCTGCACTCAAATTGAAAACGAAACAATAAATCAAAAATAAACTATTATGAAAACTATATTGATTATATACGGAATTTCATGGCTGATACTGCTTATTGTATATCTATATTCGTTGTATCAGGTTCGGCAGGGGAAGGCTCGCAGTAGCAACCGCAAGGCTCCTTGGTACCTGTATGCCATTATTTGGGGGCTGGCACCCTTGGCCGTTTTTGTTATACCGTATGTGCTGGTCGATGATTACAGGGAGAAGAAGCGGAGGCAGAAGCTTGACGAGGAGTGGGAGCGGAGGAAGAATGAGGCTGAACGGGAAAGGACGGATGCAATGGAGAACAGTCAGACGGCAAGGTTGCTGGAGGATGACCGCACGATGGATGATTGCCGACAGCGGTCGGCCAGGCTGATGAACATCATCAAGAAACGGGATTATGAGCATATACTTACCGTGCTTGACAAAGTCGGCCTACCCTCCGGGATGACCTTTGGGGTGGATGAATGTGAACAGGAAGGGACGGGAGACGAAAGCAAGCTATGGGTGTCGGCGGAAGCCGGGGTCAAAGACAACGAGATATTCAAGTATCTTAAAGTAGAGGATTCCCCATCGGGAGCCTGGCAGGCTTGCTTGTTGTATAAACTGTGGCATTCTCTCCCTTTCTGGTGGCATGGGTGCTATGATCGGCGCATCTATTTGGACAATCGGGATGACTGTCGGAAAATAAGTACGCGCGATGAAAAAGCGAAAATGATACGGAAGGTCATCGAGAATGGCAAGGACACAAGACCGCACATATCACGAAACGGCAACAAATATTACATAGAACGCTATTATTGGAATGACTGGACAGGATTGGCCAGAGAACTTGTGGAGGTGACCATAGAGAACGAACGGGTGGTGAAAATCATTGATGTGGAGAAAGTTGTTGAATACAGATATGACTGCGGCATCGTGTATTAAGGTGGGTTCTTCTTATAGGATGTTCTATAAATACGTTTAAAAGAAAACCCCTATGGGGTATAATTGTTGATAATTAGATATTTGCTATTGAAAGAAATGCCCTACGGGCAATTAATAGAAGTTACCTTATAATAAACATGAAAAGATGTCGTACAAACAAATGAAATACTATCAGGACCTTGGGGATTACGCCGCCGCATACAGGATAGCGCGTGTGGATTGGGAGGCCGATCCCAGCCTCGGGTGGCCGAAGAAGACGATAGCGTGGCTGCTGATAAAGATGATGAAGGTCCACGCAAGGGCGTATGGGCAGAACAAGTTCATGCAGATGCTGGAGGAGTTCTACCAGTTGGGGATTCCGGAGGAGGAGAAGAAGCTGTGGGGCGCGGTGGCGTGGCCGATACGCGACATCGTGGAGGACAGCCTCAGGATGCAGTGGTTCACGCCGGAGTTCGGCGACAGGCTGTTCGACAGCATACGGAGGTTTCCCTTCGACAAGCCGTCGGACGCCTATTCGGCATTGGTGAAGTCGTTTGTGCAGCTCGGAAGGCTGTGGCCGCGATTGGCGGACTTCATCGAGTGGTGGGGACTGGACAACTTCACCGACTTCGACTACCGCCGCTACCCGGAGGACGGGAGGCTGGTGTCGCTGGTGGAGAAGGTGAACGCGGCGTATCTCGTTGCGAAGGAATTGAAAATTGAAAATTGAAAATTGAAAACGGAAAGTGGAAAATTGAAAATTGAAAGTGGAAAAAAGTATTGAAAGATAACACAAAAAACACAATAGAAAAAGATGGAAACAACAGTTACACAGAGACGACGGATTCCCCGCATGACCATTGCGCAGGCGGGAGAGATCAACGGTATGGTGCCACCGCAGGCCGTTGAGCTGGAGAAGAGCGTGCTGGGGGCGATGATGCTCAACCCGGAAGCCCTGTACGGGCACGTGTACGACATGCACGAGGGGCTGTTCTACAAGACGGAGCACCAGGTGATTTTCTGCGCCATACGTATGCTGGTGAACTGCAAGCACGACGTGGACATGCTGACGGTGGTGGAGGAGCTGCGCAGGGAGGGCAACCTGGAGGCTGCCGGCGGGGCCTTCTACGTCTCGCAGCTCACGGTCAACGTGGTGTCGGCCGCCCACATGGAGTATCACCTGCAGATACTGACGGAGAAATACATGCAGCGCGAGGTGATACGCACGGCGACGGAAAGCATCAAGGCGGCCTACGACGAGACCTGTGATGCCGTGCAGCTGCTGGACGATGCGCAGAAGAGTCTGCTGGAGGTGAGCGAGAAGAGCTTCAGTCGCGACAGCCAGAGTATGGACGCCCTGATGGGCAATGCGGAGAAGACCTTCCTGTCGGACAAGCCGGAGGACGACCGGAGCGTGCTGTCGGGCTTCATGGAGCTGGACCGCCGCGTGGCGGGGTTCCAGCCGGGGACGCTGATCATCCTCGCCGCGCGTCCGGCGATGGGTAAGACGGCCTGCGGCCTCACGATGGCGAAGAATATCGCCGTGAACTTCAACAAGCCGGTGGCCTACTTCTCGCTGGAGATGACGGGCGACGAGCTGGTGGCGCGACTGCTGTCGGCGGAGGCGGAGATACCGGCGAGCAAGCTGCGCAAGTCGGCCTCGCTGAACAGGCAGGAGCGGGACCGCATGGCCGACAAGATCATGAGTCTGCGAAAGGCGCCGCTATACATTGACGACAGTGCGGGAATAGACATCTTCCAGATGCGTGCCAAATGCCGCCGGCTGAAGCAGCGCTACGGTATCAAGATGGTGTTCATAGACTACCTGCAGCTGATGAACGGCGCTCCCGACGCCAACCGCAACCGGAACCGCGAGCAGGAGATCAGCAACATCTCGCGCCAGCTGAAGGAGATGGCGAAAGAGCTGGAGATTCCGGTGCTGGCGATGTCGCAGCTGAGCCGCAAAGTGGAGGAACGGCCTATGGCTATCCCGCAGTTGGCGGACCTGCGCGAGTCGGGCGCCATAGAGCAGGATGCCGACATCGTGATGGCTATCCACCGGCCGGAGAAATACGGGATAGAGCAGGACGACCAGGGCAACAGCACCGCCAACCTGGCCAACATCCACATCCTGAAGTTCCGCTCCGGCGACACGGGGGTGTGTCCGCTGATGTTTGAGGGCAGATATGTGAGGTTCCGTGATTTCCCGGTGGTGGGAGAGCCGATGATCAGAGACTCGAAGATGAATGCGGAGATAAAGCCCAACGACCGCTTCGACAATCCCGCCCGGGAGCAGGAGGTGGACAACGACGGCAACCCCATCTTCGTCAACGGGGGACTACCTCCGACGGAGGACAACACGCCGCCGTCGGTGATGCCCCAGGCCAGACCGCCGCAGGGATACAACCCGCTGCACTAGGTTCGGGTGATGCGTCATGCGTCACCCGTCATTTTCGTTTTTTTGCTACTTTTGGTCGTTGGGGACTCTTTGGCTTTATGTTGAGTGGTATGTGCAAAATTTGCACAAGTGATGTCTTTATTTGGAAATTCTGTCGGTGCAGAAGGCTTTTCGTTTGCATTTGGAGCAATGGGTTCCTTGCCAGACGGATTCGAGGTGGTCGGCGGCGGCATCGACCAGTTGGGGGGGGGGGCGGGAGGGGATGTCAGTCGTTGGGGATGTTTTCGGTGCGGAGGAGGCGGAAGGTCTCGTCGTAGATGTCGATTTTGCCATCGAAACGCTCCATTGCGGGGCTTTCGTTCCAGAGGCTTTTGTATTTGAGCGGGATGACCAGGGTGCCGGTCTCGCGGCTGACATAGCCATAGTTGCGGCCGTCCTTGCTCACCACCCATCCGTAGGCGTTGGCTTTGCAGCTCACATACTCGAAGGGCTCCGACACACGGCCGCCGTTGATGCTCACAAAG
>JAEEGL017376646.1_pt1 | contig 10985 bp, 13 predicted proteins | sample 9134231 | NCBI WGS metagenome assembly JAEEGL01 (sample SAMN16246548, study PRJNA631951) | gut metagenome | biome: gut microbiome; feature: rumen; material: fiber-attached | host: Bos | place: Iran: Karaj | collected 2018-10 | reverse complement strand
GAGGAAAATGTGCGGTTGAGGTCGCAGGTGGCAAGTTTGCAAGACCAAGTGAAGAAGTTGAAGGCACGGCTGGAACAGGTGCAGTCGCACAATGCCCAGAAACTGAATGAGAACGTGCTGCTGCAGTACATGGTGCGTCCCGGCGAGGCGGAGGTGGACCTGCATATCGAGGCATTGACCGACCATCCCGAACGCCTTAGCGACGTGGAGAAGCACGAGTTGCAGAAGCGTTTCTTCCGCACCTGCTTGAACCATGCGCTGCTCAACGGGTTTAAGAAGGTGGTGTTTATCCACGGCGTGGGACGCGGAGTGCTGAAGACCGAAATACACAACGAGTTGGACCTGTACGATAACGTGCAGTATGTCGACGCGCCCATGTCGCTTTATGGAGCCGGCGCCACGGAAGTGTATTTTAAAGTAAAAGGTAAAAACTAAAAGCTAAAATGAGCAGACAAATCAAAATAGGCGACCTCACACTGGGTGGAGGAGCCCCGATTAGAGTCCAGTCGATGACCAACACCGACACCATGGACACCCAAGCCACCGTGGAGCAGACGCTGCGCCTTGTCGAGGCAGGCTGCGAACTGGTGCGCATCACCGCCCCCGATGTCAAGGCGGCGGAGAATTTGTATAATATCAAGAACGAGCTGGCACGGCGTGGCTGCACCGTCCCGTTGGTGGCAGACATACATTTCAACCCGCTGGCAGCGGAGACGGCGGCCACAATAGTTGAGAAAGTGCGCGTCAATCCGGGCAACTACACCGACCGCAACACCGGCAAAATCCATTTTACTGAGCAGGAGTATGCCGACGAGCTGAAGCGGATAGGGGAGAAGATGTCGCGCCTGATAGAGATATGCAAGCAGCACCATACTGCCATGCGTATTGGTACCAATCATGGCTCGTTGAGCGAGCGCATCATGTCACGCTACGGCAACACCCCCGAAGGCATGGCTCAGTCCGCCATTGAATTTGCGCAGGTGTGCCGCGAACAGGACTACCATCAGCTGGTCTTCTCCATGAAGGCAAGCAACGTGCAGGTGATGGTGCAGAGCACGCGCCTCTTCGTCGAGAAGATGAAGGCACTGGGCATGGACTACCCGATACACTTGGGTGTCACCGAGGCGGGCGATGCCATGCAGGCACGCTACAAGAGTGCAGCCGGTATTGGGGCTTTGCTTATCGACGGCATAGGCGACACCATCCGAGTCTCCCTCACAGAAGACCCTGTTGAAGAGATTCCCGTGGCCTACGGCATCTTACAGGCTGTGGGAGTGCGTATCAGCCAGTGCGAATACATTGCCTGTCCCTCCTGTGGTCGCACGCAGTACGACATACAGCAGGCCCTGCAGCAGATTAAGGCGCGTACCCAGCACCTCAAAGGGGTGAAGATAGGTGTGATGGGCTGTATTGTCAACGGCCCCGGCGAGATGGCGGACGCGCATTACGGCTACGTAGGCCAAGGCGCAGGCAAGATAACCCTCTACAAAGGCAAACAAGTAGTCAAGCGCGACATCCCCCAAGCCGCCGCCGTCGAAGAACTAGTCAACCTCATCAAAGAAAACGGTGACTGGATAGAGGCTTGAAGTTAGATGGGTTAGTTAGGGGTAGGGGCTGACACCAATGTCTGCCCCCTTCGGGTTGTTTGGGTTATATAAAAGGTAAAAACTAAAACTGCTGCCGCCTTAGCAAATAGCTCTTAAGTTTTTACTTTTCTCTAACCACTAACTTCTAAACTTTTAGAAACGAAATAGCTCATTAGTTATACTTTTTTTCTTATATATCAAATAAACTTTGTATCTTTGCATCGCAAATTGAGTAATTTTACTCAGTCTATTGAGTAATTTTACTCAGTCTATTGAGTAAAATGCTAAAGTATGTTTGAACGAGTTTATTCTAAAGTAATTAAGGAACGGTTGGAAGAGCCACGCAAGTTTGTTCAGATAGTGACAGGGCCCCGTCAGGTGGGTAAGACGACCGTGGTAAAACAGGTGCTAAAATCATTAAAAGCACCGTGGCTGATGTATTCGGCTGATGAAGTGCCAACTGCGGAGCGTGAGTGGATTACTGGATGTTGGGAAAATGCGCGTGCAAGGCTTCGGGCAGACAATTTAAGTGACATAGTGTTAGTGATTGACGAGGTACAGAAAGTAAAAGGTTGGAGCGAGACGGTGAAGAAGCTCTGGGATGAGGACTCGTTTCGTGATACTCCAATAAAGGTACTCTTGTTGGGCTCTTCGCGTGTGATGATGGAACGAGGCTTGGCAGATTCACTAATGGGACGTTTTGAAACAATCAAAATGCCGCATTGGTCGTTCAGTGAAATGCATGAAGCCTTTGGCTTCACACTCGAACAATATATTTATTTTGGAGGTTACCCTGCTGCCGCCGCACTCATAGGGAATGAAGAACGGTGGGCAGAATATGTCCGTTCGGCAATCATCGATGCAACCATCAATAAAGACGTGTTGGTGGATGCAATAGTGAACAAACCCGCTCTGTTACGCCAGACATTCGAACTGGCTTCAGCTTATTCTGGTGAGATAGTGTCGTTGACCAAGATGCTAGGGCAATTGCAGGACGCAGGCAACACCACTACACTTACATCATATTTGAACCTATTGGATGAAAGCGGTCTTGTATGCGGTTTGCAGAAATATTCTGCTGATGTGCTCCGTCGGCGAGCATCAATACCGAAATACCAAGTCTACAACAATGCCTTGAAAAGTATCTATTGCGGAGCATCATTCCACGAGGCGCAGGCTAATCCTCGTTTATGGGGTCGCCTGTTTGAGTCCGCTGTGGGATGCCATATCCTCAACGAGGCCTTCACCCACCGCATCAGTCCCTATTACTGGCGTGACGGGAATGACGAGGTCGACTTTGTGTTGCAGTATGGAGGTAAAGTTATCGGTCTTGAGGTAAAGTCAAATCTCGAGAAATATAATACGGGATTAGCAACCTTCCGCCAACGCTATACCCCCCATACGGCCATAGTGGTGGGTTACGAGGGTTACCCCGCAGAAGAGTTTCTCTCTGCTGACTTGCGTCATTTGTTCAAATAATCCCCATGACGACTTGAATGAATTTTCTCGGCTCTTTCAGTCGTTCTGTAATAAGTTTATATTCAGGCTATATGTACATGTGTTTACATTTTACGCAGTAGGTTGAGTATTTTTACGCAGTGTGTTGAGTATTTTTACGCGGTGCAAAAGTACAATTTTTTTTTCACATAGCATATTTTTAATACAAAATCGGTCATTAGTGTTTTTACTTGCTGTAACAAAATAGCGAGATATGTGTGTACTATTTGTGTATAGTACCATACAATAATACCAATTACCATTGCCTAACAGTATGATATACCACCTGATAAAGTTTTGATTTTCTTGTATTTAAAAAGAACTTTATCCTCAAAAGCATTGTGTATTAAAAAAAATGTGTATTTTTGCACCCTAAATCGACGCGAGACATGTCGAGCAATTGCGGAAAGCATTTGTACGGTCCGAACTGTTAATTCGCCAAATTTATCCTGAGGACACTGGTACGATGCCTTTTGCTTTTCGTGTATGTATTGGCATTCTGCCTCTGCATAGCGTTAAGCATAGGATAAGGTTCTCAGTTTCTATTCAGGAGAGGCGTTTGGCGATGCCCACAGTTCGTAGAGACGGCAACACGAGTTCTATGCTTTTCCTGTTTTTATTACTAACGCCCCACTGAGGACTCAAGGCATAAATAAAATAGTATGAGCATAGAAAAATGCCCGAGATGTGGTGGTTATGATGTCCGTCCAGCATATCTAAATTATATTGGAAGAGGTATAAAAAAGACTGGTGAACTTGCCGTAGCTCTTGGAGTAGGTTTGTTAATGGGAGGTGGACATGGTGCCCATGCCGCACACCACATTGGTGAATCATTTGATAAGAAAGAGAAAGAGCTAAAGAAACATCATTGTAATACATGTGGCCACGAATGGTAAAACAACAGTATGAGAGTTTTTCAAGTCTGGCCTAAACGGGCAAGAAGTTCTAACGGACAAATCATCACCCCTGCGATGGTGGTAACGGTCACATTGCCCTACCACGCACCTACGCCCTTTACGCAGGGCATAGGTGCGGTGGCGGAGGCATATATGCGTATATACAAATGCGACATCAAAAAACTAAGTTGTAGTGCTGGAGATTTTAATTATAAAGGTTTAGCATAATGAATATTCAAGATATTATCCATCCCGATGACGCGGCGGCTCTCAACAATTTGAAGAGCATACCCGCACTGCCCACAATCATTGAAAAGGTGATGCAGTATGGCTATGAGGAGATACAATGGAGCAGCAATATTGCGTCGAACATACGTTTGTCGGAAAAGCAGATGCCAGAGGTGTACAACCGTCTTATCCCCATTTGTCACAAGTTGGGTATCAATATCCCAGAACTATATCTCCAGACAAGTCCGATGCTTAACGCATGGACATCTGGTAACAAACGTGTGTACATCGTGGTTACGTTGGGACTGATTCGTCGTCTGAAAGGAGAGGAACTGGATGCCGTCCTTGCCCATGAGTGCGGTCATATTCTTTGTCAGCACGTTCTATACTCCATGTTGGCTAATGCCATCTATGATCTTGGCGATTCATTAATGGACGGTATTGTAGGGTCAATTGGTAATATGGCCATGAAGCCTATCAAGCAGGCTCTGTTTGGCTGGTACAGGGCTTCCGAGTTGTCGGCAGACAGGGTGGCTTGCCTGATTACGTCGCCAGAAGTATTGACACGCGTATTGGCAAAACTGGACGGTATCCCACCCATAATCCTCAAAGATTTAGACCTTGACGAATGGACTGAGCAGGGTGCAGACTATGAGAAGATGAAGAATGGCAGTGCATGGTCGAAGGTAGTGAGGTATATGTCCAACGCTGATATGAGCCACCCCTATGGCCCTGTGAGGGCATACGAGGCCAGACGTTGGGCTGGTGGTCGAAATTACGAGCAGCTAAAAGCCAGCCCAAGTATGCAACTATCGGGTGATACCTGCCCCAACTGTGGAAAACCCATCAGCCGAGAGTGGGCTTTCTGTAGAAGTTGCGGCAATAAACTTAAATGACAATCAATAATAAACATTAATATGGCAATATTTAGCACAGAAAAAGTCCTAAATGGCAATCCATCGTTGATACCAACCATCGCAGACCGGATAGTCAACGAATTTCAGATGCAGGGATTTACGGCAAAAAGTGACAGTTATGCTGGAGGAGTGTACGACATATCACTGACCAAAGGCAACGTTTTCAAGGCCGTCTTGGGCATGAAATCAGCGTTGAAGGTGACGCTTACGCCAAACGGCAATAATATCCATATCAAAGCTGGCGTGGGCATTTTCGGTCAACAGGCTATCCCGACGGCTATCACCATGTTTGCTTTTTGGCCAGTGCTCATTCCGCAGATATGGGGCATGGTGCAGCAGTCGAAATTGGATGATCAGACAGTATCCATAGCAGAACAAGTCGTGAATGAAAACGGTAGGGCGTCATTTTATCATGAACAAATGGAGCAAACTGCCTCATTTTGCCCCAACTGTGGCAATAAAATAACAGGCAATGTCAATTTCTGCCCCCAATGTGGAAGTAAAATATAAGTATTATGGTTACACTATTTGTTATAGCAATAATAGTAATTGTTATTGTTTCAGCATCAAGACGTAGTCGGCAGGAACATGTGGTAAAAGACTCGTTGCAAACCACCCAGCAAAGGAATGAAGGCGAGCGAATATCTAGCATTGTGTTCTTTGTTCTTTCGTTGGGAGTACTATTTGGAGGTATTAGCATGGTGGGTTCCAGTAAGGTTCTTACCCAACTGTTTGGTATAATTGTATTGTTGGTGGGTGTCATTATGTCAATCATAGCTCTTGTTTCAATGGTGAAGAAAATAGAACGAGCTAAAACCTACAACGAGATGAGTGAAGATGAATACCGCAGACACCAACAAGACACCAAACAGCAGATTGAGAAAGAGGACGAGGCGGCCATCCAAGGCTATAAAAACTATCGTAGGGCAAAAGCGGTGAACAATATTATACAGAATCTTTTTGGCAATTGATATGTTACAAGGTTATGTAGCAAAGAAATGGGGTGACAAGATGTTCGAGGACGACATCGCCAAAATTGTCAAAAGAAGGGCCTTTTTCGGGGCACTAGTAATGGCACTTCCTTTGTTTGGTCTCGAATGGATTGTTTTTACTATTATTCTATGGAACATGTATTCTGCCTTATGCGAAAAGGCTGGTACAAAACTAAAATTTGGTACTATCGCTACCGGATTTATTGTCAATATAGTAATTGCTATTGCGGTTGATTTTTTGTTCACGCTGTTGCCTGTATTGGGTTGGTTGGGTACGGGTTTTATTGTCTATCTCCAGTTCTATTTGTCTGGTAAAGCATATATTGAAACTTTGAGAAAAGCATATCCTAACCAAGCAAATTCCAACCACAGAACACAAATCTCTCAACGAAGTTATTCGGATGATTATTTGACGACATCGGTGGATAATGAAACCACGGATAAGGTCTACAATGGTTCACAAAGACCTGTGATGTTGTATTTTTATGCAACATGGTGCATTATTTGCAAAGCTGCTATTGTCGAAGATATTGAAAGAGAATACAGCGGACGAATAAATGTAAAAAAGGTTGATGTCGATACTAATTATGACCTTGTGGCAAAGTACAACATAAAGAACGTGCCAACTTTTCTATTCTTCATGCCTGGTTGCAAGCAATACAAAGACATTGTTGTAGGGAATACAACAAACGAGATTTTGAAACAGAAACTTAATGACCTGCTTTAATATGAATGGCAGTTGGTGGGAGTTTTCCTTTTGAACAATAATGCGGAGGCATAGCAATCAAAATCATGGCATGCTTTTTGCAAAAAAGGGGGTTAATTATCTCGCCGCTTATAGTGGGATGTTGGTCATCTGGCCTTGCTCTTTGTATGGCGGGAGGGAGTAGCGGAGGGGGTTCCGTTCAATAAAGAGGGTGGTTATAGCTTCACCAACGAGATGATTATGTCTAAAAAAGAACGGGTGGGTTGCATGACCATGTCAAGGTCTTCTGGATTCATAGGCGTATGGCATCTTGTTGAACACTTTTATAGAATGGGGTGAAGTAGTGGTGGCGGTGCCAATCCTCTTTTCCGTAGGCGAAAAGCTGTATGACTTCGCCTGTTTCTACTATCAGGTCGCACATGTGGTCGACAAAGCGGCTCTCTTCGGCGGTGGTGATGGTTTCTTGCGGGGTAAGCACAAGCACGTCCCAGTCGGATTCTTCGTTTGCTGTGCCACGTGCGCGGGAACCATAAAGCCATACCTCTGCTTGAAGGTCAACTTCAAACACGTTCTGCTTAATCCGTTGTATCATGGCTTTGTCAGTCATTGTCTAGTATTGTTGATAAGTCTGTTTAATACAGTGCGTTCCATTTGTTTGCCTACATTTTTTTTCGCACATATTTTCACTGCAAAGATACACTTTTTTGCACATATTTTGCCTGTTTCACTACTTTTTTTTGCACATAAATTGAGTGATTCGGTACATTTTTTGCAGATAATGCGCCTTTTTTTCTGCTGTGACGGATTGCCACAACTAGCAAATCCGCTACAATTGTAATCAGCCATAACTGTGTTGTTCTGTTGACCGAGAGGTCTTTTTTTCGCGTAGTCGGATTTTTTTTATATATTTGTACATTTAAAACAAACGAATGATTATGCGTAAATATTTATTAGTCATCACACTTGCGTTGGCCGCTTGTTTCTCTGTCAATGCCGAATCCGTCTCAAAAACCGTTGCCGCAAGGAAGGCCGCGACATTTCTGCAGCTAAAAAGCGAGACACAGCTTCAGCTGCTCAACTCCTCCTACACGACATTTTATCTGTTCGCCATAGATGGTGGCGGTTTCGTCATCGTCAGTGCCGACAACCGGGTGCAGCCCATACTGGGCTATTCGCTGCGGTCTAACCTCGACGTGGACAATATCCCGTCGAACATGGCAGCCTGGCTCGAGGGTTACGACAAGCAGATACGCGCGGCTATGGAGGATGATGCTCTGCCTGTCCATCACGGATGGCAGGAACAGGCCTCTCCCAAGTCGGGCGTGGAAGGCTACGACTCTATTGTAGGGCCGTTGCTGACCACCACATGGGACCAGTCGCCCTACTACAACAGCCTCTGCCCCCTAGATGGAGGGCAAAGGACGCTGACAGGCTGCATAGCCACCGCCATGGCGCAGGTATTGAAGTATTGGAACTGGCCCGACACGGGAGTCGGCCAGCACAGCTACACCACATCTTATTATGGCACACTGAGTGCTGATTTTGGGTCCACCACTTACGACTGGGCCAACATGCCCAACTCACTCACCTCCTCCAGCACCTCTGCCCAGGTCACTGCCGTGGCAACGTTGATGTACCATTGCGGCGTGGCTGTTGAGATGGGCTATGGCATCTATGCAAGCGGTATCAGCAACAATATCATGTACAACCACGGACTCAACTTCCCCTGTCCAGAGAATGCCCTCCGCACCTATTTCAAATACAGCGCGGCCCTGACAGGCGTGCGACGCGCCGATTTCACGGGCGAAGATTGGGCGGCATTGATGAAAAACGAGATAGACCATCGTCGCCCGGTGCTATATGCAGGAATAGGCAGGACCGAAGGTCATGAGTTCGTCTGCGACGGCTACGACACCAACGGCTACTTCCATTTCAACTGGGGTTGGAGCGGCCTGGCCGACGGCTATTTCACCTTTTCAAGGCTGAATCCGGCAGGAAGCGACTTTACTAATACCCAGAATGCCATCATCGGCATCGAACCCGACACCCTCCTCGGCAGCAATACCACCTGCACAGTTATTGCCACCAGTGCCGATACTACGAAAGGGACCGTATCTGGCGGCGGCGTGTACAACTATCGCGACACTGTGTCGCTCTATGCCCAGGCCGCCGAAGGCTACCGCTTCCTGCAGTGGAGCAACGGTTCGACCGTTAACCCCTATCCTCTCCTTGCCCATGACTTCAGCCTTACTGCCTACTTCACCCAAGCCCTTGCCGAAGACGACAGCGTGCTTTCTTATACCGGTACCGACTTTTCCAACCGTGGTCTTTTTTCACTCAACACTTCTTATCGGATAGGAATGAAACTGCCCGCTACTGTTTTGGCAGGTCACAAATACATCAGTGCCGTCGACCTCTTTCACTATGAGGGCGATTTTGTCGTCTACATCCATCGTGGAGGCGACGATGCCCCGGGCCCGATTGTCTACACCCAGCCCGTCACTATACCGCACGGTGACCTTCGTTGGTGCCGCGTCGAACTCGAAACCCCCGTGCCCATCGACACCACCAACAACCTCTGGATTACAATTCGACGGATTGATGTATTTGTCAACTATATGGGTGCACCGAATCTAGGTGTTTCTGACGGCAACTGGATTTCGAACGACAACGGGGTCACATGGAAACACCTCAACGAACTAATGCCCAACACAAATGTTGACGACACATCAATCTGCTGGTTTATCCGATGCGTCACCTCTGCCGACTCTGTAGTCAACACGGATCTCACGCCTACTGCATTCCTTGTCGCTCCCGAACAAGGCTATATCGATGACACCATCATGGTTGAACTCCTACACTCCACTAGCAGCACTGTAGAATGGGATTTTGGTGATGCCGATGCCACACGCTTGGCTTCCGACACAGCCTTTATCGTCTGGAACACCGCTGGGTATCATCCTATCGGTGTTCAGGTTGTGAGTCCCTGTTGCAGTGTGACCGTAAGCGACACAGTGCTCATCACCGACTGCAACAATCCTGTCAGTTCCTTCCCTTACGTCATCAATTTCGACCAACAGGATTTCATGCAACGTGCTTGCTGGCAATGGTTTTATCTTGGCGAAAGCCGTGGCTATACATTTAGTACTGATTATATCTCCATCTATATCAGCCAAGGGACCGACAACATGTACGTCTCACCCCTCATTGACCTCACCAGTGACCACAATATATGGCTCGAGCTCAGCCATGTCACGCCAGGCAACTGCCTTGTCACGGTCGAACTCTCGCAAGGTGGGCTCGACAGTGCTGACTTCGCCACCATATACACCCTTCCTACGCTCAATGAACCCGAACCAGTCACCACCCAGCCCATCAATCTGTCCGAACACAACCAAGGTAACCCTGTCCGTATTGCCATACACATGCGACGCCAAGAAGGTGATGGAGATGCAAAGTTCGAACTACGTAGCCTGCGCATATGGGAGGGCACTGAGGGCATCGGTGACGTGACGAACACCACCCTGAGTGTACAACCCAACCCTGCCCGACAAATGGTCTCCGTCACCCTGCCCGACCCCGAAGGCACCCTCACCCTCTTCGATGCTACAGGTCGGCAGCTGATGCAACGCCACACATCATCGACCCAAACCACCATCAACGTGAGCACCCTGCCCCAAGGCGTATACCTGCTGCAATACACCTCGCCGCGTGGTACCACCACAACGCGGTTTGTTGTGCAGTAACGGACTAAACTTCGCATAAGAAAAAGTGGAGTCGTGACCAAAGGAACGACTCCACTTTATTATGTGATAGTAAATAATAACTATTAATGAGGAGTAAAAATGGGAGTTAAAATGGACAATACATTTGTCTATAACATTGCGGAAGTCGAGTGCAAAGCAAAATTGATTACTTTGTTAAGATTCAGCATCTTCAATGCCGTTAAAAAATAATCAGATATTGCGTAAGAGCGAATCTGATTAACGAATTAACGTATTGCCACATTCCTTTATTGCTTCTCCGTCATGTATTTCCAGTATCGGCGGGGCATGTCGCTTAGTTGTTTGCGGGGGTTGATGCGCTCGCGGATGCAGATGGCCTTGAAGTAGGTGCGCCAGAGGTCTTGAAACAGGCGGTCGTCGCTGCTCATCACCTCTTCG